>Ga0316217_10004448_pt1 | contig 15121 bp, 13 predicted proteins | sample 1anoAmetaG_FD_203633 | JGI IMG/M metagenome (GOLD analysis project Ga0316217, IMG submission 203633) | Freshwater microbial communities from Trout Bog Lake, Wisconsin, USA - 1anoA | ecosystem: Environmental > Aquatic > Freshwater > Lake > Hypolimnion/Profundal zone | place: USA: Wisconsin... | reverse complement strand
CCTCGGTCACGGTGAATGCGGTGTTGCCCGGTCCCACCCATTCCGCCGGGGTGGAGGAATTTGCGGCGCAGCTTAGCGGCGGCAAACCTTTTGCAGAATTTGAAACGGAGTTTTTCAAGACCGTTCGTCCGTCGTCGCTCTTGAAGCGTTTCGCGACGACCGAAGAGGTTGCCAATCTGGTGACTTACGTGTGCAGCCCGCTGTCCGCCGCGACCAACGGCGCCGCCCTCCGGGTGGATGGCGGAGTGGTGCAAGGGTGCTTCTGATGAGGATCGCAACGCCTGCCGTTGCTTTGAAAAGAGTTCCAGACTGATCGCGCCGTACGCGTCGCCGTGGCGGTAGCGCGCCCTCGCCCATTCGTGTCATCCATTTTGCATTTCCTTTTTCTGTTTTTCTCTTGCGCCTTTTCTTCAAGCTGTTAGACAAATTGTCTCAGGGGCTTCGCGCGCGAAGGTTCTTCTATGAAAAGGCCGCTGCTCATCGTCGGGATGCTCTATGCCACGGGCATCCTCGCGGGCGGCGTCATCCCCGCTCCCGCGTGGTGGTTGCTCGGCGCCGCCGCGATAGCGGTCCTCGCCGCGCTCTTCTGGGCGCCAGGCCGGCCTTTCCTGCTCGGCGCGGGCCTTTTCCTCGCCGGCGGGACCAACCACGCGCTGCATACCCAAGTTCTCTCTCCCTGCGATGTCCGCCGCGTCCTCGGCGGCGAAGCAGCCCTCTGCTCCATTCGGGGCAGCGTCCGCGAAACGCCCTCCCTGCGCGTCTTCATCCAGGAGGAGAAGGAATCCTGGCGCGCGATGGCCCGGATAGACGTCACCGCGCTGAGCGTCAACCACCAACCGTGGCAGCCCGCCTCCGGCTGCGTCGCCGTCACCACCCCCGGCGCCTTGACCAACTTCTTCGGCGGGCAGGAGGTTGAGATCGATGGCGTCATCGCGCCGCCGCGCATCGCTGCGGCGGAAGGAACTTTCGATTATCGGGCCTATCTAAAAGAACTCGGGATCTACTACCATCTCCGGGCTGGATCGGAACAGGACTGGCGGCTGCTCGTTTCCCCCGCCTCCCCGCCGCTGGCGGACCGGTTTCGCGCCTGGGCGCGCGGCGCGCTGCGCGCCGGCCTGCCGGTCGAGGACGAATCCCTGCGCCTGGAGTGGGCGTTGACCCTTGGATGGAAGACGGCCCTGACGGAGGAAGCGTCCGACCCGTTTCAGAAAGCGGCGACGTACCATATTTTCGCCGTCGACGGGCTGCGAATGGCCATCGTCTTCGGGATCTTTTTCAGCTTATTCCGCGCCATCTCCGTGCCCCGCCCCGCCTGCGGGCTCGCGCTGCTTCCGCTGATTTGGATTAATGTTGACGCTTACCGTACTGGTGTTAATCTGGCAGGGTGAAAGCATACTCGTATCTCCGGTGGTCATCTGCCCCTCAGACGGACGGAGACTCGCTCACTCGCCAGTTACACGTAACCCGCAATATCTGCAAGGAAAAGGGATGGGAACTCGATGAGACCTTCAAACCCGACGCAGGTATCTCCGGCTATTCCGGGGAGAATCTGACAAAAGGCTCCCTCGCAGCATTTCTGGCAGCCGTGGAGCAGCACCGGATTGAAACACCTTGCGTTCTGGTTGTGGAGGCGCTGGACCGGCTTACTCGCACCCGCTTGCGTGATGCTCGCAAGTTATTTGAAGGACTCCTTGAAAAAGGCGTACAGATATGCACAGCAAACAACAACAAGCTCTATGATGATTCAAGTCTAGATAATCCAATGGATTTGTTCATGAGCCTCATGGAGTTGAACGCAGCTCATCTGTATGCAAAGGAAATATCTCGACGTGTAAGGGGAGCATGGACACGAAAGAAAGAGGCAGCCACAAGAGGGATAATACTAACATCAAAGACTCCTGGATGGATTAAGGCCGACAGGAAAGCAAATACGACAGTACTACTTCCTGATAAAGCCGCAGTGGTTAAACGCATCTTTAATAGCTATCTTGATGGCAAAGGACCACGCACCATAATGAGAGAACTAAACCGTGATAAAATACCATCCTTTGGTAATGGTGGAGCATGGAACACAACCCATATTGACCGGTTGCTGCGCTCTCCTACGGTATTAGGTGAGTATCAGCCAAAGAAGCACTTCTCAAAGACCGAACATCAGCTTGATGGAGTCCCTATACCAAACTATTATCCTGCGGCAATCGATAAGGCACTTTTTTATAAGGTTCAACAAGCAATTAAGGACCGTGCCTGCCCCATTGGAAGAAAGAGCAAAGCACACAACCTGCTTACCGCACTTGCAACTTGCAGCAAATGCGGTAAGCACCTTACTTATATGTCAATGAGCAAGCCAGATACTGGAAAACGGTATAGTTGGCTAGTGTGCGATTCACGAGCACGGGCAACTGGTTGTACAAGCCAGAATATACAATACCCTATCGTTGAAAAGGCGATACTTACTGTACTATCCATATACATCGTACTAAACCTGGGAGGCCGCAGGTCAAGCGACACCACGCTAAAAGACTTACAGGCTGAGCTTACTCATTCGAATGAGACACTCAATACACTAAAGTTACTATTGAACGACCCAACTCTGGTTTCTAAAACGACGTTGCAAGTAATTAGAGACTTGGAATTGAAAGCTGATACTCTAAAACAACGCATAGAGTCAACGCCTGCTAGTAACACAAATCCATTCTCTAACTGGACGCCGCTGCCTAACACCCCCGATAATCGTATTAAGCTGCGAATGATACTCGGAATGGCGATAGAATCCTTGGTCGTTGACGGTGCCTCAAAGTCAGCAACACTAAAGCTTAAAAAGCTCCCAGTGTGCCTTCAACTACAGTGGAAGTCATCACCTCGTGTAAGGCGTGATGACAGGCGATTTGAACCCAGAGTGTTAGATAGTCTATATATAAACGGTAAGCCACAGCCATATTTAGATAACGTGGTCATTTGGGAATCACCTGAGAATGTGAAAGACACATGCACACTGATGGATATTGTTCTTAAAACAGCGATATCAACTATCACTATGAATGCGGTTATTGCGAAACCACCTAATGGTAGCACAGAGGCACAACTTCCTGTAGCTGTAAATTAACCAAGTGCTATGCGAGCTTCATAGCTATATGCTCATCCAATATCTCCTTTACCGTCAAAGGAATGATTATAGCATGGTCGGCCTTGAAGAATCTGTCAATCTCTTGTAGTGCATCTTCTGTATAATCGAACGAGACGAAGAATCCTTTCTCACGTTTACTCCTGCGCATAGCTGTCTCGAAGGCATCTATATCAGGTCTCCCAACTTTATCCTTCTGCTTAACCTGGATGGGATACCAACGCTCCTGCAAGGCCAGCTCGTCGTCCTTGAAGGCTGTTGGCTCTGTACCAACTGGAAATATACGGCCATCAATACCCATATCCCCGACATGCCTCTTGTTCACCACGCCACCCAGAGCAATTACGGCCCAGTTCTCAAATTCAAAAGGAGGAATGATGCGGAGCTTATCTTCGCTCCACGGCAAGTCACGTACAATGAAGCCACGACCTATGTTCCATAAGTCCTCGTCTTCTTTTAGCCCAGTATCCTTGCGGAGCCTCTTTGCCATGACCCTACAGGCAGTGGGTGATATATCAATACCTATCCATTGACGTTTAAGCTTCTGAGCTGCAACAAGAGCAGTGCCGCAACCACAGAAGGCATCTAATACTATGTCATTCTCGTTGGAGCTGGTTTGTATAATGCGGTCAAGTAATGCGAGTGGCTTTTGAGTAGGATATCCGAGAGCTTCATTGCCGAAGTTGATTAGGGGTCGAATGTCGGTCCATACTGATTGCAATGGCATTCCCTTGGCTTCATCCAGATAACGCTTCAGTCGTGGAACCTTACCAGTAGGTCGAAACTCTATCTTTCCCTGCTTGTAAAGTTCTTCCATCTTATCCTTGCTGTACCTCCAATAGCGGGTTACGCCAAGGAATTCATAATGAGGGTTTCCTTTCGCAGCGCCACCAGGGCCTGTTAGGTCACCGTACTGGAACCTTCTGTTAGTCTGTGGCTCTATGTTTGAATAAAAGGTCTCTACGTAATCCTTATCGTAAGGTTCGTAAAGCTGATTCCATGTCGGCTCACCGCCATTATTGTAAAGAAAGATAGTATCGTGAAGACGTCCGAAGTGCTTTGAGCCCTGCTTTGAATCACTATGTCCGCTTTGCCGTTTCCAGATAATCTCGTTCTGGAAGTTGTTCTCACTGAATATCTGGTCAAGCATCACCTTGACATAATGAGAGGCATGCCAATCGCAGTGGTAGTAGAAGCTGCCAGTCTTTTTTAGTACTCGTGCCAGTTCAACACACCGAGGCCGCATGAAGTCAATATAGGCTTGGGTACTGGCATGCCTGTCCTCAAACGACCTTTTCTCCTTAGTCTCGCCCCAGAACACTTCGTAATTGCGGTTGCTGTTGAACGGAGGGTCAATGTAAACCAGGTCCACGCAGCCATCCGGTAATTTCTTAAGCTGCTCCAGGTTGTCCCCGCAGTAGATGACCCTGGTATCTATCAAGCTCGACGATTTGAGACGGGGTGACGCTGCTTGCGCTTCACCTTCCGCCTGCTTCTTCGGTTGCTTCGACTGGGTTGCCATCGGGGAAGATTATGAAAACCTGCTGGCCTGGTCAATGAAGCTCACGCTGGCCCAGGAGGTCGTCACGCTGCCAACGAGTATCACGGACGACCCAGCCGCTCACGATACCCTGGACAGCCTACAGCGTAGAAATCCAGCCCATCCGCACGGGCACTTCATAGCTAAACGACCGGATTGAAGAGTTTGCTGGTGCCGGTCCCCACCCACTACCCCATGGCCCACCGAGAAGGCAGGACCATGAGGCAGCAGGTGAACAGGGACCGGCAGTTTAATGCGCCTACTCGTGAGGCGCTCACGAACGATGGCTGTTGTTGTACCTCTCGATGACCCAGACGGCACCGATGACGGCCAGGCCACCCATCACGTAGAACCAGCCGTGGTATAGCACCGTGAACACCACCACAGCACCGACCAGGTACGCAGCCAGTTGCCAGTGGCGCTCGAATCTTGGATGCACTGCGTCCTCCTTTCAACCTGGCTACGGCCACCGGCGGCACTCGTTGAAGAATTCGCAGGTGACGCAACTCATGGGGTTCGGCGATGGAATCCAGTCCTGCCGGTGCAGCGTTGAGACATAGGATTCCATGACTCGGAACAACCGGGTCAACTGCTGCTCGCTGGTGGGAGCCAGCGCCGTCACCACGAGCTTAGGTGTCTTCAGTTTGACCAGGTGGTGCAGTTCAAGGCCAGACTCGTTCTTGCCCACCGCCGCACGATAGAGCACGCTGTAGCAGGACAACTGCGTTTCGTTCAGGTGGCCAGCACGTTCGGCGTTCGGCGTTTGAGCAGAGGTCTTGAAGTCCACTATGCGTCCGCCTGGCCGCACGAGGTCAATGATGCCAACCAGCCTTGGAAGACCGTGGCTAGTCAAGTCAGCATCAACGCTAACCTCCACGGCCTCGGGCTTCTCGTTCAGGGCAATAGGAGTCTGGCTCCAATAGGCTTCCAGCAGCGCCCAGGCAGCCTGCTTCGAGCTTTCCTCTTCGCCATCATCCCACTTGACCTTGGACTCCTTCTCATCCTCTTCCCATCTACTGGCAAAGTGACGCTTGAGATGGTCCATGTCACATTTACCAGTGCGCCATCGCATGAGGCTCCATTCCTGCAACACCGAATGGACCGTAGAGCCAACGTGTAAGGCTGGCGTCCTGGGCTTGCTTAAACCCAGGACATAGCGGAAGTAAAACTTAAGCTTGCACTGTTGGACTGTGCTTAGCCGTGAGGCCGAGACATATTCCAACAGGTTTACTTTCGATGTACTAGGCTTGCGAATTACAGGTGCGACGGCGGCAATCATGCTCTCACCCCTCGATTATAGCGGCGATTACCACTATCCTGTTTACCATACTTGGACAACAACTCCTCGATGAAGTTTGATGCCTGCATTTTATTAAGAGCCTTGACGGAAGTGTTGAACCTATCTTGTGCCAGGCTCTCCACATCATGCTTATCAAGGTGATTGTCCTGAACTAGCTTTATGATTAGCTCTTTCTGTTTCTGGGTACATGCCCACACTTCGCTATTGCCAGTGTGACCGTTGCCGTTGTTCCTATTGCCACCATTATTAATGGTAGGACTGCTTGGGTTGCTGTCAGGCAGAAACCCTACTTGTTGAATCTCTCGGTCAACGCACGCTTGGAGTAATGAGTATAACCGAGATGTCTCTAACTCTACTTGCTTAATATCACTCAGTTCGGTTCTTATTGTAACTGAGAACTGGTGACTACTGTATTGAGGAAGACCTATCTTCTTGCTATAGTTGGCTTCCAGGTTTAGCGCCATACTGCTCCTTTCTACTGTTTATTACAGTGGCCTGACTGTATTAACCCGTCAGGCGTTCGTTGTTGGTTGTTCGTAGCTCTAGTCTGTGCCCTGCCTCCAGTGCCTTAGTCCAACCATCTGACCCAGCCAGCGCATTAGCCACAACTACATTCACTAACCTGGTCATGGTAATGCGCTTGGACTGGGCCTCGTGGTACAGGACACACACTAGGAACCGTTCAAGTTGCGGTGAGTAGTGCCTTGGCCTTGCCATACCAATGCCCTCTCACAACCGCCGACGTTCTTCTCGACAAGCCAAGCGTTCACGGGTGGCATCAAGATTGCTTTTCCATTGAGGGCGGTTCTGTATCGTGACCAGAATGTCGAGCCCCATGAAATCCAACACTTTGGTGACCAGGCGCTTCCTGCTTTCACGAATGGCGGTATCGCTGCACCTACTGGCCCTGGCAGCTTCCCTGAACGTCCTGCCCTCGACCACGGAATTGATGATGGCCAGCTCCCGTTCATCCAAAGCGGCCATGAAGGTTTGCCAGTCCATGCTTCTGGCTGCACGGGCGCTTGGGTCCTCGTGGCCATCAGCAAGCACGTCACCCAGTTCATAGATTTCACCTCCGCTCTCCTCGTCACTCGCCACAACTTCATTGAGGGAGGTTAACCTGGTCCTGCCGGTGATTTGAGTACCAGAGCCGTAAACATCAGATATCGAGGAGCCAGTAGAGCGTCTGCCACTTCTAAGCTTCTCGATTGTATAGTAGGTGACGTTGCCTGCTGTTATTGTGTTCTTACCATTACTTGCAGACTTCAGAACCTTCTTACCAGAATGTTCAGCATTGTGCATCATTCTGGCAGCCATAGCAGTTCCGTCCTGTACTAACTCATGTGCATCTTCAGGAGCTATATATTGGACAGCATAGGGTATGGCCGAAATAAGTCGTGGACGGACTTCGTTGACTAATAAGTAACCTGCTTGTGGGGACATAGAATCCTTTCAATAGATGGTTAATATAACAAGAACGCCCACATACCAAAAGGCTGTGGGCGTTTCAGGGTAAGCTACATGCTAACCCTCTACCAAGCTGTTATACCACCCGCTATTAGAACAACGCAAGACGGGCTGACTGCTTTACTTATTGCTTCTTACAACTACAACAATAAAACGGATTCAAAACGGTCTCAATGTTCTATTACTACTTTCGCTATTGGACTTCATACAAGCGGAAGGGCTCCTCTTGTAGCGATATCTAGAATAACCTGTTGGTAGATGTCATGAAATAGTATCTGAACATCTGAGTACACCTTTGTTGCAAGTTTTAATAATTCCGTATGATAAACCAAAGTCGTGGCTAAAGGGTCGTCTGGCAAATACACAACCCCCGTGTGACGGTCAATGAGGAGGTCTAGCTCTCCATCGTGAACAAGTCGGTGCCTATACTTGCCTGTGTTCGTGTCAATACCAAGCGACAGTGGCCCAGTGAGAATGGAAACGAGAGCACCGTAATGGTGTGATACGAGTGATTGAACCTTCGTGTTGTTTGTATCCAAATATTGAGCCCAGAACTTGTTGCCATTAGAGGTGCTAGAACTCAGCACCTTGCTCCCATCAAAATAAATCGAGTTCAGTTCAAGTCTAATTCTATCGAAAGTTGTGTCGAGATTTGCGAAGAAATCGTACAAACCGCAATAGAGCATAAAAGTGTGGACTTCTGAATTTGAGACAATCAGCCGAAGCGTGTTACTGTCCCGCTGCTCAATGTAATAATCATTCATACCCCGCACACGAATGAATGGGTCTGTAGTCCAACCAGTCTTAGGAGTTACGAATGATTGCACATACAACATTGAGCCTGACTGTGCCGCCGTCCCGTGCAGCTCAGGATTGTTAACGGGACCGGTATATGACCCATCCTGAACAAAGACGCTAGGAAATCCCCGCACGGCTAACCCCCTTGCGCAATCCGATATCTTAGTAAGAGCGTTGTGAACATTGAGTAACCTAACTGTCAGGGGATTAATTTCCTGACTTTGGACGATGGATTGCTTGTGAATTGCTTCTAAAGCAAGAGCTAAGCGCTCCTGGTTATTAAAAACGCTCGTGGTCACATGATCATTGAAATACTTCCTTGAAATAGTAGGCATATATAATTCTCTTCGTTTATACAGTAACGCTATATCTAAACGTAGTTAAGGCCACAGGCCTGCAAGTAAGCGCAAACATTCATGTTTCTGGGCATAATCTAATGACCAGGTACCACCTGATAAAAGCGATGCGGATTGGAGAATAGGCCAGCATCAGCATTAGTATCAATCCACAGTTGTGTAGGTTGTTGCAACGTTATATTCGTCAACGTAATCCATGAGTTTGTTACACTCAGGTCACTTGATTCCTGTATACTGTAAGTATATCCGACTACCCCGCTTATAGTAACACCTGGATAGAGCCCTAGCGCAACCCCGGCGGGATTCACTATGACCTGCTCGCTAATATTTGTCACACTGCCAACTAGATTAGTCACTACAACTGAATACATGCCAGCGTTTGTGAATTGCATATTAGTGAACGTTAATGCTGCATTGGTGGCATAGGTAATAGCGACTCCATTATCAAACCACTGGTAGCTCAGCGGACCTGTCCCCCATGCCTGGACAGTGAAGGTTGCAGGCATTCCCCAATATGTTACTGCGCCAGGAAAACCTGTGACGATAAATGGGTACATCGAGAGGGCAGCGTTAGAGCTGATGATGGAGCCGGATGAATTTGTGATAGAAACAGCATACACGCCGAGATTGTTCTGTGTGACATTAGTGATTGCGAAACTAGTTTGCGTTGCTCCAGCCACATTCGTCCCATTGAAGGACCATTGGTAGCTCAACGGCGCTGTGCCAGTTGCTACGACATTAAAAGAAACATTATCGTAGGCGTGTACAACCTTAGACTGAGGCTGTGTAACAATGGCGAGTGGGGAATATATAGTAATTGAAGGTGACGAGGTGTATCCAATACCAGCATCGGTGATAACAATCTGAGTTACGCTGCCATTAGTAACGACGGCTGTTGCAGTAGCCCCAGTACCTCCACCTCCTTGAATCAACACGACGGGAGTACTAGTATAGCCACACCCTGAGTCGGTAATAGTTGCGCCGACGACAAAGCCATTCACAACCGTTGCAACTGCTGTGGCATTGTGAGGCACGCATGGGGTCGACGATTCCTCTAAATAAAGTTGCTGTACTTCAATAGATGCCAAGGCCCGGTTATAAAAACGAAGCTCATCTATGCTGCCACGGAAAGGCATTGTTCCATAACTGAAGTCTCCATGTCCCCACCCGTTTCCGAGAACCCCGATGCATGTTAAAGGCGAGTTCGGTACAACCTCCTCAAAGGGCGTGCTTGTCGCCAGAACGCCATTTAGGTACGCACTCAGGATACCAGTACTAGACTGACTGCCAGTAAACGTAATCGCTATATGGTTCCAGGTCCCAGTGAGAGCCGCAGGGACACTGATACCCTTCCAGAATGAGGGGTAAGCTACATTCCACGCCGAGACTCCTAAAACATTCGCCTGGGGAAATACTTCAACTGCGAACAAGTCGCCACCCCCAGATGCTGGACCTTCCTCGTACACAGATTGCTCTGTGGGGTCACCTGCATTAGGCATTGGGACATACAGCCAGGCGCACCAGCTCCAGTTTGATTGCTGAATAAAGAAGCTATTAGTCCCTAGAGCGAGAGAGGACGAGCCGTTGAATGTGGCAGCTAAATTTGTACCGGCTACAGCACCGAAGACAACATTACTACAAGTCAGGTTTGACTGATGTCCACTTTGGTCTATTCCATCTTGCTTAAGCGGATAATATGCGACTAAGCCATCTGTAAGTGAGTACTGTGGTCCGGATTCATATTGATAAAGTTGCTGAACATCAGTTGCGGACAAAGCTCGACTGTAAGCTCGAAACTCATCAATTGAGCCGTTGAAATATGTTCCTGCAAAGTATCCAATATAAAGAGGGCCACTTGCCGTGTTTAAGAGGGAGCCAGGTGGTGGATATGACTGAAAGGTCGTTGCATGTCCATCCAGATACATGGCGGTATGCGAACCATCGGATGCAACTAGCACCAGTTGGTGCCATGTTGAAAAGTCCCAGTTTGCAAAGTCCTTGTTCCATTGAAATAAATCTGAGCCTATTGCCAGGGTCATGAGGTTCGGAACTCCGTCCCATACAACATGGCCAAAAAAACTCCCTTCATCCCCGTTTATCTGTCCATAACCAAAGGCGTCACCTCGATAATCAACAGTATTGGTATATGGGTCTGGTTTGAACCACAAACTGAAGGTACGAGCGTTCGTTCCTAACGGCAAGTATTCACCAGAACTAACAATGGCGCTCATGTTGGTTACATTAAAGTAGAAGGCACTGTTAGGTTCACCAAATCGGTCTTCGGTCAGCATTGCTCCATTCACGGTTCCATTGTCACCTCCCACAATATCATTTGCATTGCCACTAAACGGGTAGTATGCAATCTCTCCATCTAGGAGCTTAGACTGCTGACCGGACTCATATTGGTAAATCTGTGCTACTTCGTCGGAAGAAAGCTCACGGTTGTATATACGAACGTCATCCAGCCATCCATCGTAATAGTCCGATGGAGCATATCCAAGAGAGATATTACCTTGCGGCACTTGCCATATCGTTCCTGGTGGGGGCATTTCTACCCAAGTCGACAACGATTTGCCGTCCACATATGCGAGAACTGCATTTGATGTTATACAACAAGCAAAGTGATGCCAATTACCATCAGTGAAAGGTTGAGAGGGATTGTCGTAGCTCTTATAGCCTCCGTTGTTTCCAAGTATTTCAAGGCTTGTTATCCAGAACGTGACATTAATATAGGGTTGTGAAGAATTGCCAGTGCCAATATAGAACATTGGTGCAACAAGCGAGCTTGAGACGATATTTGAACTCTGGCGAAACCACCATGCAAAGGATGCATTCACTGCCCCTCTGAGTAGATTGCTTCCGGTCATTGTAATAGCTGGGGACATGTTTCGGTTAAAATCGTACGCAGTATTTGGAACATTAAATCTGTCCGAGGCTATGGAGGCATTCACCACAGTTCCATTATCTCCCCCAACTATGTCCCGTGCATTTCCATTAAAGGGATAATAAGCAACTAGGCCATTGGTAAGAAACGTCTGGCCTTGGAGTGGAATTGCAACAAGTACGGTGATGGCCAGAATGGCAGAGAGTGCCTTTAGGGATTTCATATTTATGTTCATAATGCGGGAAGGTCAACTTGGTAATATGCAGAGATTACAGCACGGCATCTGACGAAGTGTGAGCAAACTGTCCCGGCAGTTAGGGCTAGATGCAGCGTGAGGTTGCCGTGATGGTGACCGTGAGGACTGCGTCAGCTCCCCACACCGGATTACCGGGTCATCGGTGGGGACCTCGTTCGACGGTGAGGCTGTTGGCTGCATGAGAACATCTTAGAAGTTCGACAGCCATGGTCAAGGGCTGTTTTCAGCGAAGCGATGACCACCGGCGCAGCCCTGGGCACGAGGCTTTCATAGCCGGGTGGTCCGGAGCCGCCTAGTGTGGAGGCCCGATAGACAGAACCACCATGAAGGTCTTCGGTCAAGCGGAGAGCACGGAGAAGCGGACGGCTCCGGAGGTTAGTTCTGCGTCACCGGCTCAACACCCTGGGCACGTATCCCTTGCCAGCCAGAATGCCACCCACCGCCAGCCTGGTCCTTGAGGTCATTGCGGATGCCGAGGTCGAACTGGTCCTTGACTGCGGGTGGGACAAGCTCTTTGAACACCTTGCGGTTCACGGGAGCCATATCCCTCCGCTTCAGGTACTCCAGGAAGAGCGCATAGCCGTCATTGAGGGTCAACACTTCCCCTGCTTGACGCTCCAGGACCTGCTCCACAAAACAACGAGCCACACGTTCAATAATCTCAGGTCCTTGTTCCCGTACGTGCTTTGAATCAATACCGAAGAAGCTGGCATCTGTGGCTAAGATGCTTCGTGCCCGGTGCAGTATTGAGCGTATTGTCTTGTCACTCCTGAACTCACAGCACAGGTTCATAACGTGGATATTGTGGGGCACCTCTTCTGCACATCGAATCATGTAGGCACGCATTAAGTTACCAAGCTTGTCCTCGCTGACTTGCCTATATATTCCGTCAGCGCAATCCTTGTAATAAAAGCCCATTTCAGACTCAATATACACCACTTTATGTCCCAATCTTGTGTCACCACCTAACACAGCCGCCATGAAATCTGTGTTCATGGCAATTGGTGCGATGGTCTGTATTCCATCATCAACGGATTGCACAGCCTCAAGAAATGGCGTACCAAAGCGTTTTGCTGCATCTGGAAAGTTCTTAGAGAACCATTCGCTAGGTGTCCTTGGCTCTGTCTTGTAACTGTTATCACCCAGGAGTAACGGGTCTGGTTCATATCTCTTTAGTAACAACTTGTGTACTTTATACTTGTTACACTCTATCGTGGATTCTGTTGATACCATTGCAAAAGCTCCTCATCTGTAAGTTGTTTGGATGGCTGACCTGTCTCCTTGCGCAAGAACGACAATCTCCATTCACTTTCGGACCAGATCTTTCTTGCCTTGTCGAGTGTTTCTAGTCGTTCTATATACCTGTTACTGTCACCTTTCATATGTGTTATTCCGAATATGCAGAATGTATTGTGCCGTACTACCATATAATACACTAGGCAGATGTCTATTTGCAACACATGATACTAGCTCTATTGTGTGCCCAGTAATGAATCTGGGCTCTATCACATAATCACAAATACGCCACCAACTTATTGTATGTAATAAGATGAGAAGTAAGATGAGACAAAAAAACCCTGCACACAGGCAGGGTCGGGAATGCGAATGACGAGAGTGAAGAAGTTACTCTCTTGGAAAATACTTCGTTCCCTTCTTGGTGAACCATTTGGCATCACCTTTGGACCTATTCAGCAATGCTTTCTTAATCTTATCCTCAGGGAATCCCAAAGGAACCAACTTAGCCACCACCTCCGCTTCCTCTATGCCTGCGGCCCCGGCTGCATTAATCTCTTTCTGGGCAGAGGCGTCTACTCGTGGCTTACTGGTTCGGGTGGCTTTAGTTACAGTTTCTGACAGCTTCCCACCAATTGTAACCTCGATATTAGCCAGCTTAGCCAACTTCTCTATCTCGGCGGTTACGCCCGTCTTTAACTTTGCTTGCACTTCTTCATGTACAAATGCAACCGATTCCGCTAATTCCTTGGTTTCATCGAAGGACAATGCGGCGATTTCTTCTTTTGTTGGCAACTTAAACTTCACTGCCATATTAATTAGCCTTTCATCATGACTTGTTTGCTGCTTCACCGACAAGCAAAAGAATACATAGTACGGGCAAACATGCAAGAGATGTTTTTGACCATCAGGCAAGAGTTTAAGCGGTCGATGGGGTAAACACTGGCCTGAATGGCCGCTTGATGACTACCTGCAAGAGTTTATGGGGGTGTGGATGATTGAGGGGAAAACTTAAGGATACGCCCACATTCCTACCGTCGAGCCGGTGGAATCATCGCAGAATGGCGCTAGAAGGCCCCAGGAACGTACGGGGAAGCTCTTGGCCCCGTTGGCCAACCCGGTTGCTGGAAAGACCTCCTAGACAATTCCTGAGCGAAAGGCACGCCCCTCACGCCTGGCTCAAATCTCTACCCGGCACGTTGACCTCGGCGCTTGGTACCTCCTGGTGCTTCACTGGAGCTTGGGTTCATCGCCAGCAGTGCCAGCCCGTCAAACTCCAGAATCTGGAAACACGACCGAAGGAGGCAGGCGGTCATCCCCAGTTAGCTTGCTGTTTATCTTGAGAAGGTTCTTCAGCAGGACATGTAGTTTAGTGGCGAAACGTTCAATGTAGTATGCATCAAAGCCACCATCTGCTGGAGCAGGGTTATTGATAGAAACACGAATACAGTGATTAATGATAGCAAGGAGTCTAGATACTGTAATATCAGGATTGCTCTCGAAAAACTCACGGGCCTTGTTTAAGCTCTTTTCATCGTACATTACCTGCAAATCATGCCTAGTTGCGCCATCATAGTAACCTATTCGAGTTAAAGCAAGTAACGCAGCTTTCAAAACCTCTGCTTTCTCAGTAGCAGTTAGAGTTGCGTCTGCCTCCTTGCTAGCTAATGGGCTCTTATATTGCTGACAACGGTTATCATACTCTTGTTCTTCTTCGCTTAGTTTAAGTTTCTCGGCAGCCTTCTGTTGACTACTGTTCACCTTATCAATCTCCTTTTGACGCTTTTCTTGTCTCCTCTGTCTAAGTGACTGCCGTACGTAATCTTCACCTTTCTCGATTACCCATTCAGCATATCTGCCATTAATGACATCCAAAGGCTCATCACCAGTCAACACACCCTGGCTATTGAGTATGTCATCTACGGCACCGCAACTTACACTAACCTCGGGTGGCGACGCAGGCACAGAGGCAGATAAACTATCAGAAGGGGCGGCGGGCGTAACACCACTCTCTACATTTGACGTGAATTGATTCCCCCTAGCAGCCTGTTGAAGAAAGGCGTTTTTTGAAGAAGCGCCCATTCCAGGCAAAAACTCCGGTTGTTTCATTCGCTACCCAACGCTGTAACCTGAAGCATATTCCGCCGTATGGTGAGATCTTTT
>Ga0316217_10004447_pt1 | contig 15128 bp, 18 predicted proteins | sample 1anoAmetaG_FD_203633 | JGI IMG/M metagenome (GOLD analysis project Ga0316217, IMG submission 203633) | Freshwater microbial communities from Trout Bog Lake, Wisconsin, USA - 1anoA | ecosystem: Environmental > Aquatic > Freshwater > Lake > Hypolimnion/Profundal zone | place: USA: Wisconsin... | reverse complement strand
TGGCACGGCGGGGGCACCGAGCGTTCTGATTGCCTACGGGCCACTGGCCGACCAGCGGTTGCGTGAAATTAAAATTATCGCCGGGCATTACCTCGAAAACCGCCGCGCTCACCCTTTTGGGCTACGCCCAAAAATTCAAAACAACTGAAAAGCCACAAAACACAAAATCAAACAACACCTATGATAATAATTCAAAACAAAGGGCCGGAGATTGTTAAAACCAATTTCTGGGAAACAGAGTGGAACGAGGCGGGACGATTTTATCTATCCGGCCACGCGGGCGCTTTTCGGCTGTTGGTGCCGGATGAGCATTTCCATTGGCACTCCGAAATTCAGAAGGCCAAAGAGGTGGTAATCACACAAGGGATTGAAGTGTTCGCACGCGGCGGATTCGATGCTTTGGTTGGCAACCCACCGTTTATCGGAGGAAAAAAAATCAGCACAATTCTAGGAACAGAATATCGCGAATTCGTTGCAAAACACATAGCGATGTCGGTTTCCGGGAGCGCTGATTATTCTGCATATTTCCTTTTACGTGCCGCAAGCCTGCTGCTGCCAGTGGGAAGTTTTGGTCTGATAGCAACAGATACAATTTGCCAGGGCGACACCAAAGACGTTGGGTTGTCCCAATTACTACTTCAAGGGATTTGCATTTTCAGGGCGGTATCCACGCAGAAATGGCCCGGCACTGCTAGTCAGAACATTTCACTAATCTGGGCTTCAAAGCAAAAATGGCATGGAGATGTTATTTTGGGTGGCAAAAGAGTTTCCAAGATTGCCGCTGACCTTCAAGAAGCCGGTGCCATTAACGGCGATCCGAAGCGATTGGCGGCGAATAGGAAGAAGGCATTTCAAGGCACGCTGGTTAACGGAACAGGTTTTATCCTCTCACATGACGAGGCTGATTCTCTTATTCGTTCAGATGCGAGAAATCGCGAAATAATCCAACCGTATTTGATCGGCGACGATCTCAATTCATCATCATCGTTAGCGCCAAATCGCTGGATCATTAACTTTAGAGACTGGCCTTTAGAAAAGGCGTCCACATTTCAAGATTGTTTCAGGATGGTGACCGAAAGGGTAAAGCCGGATCGCGACATCATTGTTCAACGCGGCAAACAAGTTCACGAATACGATTACTGGAAGTTTTGGGACAAAAGACTTGAGAGTTACGAGAAAGTTAATGCGCTAAAAAGAACTCTTGTTACTGGACTAAACTCCAAATATGTAAGCTTTTCATTTTCCAAAACAGGAATTGTATTTGCTCACAAAATCGGCGTTGTCATTGATGAAAGTTCCGCAACACTTTCCATCCTTCAATCCTCATTTCATTCTGATTGGGCATGGAAATACAGTTCTACGCTTGGTGGCTCTACCATTAATTACGCATTAAGTGATGCGTTTGAGACTTTTCCGTTCCCGTTGACGATTCTGGATTTGCAGCGCATCGGTGAAGATTATTTTCTGTTCCGGCAGCGAGTTATGTTGCAGCGCAATGAAGGCTTAACTGATACCTACAACCGTTTTCACGACCAAGGCGAGCAGTCGGCAGACATCGCGCAATTGCGGGCGTTGCAGGTGGAGATGGATCAAGCCGTCGCCGCCGCCTACGGCTGGAGCGATTTGGACTTGGGCCACGGCTTCCACCCCACCAAGCAAGGCGAGCGCTACACGATCAGCGAGTCCGCCCGTCGCACCGTCCTCGACCTCCTCCTCGCCCTCAACCACCAGCGCTACGCCGAGGAAGTCGCCGCCGGCCTCCACGACAAAGGCGCAAAGAAGGACAAAAGTAAAAAGGCCAAATCCACGGACACCGGCCTCGGCGATTTATTTGCACAAGGATGAATCATGGCAAAGAAATATAAAATCTATTGGTATCTGGAGGAGCAGGAAGTTCACGACGCCTTCCTATTTAACTGCCGCGACGACGATCTGCGGGCGGGCGCAGGCATTCCCAGCGGTGCCATCGTTCTGGGCGCAAGTGGCTGCGTTGCCGCCGAGCGCGCCGTGCGCGGCTACACGGGAAAAATAATCACCTTCCAGCCGACGCGGCGTTGCGAGTGGCAGGGGCAGGAGTTGCGTTGGGGCAGGCATTCGACAGAAAGCTGTCGAGCGACGGGCTATAACAGATGACGATTCGTGCCTCCGGGTATAGCTCGGCTTGGAACGCATCAGCGTCAATATGACCAACGGTCAAAACCGGTGCTTCGCTGGTTTTAATTTTTGCATTCATTGGGCTCCTGACTCTTGGTGTGCTTCCGTGATGGTGATTCCACGGACGGACGGGGTTGGGTTTCCATCGGTCTGGCTGCTGGCAATGCGGATGGTTTCGGCACGTCCCTTGTGAATGATTTGCAACAGGGCCGAAAGTTTTGAACCGGTGATGGTGACGGTGTGAGTGATGTAGGTTAGTGTGAGAATTTCACCTTCAGATGCCGGGGTCAGCCGGGCGAACAGCAGGCCGGAATATGGCAACAAATAATCACCCGTTGGTTTCGTCTCAAACCGCGTGAACAAGCATTGCTCGGCGGTTTCGTAGGAATTTTCATTGTCGGTTTTCATTTGGATTCAATTTTTTGTTTGGCTGGGTTTTAGTTCCATTGGGCGGGGTTCGTATAAAACATCCGGCCATTGCGTTTCAGGAGAGCGTCGGCAATGATCCGCTCGCCTTCCGTGGGCGGCTTGGCCGGCAGGAATTGGGAGAGCCGTCCTTGGTTTGGTTCGGAAAAGGTTTGCGGTGGCCCAAGCCTCGGCTTGGCTTTGCCTTCGCGGATGATGGGATAAAGACTTATTTCGCCCTGGTTGCCCGGCAGTTCAATGCTGACGATGACGAACTCGCGACGGTCGGGGTGTTCGGATGGGCGGATGTCTCGCCCGTCGGGCGGACTCATCCAGACTTCCATCAAGGAGGCTGCCGCCAGGGCGTCTTCGGCGGTGCAAAATAGCCGGAAATCTCCGACGAATTTATCCTTGGTGGCCTCATCAGGCAGATGCGGAGCGTGGACTATGGTTGGTTTTTCCCGGCCAAAACATATAAAGGTGGCGGGAAGGCGTCCGTCCTTCCCAAATGTCCCGTCAAGTATGACGCGTAGATAGGGGCGGATGCTTTCGATGGTCAGGTGTTTTTCGATGTCGAATTTTTTCATTGGATTTTTGTGTTTGGCGTTTTATCGGCTGAACTCCTTTTGCTGATTTTTTTGCGCGTAGCGCAAAAAAGATTGAAACCGGCGGAAGTTTTGCAAATACCTCCCGCCCTGGATCACGCGCTGCGGGAACGAAAGCTGCGGCGCGAACAAATGGGGATTGATGTCCACGCTGCGGGCGGCGAGCAACGCGAGTCGGACAACGGCAATCCAGTTCACCCCCGGCATCGTGACGCCCGGCACCGGCGGCAACGTCCGTGCCGATGAAATGACAGGCTGCCGGGGTCCGGTCATTGCCCGTTCTTTTAACTTTTCTAGTCGGAGCCGCCCTTCGGGCGGCAATTGCTCAAGCTGATTTTTGCGCAGTGCCTCCGGGTCAATGCGCTGTTCTTTTTTGGTGCGGTGCCGGTGAACCACCTGCGCCACTTCACGCTTGGATAGCGAGCGGCCAAGCTGCGCTTCGCGCAAGGCAACCAGCGTATCCCGTTGCGCAGAACGCTTGGAATAGGTGGCAAGGATGGTTCTGCCCACACCGCGAATTTGCGGACAATCATGCCGGTCAATATAGGTTTCATAACCCAGCCCGCGCAGCGACACATTCAGATGTGCGCGGTAGAGCCGGGTCAAATCCTGGGACTGGTCGTAAAGCGGGCGGGCGGCCAATGCCTTGAATCGCTTTTCCACCGGGTCATGCGTGACATTGAAAATGACGCAATGGGTGTGCAACTGCGGGTCAAGGGCGCGGCTTTCCCGGTGCAAAAATTGTGCGCCAATGAGGTTGCCGGTGGTGCGAGTTTGGCGGGTGTCCACCGCCGCGCCTTTGCGGACGTTGGCGCAAGCCATCGCTTCGGCAGCTTCAAGGGTCGCGGCCACGGCCTTCTGGTGGGCGGCGATAAGCCGCTCGTCCCCGGCGACAAGCGCCATGACGGAAAGCGACTTCGGGGCGGAAATGGTCAGGTCATACAGGCAGCGCCGGTTGGTGGTTGCCCGCTGGGTCAGCTTGGCATGGTCGTCTGGGCGAAGCCCTTTGCAGAGGGCAACGAATGGCTCCTGCTCAACGACGGATGCGCTTTCGAGGCCGAAAGGTTCACAGCCCAAGCCAAACCAGCGACCTACGGTCTGTTCCTTTTCCGAATAGTAATCGTCGCGGGAAAGGTGCTCGTCAAAATATCGGGCGGCGTTCCGGGGCGATGTCTGTGCTTTAATTGTAACCATGCCTTTTTGTTTGGCATGGATTTCATTTAAGCGGAGCTACATCAGGGAACCGGCTAAAGCAGGAGACAAAACACGGATAACACGGGTTTTACTAAATTAAGAAAACGAACACAATTTAGATTGCTTAAAATTGCACGTCACGCGTGTCATCCGCGCCAGCCGGTTTCTGGCTATTCTCTTTCGCTGCCTGGCTTCCAGGCATTTTGGCAAGGTCATCTGGGAAAATATCTTCCAGTATCATCCGCTTCAGCGTGCGAACATCCGCCTTAACCTCCTCCGGCTTTTTATCCAGCAAGGTTTTGGTTTCGGGGCGCAACTTAACGGCCGCAATGGCCGACAATAATTTTTTATAGTAGATGGGTTCACCGATGAACTTGTTTAGCCCATCTGCAAGCGACAGGGGGATGGCTTTTTGTTTCTTGCCGGCATCTGTCCCGGCATCCTCGCTGCGATTGCCGCCCAAAATGTTTTGCTGATCTTCTTTGGCAAAACTTGTCCATACCAATTGGTAGGCCGGGTTCTGCGTATCGGCCAGTTTCGATTTCATTCCCTCCGCGTTAAGAATATCTCCCTCGGAGATTTTTCTCAGGGGCACAATGCCTTGCTGAATTTTATGCGGCGGCGGCCATTGTGATTTAGGTTTGATTGCAATTTGCTTGTAGCCTCTGGCTCGGTCAGCAGCATGGACATTGGCGGCGACGTTTTCACTCGCCTCTGCTTGATAAAGCCTGAATAAAGGGGCAAGGATTCGCTTGTAAAACAAACTTTCGTCTATGGGATTAAGAACCTGTTGGTTGCAGAATTCCAAATAGTTTTCATACAACATGCGTGAATAAACCGCACTTCCGGGTGCGGCTTCAATGCACGTTTTGATAAAGAAATCAATGGACGAAGACTGGTTAAGCAGGCGTTGTAGGCGTTCGTCTTGTTTTACAGAGAAAGTGAGCTTTTCATTTAACCGCTCCATTTTCAGCACTTTTGATGCGCCTAGCAGCATCCAATTGAGGATGCCTTCGGGACTGGATTCAATTATCTTCGCCGCATAATTCAGAATCTTTTCATTAGGTTCAACCTGCTTGTTAAAATCAATGATAAGCAGCCGCCGTTCCCAGGCGACGGCATCGCCCCGCAATCCAATTTCAAGATCCGCATTGGAAGTGATAACGATGTTGAACGGGCCATGCAGCTTAAACCGGCGATTTTCAAATTTTAGCTCCGCCTCAATTCCCTGATCACCGGAGAGGGCTTTCAACGTGTGCGCTGCTTTGCTTTTGAAAATGTTGGATGCGACATCTTTGCCAATTAACAGGGTCTTGTCCCGAAAGGCTGCCAGTTCAAACCGGTCGTCCAACCGCTCCACATTTAAGGAGGCAACATTTTCGGACCCGATAATGGTTTCAAAAATATCCACGAGCGTGGATTTGCCAGAGCCGCCAATACCCCGGACAAGAAGAATTTTGTGATGGGGATTTTTCCCCAGCAAAACATAGCCGCACCATTTCTGGAGCAGTTCAATATCATCTTGTTCTAGGGAACGCTTCAAAAAGTCTTCAAACAACGCATTCCTGGCGGTCTTTGAATAATCGTATGATATGGGGATGCGATTTTTTGAAAAATAGGCGGGGCTGAACGGCGCAGGTTCCCGGTCTTCCCGCAAATACAACATTTCATCTGCCAGATGAACCGGAATCTCTGTGAGATCTGTTTTTTCGTAAAGCGCTATGACTTTCAGGTGCTTGATAATTTGCTCGACGAATTTCAAAGTCGGTTTTGCCTCCGTAATCATACCCTCAAGAACCCATTCAAGTAACAAGCGCTGAACCTCCACCTCCATTAAAAATGTCCAAATGCCATGTTCTGATTGGTATTGGTAAAAAGCATCTTCTCGCGGGTCAAACCACAAGCCAAGCCGGGCGGCGCAATAGGCCGAGTAGGTCAAAGGATTAACGATGCGTTGCGTGCCGCTGCTGTTTTTCGTCTCGGTTACCAATCCCTACTTCGACAACGAGAGGGAATGCTTGGCGGTGATTCTTTTGAACACCCGCCGCCGTGCGAAGGGACACCAACTCGCTTCCATTGGCACGCTCGACACGTTGCTGGTAAGCCCGACCTCGGTTTTCCGTTTAGCCATCGTGACCAGTGCCGCCGCCATCGTGGTAGCGCACAACCATCCCAGCGGCGACCCGACCCCCAGCGAAGCCGACATCAAAGTGACTCGCGACCTCATCCGCGCTGGTCAGCTTTTGAAAATTGAAGTTCTCGACCACGTCGTCATTGGCCGGCCGAATTTTTCCAGTCTCCGCGCCAATGGCTACTGCTACGCCTAAAAGTTTATGCGACCCACCAAACGAATCCTTCGCGACAGAAACCAGACCGAGTTTTTCGGCATCGTCTGGCTGACCAGTGAAACCCATCCCCACCGGCTCCGCGCCGGCGATGTCATCCGCTTTGACAACCGGCTTTGCCGCGTCATGCGGGTGAATGATTGCTCTGCCGTGGTTCTGATGAATCAGCCCCCACGTCAATTCGAAACGCGGTTTCGCGGCCCGGTGCAATTTCAGCCGCCGCCCAAGACCTTCCGAATATCCCCGCAATCCGAATGCGAAATCCTTAACCGCAAATGCAAATGAATATGACCACCACCACACCCGAACGCCCGCCATGCGATTGCGGGAATCTCGATGCCTACTGGCACGGCGACCGCACCGGCCAGCGTGAATTTATGTGCGCCCAATGCTGGCAGGAAAAACAAACCGCCAGCCACGCCACTGCCAAGCCCATCGGCCACCAATGGCGCGGAATTTTCTTGGACGGTCCGCAGCCCGACGTTGACGACGAGGGTGAGGAAATTCCCGTGTGGGTGGTTTACGTCGGCAACGACGACGGCGAACCCGTCGGCACCGTGTATCGGTTGCACCATTTCAAATCCGCCGAGCTTTTGGCCTATCGCATGGCCGAAGACCGCAACCTCGAACTCATCCACGAAGCCATGCCCGATTGATTTTATGACTCCGCTAAATTTCCCCAAATTGACCCGCACCAAAACCGAGGCGCTCCAATTCGCTGCCGAGATTTTCCCCGGCGAGCGAATCGCCCTTGCGCGGTTGAAACCGGGCACTACCCACCCGCGATATCAGCTGACCCACGACACCGCCGACACACTGCGCGCCATCCTGTTTTGGCTCCACGAGCAGAAGCCGAAAATCTACAAACGGGCACGGTGGCATTTGTTTTACGACCTCGCCCGCCGCGTGGCTGACCAACTAGATGAAAACGCCCAGGCCAAAGTCCGCGACCTCTACGCCGAGGATCGCGCCGAAGTTTGGCAGAAGCATCAAGTCGCCCAAATCATGACCGGAGACGGCCAAGGGATTTGAACCAACCTGCCCGCGTCCCTCTGCCGGAACGCGGGTTTTGTTTACGACTGGACCGTCAGTATACTGGCCTATCAATCTATTTTGTGCCCGGTAAGCGCCTGAATAGCCTTGAGAAATTTGGCGAATTCACATGTCTCAGGAAATTCCGGCCCGTCCTCGAATCCTGGAAAAGCGTTGGAACCCTCACAGGAAACCTTGCGGCCATTGTGTTCAAGCGTGAGTGACCATTGAAGCCCGTCGAGCACCCGGCTATTGTTGTATTCGGGTTGCCACTGCCAGACATTCAAATTTTCAACCGTTGTCCAAAACCGTCGCCACGCCTCGTTGCTTGGACGAACTTTGGTGCCTGCCCCACGGCTGGTCATGCCATAGTGGTTGATGTCCAGAACGCCATTCGTCCATTCAACGAGGCGGGGGTTTTCCCAACCACCGTATGAAAAAGTAAATTTGGCAGGGAAATCATTCTTGGTGGCTTGCGCGCTGGGCCAAGTCGGGCCGGGAAAAAGCGTGCCGTGAATCCAGAAGGCTAAATCAATTCGCCAGACAGCCGGGAGCCGGCTGACCTGCGAAGACCACCCGCGCAGCGGGAATGTTTTATCGCCCAGGAACAAGTTACCCTGCCAACCGGTATCCCCTCTGCCAACATCACGCACGTTGATGAGTTGCGCCGGCTTCATTTCAACCCGCAAACCCAACTTTTGGATTTCATTCGTGGCTCGCGGGCCATCACACAAAATCACCGTGCCATTTGGCAACTGTGACAGACTAGCCAGAAAATGTTCGCGGCAATTTTCAATCAGTGCTGACTGGCAATCTCCGGTCAATTTGCTCCACCGGTTTTGGGTGGCGCAAGCGACCAAATCGATATGTGCCGCGCTGGACATCGCATAGGTCCACGCCGGACTCACGCGCGTCAGCACGCTTTCCATTTTTTCAAAATAGGAATGCCAGTCGCGCTTGTGATCCCGGAAATATATTTCGCGACGGCCTGTTGCATCGGCCACATCTTCATCGCGCAAATCTGTCCGGGATTGAACCCGGTAATCTGCCAGCAACGCCAGCCGTTGAATGCGGGCTTTGGGAATCCCGTCAGCATAAAATTCGTTTAATGCCGGGTTTAATCCAATCGTGACTACCTTCAAATGTGGGCTGGCGATGTTTCCAAACACCGGAACGGGGACGCAATCGCTCACCACCTGATTTTGGCAAGTTGGGTTTCCTACGCAGCGATGACATCTCTCGATTATCACGCCGGCATTCTATTGCCCGGCTGCTTGAGAAATCTAGCCCCGAATGCTTTTTGATTCTGGGCCTTGCGCCAGCCCAGACCCGGCGCGAAAGGTCAACACCTCTCGACTCCATTGAATCCCCCCTTTCGCGCAAGACTTGTCAGCCTGCCGGGCAGGGCCGCGTCAGCAGCCAAGACTTGCGCTCGCCCATCGGCGCTCCCTTGGGAATTTCGTCACCATCGCTCCGTTGGCTCTGCGCTCCCGGTGCCGGAAATTTCCAAGCGAGCGGTCAGAATGTAATTTCCTTGTTCCACGGATATGCACGAACTTTGATGCGTGCAGGCAGGGATGGAGTTGCGGTTGGAAATTCCAAATCTATCAACACAAAATGAAATGTCCGTTTCGCCTGCCCGGCATTGACGCAGACCGTGTCACCATTGCGGTAATGCCAGGTGTTGTTGCCACGAGGCGTGTCATGGTCATGGCCAGAAATCGTCAGCCGGGGCGAATACTTGTCCACTGCATCCGTCCACGCCGGGTTCAAATCTCCCGGATGCGAAATTGGCAGCCCCACGGGACATTCGTGCATCAGCCAGAGCGTCCGCCCCGCCGGCCCCGTCTTCGCCAATACCGCCGGCAGCCATGCCTCGGTATCACCGGGCAGTTCCGGCACCTCCAATTGGTTGCACCAGTGAAATTCGCTGCCCGTCAGGCAGGGGAAACCAATCATCGTCAACGGGCCGGCGGTGTAGGCGCTGCCATATAACGTAACCAGTTTGCGTTTCGGAGACGGCCATGCGGCGGCGAACTCGACCCATTTATGATCTTCGTGGTTGCCGCGCACAAACACCACATGATCGGCGGTCAGCCCCGCCAGCAGTTGGGCACATTCCGGCACCGGTAATAATTCACCATCGGCTTCATCCAAGCCGTGCAGGAAATCTCCCACCATCGCGACGACGGCCGGCTTGTGCTCTGCAACTGCCTGCCGCAACGCCTCATAATGCAGCGGTGACTGGTGTAAATCCGTCGCGCAAAGCACGCGCATGTTGACTGTTGCCGGTTTTTTCATTGTATGACGCGCAAAATTAAAACCGCATTGCAGTCGGAAGTGAATACAAATATTCACCGTTTGGTTCAGGTAGTTTTTTAGCTCCGCCTTCCGGTCTCTGCTCCGCCGTCCTCACCCGCCCGCTGTTGCCTCCGGGGGCCGGACGCGGTTCCTCCTGAAGGCGACCTCCGCTGGCCGCCCATCGGCGCGGGCGTGAATTGGTGAAGGACGACAGACCAGACCGAAAGCGGGCGTATCAAAAAAAATACCATGAATGCCAAAATCGAAATCCAAAACACAAATTCAGGACTCTTGAGCCATCCCGAAAAAGCGGGTGTAAAACACGGCAGCGTTTACGAAGTCATCACCGAGCGCATCGTCGCGATGCTCGCAGCGGGCACAGTGCCGTGGCAAAAGCCGTGGAAAGTTGCCACTGGCTTGCCCCGCAACCTCGTGACCAAGAAGCCGTATCGCGGCATGAATGTTCTTTTACTTCACGCCATGAGCTACGAATCGCCATTCTGGCTGACGTTCCGGCAGGCCAAGGAGCTTGGCGGCAGCATCAAGAAAGGTGAAAAGGCGTGCCCCGTCATCTTTGGCAAACGGCAGGAAACCGAGGATGAAATCACCGGCGAGAAATCGCACTACACGGTGTTGCGGCTCTACAGTGTTTTCAACGTCGCCCAGTGCGAAGGTTTGAAAAATATTCCCGCACCGGCAGCAGCGCCGGCAACGGTCAACACCACCGCCGAGGAAATCGTCGCGCTCATGCCCAAGCGGCCGGAGATTAAGCACGGACTGGCCAAGGCGTTCTATTCGCCCGGCGTTGACATCGTGGCGATGCCGGATCGCGCCCGGTTCGACACGGAAGCGGGCTATTACGCCACGTTGTTTCACGAACTCACCCATGCGACCGGCCACGCATCGCGGTTGAATCGCCCGACGCTTACGGAATCGGCCGGCTTTGGCTCGAATCCGTATTGCCGCGAGGAACTTGTCGCCGAGCTTGGCGCAGCGTTTCTGTGCGGTCATGCCGGCATTGAAAACACGATTCAGAATTCCGCCGCCTATCTCCAGAACTGGCTGGAGGCGTTGCAGAACGACAACAAGCTCATCGTGCAGGCCGCAGCGCAGGCACAGAAAGCCGCCGACTTCATTCTGGGCACGAAGTTCGAGGATGCCGTTGCCGGCTGAAAAACGAAGCCCCGGCGATTTTCTCGCCGGGGTTTTTTTGTTGGCCTAAACCGCTCGACTTCTCCGCCACGAAATCTAAATTGACTCCACGATTTTCGTGCAGACCAGCAATCCAAAACAATACTAAACTGATAAGCAGCCGATTACGTCCAAGGAACCAACCTCAAAGAATCTCACATTGATAAGCAATGACCGAGATCCAAAATAACAAGGGCACGCAATGTGCCGTGGTGATGGCCACTTGCGGCCGACTGGATATGCTCCGGCAGGTCAGCCTGCCTTCGGTGCGCCGACAGACACTTGCTCCGCTAATGGTGGTTTTAGTGATGGATGGATGCGAGATGCCACCGGCGGAGGCAGCCGAGTTTGGTTGCGAACACCTCGTGGCGGCGACCCACGCACCTTTTGCGTTCACCCACCCAATACTTGGAAACAAGACATCGACGCACTTGACCGGGTCCGCGATTTGGTGGCACAGGGATGCGTGCCGTCCCTACAATTTGAAAACTGGGCATTGGCTGGCACGCCCGACGACTGGCGTTACGAACTCCGACACGAATCAATCGTCTTTTTAATTCGTGGGCGGAATACACCGGCAAAAAAAATTGAACGTTGCCTTGGCAGTTTGGCGGTGCAGGACAATCAAAACTTCGGTGTGGTTCTCTTTGACGACGCCTCTGAAAATGGAGCCTCGGCACTTTTGCCTCATCTGCTTAAACCGTTTGCTGGCCGCCACACCCTGATTCGCCGCAGTCAGCACCACGGCTATATTCCCAATATGTTGACCGCGTCTAGTGAACTTATTGCTTCTGCGGACGCATTGATTGTAATTCTTGATCTGGATGATGCCCTGCTGCATCGCTCAGTGGTGACTTTGCTTCAAACAGAAATGGCCGGCGGTGCCGATGTCATTTTGGCGGCCATGTTTCGCCCGGAAAAGCCGCTGAAACTTTATCATCCTGACTTTGTCGAGCCGCGTTCCAAATGGGGAGGTGAAGTCTGGGTTCATCTTCGCGCTTTTCAAAAACGGCTATTGGATGCGTTGCCGACAGAACATCTCAAGCTGGACGGAGATTGGATTCCGCATTGTGAAGATTTTGCAACAATGATCCCGCTAGTGGAACTGGCCGCAAAACCAATTTATCTGCCGGCCTATTTATATTTTCATCAGCGCACTACAAAAAAGACGCCAGAGTTGCGGGCGGCCAAGGAGGAGATTGTTAGACAAATCTGCGCGAAGCCCTCAATCTGCCAATTCAAGGCCAACAATCAGGAAAAATCACAACTATGAAACGCAAGGTCGTTGTTCTCGTCAGCGGCGGTTTGGATTCGGTTTGTGCGCTTTATGACGCGGCGGCAAACTATGAAGTAATTGCCGGAGTCAGTTTTGAATATGGCGCAAAACATAACCGCCAGGAATTGCCATTTGCCTCGCAGCACTGCCAGCGACTGAATTTGCAGCATGAAATTATTCGGTTGGATTTCATCGGACAATATTTTCGATCTGCACTCCTAGAAACTGGTGCCGCCATTCCTGACACTCATTTTGAAGCGCCTCCAATGAAACAGACGGTGGTTCCATTTCGGAACGGCATTTTTCTTGCGGCAGCGGCCGGATTTGCGGAATCAATAGGCGCAACTGCGGTCGTCATCGCCGCACACGCTGGCGACCATGCCATTTTCCCCGACTGCCGCCCGGAATTTATGGATGCCATGTCGCGTGCTATCCAATTTGGAACGGATACCCGGTTGGAAATACTTCGCCCGTTCATAAAATTGACGAAAGCACAAATTGTAAAGCGTGGTCATTCACTTAATGTGCCTCTTGAAGATACCTGGACGTGTTACAAAGGCGGTGAAAAGCATTGCGGAACTTGCGGTGCGTGTGTCGAGCGGAAGGAAGCTTTTGCGTCGGCTCTAGTTCCTGATCCTACGGCATACATGAGTTAAGCAATTGGTTTATATTCATATCATTTATTGAGACGGGCGGAAAACCACTCGACTTCTCTGGCGCGAAATCTAAATTGCCCCCACGAAATGTGCGCAAACCAGCATCCAAAACCAAAGTTGGCCGGGTGGACCGATTGGCCCGACAAGCAGCCGATTACGTCCAAGGAAGCCGAGGACCAATACCATCGCATGATGAATTGGACGACGAAAGAATCCAACGCGCCAAAGCCGAAAAACAGCGACTCTACGACTGATCTTTGAGTCGGCACTTAAAACCGACAAGGGCGGGTTTGAGCACGCGGTCAGTTTCAAGCCGGAAAAACTTCTGGTCATCAAGGAAACGCGCCCGGACAAGGGCTTTGGCGGTGGCTTGTCACTAAATAACAAGAATGCCGCAACCGTCGGCGAATACCTCGACCGCATCAATATCGCCAACGAGGAATTCGGTTCAGAAATAAAACTGCTGGGCGTGCGGCGAACCGTGCATGGGCCGAGCATACGCACGCAAATGCCATTCTTTAAAGGTGGCCCGGCCATGCTGGACGATGTTGACGCAGCCATGGAATCTGCCGGCTACCAAAAAATTGGAGACGGGGCATATTTTCATTTCCAGAAATTCATTCTTGTTTTTGACCTGTATCCCAAGAACGCCGTCATCCTCGACGGATTCATTCATCCAATTGACCCGGTCATCATGCGAGCCACGCCGGAGTTCGTTCGCGAATTGAAAGAGCTGTATTACTAATTCGGGAGCTCAGCCCAAACGGAAATCGTGGCAAAACACGATTTCCGATGAACAAATCAATCATTCGGAAAATCGCGGGTGACACCGACAGCGTCGGCAGTCACGAAACCAAACTCGGCAACTTCCGGCACGACCGGAATCTTGAACATGGCAAGGAAGAGTGGCTAACGCCACCGGACATCATCCGAACCTTCGGCCCGTTCGACCTCGACCCCTGTGCGCCGGTCAAACGTCCCTGGGCAACAGCAGCCAACCACTTCACCATCCTAGATGATGGCTTGTCGAAAAAATGGCAGGGACTGGTTTGGTGTAATCCGCCATACGGTCCAAAGACCGGCGATTGGCTCGCCCGTTGTGCCGCGCACAACAATTGCCTCGCGCTTGTATTCGCCCGCACGGACACGCAGGCGTTTCAAAAATGGGTTTGGCCGTTCGCTAAATCTTTGTTCTTCATCGCCGGTCGGCTTTCTTTCTGTCATGTGAGCGGTGATCCGGGCGGCACCGCCGGAGCGCCGAGCGTCCTGATTGCCTACGGTGAATTGGCCGACCAACGGTTGCGCCAGAATCAAACCATCGCGGGCCAGTATCTTCAAAATCTTTCCTCCAAACTCATCAGGCTCCGCCTAAAAAATTCAAACAATTGAGAAAGCCCGTCTAACAAAATTTTACCTATGAATAAAAAACGCCCATTGAAAAACCTAACCCTTGAAGACCTCAGAGCCATCAGCACCCGTGCAGTGGCTAAAACCATCGAACATGCCGGTGGTATTCAGCCAACCTTTCTGTGTTACGGACGTGACCGCATTGTCAATTTGAATGCGGCTCAATTGCCGGACGCCGAAGTTCAAGACCGGTTCGCCAGCACGCTCCGGCTGATTTGCCTGGCCGAAGATGCGTTCGCCGCCGTGCTGGTATTAGAATTATGAGCGAGGCAGAAACTGCAATTTAGCCTCCTGCTGACATTCTTGGAAATGTCCAGCTGGCCGGCCTTTTTGTTGCCACAACTGGCAAGCCAGATTCTCGATTTGATCAGAAAGCAAATCATCGGGGCCGTCGTCAATCCCGCCATACCTATTCCCCAAGCTTTCAATTTGATCGTAGAACTGATTGGCCCCCACTAGTCATGCCACATTTGATGAGACAGTTTCCGGTGGTTTCGGTTTGTCTGTTTCGTCAAGGTTCCGGTGTAAGGAGGGCGTAGTCCGACTGGAGCCGGAACCTTGC
>Ga0316217_10004445_pt1 | contig 15133 bp, 16 predicted proteins | sample 1anoAmetaG_FD_203633 | JGI IMG/M metagenome (GOLD analysis project Ga0316217, IMG submission 203633) | Freshwater microbial communities from Trout Bog Lake, Wisconsin, USA - 1anoA | ecosystem: Environmental > Aquatic > Freshwater > Lake > Hypolimnion/Profundal zone | place: USA: Wisconsin... | reverse complement strand
TCTACAACGGCGCGCAGAAGTTCAAGAAGGACACGGGCGTCGACTTCCGCGACCTCGAAATTCAGAACGATTCGCAGCGCGAGCAGGTGCTGCGCAAGTTCGCCAAGGACGGCTTCAGCCCGATCCTAGTTCCCGGTTTCTCCTGGGCCACCGCGCTCGGCAAGATCGCCGATGAATTCCCCAACACCAAATTCGCCATCATCGACATGGTCGTCGACAAGCCGAACGTCGCCTCGCTGCTGTTCAAGGCGGAAGAGGGCTCCTATCTCGTCGGCGTCATCGCGGCGACCGCCTCCAAGACCGGCAAGGTCGGCTTCGTCGGCGGCATGGACATTCCGCTCATCTCGGCCTTCGGCTGCGGCTATGCGCAGGGCGTCAAGCACGTCAGCGACAAGGATCAGGTGTTCGCCAACATGACGGGCACGGATTTCCATGCCTGGAACGATCCGGTCAAGGGCGGCGAACTCGCCAAGTCGCAGATCTCGCAGGGCGCCGACGTCGTGTTCGCCGCGGCGGGCGCGACCGGTCAGGGCGTTCTGAAGGCGGCGGCGGACGCCGGCAAGCTCGGCATCGGCGTCGACTCGGATCAGGACAACCTGTTCCCGGGCAAGGTGCTGACCTCGATGCTGAAGCGCGTCGACGTCGCCACCTACGAGATCTTCAAGTCGGCCAAGGACGGCAGCTTCAAGGGCGGCATCCACGTGTTCGGCCTGAAAGAGGGCGGCGTCGGCTATGCCGAAGACGAGTGGAACAAGGACGTGCTGACGGCGGACGCCAAGAAGGCCGCCGAGGCCGCCAAGGCGGACATCATCGCGGGCAAGATCAGCGTCCACGACTATCAGTCCGACAACAAGTGCCCGGTCTGATTTCGGGTTGAGGGGTCGCGGCGTCGCCTCCGGAACTCCCGGACGCGACGCCGCGTTGGTCCTGCCGGGCGCGCGAGCGCACCGCGATGGAGGACGGGCTTGGCCAAGGCAGCGGATTCCGGCGCCGCGATCGCGATAGAACTGATCGGCGTCGACAAGAGCTTTGGCGCGGTGCACGCCAACAAACACGTCAACCTTCAGGTTCAGCGCGGCGTCATCCACGGCATCGTCGGCGAGAACGGCGCCGGCAAATCGACGCTGATGTCCATTCTCTACGGCTTCTATGAAGCCGATGCGGGCGAAATCCGCATCAACGGCGAGCCTGTGCGCATCCGCTCGTCGCGCGAGGCGATCTCGCATGGCATCGGCATGGTGCATCAGCATTTCATGCTCGTGCCGCCGCTGAGCGTGCTGGAAAACGTGATGCTGGGCGCGGAGGGCGGCCCGCTGCTCGCGCGCGGCGCGGCGGCGACGCGGCGCGAACTGGCCCGGCTGGCGCGCGAATATGCGCTGGAGGTCGATCCCGACGCCATCGTCGGCGATCTCTCGGTGGGTCTGCAGCAGCGGGTGGAGATTCTCAAGGCGCTGGTGCGCGGCGCCGAAATCCTGGTGCTTGACGAACCCACCGCCGTGCTGACGCCCTCCGAGGCGGATCAGCTGTTCGACATGCTGCGGGTGCTGAAGTCGCAGAACAAGACGATCCTCTTCATCACCCACAAGCTGCGCGAGATCATGTCGCTGACCGACCGGGTCTCGGTGATGCGGCGCGGCGAGATGGTGGCGACGCTGGAGACGGCGCGGACTTCGCCGCCCGAACTCGCCGACGCGATGGTCGGGCGCAAGGTCATTCTCAAGGTCGACAAGGGCGAGGCGCATCCGGGCAAGGTCGTGCTCGAAGCGCGCGGCGTAACCGTGCGCGACGACCGCGGCGTGGTGCGGGTCGACAATGTCTCGTTCAGCCTGCGCGAGGGCGAGATCCTCGGCGTCGCGGGCGTCGCCGGCAACGGCCAGTCGGAACTTCTGGAGGCGCTCGCGGGCATCCGGCCCCTGACGGCGGGCGAAATCTGGATCGACGGCGCGCAACGGCCGGCGGCCCTGCAGAACCCCCAGGGCATGCGCAAGCTCGGCGTCGGCCATGTGCCGGAGGACCGGCATCGCGTCGGCCTCGTCATGCCGTTCGAGGCTTGCGAGAGCGCGATGCTCGGCTTCCATCGCGACCCCGTCTATGGCGCCGGATTCTTCTTCGACCGCAGCGCCATCGTCGCCGACGAGGCCGCGAAGATGGAGGCCTTCGACATCCGGCCGCGCGCGCCGCTGCTGAAGACCGCGAATTTCTCCGGCGGCAACCAGCAGAAGATCGTTCTGGCGCGCGAGATCGAGCGCAATCCGAAAGTCATTCTGGTGGGACAGCCGACGCGCGGCGTCGACATCGGCGCCATCGAGTTCATTCACAAGCGGATCGTCGCGATGCGCGACGCGGGCAAGGCGGTGCTGCTGGTGTCGGTGGAACTCGACGAGATCTTCGCGCTGTCGGATCGCATCCTCGTGCTCTGTGCCGGGCGGGTGACGGGCGAGCGCCGGCCCGACGAGACCGATGCGCAGGATCTGGGGTTGCTGATGGCGGGCGTCGGGGAGCGGGCGGCGTGAGTTCACCCCTGAAGCCTCTCCCCGTCTGGGCCGATGTCGCGCTGATTCCGCTGCTGAATGTCGCGGCGGCCTTCCTCATCTCCGGCCTTGTCGTGCTGGCGATCGGCGAGGACCCGATCGAGGCCGTGCGGCTGCTGATCGTGGGCGCGCTGGGCGATCTCGAGGGCATTGGCTTCACGCTCTATTACGCCACCAGTTTCATCTTCACCGGGCTCGCGGTCGCCGTATGTTTCCATGCCGGCCTGTTCAACATCGGGGTCGAAGGCCAGGCCTATGTCGCGGGCCTCGGCGCTGCGTTGGCTTGCCTCACCCTCGGCTTTCTGCCGGGCTACACCCTGGTGGTGGTCGCCATTCTCGCGGCGGCCGTGTTCGGCGCCGCTTTCGCGGCGATCCCCGGCTATCTCCAGGCCAAGCGCGACAGCCACATCGTCATCACGACGATCATGTTCAACTATATCGCTTCGGCGCTGATGGGCTATCTGCTGGTCAACGTGCTGCGCGTTCCCGGCCAGATGAACGCCGAGACGCGGCAGTTTCCGCCCGGCGGCATCGTGCCGCAATTCCACGTGCTGCTGAAGCCGCTGGGAATCGTCTGGCCGGATACGCCGTTCAACCTGTCGTTCCTGCTGGCGCTGGTCTGCGCCGCCGGCGTCTGGGCGCTGATCTGGCGCACGCGGCTCGGCTTCGAGATCCGCACCGTCGGCGCCAACGCCTCCGCCGCCGTCTATGGCGGCATCTCGCCCGCGCGCGTCACCATCATCACCACGCTGTTGTCGGGGGCGCTGTCGGGCGGGCTTGCGGTCAACATCATCCTGGGCGAGGAGCATCGGCTCATTCTCGAATATACCGCCGGCTTCGGCTTCGTCGGCATTGCGGTGGCGCTGATGGGGCGGGCGCATCCGGTCGGCATCATTCTGGCGGCGATCCTGTTCGGCATGCTCTATCAGGGCGGCGCCGAACTCGCCTTCGACAAGCCCAAGATCAGCCGCGACATGATCATTGTGATTCAGGGGCTGGTCGTGCTGTTCGCCGGCGCGCTGGAGCACCTGTTCCGGCGTCCGGTCGCGACCCTGCTCGCGCGCCGCACCGCGCATCCGCCGATCTGACGCGAGGGGCGCCATGGAAACCTTCGACGCCTTCATCGTGATTCTGGGCTCGGGCATCCGCCTCGGCGTGCCGCTGATCCTGGCCTGTCTGGCCGGCCTGTGGTCCGAGCGCTCGGGCGTCGTCGACATCGGCCTCGAGGGCAAGATGCTGACGGGGGCTTTTGGCGCCGCCGCAGTGGCCGAATTCACCGGCAACGCCTGGCTCGGCCTGATCGCGGGCGTCGTCGCGACGGTGGCGGTGTCGCTGGTGCATGGCTACGCGTCCATCGATCAGCGCGCCAACCAGATCGTCTCCGGCACGGCTATCAACATGGTGACCGACGGACTGACGGCGCTGATCGGGAACGCCATCTGGGGGCAGGGCGGGCGCACGCCGCAATTGCCCGACTCGGCCCTGTTCGCCTCGATCGAACTGCCCTTCGTCAATGCGCTCGATCCCGTGCCCTTCCTCGGCAACGTCTACCGCCACATTATTTCCGGCCACGACATCGTCACCTATGCCGCCTTCGCCTTTGTGCCGATCACCTACTGGGCGCTCTATTCCACGCGTTTCGGGCTGCGGCTGCGCGCGGTCGGCGAGAGCCCGGCGGCGGTCGATACCGCCGGCATTTCGGTGCGCGGGCTGCGCTACAGCGCGGTGCTGATCTGCGGCGTGCTGGTCGGGCTTTCCGGCGTCTATCTCGCGTTGGCGCAAGCCGCCTATTTCCAGCCGCACATGAGCGCTGGCAAGGGCTTCATCGCGCTCGCGGCGCTGGTTTTCGCGAAGTGGCGGCCGTGGCCGGCGCTGGCCACCTGCCTGCTGTTCGGCTTCCTCGATGCGCTTTCGATCCGTCTGCAGGGCGCGGTTCTGCCCTTTATCGGCGCGGTGCCGGTGCAGGCGATCCAGACGCTGCCCTACATTCTCACCGTCGTCCTGCTCGCCGGCTTCATCGGCAAGGCGACCCCGCCGAAATCCTCCGGAATTCCCTATGTCAAGGAACGCTGAAACGCTGCAGGCGCTGTTCGCGGCGGCGCGGTCGGCGCAGGCCAACGCCTATGCGCCCTATTCGCGATTCACCGTCGGCGCGGCGATCCTGACGCCCGAAGGCGAGATCTATTCCGGCTGCAATGTCGAGAACGCCGCCTATCCGCAGGGCGCTTGCGCCGAGGCCGGGGCCATCGCCGCCATGGCGCGGGCGGGGCGACGGCGCATCGCCGAAATCCTCGTGTCGGGCGACGGCGACGGGCTCTGCACGCCCTGCGGCGGTTGCCGCCAGCGCATCCGCGAATTCGCCGACGCCGCCACCCCTATACATATCGCCGGGCCCGGCGGCGTTCGCGCGAGTTTCACGCTGGACGAGTTGCTGCCGCATTCCTTCGGCCCCGAACATCTCAATTCCGGAGACGCCCCATGAGCGCCGACCTCGACAAGGCCGTGGCGGCGCTCGCCGCGCGCGGCCTCGACCGTCTTCCCCCGCTCGCCTTCGTGCTGGGCAGCGGGCTCGGACCGCTCGCCGACGAGGTCGAGGACGCCGTCTCGATCCCCTACACCGACATCCCCGGTTTTCCCCAGCCGTCCGTGGCCGGGCACAAGGGCCGACTGGTGGTCGGCCGGCTGGAGGGTCAGGCGGTCGCGCTGTTCCAGGGGCGCGGCCATTTCTACGAGCGCGGCGATCCCCGCGCCATGGGCGTCGCCATCGCGGCGTTTCACCGGCTCGGCGGCCAGCGCCTCGTGCTGACCAATGCGGCGGGCGGGCTGCACACGGAATGGGAGCCGCCGGCGCTGGTGGCGATCACCGATCACATCAATTTCGCCGGCGTGAACCCGCTGATCGGCCATCCCACCGACGACCGCTTCGTGCCGATGACGCGCGCCTACAGCCCGACGCTGCTCGACATGATGCGCGCCGCCGCGCGGGACGCCGGCGTCCCGCTGCACGAGGGCGTCTACATGTGGTTCAACGGCCCCTCCTTCGAGACGCCGGCCGAGATCCGCATGGCGAAAATCCTCGGCGCCGATCTCGTCGGCATGTCGACCGCGCCGGAAGTCATTCTGGCGCGCCTGCACGGCCTCGAATGCGCGGCCGTTTCGCTCGTCACCAATTTTGCGGCGGGGCTTTCGGGCGGCGATCCCAGCCACGAGGAAACGCAGGAATATGCGCGGCGCGGCTCGGAGCGGTTTCGCAAGCTGCTGCGGGCGTTCATCCGCCGGCAAGCCGGCGCGGCCGCATGAGGCTGCCGCAGGAAATCATCCGCGCCAAGCGGGACGGGCGCGTTCTCCCGCGCGAGGATATCGAAGCTTTCATCGCCGGCCTCGGCTCCGGGGCGGTGGGCGAAGGCCAGGCTGCGGCCTTCGCCATGGCCGTGTTCTTCCGCGGCATGGAGATCGGCGAGCGGGTCGATCTCACGCGCGCCATGGCGCAGTCGGGCCTTCGCATGGACTGGAGCGATCTCCGGCTGCCCGGTCCGGTCGTCGACAAGCATTCGACCGGCGGCGTCGGCGACAATGTCAGCCTGATGCTGGCGCCCATGCTCGCGGCCTGCGGCGCCTTCGTGCCGATGATTTCCGGTCGCGGCCTCGGCCATACCGGGGGCACGCTGGACAAGCTCGAAGCCATCCCGGGCTACGTCACCCAGCCGGACCTCGCTCGCTTTCGCCGCGTCGTGACGGATGTCGGCTGCGCCATCATCGGCCAGACGGCGGATCTCGCCCCCGCCGACAAGCGGCTCTATGCGATCCGCGACGTGACGGCGACGGTGGAATCGGTGGCGCTGATCACCGCTTCGATCGTCTCCAAGAAGCTGGCGGCGGGGTTGCAGGAACTGGTCATCGACGTCAAGGCGGGCAGCGGCGCCTTCATGGCCGATCTGGCCGCCGCGCGCGAACTCGCGCGCAGCCTGGTCGACGTCGCCTCCGGCGCCGGATTGCCGACGGTCGCCGTCATCACCGACATGAACGAGCCGCTCGCCAGCGCCGCCGGCAATGCGCTGGAGGTTCGCAATGCGGTGGACTATCTCACCGGCGCGCGGCGCGATGCGCGCCTGCACGAGGTGACGCTCGCCCTCGGCGCGGAATTGCTGGCGAGCAGCCGCCTGGCTGCAGATCAGATCGCGGCGCGCGATGCGCTGGAGCGCGCGCTCGCCAGCGGCGCGGCGGCCGAGCGGTTCCAGCGCATGGTGGGCGAACTCGGCGGCCCCGCCGATTTCATCGAGCGCGTTGCGTCCCACCTTCCGCTCGCTCCGTCGATCTTGCCGGTCGAAGCCGAGGCGGACGGCTATGTCGTCGGCGTCGACGCGCGCGAAATCGGGCTGGCGGTCGTCGAACTCGGCGGCGGGCGAACCCGGCCTTCGGACGCGATCGACCCCGCCGTGGGGTTCACGGATCTCGCCGGCCTCGGCGCCCGCGTCGGACCGGGGGCGCCGCTCGCCGTCCTGCACGCCCGCGACGCGGCCGCAGCGGCTTCGGCCGCGGCGAGACTGCGCGCCGCCTATCGCCTCGGCGAGGCCCCGCCGCCGCCCGCACCCGTGATCCTCGAACGTCTTTCCAGCGAGACCCCATGACCATCCTGCTCGCCGTCACCGGTTGGGACGCCGGGCCATGGCGCCGGCGGCTCGAATCGAAACTGCCGGACCATCTCGTCGTGACGCCGGAGACCGCCGGCGATCCCAAGGCGATCCGCTATGGCCTGAGCTGGCGCCACCGCCCCGGCGCCTTCGCGAATCTGCCGAACCTCAAGGCGATCTTCTCGCTCGGCGCGGGCGTCGATCATGTGCTGGTCGACCCGCAGCTGCCCGATGTGCCCGTCGTGCGCGTGGTCGACGCCGACCTTACGACCCGCATGAGCGAGTGGGTGGCGATGCAGGTCCTGCTGCATCATCGCCAGTTCCGCCGCTACGACGATCAGCAGCGGGCGCGGGTCTGGGACGAGGACGAAAACCAGCCGGCGGCGCGCGACGTGCGCGTCGGCCTGTTGGGCCTGGGCGAACTGGGGCAGGATTCCGCGCGCAAGCTGCAGGCCCTGGGTTTCGATGTCGCGGGCTGGAGCCGCACGCCGCGCAGCCTCGAGCGAATGGTCTGTTTCTCCGGCGAGGACGGCTTGCAAACGCTGCTTGCCCGCACCGACATTCTGGTCTGCCTGTTGCCGCTGACGCCGCAGACGCGCGGCCTGCTCAACCGCGCCCTGTTCGAGAAACTGCCGCGCGACGGGCGCCTGGGCGGGCCCTATCTCATCAACGCCGGGCGGGGCGCCTTGCAGGTCGAGGACGACATCGCGAGCGCGATCCGCAGCGGTTTGCTGAAAGGCGCCTCGCTCGACGTGTTCGAGGTCGAGCCGCTGCCGGCGGACTCGCCGCTCTGGGCCTTTCCCAACGTCTATATCTCGCCGCACAATTCGGCGATATCGGAGCCTGACGCCATCGCCGGCTATATCGCGGGCCAGGTCCTCGCCTTCGAAAGAGGCGAGCCCCTGCGCAACGTGGTCGACCGCGCGCGGGGGTATTGAAGCGGGCGATGCTGGAACGGTAACGACGCTCGCGCGCGTCTTGGCCGGGCTTGCCGCGGCCATTCGCGCCCATGGCCCGACAACCGCGGCGAGCCGAAGTCGCGGATGGCGCTCACCTCGTCAAATTGGGAAACGGCCGAAGGAGCCTCCTCATGCAACGCTTTCAAACGCCGGACATGCAGGATCTGGGTCTGCCGTTCTGCTCCGCCGTGCGGGTGGGCGACATGCTCTACATGTCGGGCGTGCTCGGCAATCTACCGGGCGGGTTGACGCTGGCGCCGGGCGGCCTCGTCGCGGAGGCGCGCCAGACGATGGACAATATCGGCGCCGTGCTGCGCCATTGCGGGCTCGGCTTTTCCGATCTCGTGCGCGTGCTGGTGATGCTGTCCGACATGGCGGACTGGCCGGAGTTCAACAAGATCTATGTCGGCTATTTCGAGCCGGGGCTGTTGCCGGCGCGCTCGGCTCTGGGCTGCAACGGCCTCGCGCTTGGCGCCAAGCTCGAGGTCGAATGCATCGCGCGCTATCCCTAGCGCGCTATCCCCGCCGCATCGGGAAGCTTACAGCTTCTCGATGGTCTTGGCGGCGGCGTCGAGCGCGTCGACGATGGCCTGGATTTGCTGCGGGCTCGCGGTGCGGGCGCGCAGGCGCACGCTGGCGCGCAGGTTCATCATGGCGCGGAACAGGCCGCCGAACTGGGTTCCGCTCTGGCCGGACGCGCTGAGCCGCGCGAAGATGGCGTCGACCTGCGCCTTATTCTCGGCCAGATGCGCCTCGCCTTCCGGCGTCGCCGCGTAGAGCTTGCGGGCCGCATTGTCCTGGCTCGGGGTGGCGAAGCCCATTTCTTCCAGCAACGTCAGCGTGGGATAGACCACGCCCGGGCTGGGGCTGTACTCGCCGCCGACGCGCTCGCCGAGTTCCTTGATGACCTCGTAGCCATAGCGCGGCTTCTCGGCGATCAGCGCGAGAATGACCAGTCGAAGCTCGCCGCTGTCGAACACACGGCCTTCGCGTCCGCCGAAGCCGCCGCCTCGACCATGCCGACCGAAGAAGCCGTGACGGCCTTCGCCGCCGAATCCCTGACGATCCTGGCCGTGGCGGTCATGCCCGTGGCGGTCGCATTCGCGAAAGTGTCTGAAAAACATTATTTATCTCCTGAGGTAATAAGACATAACAAGATATGTCTTGCAGTAAGATATATCTTAGAACCATTCTGGCAAGGGGCGCCGTCTATTTTTTTTGATGGCTCCGCGCCGACGCGGCCGTTCGCGCGATCCGGATATGGTCGCCCGACGGTAACGTTTGCGTCCACGCCGCCGACATGCCGGGAGACGGGCCGGCGGCAATGGCTGACAGCGCCGAAACAACGTCGGGCCGTCTCCGCAAAATGGCGAACTATAGCGTATCAATTTCACTTATTTAATATGTAATCAACAACTATGAAATAATATTTGCTGCTATCGTAACACAATTGCTGGCTGTCACGTCACTACATCGGAAGCGGATGACAAACGGCTTCCAAATGACTGAGTATTCCTCTTCGGAATGCCTGCAAACACAACAGGAGTACACAATGCGCAATATTGTTCTGGCGTCCGTCGTCGCGATTGGCGCGCTCGCCGCCGCTGGCTCGGCCCTGGCCATCTCGAAGCACAACTACATGCCGACGTTCGGCGAAGTCTACGACATGACGGTCGGCGGAAGTCCCATGTCCATGCAGTTGATCGAGGCCGAGGACGGCACGCAGTTCGTCATCATGGAACGTCACGAATTCGAGCAGATGGCGAACCAGTCGCTCAACGGCCACCACTTCACCAAGGTCAAGTAAGCTCTTTCCGGGCGATCGGGCCATCCGCACGCCGATCCGCATCGTCGCAAGACGATGCGGGTCGGCATTCGCGTGGGGATGACCCGATCGTCACGAAGGCGATCCTGGCCCCGCTCAGTCCGCGGCGGCGCTCTTGACGATCCCCGCCATGGCCAGCGCCTCGGGATCGCCGTCGGCTTCCAGCCCGGCAATGACGCCGGCGCGGTCTTCCGCCTTGCGGTTCTGGCTGACCTTCCATTTGCCCCGGATGTCCGAGATTTCGATCTCGATGCCGACGATGGCGCGCATCTGCATGGCGAGGAAATCCTCGGGCATGTCGTCGACGGCCCAGGGCTTGGCGCGCTTTCCCTCGTGTTCGCCGGTCAGGGTCTCGATCTGGGCGCGCAGCCAGCCGGCGTCCTCGATCACGCGCGGTTTGCCGCGCACCTGCACGATCAGATAGTTCCACGTCGGCACGACCTTGCCGGTCTCGCGCTTGGTCTCGTACCAGCTCGGCGTGATGTAGTGCTGATGCCCCTGAAACACGACCAGCGCCTCGTCGGTTTCGGCGAGGTCGCGCCATTGCGGATTGGCGCGCGCGACATGGGCGCGCAGCACGCCCGGCGTTTCGCCCTCGCCCTCGATCAGGAAGGGAATGGCGTTGGCGAGCAAGCCGCCGGGCCCATGGCTGATGAGCAGGCCCAACGGATGGGCGCGGATCAGCTTGCGCTGTTCGGCGAGGTCGTGCTGCCGGTGCAGGGGTGGTTCGTACATTCATTCCGCCGCGAGGTCGCGGCCGCCGAAGCGGCGCTCGATATATTCGGCGACGATCTGCTTGAATTCGCCGGCGATGCCGGCGCCGCGCAGGGTCACGGTCTTGACGCCGTCGACGAATACCGGCGCCGCCGGCGCCTCGCCCGTGCCCGGCAGTGAAATGCCGATATCGGCGTGCTTGCTTTCGCCCGGCCCGTTCACGATGCAGCCCATGACCGCGACATTGAGCCCCTCGACGCCGGGATAGCGGGTTTTCCATTCGGGCATCGAGTCCTGCAGGAAGCTCTCGATGTCGCGGGCGAGTTCCTGGAACACGGTCGAAGTGGTGCGCCCGCAGCCGGGGCAGGCGGCCACCTGCGGCGCGAAGACGCGAAAGCCCATGGTCTGCAGGATCTCGCGCGCGACCTTGACTTCCAGCGTGCGGTCGCCGCCCGGCTCCGGCGTCAGCGAGACGCGGATCGTGTCGCCTATGCCTTCCTGCAGCAGAATCCCCAGCGCCGCCGAGGAGGCGACGATGCCCTTCGAGCCCATGCCGGCCTCGGTCAGGCCGAGATGGATGGCGTAATCGGAGCGGCGCGCCAGCATGCGGTAGACCGTGATGAGGTCCTGCACGCCGGAGACCTTGGCCGACAGGATGATGCGGTTGCGCGCCAGGCCGATCTCCTCCGCGCGCTCGGCCGAGGTGAGGGCCGATTGCACCATCGCCTCGCGCATGACGGCGCGTGCGTCGGTCGGCGCGGCGCTGCGGGCGTTCTCGTCCATCAGCGCCGTGAGCAGTTCCTGGTCGAGCGAACCCCAGTTGGCGCCGATCCGCACCGCCTTGCCGTAGCGCGCGGCGGTTTCGACGATCGTGGCGAATTGCACGTCGCGCTTGTTCTTGAAGCCGACATTGCCGGGATTGATGCGGTATTTGTCGAGCGCCTCGGCGCAGGCGGGATGCTCGGCCAGCAGCTTGTGGCCGATATAATGGAAATCGCCGACCAGCGGCACGTGAACGCCGCGCGCTTGCAGCCGGTCGCGGATATGCGGCACGGCCGCCGCCGCCTCGTCGCGGTCCACCGTGATGCGCACAAGTTCCGAGCCCGCGCGGGCGAGCGCCGCCACCTGGCGCACGGTCGCCTCGATGTCGGCGGTGTCGGTATTGGTCATGGACTGCACGACGATGGGCGCGCCGCCTCCCACCTCGATCGCTCCGGCGCCGTCGCCCACCTTGACCGCGACGGTGGAATGGCGGGCGCGCGGTCCGAAAATCTCGGGCGCTGCGATGGTCATGAAGCCTCTCCGGGAGCCAGCGTTTGGCCGCCCAACTTACCGCGCCGCCGGCGGCTTGTCACCCGAACGCCGAAGCTGCGCCGGAGAACTGATACATATTGACAAGCAAAAATACATGTGTTCAGATTAACGAAATATGACGCTCAGGCCCATCGGCAAAGCCGGCGGCGGGAGCGCTCATCGAGGCGAACCGGGGGAGACGAGGATGGCGCTCTGGCAGATGGCTCTGCTGGCTTTCGTGGCGGCCTGGATCATCCAATCTTTTGGCGTCTGGCGCCAGATGCAGCATTACCAAAAGGTTTTCACCTCCCTGCGCATGCGCTGGAGCGATGGCGCGATGGGCGCCGGCGCTGCGCCCTCGAGGCTGGGCAAGGGCTGCATCGCCCTCATCGTGGTCTCGCCGCAGAATCTCGTGCGCACCGTGCATGTGATGCAGGGCCGCAGCGTGTTCGCGCAATTTCAGCCGCGCGAGGAGTTCGACGGCATGACGCTCGAGGCGCTCAAGGCGCGGGCGTCCGAGCCGGGTTTCGACAAGAGCGCGGGGCTCGCCATCGTCAAGGCGGCCGAGCAGATCGAAAAGGTGGGCGGCCAATCGCTCGCCGGTCCTGAGACGTCCGCCAAAGCGGCGCTCAGCATGGCTTGATCGACCAGCCCCGGAACGGGGTCCGGATCGATTGGGAAAAAGGGGAGGATGAATATGTTGATCGCAAATCTCGTGACGCACGGCCTTGCCTGGGCCGATCACGCCGCGCTCGTCGCGCCGGCGGATCAAATAGGGCATCTCAGCCACAAGATGATCGTGTTGACGCAGGCCAGCGGCAATACCGCCGACTACGCCGCGAAGGTGAAGGCCGCCGCTCAGGAAGAGCAGCTCGGCTGGCTCACCAGCATCGGCAAGCACTTCATCGGCGTGTTCCAGAAGGGCGGCGAAGTGTTCGTCGGCTTCGTCACGGGCATCATTCCGACGCTGGTGGTGCTGATGACCGCCTTCTACGCCGTCATCGGCCTCGTGGGCGAGGATCGCGTGCACGGCGCCGCGCGCGCAGCCGGACGGATCGCGCTGACGCGCTACACGATCCTGCCCCTCATCGCGGTGTTCTTCCTGACCAATCCGATGGCCTACACCTTCGGATCGTTCCTCGAGGAGAAGCACAAGCCCGCCTTTTACGATTCGGCGGTTTCCTTCGTGCATCCGATCCTGGGCCTGTTCCCGCACGCGAATCCGGGCGAATATTTCGTTTGGGGCGGCGTGCTGGTCGCGCTGCTCGAACTCGAGAAGGCCGGCAAGGTGCCGCCGTCCTATCATGTCACGGTCGCGATCTATTATTTCATCGTCGGCGTGATCGTCATTTTGCTCAAGGGCATCGTCACCGAACGCATCACCGCGTTCATGGCGCGTCGCCAGGGCGTCGAGCTTTAATCCGGACCCGAGGAGAGCAAAATGGCTGACAGCAAATATACCGCCGTCACGATCTCTCGCGGTCGCGACGGATGGGGCGGGCCCCTGACGATCTGCCCCACGCCCGAGCGTGACAAGATTGTCGCCGTCACCGGCGGCGGCATTCCGCCGATCGCCCGCCGCATCGCCGAACTCACCGGCGGCACGGTCGTCGACGGGTTCCGCGCCCCGCCGCCGGAAAGCGAAATGGCCTGCGTGATTGTCGATTGCGGCGGGACCGCCCGCTGCGGCGTCTATCCGCGCAAGCGCATTCCCACCGTCAACCTGACGCCCGTCGGCCAGTCCGGCCCGTTGGCGCAGTTCATCACCGAGGACATCTATGTCTCCGGCGTCAATCTGGATTCGATCCGACTCGCGGACGGCTCTACGCCGGTGACCGCGGCGGGCTCGGCGGCAACGGGGGGCAGCGCCATGGCGGCGTCGACAGCAAGCAGCAGCGACAATCACGCGTCCGACATGAGCAGCGGCAACGGCTTCATCGACATCATCGCGACCATCGGTCGCGCCATGGGCCGGGTGGTCGGCATCTTCTTCAACGCGGGCCGCCGCACCATCGACCAGGTCGTGCGAAACGTCCTGCCGTTCATGGCCTTCGTGACCATGTTGATCGGCCTCATCCTCTACACCGGCATCGGCGACATTCTCGCCGCGCCCATGGGTCCGCTGGCCAACAATATCGTCGGCCTGCTGGTCATCTCCGCGATCTGCGGCCTGCCGTTCCTGTCCCCGATCCTCGGGCCCGGCGCGGTCATCGCGCAGGTCATCGGCGTCGCCATCATCGGCCCGCAGATCGCCAACGGCACCATCGCTCCGGCGATGTCGCTTCCCGCGCTCTTCGCCTACAACACGCAGGTCGGCTGCGACTTCGTGCCGGTCGGTCTGGCGCTCGGCGAAGCCAAGCCGAAGACCATCGAAATCGGCGTTCCGGCGGTGCTGTTCAGCCGCCAGATCATGGGGCCGGTCTCGGTGGTCATCGCCTGGGTCGCGAGCTTCTTCCTCTGATACGCGTCCAAAGGATATCCCGATGCGGCACTTCGCCACCACAGTCACCGCCGTCAGCGACGAAGCGCGCGAACTCATCGAGGGCGGGGTTTTGATCCTGTTCGCCGAGGGAGCGCCGCCCGAACTGGCGGAGGTTTCGGTGCTGCATCGCGTCACCCAGGAACCGACGGCGGCTCCGCCCGCCGTCGGCGCCAGCCTTCATATCGCCGGTCAGTCCACGCGCATCACCGCCATCGGCGATTACGCCTGGAGGAAGATCGGCGAAATCGGTCACGTCGTGATCAATTTCAACGCCGCCCAGACCGCGCCGCGGCCGGGCGAAATCAGTGTCGAAGCCCTCGACCTCGCGGCTCTGCTCGCGGCGCTGCAGCCGGGCGTCGAGATTTCGGTCGAAAGCTGACAACATCGAACCGGGAGCGGATAGGGTTGCGCGCCTGACCGGCGCGCCCTTTGTCGCGCCCGCATTCAGGGGACATCACGTGCTCGAGCGCAAAGTTTCCGTCCGATTGAGCGAGGGCCTGCATGCGCGCCCCGCGACGCAGTTCGTCAAGCTCGCTCGCGGCTTCGCCTGCGACATCGAGGTGCTGCGCGGGGGCGCCGCCGCCAATGCCAAGAGCTCCGTCAAGCTGATGCTGCTCGGCGTCAAGGAGGACGAGGAGATCACGCTGCGCGCGCACGGCCCCGACGAGGCGGCGGCCATCGAGGCGCTGGCGCGCTAC
>Ga0316217_10004444_pt1 | contig 15148 bp, 12 predicted proteins | sample 1anoAmetaG_FD_203633 | JGI IMG/M metagenome (GOLD analysis project Ga0316217, IMG submission 203633) | Freshwater microbial communities from Trout Bog Lake, Wisconsin, USA - 1anoA | ecosystem: Environmental > Aquatic > Freshwater > Lake > Hypolimnion/Profundal zone | place: USA: Wisconsin... | reverse complement strand
CAGTAAACCAAGGCTCAAAACCATGGCTGCTATCACTGGCAGCAAAATATAATTTGCTGTTGAAAACCGTTAAGTCTGTAGGATAAGACCCACCATAAGCATTAAGCACAAATTCATTAAACGATTGCGCTTGCGCAAAACAAACCAACAACAGCAAACCAATAGCCGACATGCACTTCTTATTCATGGTAAATCATTTCAAGGCAAATGTAACGGCATTTATAAATGAATATTGAGCAAGGTGAAAAATTAAATTTATGCTTCGGTAAACATAATTCTTTCATTCTTTACTTCGCCATGGCGTTTTTCAAAATACGATATAAAGGATAGCCAGCCAAAAATATGGCACATCCAAACAGCGCAGACTGGATATCAGAAATTAAGACGTTAAACATTACTACAAGCAAAACCAGCATAAATATCAAAGGCACCCAAGGGTAAAACCTGAGTTTAAAAATTTCTGGGCCATCATGCTGCTTAACGGCCGCCGCTCTTCTAAAGATAAATATTGTAGCCGCTGCAGAAACCAGCGAAAGACTATCTATGAACATCACATAATTCACAATCTTTTCAAAAGTGCCAAGTAGCATTAAGGAAACAAGCATCAAAGCAACAAAAAATGAAAGTCCGAATTCCTGGGTCATGGTCTTTTCATTCAGTTTCTTAAAAACAGGGGGCAAAATATGATCGGCAGCCATAGCATAGTATATCCTGGGGTTGCTTATCATCGAGGTATTGATAAAACCCAGTACCGAAATAAAAATGGCTAGCGCGGCAATGGTATAACCCGTGGGCCCGAAAAAGGAGCCGGCCAGATCAGCGGCCAGTAATTTTGAATGTTGAACCTTATCAAAACCCAACACAAAATAATAGGCGCAGTTAATGGCTAAGTACAAAGTAATAACGATACCTATGCCTATAAAAATGGCTTTGGGCATGTTACGGCCCGGATGCCGCACGTCAGCACCAAAGTTGATGGTGTTCTGATAGCCACCATAGGTAAAGAATACTGATATCAAACTTACTCCTAATGCTTTCATAAAATCAAATCCGCGTGGTTCGTTATCCGATGTTGGCTGCGCGAAAACATGATGCGGACCAAACAGGGCGCAACAAAAAATAATAAGCATAACTATTTTAATAAGGCTCAGCACATTTTGAGTCCGGGCCCCCATTCTGATTCCCAAAAAATTTAAGGCATACAAAATCAGGATGGCACCAATGGCCGTCAGCTTTATGCCGGTTTGGTTTTGCAAGGCCATAGGTAGCAGCACGGGATTGATATACTCTGCACCAACTATAGCAACGCCCACAGCACTTGCAGCATTAATAATAACCAGCGACCAGTTAAGCATAAAGGCAAAAGCCGGATGGTAGCAATACGAAAATATCTTGTAGAACCCGCCAGCTGTAGGAAACCGCGAACCGATTTCAGCAAAAGTAAGCGCACCACAAATACTAATAACACCACCCAATATCCATGCAATAAAAAACACCAGTGGCGAACCAGCTTTTTGGGCAACAATAGCCGGGCTACGGAAAATTCCAATGCCGATAACCAGGCTTACGATGATCATGGTAAGATCGAAAAGGCCCAGTTTCGGTTTTATTTCCATCTGAAATAGTATCTATTGCTTTTACCCGAAAATACATGAAAAAATTTCTCTGTGCGCTCCCCTCTTACACATCGCGAATTTAAACCAGAGTTTCTATCTTCGGAGGAGGCAATAGATATTATAAAAAATTCAATTTATTCAAAATGCAACAACCACTTTGGGGAATAGATTTAGGGGGCACAAAAATTGAAGGCGCGATTATTCCATCGCTTGACAATCCAGATCCAGTGGTCAGAATCAGGGTCAACACCGAATCGGATTTAGGTTATCAGCACATTTTGAAACAGATAGCTGTGTTGGTAGAAGAGATGAAAAACAAATCAGGCAATTCACCCTTAACTATAGGCATTGGTACGCCTGGCGCTCTGGAACCATCAACCGGGCTTATGAAAAACTGCAACAGTACAGCCCTTATCGGCAAGCCATTTAAAAGGGATATTGAGGCCCTTTTTCAAATACCTGTAACACTTGCTAACGATGCCAATTGCTTTGCGCTGGCAGAAAATCATTGGGGTGTAGTAAAACAACAATTCCCACAGGCAAGGGTTGTCTTTGGTATCATCATGGGCACAGGTGTAGGCGGGGGCATAGTGATTGATGGAAAAGTCTGGAATGGACACCACGGCATAGGCGGCGAATGGGGACACAACTTCCTCGATGAGTCTGGCGGCAAATGCTATTGCGGCAGAACCGGATGCGTTGAAACAATAATTTCAGGCCCTGCCCTTGAAAAATACTATCAGGAGCAAAACGGAAGTAAATTAAAGTTGCATGATATATATATAGCCGCTCAAAGCGGAAAGGATACAACTGCCCTTCAAACTATGGATCGCCTTTGTCACTTTTTTGGAAAGGCCGTTTCGGTGGTAACCAATATTCTTGACCCCGATGTTATAGTGGTGGGCGGGGGCGTTGGCAATATTGATCTTATCTATCAAAAAGGGGTCAAAAGTCTACAACAGTTCATCTTTAATCCTATAGTAACGGTTCCTGTTCTAAAACCGGCCATGGGCGATAGTGCCGGCGTATTTGGTGCTGCAGCACTTGTGGCATAAAAGGATTTCTAATCCCTTTAAATCAGCAAATTCCCCGTCCTTAATGTTAATTCTGATAAAAACGATTACCAGCCTTTGCATTCATTTACAAGGTGTTACAAAGTAATGCCGTAATTTGCTTTTCTTCGTGATAAAATTTTACCAAGGTTGGTGATTTTTTTCGGGAAAACTGCCATTCGAAAATCACTATGTAGTTGTGCAATGAACGTAATAAAACCAATCTTCCTTATCGGAGTATTGATATTAAGCCTTTCCGGCCATGCACAAACCACTGTTGTAGAAGGCCGGGTTACCGACAAAAACACACATCAACCTATGGACTATGCCAATGTCCGTTTTAAGGGCTCACTTAGCGCAATTCGGACCGATTCGGCAGGCTATTTCAGAATAAGCACTTCCCAAAAGGTTAAGGCAATCGTAGTTTCGTATCTCGGTTATCAATCTTCCGAAGTTCCGGTTCAACCGGGAATATCAAATCACGTGGATGTTCAGCTAAAGCCTCAGAATATCGAACTAAGCGAATTGATCGTCCGGCCACATCGTAAAAAGAAAAGAGAAATAGATACAACCGCGCTATACATATATCACCATGTAGTAGAAAATAAAGATTTTAATAAAGCCACAACCTTTGACAGCTATCATTTTGATGAGCACACCAAAATGGTATACTCGGTTGAAAATCCCAACAAGCGCTTTTTGGAGGCAAGGGTCTTTCGCCCCTATAAATTCTTTTTCGAAAAAATTGACAGCACTGAAAAAGGGCGCCCATTTATTCCGCTCTTCCTGCAGGAAAGTTACCTCGAAACATATTATCACAAAAACCCGCGGCAGAAAATAAATATCCTCCACTATAACAGAATGTCAGGCGTAAAACAACCTGCTTTTGTAAAGCTTATTGGTTACCATTTTGAAGTAACAGATGCTTATGAGAATGTCCACATAGTTTTGGAAAAGTCATTTATCTCTCCCTTTTCACCTGAAGGATCGCAGTTATATAGTTACCACGTTATAGATACTTCTAAAATTGAAGGCCGCACCAGTTACCGGTTAAATTTTGTGGGCAAGAACAAAGAAGATCTCTGCGTAAAAGGATTTGCCGACATCGATTCGGCAACATGGGCAATCAAATTTATTTCGTACCGTCCAAACGAAAAGGCAAATCTCAATTACATCTATGATCTGCTTGAAGAGCAGACTTTCAAGCTGATTGATAACCACTGGTTAATGGTAAAAGAGAACCTTACACTTGAAGGCAACTTATTGAAGGACCCGAAGAAAATAGCCATTATGATTGCGAAAACGACGGTTCGCGACAACATAACTACCAATATCGTATTTCCCGACTCACTTAACGATAAGAAAGATGATGTTGTTGACCGCTATGCTTACAGGCGCAACAGAAGTTATATTGACTCGGTCAGGATAGATTCTTTAGCCGGGGCTGAAAAACTTGTGTACCATCATTTCGATACCTTGAAACTTGTGCCCAGTTATGAAGCCATTCAGATTCTTACCACGCTGGTTTCAACTGCGAATGTGAAAGCCGGGCCTTTTGACTTCGGACGGCTTTACCGGGTAGCCAGTGTAAACAATGTAGAAGGATACAGATTCCGGATGGGCATATACAGCAATGCCGACCTGGACGAAAGAATGTTTTTAGGTGCCTATGGGGCCTACGGCACTAAAGATAAAAGGTGGAAATATTCCGCAAATTTCCGTTACCTGTTGCCCTCCAAATACGATCGCTGGCATGCCATTGAACTCGAATACAAAAGCGATATGGTGGTGCTGGGTTCTGAAAACCCCGGGCTGACCTACGATAATATTACTACCCTTATTACCGGCAATATATTGAGCAAGATAATGCGCACCCAGGAAATTAATTTGTACTATGAACGGGATTGGATCAAAGGCTTATCAAGTCACATAACACTTTCAAACCGTACATTCTATTCCGTACCCGGCGTCTTTAATTTTTCGCAGCCAGATGGCCATGGCAATTTCGTTTATCTTCCCAGCTTTAACACCAGCGAGGTTGCCGCCGATCTTCGCTATTGTAAAACAGATTACTACTACCAGACGTATACCTACAGGTATCCGCTGCAAACAAAAACCCCCAGCTTCACTTTTAAATACGTAATGGGTTTAAAGAACAAATTACTAAATGGCGATTACACCTATTACAAGTTATCCCTTCAAATGATCGAGCGCTGGCAGTTACCTGTGGGTTATTCAAAAATAATGTTGCGCACGGGTTACACTTTTGGAAATTCACCTTACCCGGTTTCTTACATTGCATCCAGCAATAACAGTTTTTTACGCGATGACTATGCTTTTCAAAGCACGGCGCCATTTGAATTCGTATCCGACAAATTTATCATGGCCTGGTGGGAACATTATTTTGATGGCTTTTTCTTTAACCGCATACCATATATTAATCGCCTGCATTTACGCGAGTATGTGCAGGTAAAGGCACTTTACGGCGGATATAGTGCACATAATGCAGCACTGATGCCATTGCCGGCAGGCATGAGTGCGCCTTCGCAAATACCATATATAGAAGTGGGCGGCGGCATAGAAAACATATTAAACGTACTGCACATAGATTTTCTATGGCGGGTTACCTATCGCAATAATGCAAACGCCGCCAACTTTACCGTAAAACTTGCTTTATACCCGGGTTTTTAGCAAGGCCTGATAGTTTACTTTTTATTTTCCGACTGATTATATTACGTTTGTTGCATCAGCGCGATTAGCTCAGTTGGTAGAGCATTTCCTTGACGTGGAAAGGGTCAGAGGTTCGAGTCCTCTATTGCGCACATTTTTATTCTGCCGCTTTTATCTGCTCCTGCTTAAAAAGCCAGAACGAATACCCGAACAAAAATGCTGTTGAGCCCAGAATAAATATCAGCATAGTCGCATTCAGCCACGACCCGCTAAGTAAAAAGCTTAGAACAACACAGGCCAGTCCACCATAAAAGAAGATCCTGCCGCCAACCTGGTGCGTTTTCTTCCAGACTATATCACTGCTCAGCGTCCATGGGGTGCGTATACCAATAAACCAGTTCGGCTTTAAGTTGATCATAAAATTGCCCAATACCGCCAGGAACAAAAAGACCCCTGCCGGTATCCAATGTACCCCTAAGTGCTCGTTACCAGGCAAAGCGATATACATAATAGAAATATTCAACACGCATAAAAAGCCAACCAGGGCTATACGCAACTTAAAGAAGTTATTGGTAAAAAAACCTTCATTCAATTGCTTAGGGTCAATTTTCCGTAAAAACAATGTAAACAGGTAAACAAAGAAAGATATACCTATCAGAATCAGTTCTGAAGCCTTTCCGGCCCAGCCGTTCGCTTCGCCTTCTGCATTAAAATGGATAGGCACCTGGTTGGGTAGCAATGGCCATATGTAAACCAGGTAAAGAACCGGCAATAATAGAAACACCCACAAAATCATCTCCTTTTTGTAATTAAGCTTTTCCATTTTGTTATTTTTTATTATTTGATTTTTTCTTTCCGGCAAACTGAACAAACCAGGTAATTATCTCGTCCATTACAGTTGTATTCAGCGAGTAATAGATAAATTGGCCTTGCTTCACACTTTCCACCAACCCCGCCTGCCGCAGCAGGTCCAGGTGATGAGAAATGGTTGGCTTCGAGAAACTGAATTCATCTGATATCTCTCCTGCAGTCATATCCCGCTTTTTTAAAAGCTCCAGAATATCACGCCGGGTGGGATCGTTTAAGGCTTTAAATAGTGCATTCATATTTTCACACTCTTAATCATTTGCATATTTAGACAAACATCTAAATACAAATGTAAAAAAGAATTTCTTATTTACAAAAAATAAAATTTAGCGAAAAAAGTGATTACTCTATTTTTACGAAACGTCTGCTTACCTGGCTACCATCCTGGAGCAACTGAAGCAAATAACTACCTGCTGAGAGCGGATAAATGTTAAGCGAAAACTCATTATTCCCATTCCTGCGGTAACTGATATCCAACCTCTTGCCGGTAATATCATAAACAACTAACCGCACATTTTGACGCGTCAGAATATCAGATCGGACAATTAGCTGGTCGATAGCGGGGTTCGGATATAATTGAACATCGTTCGGCAAATCCGGATCTTTAATATCGGTGCAAAGCAACACAACAATGGTATCAAAGATTGAACTGCCACAGCCGGTGCTATCGGTATAATTATAATAGATAAAATCCATCCCTACGTTCGCACCGGGAGGATTGAATACCCCACCCGAAACACCCGTGCCGGAATAGTAACCACCGGCAGGCTCTGCCCCGCTTAGGGCGATTGAGGCCGCATTATTACACAAGGTGTCATCCGTAAATTGTTCGTATGTAAGAGCCGTAGGAAGGTTTGGGCTTGCTACTATCCAAACACCCGCACTGGTATCGGTACAACCTTCCAGGTTAGTTACTGCAACCTGATAAAACCCTGCACCTGCCACTAACAACGAGGTGGCAACGTAATCCAGATTGCTGTCACTTACAAGCCAGGAGTAACTTAAACCATCACCTAAAGCATTCGCGAAAAGGGTAACCGCCCCGCCGGCACAAATCGTATCTGACCCTGCATTGGTGATGGTAACCGCTGTTGTATCGAAAAACAGCAGATTAATGATATTACTGGTAGCCTGGCAAACACCTGCCTCCGTATAAACCAAATAATATGCACCTGTTGAATCCGTTACTGATAATATATTGCCGGTTTCACCTGGTAGAAGGTTGCCGTTCCCATACCATTGAAAACTGACCGAATCATTTGGATTAGCAGTAATAGTTACTGTTCCTCCCCCGCAAAAAATATCGGGTTCGGTAGAAGTAATTTGAAAATTATAAGGAGTACCCGCAACAGTATAGCTGATCGAATCGTACCCAAAGCCACCGCTGGCATCTGTAACTTTTAAAAGATAGGATGAATTCTGACCCAAGGTTACCGATGCATTGGCACAAGTAGCACAAATAATAGTGCTGCCGGTTGATTGCCATAAATAAGTATAAGGGGGCTGCCCACCGGTAACAACAGGGTTAATTGTAACGATACTCCCTGCACAAACAGTTTGATTGGGGCCTAAACTAACTACAGGCGGGGTCAGCGTTTGGCATATTCCTCCGTACGAAATAAATGGCATTGAATCGGTTTGAGTGGTATCAACCGGTATATCAGGCGTTCCGTATGTCTGCAACCGCATAAAATATTTTAATCCGCCGGGGTCGCCATCAGTTTCAACCGGTATACCTATATCAACCGTAACCAGAGTTGACAGCTTATATTGGCCAGTTGGTCCGCAAGCCAGGCCACTTAAATGTATGCAACCGGCCTCACCGGTACTGTATGTATTATCCACGCGGTCAGTTGACCAGCAAAGTCCGGGAGGCAGATTTTCAATAGTATCCCACTTTAGCGAGTAGACAGGCAATACTTCGCTACCAAATAAAATAGTATCAAAGTTGCGGAAGTGAATGGTGGCCGAAGACAAAAAGTTATTATAAAAGGACGGAAATGAATCTGCCGGTGGGTAAAGTCCTGGTGAATCGGGCATGCCTGTAGTAATACATATAAATGAATCTGCAGGCACACAAAACTGCGCCATTAAGTGATAAGAGACCAACACATAAAAAATAACGAAGGCAATTTTTTTCACAGTTCTTTCAAAATTTAAAGATAGTGAAATAATAGAGTGATAGCATCGAGGCTTTGGACCGCTTCACCAATACGCTCTTTCCCGTATTTTATAAAAGCCCACTTCTTCTGCACCTCAAAAATGCCGGGTATTCCCCGATATAGATTAAATTTCGACTGAAATGGAACCGCCTTTTGAACTTATTATACTATCGGCAGAAGACGATATAGCCGGCGAGATTAAAACAACAAACCAGCTGCTTAGCCTTGGCCTGAACACCTTTCATTTAAGGAAACCCTTATGGAACATTGAACAAACGCAACGATTTATAGAGGCAATTCCTGCAGAGTTTCATGGCTGCCTGGTAATCCACTCTCATTTTCAGCTGGCAGACAGGTATAAGCTTAAAGGCATCCACTTAAACGAATTCAATAGAAAGCTCATTGCCCAATTCAACAGCGAAAAAATCCTATCAGCATCTTTTCACTCCTTAAAGGACATTGCAGAAGACAGCTTTCCTTATCGTTACATTTTTCTGAGTCCGGTGTTTAACAGCATAAGTAAACCCGGATATACCGCAAATTTTGATTTGAACTGTTTGCCAGAAGAATTGAGTTCCCTCAGGCTCAAAAAGCATCTGCAGCCAAATGTTATTGCCTTAGGTGGTATAAATGCGGAAAATATTAATATCGCCAAGGCTGCCGGTTTTTCAGGAGCTGCGCTGTTGGGTGGCATTTGGAAAAGTGTAAATCCGATTGCTACATATCTGCAAATCAGGTCAATTGCCGCAGCTATATAAATTCAGCAATTCCTCCTTTAAGTGAGCGTGCATTATTAAAACCCTTTTCAACTAAGAGTGCTACGGCCTTTTTACTTCTGCTTCCTCCCTGGCAATGCACAATAACCGGTATATCGCGTGCAACCTTATCCAGGTTCTCTATTAATTCACGCAGTGGTATTGAAAGCGCTCCAATGTTCTTCACCTCGTATTCTGCCGGTTCACGCACGTCAATGATTTGTATATTTTCTCCCGCCCTTATCTTTTCTTTCAGCTCCTCTGCCGAAATTTCTTTTACTCCTACTCCGCAAAACTGATCATAATCTGCAAATGAGCTCAGCTTCTTGTTAGCTGCATCTAATCCAAATGAAAAAACTTCAAAGCTCATGCATAACGCATCAAACCGTAATAATTGGCCACTCAGCACCTCTCCTACACCCGTAATCATTTTAATTACTTCATTAGCCTGTAATAACCCTATTATGCCGGGCAGCACACCCAATACTCCAATATCCGAGCAGTTCGGCACCTCTTCAGCCTGCGGAGGTAATGGAAACAAACATCTGTAAGTGGCGCTGTCGTTAAAGTTAAAAACAGCTACCTGCCCTTCAAATTTAAACACCGAGCCAAACACCAGCGGTTTATTAAGCATAACACAGGCATCATTCACTAAATACCTGGTTGGAAAGTTATCTGAGCCGTCTACCACAATATCGTAATCAGCTAAAATTTCAAGGGCATTAACTTTGGTAAGCCTAACTTCATAGGCTTTAAATTCACAATAAGGGTTTTGCGCTTTTAGCTTTTGCGCCGCCACAATAGCCTTTGGCACACCAACATCCTGCAGGTTATAAAGAATCTGTCTTTGAAGATTACTTGCATCAACTTTATCATCATCTACAATACCAATAGTGCCTACTCCGGCGGCAGTCAGGTATTGCAAAAGCGGGCAACCCAAACCACCTGCTCCAATAACCAAAACCCGAGCGTTCTTTAGCTTCAGTTGGCCTTCCAAACCAATTTCCGGTAAAATAATGTGCCGGTTATAACGCTTTAGTTCTTCAGTGGTCATGGTTGGTTGTCATTAATGCCAGGTCCCAATCTTTCCAAACAGGCTCGTATCCATTTTGTTTAAGCATGGTGGCAATCTCTACCGGCGTACGCTCATCCGAAATGGCAAACTGTTCAAGCGACTCCGGCTCTACGGCATATCCTCCCGGATTCGTCTTTGAGCCTGCGCTGATAGAAGTAATACCCAGTTTGATAATATTATTTCGGAACCTTTCATTTTCGCGCGTAGAGATAGATAATTCCACCTCGCCATTAAATATCCTATAAGCACAGATCAGTTGCGCCAGGTCTTTATCGCGCAACTCCATCTTGGGCAACAACACCCCTTCAGCGGGTCTCAACCGCGGAAACGAAACGGCATATTTGGTTTGCCAGTATGTTTTCTCCAGGTAATCCAGGTGCAGCGCTGTAAAAAAACTATCTACACGCCAATCTTCCAGGCCCAGCAAAACACCCAGGCCTATTTTATGTACACCGGACTTCCCAAGTCTATCGGGTGTTTCCAACCGGTAATAAAAATTTGATTTTTTCCCCTTCGGGTGATGCGCTTTGTAATTATCACGATGATACGTTTCCTGGTAAACCAACACCGCGTTCAATCCTTCGGCAGCCAGTTCGAGATACTCATGTTCATCCATCGGCTGCACCTCTATCGAGATATTTGCAAAATGCTCCCGTATCAACTGTATAGCATGTTTTAAGTAAGGCACACCTACAGTTTGATTGGCCTCGCCGGTAACGAGCAATACATGCTCATAGCCCCATTCTTTAATTGCTGCTATTTCTTTTAATATCTCTTCGTCTGTAAGTGTTTTACGCTTAATGTGATTATCAAAACTAAATCCGCAGTAATTACATATGTTCTGACATTCATTCGACAAGTAAAGGGGCACATACATCTGCATCGTTCTACCAAACCTTTTTAAGGTAAGGGCCCGGCTCATTTGCGACATCTGCTCTAAAAACGGCAATGCTGCAGGAGATATCATAGCTTTAAAATCCTCTAAATCTCTCTGGGGCTTATTCAATGCCGTTATTACATCACGTTCAGCTTTGGCGTAAATAGATGCCTTCACTTCATCCCAATCATAAGTATCAAAAATTTCCTTGAACATAATATCACGCATTTATTAATCCTCCAGAAACGCAGTTAAAGGGCTGCTTGCAACAGCTAAGCCGGAAGGTTTTGCCAGGTGCGATTCAAATGCCATCCTACCGGCTTCTACCGCCATCTTAAAAGCTATTGCCATACCAACCGGGTCACCCGCCACAGCAATAGCTGTGTTTACTAAAACCGCATCAGCTCCCATTTCCATAGCTTCAGCGGCATGCGATGGTGCTCCTATACCCGCATCAATCACTACAGGCACTTTGCTTTGCGCAATAATTATTTCTAAAAAATCCTTTGCTCTTAATCCCTTGTTGCTTCCTATAGGCGAACCCAAAGGCATAACAGCCGCAACGCCTACCTCTTCCAGTCTTTTACATAAAACCGGGTCTGCGTGTATGTAGGGCAGAACGATAAACCCAAGTTTCACCAGTTCCTCAGCTGCCTTTAAAGTTTCTATGGGGTCTGGTAATAAATATTTTGGGTCAGGATGAATTTCAAGTTTCAACCAATTTGTCTCCAGCGCCTCCCGCGCCATTTGGGCCGCAAAGACGGCTTCTTTTGCGGTCCTTACCCCCGATGTGTTGGGCAATAAACTAAATTGGTCATGCTCCAGGTGTTTTAGTATATCGTCTTCATGATTTTGAGCATCTACCCGTTTTAAGGCTACCGTTACCAATTCTGAACCCGATGCCAGCAAAGCCTGTTCCATCAAGGCTGACGAACAGAATTTACCGGTACCGGTAAATAAGCGCGATTTAAATATCTTACTCCCTATTTTCAGTCCTTTACTTTCCATAGCAAATCATTTTTTGATTTTACGAATAAATGCCCGTGCTGTTGCTGTTACATCACCTGAGTGGCTGATAGCCGATGAAACAGCAATACCATAAACACCGGTGGCGAGTATCTCGTCCACATCATTCAATTTAATGCCGCCGATGGCAATAACCGGCACGTTAATGTGTTCCACCACACAAAGTTTCATCAGATCCAGGTAACCCTGCACCCCCAATAAAGGGCTGAGGTTCGCTTTGGTTTGGGTATACCTGAAGGGCCCCAAACCGATATAATCTACTTTCAATGCGCCTAGCCTGGCAATATCTTCAAAAGTGTTGGCGGTGCCGCCGATAATAAAATCAGGCCCTAACAATTTTCTTGCCTCATCAGGTGGCATATCTTCTTTGCCTAAATGAACACCATCGGCGCCAACCAGCTTGGCCAGCTTTACGCTGTCATTTACAATTAACCGGGCGCCGTATTTTTTACAGATAGCCTTCGTCTCCTCTGCTATCATTTTCCAGTCATCGTCATTTTTATGTTTTACCCGCAGTTGTATCCAATCTGCGCCCCCTTTACAGGCCTCTTCGGCATGCATCGGATCTGCGGTTATAAAATGAAGCTTACTGATTTTCATAACTATGCGTTCCCACCATGGACTGGTTACTGCTTAAATAATTATTAATATACCTTTTAGAGTCAGCAACGGCCTGCACCAGGCTTTCACCTTTAGCCAAATTGGCGACAATAGCCGCCGATAACACACAACCCGTGCCGCGCTTCGAAACCCCATCCAACCTGGCAGCCTCAAAATAATAAATGCCTTCTTTGGTAAAGAGAATGTCAGTAGAGTTTTCGGAAATGCTATGCCCACCTTTTACCAGAACATGAAAAAACCCGGCCAAATATCTGCCTGCCTCTTCTAACTCTATGCCAGGTGCAAATACCTCCAGCTCATCCAGGTTGGGCGTTACCATAAACAATTTGGTACAAATCTTCGCCAACAATTCATTTTGGATTTTAGTATGAAACTCAAACCCTGCGCTGGCTTTGCACACAGGGTCCCAAACAATTTTCACCCCTGGGTTTTTCCTGATCAGTTCATCCACCAAAACCTGTAAAACTTCAAAATTTTCAACCAGACCAATCTTTACAAATTCAAAGTTTACTTCTTTCTGCAATAGGTTCAGCTGACAAATTATCTCCTCCCTTTTTACCCAGTTCGGTTTATTGAATGCAGATATATTTTGTTCGGTATTGGCGGTAAGCACGGCCATGCCATACACACCATTTGTTTCAAAGGTTTTAATATCGGCCAATATACCTGCGCAACCACTGGGGTCGAAACCCGCAATAGTTAAAACGATTGGCATACCTGGCAACATCTGCATAACTCTTAAAAGATAAATGCTATAAATAAACTTCTGCGCCGCTTTCTTTAAATTCTTTCGATTTCTCTTCCATACCTTTCTGTATTAACGCTTCATCGGCCCCGATTTTTTCAGAGTATTCGCGCACATCCTGTGTGATCTTCATTGAACAAAAGTGGGGGCCGCACATTGAGCAAAAGTGAGCGGTCTTGGCGCCATCAGCCGGCAAAGTCTCATCATGAAATTCCCGTGCTGTATCAGGATCAAGAGATAAATTAAACTGATCTTCCCATCTGAATTCAAAACGTGCTTTGCTCAATACATTGTCGCGATACTGAGCGCCCGGATGCCCTTTGGCAAGATCAGCAGCATGGGCAGCAATTTTATAAGTTATTACACCGTCCTTAACATCTTTCTTGTTCGGCAAGCCCAAATGTTCTTTAGGTGTAACGTAGCAAAGCATTGCGGTGCCGAACCAGCCTATCATGGCTGCCCCAATTGCTGAGGTGATGTGATCATAACCCGGAGCAATATCAGTTGTCAAAGGCCCGAGTGTATAAAATGGGGCTTCATGGCATTCTTTTAATTGCTTGTCCATATTCTCCTTGATCATGTGCATCGGCACGTGTCCTGGTCCTTCTATCATCACCTGCACATCATGTTTCCATGCAATTTTAGTCAGCGCACCTAAGGTTTCCAGTTCTGCAAATTGCGCAGCATCATTAGCATCTGCAATACAACCGGGACGAAGGCCATCGCCTAAAGAGAAAGCAACATCATACGCTTTCATAATCTCGCATATCTCTTCAAAATGTGTGTATAGAAAACTCTCCTTGTGATGAGCCAAACACCACTTTGCCATAATACTTCCACCACGCGAAACAATACCGGTAACGCGCTTTGCGGTTAGTGGGATATAACGCAATAATACACCAGCATGGATAGTAAAGTAATCTACCCCTTGTTCGGCCTGTTCTATCAAAGTATCGCGGAAAATTTCCCAGGTCAGGTCTTCCGCTTTACCATTTACCTTCTCCAGTGCCTGGTAAATTGGCACAGTACCTACAGGCACAGGGCAATTGCGGATTATCCACTCACGTGTTTCATGTATATTCTTTCCTGTCGAAAGATCCATTAAAGTATCTCCGCCCCAACGGCAGCTCCAAACTGCTTTTTCAACTTCTTCCTCAATACTTGAACTGACGGCAGAGTTACCAATGTTGGTATTGATCTTCACCAAAAAATTACGGCCAATGATCATAGGCTCGCTTTCGGGGTGGTTAATATTTGATGGGATAATGGCACGACCCTTAGCAACCTCATCACGTACAAATTCCGGCGTAATGTATGTATTAGGTATATTGGCCCCGAAACTTTCGCCGGCATGCTGGCTTAATAAAACATTCGGCCCTTTCTGGCTCGCCCTTAATTCGTCAATCCGCTGATTTTCTCTTATGGCTATATATTCCATCTCAGGTGTGATAATACCCTTTTTGGCATAGTGCATTTGCGATACATTCATGCCCGCCTTTGCCTTCAATGGAATTTTCAAATGCTCAAAACGCAAATGATCAAGCGATTTATCAGTCAGGCGCTTGCGGCAATACTCCGATGAGAAATCAGTTTCCTGCTGCACATCACCACGATTTAATATCCATTCTTCGCGTAAACGTGGAAGTCCCTGTTTCAGGTCAATTTTATAATCAGCATCGGTA
>Ga0316217_10004443_pt1 | contig 15151 bp, 12 predicted proteins | sample 1anoAmetaG_FD_203633 | JGI IMG/M metagenome (GOLD analysis project Ga0316217, IMG submission 203633) | Freshwater microbial communities from Trout Bog Lake, Wisconsin, USA - 1anoA | ecosystem: Environmental > Aquatic > Freshwater > Lake > Hypolimnion/Profundal zone | place: USA: Wisconsin... | reverse complement strand
AAAAGTTAGATTAGGTCCAGGTGCCCATCGTGCGGGCTCTGGTGGCCTCCATGATGATAAAATCAGCAAGTTAGAAAGGATTTCTGAAAAATCAGGCCAACAAAGGCTTGAACTTTCTTCCCGATAAATTCAACCCAGGGATTATTTAATAGTTGTGCGTACAAACTCAAGCCAAGGACGGACAAATAGCCGAACTTGCAATCAAGCTACTTGCTGATACAGTCCAAAACAATAAAAACTACCAGAGCGATGGTAAATTTTTGAAAAATTTGTCTCTCAACTTGAATGGGAAGCGTGCAGTGCTCCAAAAGAAAGCGCGATAGATCCTAAACGACCTAAAAAAGAGGTAGGGCGAATAGCAGTTGTAAATAAAGATACAAAAATCGTAGTAATTGCTGTAGGAATAGTCGAATACGCTGAGGAGAGAGCTGAAGGAGAAGTAGTCCAAAGCCAAAGGACCAAGTTTCAAAGATTTCATCAAGCAGAAGAAGCAGGAACAATGATGATAGGACCTTAATGCAATCACTTATAATTGTATAACATTCACTGTTCCATCTATGATGTTTAGCTGCGAGTATGGTGAGCTGAAATCTTGTAGAATGACCTCAATAGGAGATAAGTATGAGAAATAATTCGTAACATGTAACTAACAACCAGCAATTATTGGTTGTTATGAGCAGACAACTCAAGTTTGCCAACTCTGCCTTGCCTGTCTCTGAGGTGTCTGAGGGTTGATGACAAACCTACAAACGAATAGCCCATTTTTGCAAATTTATAAACACTTACACAAATCAATAAAACTCTCGCTTTCGGCCAGTGGAGCAGATGCCTTTCTAAAAATAGATTCTGGATGTTTGTCGGTTGAAGGAGGGGGCATTAATCAGGCCAGAGGTTATGAATGCTTAATGCAAGGAGATGCTGGTCAAGCAGGCTAAAAAGACGAAGAAGTACAGCTGGATTGCTAATAAGAAGTATACTCCATGGAAAATGGCTGATTTCCTAGCAAATGTTAGCGAGACTAAAATCGTCAAATTCGAAGCCAGTACATTTGCTATGACTTAGATAAGAATTACCAGAGGGGAATACTCAAACATATACAGCATATTCACTTCACGGAGTTGCAATACCTTCATCTTGGTACGTTTTGGATTATTTAGAAGAAAATTGGATCACTAATATTGAGCCGCTTGTTTACATCGATGCTCCTCAGCTGAGGTTTATCAATTTGAGGAATAATGAGATCGCTGAGATGAGGGCTTTGAGGAAAATGACCCATCCCAAGCTTAGATCTTTTAAAGTCAACACACATTAATGTAACTATGCTTTAACGAAGATTTTGCCGTATTTAGCGAAATGGGACACTACAACCGTCACAGTTTTTTGATTGCATCTGAATTGCTGCGCAACCATGCCTAATCTGTGTTCTCCGAGCGCATAAAAAAGATCATGAAGACTCGTCGGCCATTTTACACAAGCGATAAATAGAAAAAGCAAATGTAAAGTGACAAAGATAGCACAGATTGATGGACTATTGTTTTTAAATTAAAATATGCCTTATACAGAGGATGATTCCTGCTCCTAACATGGTTGTCTTAGAAACCTGGTTTTCAAAGATGGGCTAGTAATAGAATTAAGTAAGGAATAATTGCATATAAATTTCAGGAGTTGGAAGTATTTTAAGGGGCTGTCTGTTCTTATACTAATTACTAGTAATTTATTGCCTCAACTTGGGCTTTTTGGGTTCGGGAAGATTAGGTTGATTGCTAGCCATTGTTTTAGGTTTTTTCGGCTTGTTTTTGAGATCGGGCTCTTTCTTATTCAGTGTGCTTCTTTTCAAATCGCTGTCTTTTCAAATCAATTTTGACAAAGAAAAACAAAACAGCAGACATAAGCACAAAAATCGAAAGAACGATTATTATCAAAAGCGAGGATTTAGTGGTGCCATAGCCGAAAACTGCTGAGACAAAAGCACTTGAAACAAATGCCCAAAGCAAGCTACCTCCATTTAGCAGCCCAGTCACTTGCGCTTCTCCCATAGGAAACGACAATTAACAGCCCAGATCATAGCAGATAGGGACAGTAGGAGTAACCACGAATCCCATGACTGCGATGATAATTGCTGTGATAGCCTTGATGTTGGCAGTATTAAGCCAAACACACAATATCAACAGCATGATGAATGCGCCAAAGGAAGTGACTTTAAGTGCCAGTTTGTAGTTGTAGGTTCTCTTTATGTAAAGGCTGAAGAGGATTGCTCCTGCTGTTCCCATCACCATCAGTAACACTCCATTTACGGCTATCTGAACATCACTATAGTCGTATGGTTTTATGATGAAGTTAGAGTTAGCGGCGAAGGTTATGAAAGTGCCGTACCCTAGGCAGTAGGCTGGGAAAAATTTCCATAAATTTTTATGGTTTTTTACTTACTTCAAGGTCTGGATGATCGATGAAACTTTCTATGCATTGGCTGACCCCGATGGAGGACTTTCAGGCTTAGACCTCATGAAGATAAGATTCAAAATGAGGCAGATGGCAGCGAAAATCAGGTAGCCAAAGTAAAGATGGCTAATCTGAGACCTAGCCTCCTATTCAGAACTCTCCTATTTGACCGCGAGAGTAGGAACGAGGAAGCCGATCCCTAATCCAAAGAGATTGACTCCCACCATGACTGCAGTGGCCAATGCTCTCTTGATATATCCACAATTACATTTTTGGGGAAGAACCAATAGGCTGCAACTTTTGCCGGCGAATTTATTAAAAAAGGCTGACCTACTCCGATAAAGAAAGTGCCTAGGATCACGAAGTTGTAGCTCTTGTTGATGAGCACATAGCAGAAGGTACCCAAAAAGTATAATGAGGTGCCGATGAGGAAACTAACTCGTAGACCCTTTTTGTCCATTATTTTGTTTGCTGGGAAATTGACTAGGCAGAAAATGACGAAGCTAAGAATGACGGAAATGCTGACTTTGGTCGAAGACACGCCGTAAATGACAGTCATCTTGTGTTAAAGGGGAGTGATAGCATTATTAGCGAGCCCGTTAACAAGAAGAGAGAGGCCTGTGAGTGCGACGATTACCCAACGATACTTGTTTTACTGATAGGGCGAATCTTCATTAAGAGGCTCGTTAGCAGCCGCTTGAGCAGTTTATTCGAGGATTGCGGGGATGCCCATTTCTATCTCCATGGCTATGTTTATATAAGGTCTATGATTATTATTAACTTTAATAATCTCAATAAATATAAAATTGGCTCTTTTCTTCACAATAGCTGTAGTTTATCAGATATAAATCGTTGAAAGCTTATCTTTATATCTACTAACAACAACCTAATAAATGAAAAGATACTAAAAGCCATACGTCCATTACTAAATATAAAACTTTCTTTCCAACCAAAAATACGCATAGCTGGTTGAGGCTTACAGTCATCTGCAATTCATCGAAAAAGTCAGTGATTTGTTCCATTTCTTCCAGACGAACTAGCTCGTTGATTAGCCTTCAATGTCCTTTTTCAAAGACTAGCTCAGCAGGCAGTTCGGATAGCTCCAGTCTCTCTAAAATACAAGCTACAATATCTTCGCTTCCTACTATTTCAAAGGAGATTACTTGCTCTGTCACGATGATGTAATCGATGATCGTAAGTATGCGTTCTCATACTACCTCTAAGACCATTCGTCAGCCGATTTGGTCCTTTACGATGAAAGTGCAAGCCAGGCTGTCAAGCGTATTAAAGTAAAGAAAAACACCCTGGTTATCTTTTAGGTTTCTAATATATCTTACCACTAAGTTGCGCTTAGTCACTAAGATGGAAGAAAAGCGGTGACTGGATGGCTAAACCAGAAAGGACAGGGATCTTTGAGGTAGGCTAAGGTTCTTGCTCCGTTTAGCCCCAATTTACCTCAAAATTTAACCAAATTTGAGCTATAATAAGACCTTACCACTGACTAATATTACAGTTTTCCCGGAATGTAGTACCTCTTCGAGCCAATCGAATAGCAAAAAGCTGGTCCCTTGTATATCAGAAAAGCTACTAAGCTTATTTTGGATTAGTATGTAGTCCTAGACATCAAAAAGGCAAATCTTTTGAGTGTGGACTGCTATCTTTTTCAAAAACAGGACTATATGCTCCTAAATGACCCCATGAATAGTTTAGGAGACAACATAATTGATGTATTTATTTTGCAGATGAAAGGAAAGAGTAAGCCCGAAAGTTCATTCATTACTGTGATTGATGAGGAGGGGAATGTAACGGGTGGCATACCTTATGAAAATGACTGCATGTTCGTAGTGAATAGGGGCAAGAAAAACTACTATATTGACCTAGTGGAGGAGGATATCTACGTCTGCCACATGATTTATCAGAAAAAGAGCAAGAAGGAACCCAAAACGCATGCTCAAAGCAAGAATATAAAAAATTTGAGGCAGAAGTTAATGCAGCATCACAAAAAGGTGAGAGAGGAGACGTAAGAAAAGACAGGCAAGAGGAAAATGATAAAGAAGGAAGAGAAGAGTAGCGGTGTGAAGAGTAAGAAGGCGGAAAGCAGCAAAAAATGATTTTAAGGCGAAGATTTGGTATGTTTGTAATTTACCTAAAATAATAAATAAGTAGACGAGCATGTTTTAAGAATTCAGAAAAAAATATCCATACTTCTTTCTTATCATCATTTCCATCATCATGCTGTTCATCTACTTCTGCATAGTCAAGCTGCTGATGGGAGACATGCGGCCTTGGGAAAATAGCACCACAACGATTTTCCTCATCCTCTATCACGTTCTCTTCGTCTTGCTTATCTGGTCGATTGTACAAACAATTAGAAGCGACCCGGGGAGGGTGCCGCTGCAATGGGTACAAATGCTTTGAATCAGGGATTTGGCTTGTCTAATCCAACCAGGAAATATTGCTTGATTTGCCACGTTTATAAACCTGAGCGGACGCACCATTGCTCATCCTGTAGTCGTTGTGTGCTCAATATGGACCATCATTGGTAAGTTTAGAACTATTTAGTCCTTGGATCAACTCATGTATTGGCTTCAATAACCGTAAATTCTTCCTTTTAATGCTCTTTTACACGATTTTGATCACGCTTCTCAATATCGTAGCCTTCGCCTTGTCGATATCTTCCATCATTAGTAATTTCAGCAAAAACGGAGCTACTTATATCCTCAACACTATTGTAGTAACTGGAGCCATTATACTAAATACCATCATTTTTGTCACCATTTTGCTCTTTTTTAAGTTTCATCTGGATCTTGTTTTGTCGAATCAAACAACCTTGGAAACTTTGTAGCTGAAGAGACAAGGCAAAAACCCTGATGAGCTCCCGTCCGATTACGACATAGGTAACCTTTCTCTAACAAAGGACGATATTATAACTGGGTCCAAGTCTTTGGAAGCAACAGCTGTATGTGGTTCTTTCCTATCTTTTTATCGAATGAGGGTCCTGCAGGAGATGGAGTAATTTGGCCAAGGAGGCCCAGTGGACAACCTAATTGATTTTGTATTTTTGATTGGAATTACATGTAAACTTCAATATGGATTCAATAATATTTATTTGAGGTTAAAGGAGATGTCGAGTGAGCCGCAAACTGAGGAAGAGTATATTAAGCTTGTGTAGAAGCAAGCCTAACAGCAAGACAAGGAGGAGGTGCCATCTCATCAAGACTTAATATAAAACTATCATAATGCTAGCAAAAAATATCAGGAAAAGGAGTGTTTTTATAGCGTTTTGTTGGTGCTTTTAGTCATAATCTTTGCAGTCTTTAAGCTTTTTCCAGAGTATTTTGGCCTGTCCCCTTCGGAATAGCTCTGATTTTAGGTCATATTTGTAACTATTTGCAATTCAAAATAATCAAAAGCAATATCAAAACTGCCTTTTCTGAAGATCAGCAAAGATTTTTGAGATATAAGGCTTGATGAAATTGAAATAACAATTTATAATTGATAAATGATACGTGGATTTTCCCAAAAAATCATTTTGGTCCTCTTCTTGGTCTTACTAGCTCATTCTTCCGATTTTTAGAAGCTTTAGATAACCAAGGCCACTAGAAATGTCAACCTTGCAGGTGGATACGCCGTTGAAACCATAAAAATAAACTTTGTATCGAATGGCGAAGGAATCGACCACTTCAGCTATCTTACTCCCCATTAATTTGACTAGAAAATAGCCAAAATATGGTTCACCAAAAGCGAAAAAGATAGAAATAGTCTGCATTACTCTAAAAAGGTGATTTCTCATGTAATTAATGCTCGATTTAGGCAGGAATAGCTTACAACTAATACAAAGTAGGCCTACCAAGCAACTCTAATATCGGAGATTTAGGAAGCATTTATGCCCACATCACTTATCTTTACAGATATATCAATCTTCCAGCAAGCATTACTCTTACCTAAGATCAAAAGGTACAATATGAAGATCTCAAATTTATGGTCTCTCCTTACCACATTCTAGAGCAAGAAGTCACCTATAAAATGCATAAAATTCAGTAAGAATTGTCTTATCAAGTTAAGCTGATTAAGATGGACAAAGAAAGAATATGGGAGAGGTGAGTTTCAGCAAAAGTAGTATTTAGCCTTTCACTGTTGTAAGGCATAGAGTCTTTGGTGTAAATAACAATCCTTTGGTCCAGTTGACTTAGGTAGAAAAGGTTATTTAAGTTTCTCATTGGGGTAACGTCGGAATAACCTAACATTACAAAATTCTCAATAAAGGTCCCTCCTTGAAAGGCTAATTTTCAAGAGTAACCTTTGGCTCAAAAGGTGACTCTGTCAAAAATTCATTCAAGGGTATTGAATTTGATCTTCCTTCAGAAATCTGGGGACTCTACTATTTGGATTAGGTTGGAAACATTTCTACTTCTCGTGCTTTTAGGGACAACAATAGACAAGTAGTGCACGTAGGACTAACTCCTCGTTTTGCATTGTTAGGAGGATGGAAATCTAATTGGCAAATCGGCTATAATCTGAATACATTGGGCCATCTTTTCCACACGGGAAACAGATTTGAGCTTAAAAACGTTAAACTCTAATACGCTTTATAAAAAATTTTGGCTGAACAATACTCTATCAAAATCATTTTGCCAGAAGGAGCTGAGAACGTTAAGATAAAGATTGGCAATCATATCTATGAGAGCAGTTCAGTTTAATTCACTAGAAGTGAAGGGTATCTTGACTTCAATGGAAGACCCACTTACATTATTCCCAATTATCATGGCATTTTGGCAGATAAAAACATTGAAGTAATGTACGATTATGACCAGAATAAAGCTTATGAAAAGATATTCATTCTCATCTTGATAGTATTAGTCTTTTTGGGGTCAGCAATTTTGCTCAAAAGATTCAAACTCGAGGCTTTCTAAAACGACAAGCAAGATTGATTTAGAATGTAACTAATCCCTTATTTGACCTTAAATATTACCTAAGATCTATAAAATAACTCAAATTTGCTATAGACGATTCAAATGCTATAAATAATAAAAATAGTAGATTATCAGCGCAAATTGGTGCTTTTAGAACTCATAATTTTGTTCTTGTGTTTGCTATAACTGGAATAAGTAAAGTTTTATTTAGTTTTAGTCAAAATTTCTTCAATTTCCTTCGATTTGTGGAAACTCTGATAATTTTTATTATTGTAACACTCTTCCAAAAGCACTGTACTACTATATAAAGTAAGAAGAAGTTAGGCAAGAATTGCTTGCTCGGTTGTGCATTTTTCTGGTATGAAAAGCAGCAAAGATAGAGACTCAGTGATTTACTTTACTTTGTGCATTGTAATTTCGTTTTTTTCCTTTTCAGTTAAAGTACTATTAATCATGATTTTATCAAGTTACTTATTGTACTTTTTTCTATATTCTTCTATTACTTAGTTGAGCTTGTTTTCTCTGATCAAGGAGTTTTCTCCTTAGTATTTTATCTTTTTGTTTTTGACTTCTCGGTAAATTTCTTCTAAGATTAATACTAAAAAATGTCCCAAGATTGCGTAATGTGTCTTTTCTGATAATTTGCTTAGATCAGTCATCTTCTTATATTCTTGCAAATACTTGAAAATCAATCGGCAATAATGAAGCAAGCTCACGCTTTCTTTGAAATTTATTTGGCCATTTATTATCAAACATTGTTTTCCCATATTGCCCGATGAAGGCTGACTTTTAAATGACTAATCTGCAAAGGTAATAGGAGATTTAATAGGCTAAAAGTTTAAGCTTATGTTAACACTATTCAAGCCTTTTTGAACTGAGTTATTAGTATTTCTGTGCTGTGGGCTTCTGTAAAAGTTATCAGCAGTCTTAACAATCATCTCTTCTCTAGAATTAAAGCTCAAATTTTGATGCCTGGCATTATGAGTTGGCTGAAGATGAGCTGAAAAGTTATTTCCTGGGTTGTATGCATGGAAAGTGAGCTTTTGGGGTGTAATTGACCGATTATTTTAAAACCTAAAATTCTAAGCTGAATTGTTGTTAACTGAGACCATTTTATTATTGCTTTTGCTTCTAATATGCTCTTCTTGATAAGTCTGCAATGTCTGGTTTTGCCTGAAAGGAAGCCTTAATTTCAAATCATCATTTGGATTTCCCTATCTGTTCATTAGAGCATTTTGTATGTAGACATTTGCGCCGAGTTAAGATATAGTAGGTCTTTTGTCTTAGCGTATTTCCAAGCAGGCCAAAATGAGTTATTTGGCTTAAACTGGAATGTCTGACTTGAGTTGATTCCATAGAATAGGCTTTAGAACGTTTTCCTTGAGTTGTTATTCAGTTTGGCAAAAATGAAAAGGTGTTTTGCCATGAAAAAGTTCATAGATCATGATTCCGAAGGCCCAAACATCAGTCTTTGGGCCATAGAGATTACTATGAATACCTTAGGGGGACATATACAAAGGAGAACCTATATTAAGGTCTCTAAAAGTACTCCTAAATGATAGAGATTATACCTTGAATGTACAGCGAAACCAAAGTCAGCGATTTTAGCACTTCCATTTTTGAGGAAAATGTTAGCTATTTTTAAATCTCTGTGGATAATGGTCTTGGAGGCCAAATATGACAGCCCATTATAGACATCTGCTACTACATTTCTTATTTGCTCTTCTGAGAGTGACTTGCCCTTTTTTATTTTGGATTAGAGGTCACCCTCGTTGCAAAGCTATGTGATTATGTAGCAATTTCTATTACTGTTGAACACCTCAAAGCAGTGCAGCACATTTGGGTGATTCATTTACTTTAGTACTTCGATTTACGAATAGAGGAGCTACTACAGCTTTTTTGATTTTAGAGAGTTTAGCTAAACTATTTTGATTGCGACTTATTACTCTGCATGTTGGAATGATTACTGGTTTTGGTGTTGATTGCTTTGTAACATTTGGAGAAGTTGCCGTTTCCGATGAAGTCTGCGTAATTATAGACGTAGTTCTCTATCCTTTTGCCTGTGTAGCCTTGGTCAGTCATTCAATCTTATATTACAATTATAACTCTGAGCTAAATTCTCAAAAATACAAGTATTAAGTTATATCACTCTGAATATACAGCATTCCGCTTAACAGCTAAAGAATACTTTTTTTAGCGGCCTAGAAGAGCAAAATCATTGAAATGATTAATTATTTCCTTCAAATGGTTTTCTTCAGTTATTTTTACAATATCCAAATTATGATTTTCAAAAGTTGAATATGCATATAATATCAGGTCAAGTGTCGAAATTATCTTCCTTATCTTACTAGACCATGACATCAAATAAGCTTGGAGGGTCTGCCTTCACTTCTTCGATCTCTTTCATCTCTAGAATGGGGGCATTTACAGTTTCTTGCTATTCCGGGTGGAAAATCTGGCTTATTATAGGCTATTCTTTCTTCCCTTGCAAATTTTAAATGTATTCCACTATTGACTGCAGATTGTCGTGATAGATAAGCATTTTCTGATGGTGGCTTCGGCATTGGTCAGATGTTCTTGTTCTTACATGCTTGCTGATCAACACATTGATTTTGATGGTTCTTCGCTGCTATCTATGCAAAGAAAACAAATGGAAATTTTGTTTGAGAAAGTCTTTGTAACGTATATTTTCCTATAAAGTCCATATCGAGTTGTTGTAGTTCTAAGGCTTTTTGAATTGAATTTTTCGAGTTGACTTTTTCAGCTTTTTTGAATGCAATTTTTCGACCTAAGGACTGTAATCACTCTCGTTTCCGTCCTTATTGCCTTTCTTTCTGAGAGTTGACTTAATTTAACTTTTACTTTAACTCTGTTCCATAGTTCTTAATGTTTTATTATATTGCAATAAACACCAACTCCAGGGGCGCATAAGTAATATATACTCTCTAAATTTTACTGCACAATCTTCTCATTTGAGGTATTATTAGTTTGGTCAGCATGTGAGAGAGTTTTCATATCAATATAAGGTTTACATTTTATTGCTTCAAGGCTTGAAATTAATCAACATAGCTTATTTGCATTATTCTCGGCAAATAAGCTTAGTTTAGAGCCTGTTATACCTAAGATCGGTTGAGAAGACGGCCATAACATGCCAAGTGGTAAATTATCTTTTTAGTAATTTTTTGCTTTAAGAATAAAACTAACCAATAAGAAAGCTTGCTTAATCAAAGAGCAGAGGTTTTCAGGTATTCTAACGATTCTATATAGAAGTAATGTAAACTTTATAGTTTCCTAAAGCTTAGACAAACTTTAATATACTATTTGGAGCGTACTTGACTTTCTAATGACTGGTTAATCAAAACTTTGAAACTTTTTATTTTGTTTATTCCATTTTCCAAATTTTCAGGAAAAGAGGTTTTAAGCAAAATTATTATAAAATTGCCTAGTTTACTTTCTCTCACCGATAAAACCTAGTTTTTGGGTTTTATCGTCCTAGAAAATTGTTCTGAATCCATGAGCCATTGATTTTTCTGGCATTTGAAATCGGATTATCTGAAAACAGATTGATTTTTTCAAAATGAAGTCGAAAAGCAGCAATATTGTCAGTAATATTCAAGAGTAATCCAAAAATCGGGTATTTCTATTGCCAGGAGAGCATAATTTAATTTTTTACTGGTCACGATATAAAATAGATAATTATGAGATGAGTAACATTAGGATTTCTGAACAACTCTTTTTTTACTACCATAAACTACAATCTTTTGATAAAGCTGTACATTTGAGGATCAACTATTATGAAATTGTGATTTTCAGATTATCTCCTCATTCTTGTTTCATCTTCCCATAGATGCCTTGAACAGCCTGAAAGGGTAATAGGGTTTATAAATATTGAAAGGTAACAGAAGTAACTTGTGAATACCCCAATTAGAAATTAATCAACTCAAAAGCACTTCGATCTCACACAATTTTTTTTCAATTTTACTTCTGCTATAACAAGCATTGTTGGTTGAATTAAGTTTTGAATTCGTAGACTATTGATAAGTAAAGAGGGTTAGGATAATGCTAGAAAATATGACATTATATTCCAATGATTAAGATATTGAAATCTTGCGTCTAAATATTTTTGATGATGCCCAACTTTAGTCTTCATTTTCCATAAATAAACCAAAGCAATGAAGTCATTTTTTATCAAATCAACTCTTTTTTTCGTAAATAGCATGTTTAGTCGACCTTTATTAGTGATTTTATGTCGAAAGACTCGAAAATTTACTTCTAATCGAAAATTACAAAACGGAGAATCTTAAAACTTTTTTGATTTTTAAGTTTCAGATGCCTTGCATCTCTTCACCTGAAAGGTGAGTCTTTTTCTAAGTAACTTTCCTTCAAATTTAGTCGTTTGTAATAATCGAGGCCTTACTACTGATAAAGAAAGCATCGGCTTCTTAATTAAAAGAACTTGTGGATATACATTCTCCAATAAATTTGTTCTTGGCTTTTTTAGGCGAGTTTCAGACAGATTGTTGTTAGGTTTGTACGTTCTCTAAGAAAATAAAAATGGCAGACTTACATAGAGTATTAGTAGGTTTTTTAAAACCTAAGTTCACTATTTTATGGTAGTTGTCTTTTTTTAAAGGAAACTTTTTTCTTATTATAACTTTTTCAAAACCTATGAAAAATCAATGAGAGAATATTTCTTCGAATTTTCTTATTTTTAAGCCTGATTTAGGACGTGATTGATTAGTATAATTAGGAACAACTTCAAAGTTTTCATGGTTTTGAAAGCCTGTAGATAAATTTCTCTAGAAATATCTGCATAAAACCTACTAAAACATAGACTAAACAAGCTTTAAGTGTGTGATTAATTTTAAGTTTTCCAGAAAGAAAATGATTCCCATTTTTCCAGGCTTTGAATTCTCCAAAAGGTCAACTGCGTCTAATGTAATTGGTTGATGATTCAAAATGCCTAAGAAATAAAGACTCTTCTTTGCCTTTTTTCTTTTTTCCACCTTGAAAGTTTCTCAGATGAAGATCTTTCTCGTTTATCATAAGAAAAAAATCTCCAAAGTTTAAAATAAAGCGTTAAAACAGCAAAAAGCCAAAAAACATCCCAAAGCATATAGAAATAAAATCAAGCTAAATTATGGAGAATCAATCTTATTCCTGAATTCTTGTGCTACAAACAAAAAGTTTATAACTAAGCTTAAATCCACAAAGCTTAAATATTTGCCAAACTTAACAAAATAACGCTTCTAAAGGCCACTAGTAATATATATCAATCATCGCTTCTTGTGATTCAGGATTCCTAACAAAACCTAACATTTGTTTTCACACAACCAAATTTATATAAGAGTGGTAGGAAATTGTTTTAGTTTTAATTTTTTCACTCTTTGAAGAGCAGAGTTGCCCAAGATGTTGGTTTCTGTGGAAAATAAGGGGGTCCTTTAAAATGGTTTTTATAGGTTTTGTAATAAATATCATAAGTAGCTCTCCATGTGATTCGTATTTATCTCTATTTTGATGGTATCAGTGTATTGAAATATCTTGTAAAAGCTTTGATTTTTGTTTATTTCAGGAAAAGTGTTTAAAAGCACTCTATCCTAAGTTCTGATAAACTCACTCCACTCTGCCTTCAAGGGGTTCAGATTTCTGCGCAGGAAGGCAACGATGTTATTCTCGTTCTTGTGGATCTTGAGGGCCTTTTGATGGTGACTTTTGCATTGACTGGTTCTTCTTGATTTAACGTGTTTGGACATTTTTGCAAACACTTTAGATTTCTTCCGAACCTAAGTATCGGCAAACAACTCCATGTATTCCTCTAGAAATAACAAATACCTCATCTTTTATCGGAGAGTCCATTTTCCGTGTTTGCAGCTTTCCTTTCTCCTATCCTTCTTATCCTTGTTTTTCCTATCTTCCTCCTCGCCTAAATGCTGCGGAGTTTAGCACACTAGCTAGGTGGAAGCTTTGGTTTGTGGTTGAGTTGGTGGAATGGCTATAAGGTAGTTTTCTTGACCCAAATCAAACATCTTTAGCAAGAATATTATAACTAATTCTCACGCCATTCAATAAATAAGTCTTAATTTAAAGCTAATTGCCTTACATCTGATAGCAGGAAAGCAAAAAGAGATTTATTTTTTATTCTTGGGTTTACACAATCTTAGGAATATTTTTTCAGTCCGATTTTTTACTTTTTTAAATAATTTAATAAATGAAGTTACGTATCTCTCTATCGAGGATTTTATTTTTTGAAGATGAAACTTTATGTTTTGATGCTTGTTTTGTTATTTTCCTTTTGAGCTTGAAAGATAATTCGATCTCTTGAGACAGAAACTGTGAGAATTTGTAACTTTGGTCTTCAGGAAGGTTTAAAAAAACCTTCTTTTGAAACACTTGCCAAGTAAAAACTTTCAAATTCCCTGAAATGTGCCTGTTTTTGCTCTTTTTCAATAACCTCAAACAAAAAAGATGGCTGAATGTCAATGAAAGTGTTTTTAATCCTTTTTAAGCCTTGCAAGTGAGTTTTCTTGAAATAAATGGTTTAAATTAGATTATTTATTTTTTTTTTGGTGTTTCTGAAGCACTGAAGTTATGCTTTTTCGTATGTTCTGATCGAACTGTTATAAGTCCTCGAATTTATCAAAGCAATACTCAAAGTTACAAACGTATTGGGCTATTTCCGTTGTTTTGGATATTTCCATTGTATTTTCTTGTCTCATAACACCCATCTTTACCTCATATTTATAATGATCCATTTAGCTCTTCTCCTGGGCCAACGCGTTGAGCTCAAAACGAGCTTGTTGGAGAAAAAGGCCTAAGACTTCTAAATAAAATATGAAATGAAAATAAATAAAGCTTAGACATGACTTTATAAAATTATAAAGGTATTTAATCATTGTTTTTTGTCTTGATCTTTTTATCTTTGTTTTTGTTAAATTTCTTTAATAATTCTGTCGACATCCATTCTGAACCATGCTCCATATACTATGCGAAATGATGAAATTAGAGCTATTCCTAATACAATCATTAGTCCAATAAGTACCTGTATGATTTGAACCAAAATTACTTGGGTAACTGCATATACTATACCGACCACCAATGTTATTGCAGCATTCATTAAGCTAAGAGCTGCAAGCTCGATGGATTCTCGCTAATATAGAGTGATATTGGTCTTCAAGGATCTGCTTTAGTTTTATCTGCGCTTTATTAAAAGCCGTATTGAATTTGAATGTCCCGACAAGTTCTAATGGTACAAGCTCAGGCCAAAGAGATATCGTCTCAACATGTCTAAAGGCATCGCTTAAAGATCGAGAGTTAGCTGTTTTATGCGATGGAGTGTATCATTTGTGAATTTCTTCAAGGCTTACTCCTCTAGATTACTTTACCCTTTTCCTTCATTAAATGATCCGAATGGCTGTCCATCAGTCTTACGCTTAATTTCGTCTTTTACTATATCTAGATGTACAGCCAAATCAGGTTTATATAAGCTAAGTCCTTTGGCGTATTGTTTCAGTTTCTCCAAAGGCATCGCTTAAAGATCGAGAGTTAGCTGTCTTATGCGATGGAGTGTATCATTTGTGAATTTCTTCAAGGCTTACTCCTCTAGATTACTTTACCCTTTTCCTTCATTAAATGATCCGAATGGCTGTCCATAAGACTTACGCGAAATTTCGTCTTTTACTATATCTAGATGTACAGCCAAATCAGGTTCATATAAGCTAAGTCCTTTGGCGTATTGTTCCAGTTTCTCCAAAGGCATCGCTTTAAGATCGAGAGTTAGCTGTCTTGCTTATTTAAGAGTT
>Ga0316217_10004442_pt1 | contig 15160 bp, 11 predicted proteins | sample 1anoAmetaG_FD_203633 | JGI IMG/M metagenome (GOLD analysis project Ga0316217, IMG submission 203633) | Freshwater microbial communities from Trout Bog Lake, Wisconsin, USA - 1anoA | ecosystem: Environmental > Aquatic > Freshwater > Lake > Hypolimnion/Profundal zone | place: USA: Wisconsin... | reverse complement strand
CGACACGTTCCTCCAGGGCAACCGCGGCCGGCAAGGCCACCTGTTCGGCCATGATCCGTCGTAAACGCGGCGGTGCGAGCCGGGCTAAAAAGAAGTGCAGGCCATCGGCCAGCAAGGGCCGGAACTGCGCATATGCTTCGGGCAAAAGGTCGGAACGTGCGATCTGGTCACGCATCGCCGCGAGTGCCCACTGAAATTCGGTTGTCGGTTTCATGGCCCACTTCCCCTTATGCACCAATTATACCCCCAGCGCGGATGGGCGCAAAAGTCCGCGGTGTCTCACCCCGGAGCACCACTCTCAACCGCACAATAAAAAAATCGTCCCCTCACCCCCTCACCTCTTCACCTCTTCACCGCCGCGGCTGTTGCCGCTCATCGCTCGGCCCCTGGGCCAATTCCTGCTTTCCGTAGAGCACGCTGTATTTGAGCAGCACGCCGATGGTGGTTTTGTAGGCGATGATCAGCCCGAAGCGGCCGTCGAGGAAGCCGCGGCGCAGCACGTAGTATTTGAAGAATACCGCAAAGGGGCGGAATACCAGGTTCAACATGGAAGCCCGCCCGCCCTTGGCGGCCAGGGCGCGGGCGAGGATTTCGGCGTGCTCGGCCATGCGCGGGCCGTCGTTGAGATCGGTGGGAGAAAAGGGTGTCAGGCGGTTATGCAGCAGGGGGGCGGCCAGTTTCTCCACCCGAAAGCCGGTCCGGGGTTGGCGAATCTCCGGTGCGCTCATCGGATCCCACGTGATGCGCTCCTGGTGAATCAGGCGCGTTTGATAATCCGGCGACCAGCAGCGGATATAGCGCTGCGCCATGTAGTTCTTCCGCGGCAGTTTGAAGATGGCCACGTCGCGCGTGGCCGCTTCGTCGAGTTGTGCCAGGCGTGCTGCCAGTTCCGGGGCGCACTCCTCATCGGCATCGAGCATCAGTACCCAGGGGTTGCGGCATTGGGCGGCGGCAAATTGCCGCTGGGGGTTATAACCCGGCCAATCATGATGCAGCACGCGGGGCTTGGTGCCATGGGCGCGGGCCAGTTCCAGCGTGTTATCCGTGGAACCCGAATCGACCACCACAATATCGGCGCACCACGCCAGGGAATCCAGCGCGGTGACGATCTTGGTGCCGGCGTTGCGGCAGATAATGCAGGCGGAAATTGGTATGGACATGCCGTGAATATACTCCACGGCGGGGGAAGTTAGAAGCGGAATTGTTCACATCTTCCGATCCAGCAGCCGGTATTGAATTGCCTCGCTGACGTGGACCGGGGCGATGTTTTCGGCGCCTTCCAGGTCGGCCAGGGTGCGGGCCACGCGGCGCACCTTGTCGAACGCGCGGGCGCTTAAGCCCAGTTCCTCCATGGCTTGTTTCATCAGCAGCAGGCAGGGCTCGTCGAGGGTGCAGAACTCCTTAAGCTGCGGCGTGCGCATGGAGGAGTTGGCCATAGTCGAGGCCGGGCCAAAGCGTTGAAGCTGCGCGGCGCGGGCGCGCTCCACCAGGGCCCGCATATCGGCGGACGATGTGCCCTGCACTTTGCTGGTCAGGTCCCGATAGGTCACGGCGGGCACTTCCAGGTGAATATCGATGCGGTCGAGCAGCGGGCCGCTCAGGCGTCCCATGTACTTTTCCATCGCAGCGCGTTCCATGTGGCTGGCGTTGCGGCTGTCCGGCTGCACACTGCCGCGGCCGGAGTGGGAGGGATTCATGGCCGCGACCAGCATGAATCGCGCCGGGAAGACTACGCTGCTGTGGGCGCGGGCGATGGTGACGTTGCCGCTTTCCATCGGCTGGCGCAGCATTTCGAGCACGTGGCGGGAAAATTCCGGCAGTTCGTCCAGGAACAGCACGCCATGATGGGCCAGGGAGACTTCCCCCGGGCGCGGAATCGTGCCCCCGCCAATCAGGGCCGGACCGCTGGCGGTGTGGTGGGGCATGCGCACGGGGCGCGTGCGCAGCAGGGACATATCACGCGGCATCAGGCCACAGGCCGAATAGATGCGGGACGTTTCGAGCGCCTCCTGGCGGGTAAGCTGGGGCAGAATGGTCGGCAGGCGCTGGCAGAGCATGGTTTTTCCGGCGCCGGGCGGCCCAAGAAGCAGTAGATTGTGCCTTCCGGCCGCAGCAATTGTCAGTGCCCGCTTGGCTAATTCCTGCCCGCGCACATCGGCAAAGTCCACGTCGTAGACGGCGCTGGCGGGGTCGGCCTCTTCGTCCGACACCCGTTCGGGTTCTATTTCCAACTGGCCGTTGAGGAACCCCACCAGCGAGCTGACCGAGTCGATGGGGATCACTTCAATGTCGGGCACGACGGCGGCTTCCTTGGCATTTTCCGGCGGCACCAGCACGCCGCTCTTGCCCAGGGCCGCCGCCAGCATCGCCATGGACAGGGCGCCTTTGATGGGGCGCACGCGGCCGTCCAGCGCCAATTCGCCCGCTACCAGGTATTTCTTGTGGCGGTCGGTGGTGATGGTGCGGGCGGCGTGGAGAATGCCCAGGGTAATGGGCAACTCCAGGGCGCTGCCTTCCTTTTTGACATCGGCCGGCGCCAGGTTGACCAAGACGCGCCCCTCGGGGTAGGCAAAGCCGCTGTTGAACAGGGCCGAGCGGATCCGATCGAGCGCTTCGCGCACCGCCATATCGGCCAGGCCGACAATGACAGAGTGGGGCTCAAAGGCACGGGGATTGATATCGACTTCCACCTCGCACTTGATCGCGTCGATACCTTGGAGCACGTAACTGTGGACTTTGGCAAGCATAAAAACATCCTGATGAAATAATATATAAATACTAAGTTGAACTATTCGCCGGGGTGGTTGTTCGATCCCCCGTCCACTTTGGCAACCCACAATGCAGACACCTGCGTGCAAATGGATTTCCGTGCCAACTTGTAAAAAATGGATGGCCACAGCGAGGGCATCGGAACAATGCTAATCGCAGCACGACAACAATAAACGAAACGAACTGAACTATTAGGGGAACCGAACAAGCAATTTCACCGAAATGGAGTTTATTGAACAAGAAACTCAAAGCGAGGGCAATAACCAACCCGCCAAGATAAACACCAAAGAACCATCGGCGTCTCCGTCTGTAGTCACCCCACGCAATCGAATACCGTGCTGGTTTGCTGGTGGTGGGATTTGAACCCTCAGGTTGTCCGGTGTTCTGGTTCATATTTTTCCATCATGACACTGGCGTATATGGCGGTATTCTATCATCGTGTGGGTTTACCCATGATTTGGAAACACCACATTGTGGGGATATTGACAATATGAAGCACGTAACTGTGGGTTTTGGAAAGCATGGCGGACTCCTGATGAGAAGATTTATGCATAGCGTAAAGCCGACGGCCTATTTTGCCAATAGGATGGTGGGCAAAAAGAATTCGTTGCCGCGGCATGCAATCTGCCGCGGGTCCGGGCCGTTATTACTTGCGGTGCCACCATATGGCGCTCTGGCGGATTGTCCCGAATTGGTGCACCATACCGGTGTTGGCTGGCTGGCTGGCATCCCAACCCATACGCATCGAAAGCAGAAAGAGGATATCCCATGAACCAACGCACCGTTAGCCGTCGCAGTTTTCTCAAGGGCACCGCCCTGGCCGCGGGTGCGGCTTTCAGTTTCCCCTACATTATTCCCGGTGCGGCCCGTGGGGCCGATGGCACCGTGGCCCCCAGCAACCGCATCACGCTCGGGTGCATTGGCGTGGGCGGGCAGGGCACCGGCAACATGCATTCGTTTCTGGAACAGCAGGATTGCCGCGTCCTGGCGGTGTGCGATGTGGATCGGAACCACGTCAAGAGCGCCAAGGATTCCGTCAACGGCCACTACCACAATGAAGATTGTGCCGCCTACGGTGATTTCCGCGAGCTAATTGCCCGCAAGGATATTGATGCCATCTCCCTGGCCACGCCCGACCACTGGCATGCGGTGCCGGCGATCATGGCGGCCCGGTCGGGCAAGGATATCTTCGGCGAAAAGCCCATTGCCCACAGTTGGCTCGAAGGCCGGCTGATGTGCGATGCGGTCAAGCAGCATGGGCGTATCTGGCAAACCGGCAGTTGGCAGCGCTCCGTCAGCAGTTTCCGCCAGGCGGCCGAACTGGTACGCAACGGCTACATCGGCAAGATTATCCGGGTGGAAGTGGGCCTGCCCACGGGCGGCCCGGGCGGCAGCACGCAATTCCGCGATCCGCCGCCGGAACTGGATTACGAGTTCTGGCTGGGCCCGGCGCCCTATGCTCCGTATTCCACGGATCGCACGCATTGGAACTGGCGCTGGCAGCTCGATTACGGCGGCGGACAGTTGATGGACTGGATCGGCCACCATTGCGATATCGCCCATTGGGGCCTGGGTTACGATTACACCGGCCCCATCGAGGTCGAAGGCCACGGCGTCTATCCCACCGAAGGCCTTTACAACACCGCCACCACTTACTTGTTTACCGCCAAGTATCGCACCGGCGTGGTGCTGACGATTGCCAATTCCGGCAACCAGGGCATCCGCATGGGCACCAAGTGGATCGGCGATAAAGGCTGGGTGTATGTCGATCGCGGCGGCTTCGAGGTTTCCGATCCGGCCCTGATGAAGGAAGTCGATGTGCCCAAGCCCATCAGTTTCCTGCGTTCCCCCGGGCACCATCGCAACTTCCTGGATTGCGTCAAGTCGCGGCGCAGCACGCTTACGCCGGCGGAGGTGGCCCATCGCTCCGCTTCGGTTGGCCACCTGGGCCAGTTGGCGATGATCCTGGGCCGCAAGATCCGCTGGAATCCCGATACCGAAGAGGTGCTGGGCGATGAGATTGCCAGCCGCATGTTGCGGCCAGCGATGCGGGCGCCGTGGCAGTTGTAAGGCGGCCAAAAGAAGATGGAAGTTAGAAGTTGGAAAATGGAAGCCCAGAACGCTCTCCCTTCGGCTTATTTGGGATAAAGAGGACCAGACGATCTTCGAACGAGTCCTCCTTTAACGGAAAGAATTATATGAAGCGGTATTCCCTTGCCTTGTCGGTGGCGTTGTTGAGTGTGTGCCTGGGCCTGATCGGTTGTGCGGGCAGCCCCAAGGCCGCCACGGCCAAAGCGGTGGTGCCCGTCAAGTTTAATGAGGCCCAGTTCCAGGAACTCCAGCAGTACGATCAGGGCAAAGCCCGTACGGCCCTGCTGGCGATTCAGGCCAGTGTCGATCAGGCCACGCCCGAGCAGTATCCCGCCTATGAACAGCGCCTGCTCAAGGTTCTCGCCGCCCCGGATACCTCGGTGGCGGCCAAGGACTTTGTGACCCGGCAGTTGGTGCGGGTGGGTTCGGACCAGTGCGTGCCGGCCGTCGCCGCCTTGCTGGGTGATGCCAAGCTGACCTTGGCCGCCAATCGGGTCCTGGCGGTTTTGCCCGATGACGCCGCCGCGACCGCTTTGCGTCAAGCCCTGGACCAGACCACGGGTTCCCAGCGTGTGGCCGTGATCGCATCGCTTGGCCAGCGGCGCGATGGCAAGTCCATTGCGGCCCTGCAAGCGTGCGCCACCGCGGCGGATCCCGCCGTGGCGACCGCGGCCCTGGTGGCCCTGGGCCGCATTGGCACCAGCGATGCCGACAAGGCCCTGGTGGCCCTGACCGGCAAAGTATCCCCGGCCTTGGCCGAAACCCTGGCCAATGCGCGCCTCGCGGTGGCCAGCCAGTTGCTGCAAGATGGCCGCAATGGCAAAGCGCTGGCCATTCTCGGCACGCTGGGCGACAACGCCCAGCCGGCGACCATTCGGGCGGGGGCGGTTTATGGCACGCTTAAGGCACAGGATGCCGACGCCGCCGCAGCACTCTTCAACGTATTGCTGGCCGGCACCGATGAGGCCCGCAAGCAGGGTGCCCTGGCGGCCGCCAACGATCGCGACCTGCCGCGCCTGCGCGATGCCTTGATCCGCAAACTGCCCGCGCTGCTGCCGGCCACACAACTGACGCTGCTGGAGGTCCTGGGCGACCATCCCGAAAACGACTTGCACCCTGCGTTGCTCAAGCTTATTGCCAGCAACAATGCCGCGGTGCGCCAGGCGGCCTTGACCAAGCTGTCGCGCTTTGGCCAACCGGAAGATGTCGCCCCGCTGGTAAAAATTGCCGCCGAGGAAAAGGGGGCGGATCGGCCCGCGTACGATGTGCTCAGACAGATGACCGTCCCGGGTGTTGGCGCGGCGCTGGCCGCGGTCGCCAAGAACGGCGAAGGCCGGCAGCGCGTCAGCGCCATCGAGTTGATCGGCCTGCGCGGCGATGCCTCCGCCATGCCCGGCCTGGCGGCGGGCCTGGATAAAATGGACAAGCCGGTGGCCCTGGCGGCCCTGCGGGCACTCGATCGGCTCGGTACGCCGGGCGAATTGCCGGCGTTGTTGCGCCTGGCTTGCCGAACAACCGAACCGGCGTCCGCCACTGCCGCCATTGGTGCTGCCCGGCAAATCTGTGCCCGCAGCAATGACAAGGTGGCCTGCGAGAAGATCGTGCTGCCGGTCGTCAAAGACGCCGCTCCGGCATTACAGGCGTCCCTGCTGGGGATCTTGTCGGCGGTTGGTACGCCCGACGCCTTGATTGTTACCCGCACCGCCCTGGCGTCCAGCGATACCACCTTGCACGATGCCGCCGCCCGCGCCCTGAGCGATTGGCCCACCGCCGAAGCGGCTGCGGACCTGCTGGCCCTGGCCAAATCGGCCGCCACGGTTCCGCAAAAAGTACTGGCCCTGCGGGGGTATCTGCGCGTGGTCTCCACCGCTACCAATCTGACCGAGGACCAGCGCCTGGCCAAGCTGCGCGAGGCCTGGGCCATCTGCCCGCGTGCGGAGGAAAAGAAACAAGTCCTGGGTGCCCTGGCGGCGCTGGGGGCGCCGGCCGCCCTGGATATGGCCCAGGAATCCCTCAAGGATCCCGAACTGGCCACCGAGGCGACCTTGACCACACTGACCCTGGCCAAGGGACTATCGGCCAACCAGCCGGACCGCGCCGAAGCCGCGTTCAAGGCGATCGAAGCCCTGCCCACGGTGCCGGCCGAGGTGCATCAGCAGATCGCCGAGGCCCGCAAGACGGCCAAAGCGCTGGAAGGCTACATCGGCCGCTGGCTGCTGGCCGGTCCGTTTGAAGCCAACGGCAAGGACGGCACGGCACTGTTTGATGTGGCGTTTGGCCCGGAGAATATTGGCGAGAAAGTGGAGTGGCACCCGATCGCGATTGGCGCCGATCCGGAACACCCGTGGCTGGTGGATTTCAAGGTTCCCATGCCGCGGGATAACGCGGTGGTGTATGTGAAGGCGAACATTATCTCGGACAAGGCCCAGCCGATTCTGCTGTTGCTTAACAGCGATGACGGCGTCAAGGCCTGGCTCAACGGCAAGCTGGTGCATGCCAACAATGCCAACCGGCCGGCGTATGTCGATCCGGATAAGGTCCCGGCCGCCCTGAATGCCGGCCCCAACCAGTTGCTGCTTAAGATCACCCAGAACAGCGGCGGCTGGGGCGCTGCGGCCCGCCTGCGTGCCCCGGATGGCGGTACGTTGTCCGGCGTCTATACCACCGTTGATGCGGCCGGGCGTTGAGCTACGCGGCGCCCCTTCAGCGCGCCGGCGGAAATTGCCTTGGCCACCGCATAGGGTCAAGATCCGGCATCTCCCGGGGCCAGCGGCCGGCCGGGCGGATATCAAAGGGCGTAAAGCCAATCTGCCCCGCCGGCGTGTCGGAACGCAGGGCATAGTTGTCGTGGGCGGCATCCACAAAGTGCGGATCGGCCGCCAGCGACTCCTTATCCCGCGGGGGAATGGTTACCGGTTGGCCGCCGTTCCAGTACAGGTTGTGATTTAATTCATAGAACGACCGCGGCGGGTTGAGGTGCGTATCGGGCCAGTGATCGGCCGGTCCGGCCGGGCCCCAGCCGGCAACAATATTGTGGGTGAAGGTGAAGGCGGCCTGGTCCTGGATGGTTTTTTGGTCTTCACGCGTCACGCGGGTGCCGCGGATCTGCACCCCGGCCGAGGCGGCGATGATGTTGTTGCGGAAGATGTTGTTTTCGCCATAGTGCTGGTGGAAGCCGCCGTCGTCGGTGCGATAGACGACATTGTTTTCCGCGACCATGCCGCTGGTGCCTTCATCGTAGTAAATGCCCCAGCCTCCGTAATCGACCCGGCGGACATCGTGGATCAGGTTATAGCGCAGCACGCTGCCGGGCGAAAGCCCCAGCGTGTAGATGCCGCCCATATCCGAAAGCACCGCCTGCCCCAGGTGATGGAGATGGTTGTACTCGATGGTGTTATGGTGGGCGCCGCTGGGGCTGTAGCCCCAGGTCCAGCCGACTGAGATGGCGGTGTAATAAAAATCGTAAATGTCATTGTGTGCGACGGTATTGTGGTCCGACTGGCCGATCCATACGCCGCAGGCCGCCGGATGCAACCGCCCGCCATGGGCGATAAGGTTGTTGGTGGCCGTGTTGCCGCCGGCCGCGTGCTGCGGATCGGCCTGATACCCCGTGGTACCCAGCTTGATGCCGCCGGCCCCCAAGTCCGTCAGGCGGCAGTTGGCGATGCGGTTATCCCGGCAACCCGCCGCCAGTTCAATCCCGTAGCCGCCGGTGAGCGTGATGGTGCAGTTGTTCCACGCACAATGGCGGGCCCCGGTGGCGTAAATGGCGCCCGTGGCATCCACCGCCGCCTGGGGAATGCTGCTGCCCCCCGGGGGTGTAACCCAGTTGGTGTGCGCCAGTGTAAGCCCCTGGAACGTGACGTATTGCACATATTTGTCCGGGCCCTGGCCCCGCAGTTCCAGCAGCTTATCGAGACGCGGCGCAATGACCACAGTGCCCGCAGGCGTTTCGCCCGGCCGCGGGATGTAGGTAAGTTTGCCGGTGGGGCGGTCCAGGTACCATTGGCCCGGCGCCCCGAGCGCTTCCTTGACGTTGTCCACCAGGTACCGCATGCCGGCCTTGAGCGCGGCCCAATCCGAACTGTGGCGCGTGCGCCCCGTAAACGTAACGGTGGATGCCGCATCGTCGACGGCTTCGATCCGCAGCATCGAGGTATACCACGGATGGAACGTGGTTACTTCCACATCCCCCAGGTTCTGCCAGTGGGCTTGGATCTCCCCGGCCTTGAAGGCAAACCGGTCGTCGCCTTCGCCGGGCTTGCTTCCAGCGCTCCGTGGCGCCTTGGCAGCAATGTGATAGTAGCCCTCCGCCGGCAGCCGCGGGCGGGCGCGCCGCTGTCCGTCCACAAAAAGCTGCCGGAAATTCCAGGTGCCGTTTTTTACTTCCGGCAAGGTGGTGCTCCACCGGCCGTCGGGTTCGACCGTCCAATGGTCCAGCACCACGCCGCCGCTGATGGTGACTGTTTCTCCGGGCCAATTCGTGTAAACCACCGGCGCCTCGGCCGTCCCGGAATCCTCCGCCGAGAGCGTCAGCGGGGCCGCGAGAAAATAGGTGCCGCCGCGCAACTGCACCACAATGGGTGTGTACCGCCCCGGCTGCCCGGCCCGGAGGCTGCGCACCGCCAGGCGGGCGCGCTCCAGCGTGGCAAACGGCGCCGCCGCCGTACCGACTGCCGTGTCGCTACCGTTAACGGCAACCACGAGGTCCGGCGCGGCCAGCGCGCTGCGCGGCGCCATTGGCAGCCCGCAACCCGTGGAGAGAAAAATGGCTCCGGCCAGACTGATGCCGCTCAGTGCCAGAACGATACGAAACTTTTTCATGAGGAATCTCCGTGCGGGAATGGGGTCGTTACGTCAGGTTAAACGGCTTGCAGGAGATGTTTATTACGCCGGCGACAGAAGCGAAGCCATCCGGCCATCGGGTGATCGGGCCATTGCTTTTTCAATCGCGCGATCTCCCCATGCCCCAATGGCACGATGGGGTGCATAACAGATTCGGCGGGGTCGTCCCCGGCCTGGTGCTCCGACGCGTCCCGGAGGGACGACCTGAAAATAGCCCAGCAATTTATTGCTGGGATAGGCCCCCGCCCCAGGATGTAGTCCCGTAGGGACGACTGACGCCTTCGGCCGTCCCTACGGGACTCATTGTTCTACCTGCCGCCACCCAGCGATAAATCGCTGGGCTATTCTCATTTTGTCCCTACGGGACAGATGTTCCGCCCCCGCCGTTTTTGTTATGCACCCGGCCCGATGGCCCGATGGCTCGATGCCCCCAATGGCTCAATCGCTCATTTCATCAGCCGCTTGAGCACTTCCAGATTCACCGCATCCCAATCCCTTCCGTCGGGCGCCTTTTCCTTGGGCGTCTCGAGGATCTTGGGAACCTTCCGGAAGTGTTTCGCCCGGACAATCGTGCGGAACGCCTCCAACCCCACCTCGCCTTGGCCGATATGCGTGTGACGATCCACCCGGCTGCCCAGGGGTTTTTTGCTGTCGTTGAGATGGAACACTTTAAGCCGGTCCAGGCCGATGATCCGATCAAATTCCGCCAGCATCTGGCGGGTGCCGCGTGCGGTGCGGATGTCGTAGCCGGCGGCCAGCACGTGGCAGGTGTCCAGGCAGACGGCAAAGCGTTCCGGCCGCGTCATTCCCTTTAGAATGTGTGCCAGGTGTTCAAAGCTGTATCCCAGGCAGGTTCCCTGGCCGGCGGTGGTTTCTATACACACTGTTACGCCATCCCCCGGATGGTCTTGCAGGATCTGGTTGAAGGCGTCGATGACTTTATCCAGGCCGCAATCTTCCCCTTGGCCGCAATGGGCACCCGGATGGGTGACCAGGTAGGTAATGCCCAGTTGATTGCAGCGTTCCATTTCGTGGCTGAACGCCGCCATCGATTTTTCCCGCAGCTCCCCCAGTACCGCGGCCAAATTGATCAGGTAACTGTCATGCGCCACGATCTGCGTAAAGTTCAGTCGTGCGGCGTGCTGGGCAAACGCGGCGACCATCTCCGCATCCAGGGGCTTGGCCTGCCATTGCTGCTGGTTCTTGGTGAAGACCTGCACCGTCTCCAGGCCGAGTTTTTCGGCATCCAACAAGGCATTATGCATGCCGCCGGCGATTGATAGATGTGATCCAAACATCCTGGCATTGTAGTCGCATTTGCCAGGGGACGCGCCATGTCCGTGCCAGCGTCGGCAGATGAAATGGTGTGGCCAGATTATGTGGCAAGCGTGTGGCACTGGAGCGTCAACCGAGCCGCGACCGTAAGGACGCGACCAATCGACGTTCGAACGCAGCGCGGTCGCTCCCCTACGGTCGCGGTTCGGAGATGCCACAAAATCTCGCCACACCGCAGATGAATCGTTTAATGGCCGAGCGGCCTGTGGTTTCCGACATGGGTCCGTTTGGTGCAAGGGGGTTGCTCGGTGGCACCCACGGCCGCGGTGGGATGGATCCACAATGAGGGTGTCATTTCACCTCGCGAACCCGTCGCCACGGGTTGCACGGACTTGCGGACCTTTCCGCATAGACGAACGCGTACGGCGTAACGGCCGCGCGGACCATCCGCCGCTTCGTATTCCACTTCCTCGCCATCGTGCAACCTGCGAAAGCCGTCGGCTTCAATGGCCTTGTGGTGGACGAAAACATCCGCGCCATCACCATCGGAAATAAACCCAAACCCTCTCCGGACACTGAACCATTTGACCACTCCCAGGGGCATAAAGACCTCCATGATGCAATACGCTGCGCTAGAACTTTGCACGCGATATTCCCCGTGGGTAGTGTAGAGCTTGCCCGGCACTCCCGCGTATCGGGTCGAAACGGATTTTCCACCCCGGAAAGGGATGGCGAAGCCATAGGTAAATTCCCTAGGGTTCGTCTGGGCGGATACCTTCGCGTGCCTGCGGTCGCGTGTTGCGTGGCGGCGAAACGCACGGGCGATTCCGCCATGCTTTAACGCTTAACGGGGGCAATGCCCGTCTTTCCGGGGGAACGTACGGTGCTGCCATCCTTGGCCTTGGCCTCGGCCTCGCCCGGCAGGCGAGGCCCACATTTGCATCGCGTGCAGGTCCCGCCGTCTGTAGGTCCCACCTGCCGGGCGGGACCGCCCTCTTAACGGTCTGCTAATCCTTATTTAGTAGCGGCCTGCGGACCGGCCGGTTAGATTACCGGACATGGCAGGAGGATTTTCCATGCATGACCAGATCTTGAAATTCGGCCGGCGCTGTGCGCTGGGTGTGCTTCTAACCTGGGCGATCAGTGGCGTTATGGCCCGTGCCGATGAGGCCGCCCCGACCCCCTCCACCCCCTCCACCCCCTCCACCCCCTCCGGATACCAAGTGCTGCAGAAAGTCAAAGTCGGCGGCGATGGCGGCTGGGATTATCTTTCGTTGGATGGCGGTCGGCTCTATGTCAGCCGCGGCAGCCATCTTATGGTCTTGGACGCCGCCACGCTCAAGGTGGTGGGCGATGTGCCGCGCACCAATGGCATCCACGGCGCTGCCATTGTGCCGGCCCTGCACCGCGGCTTTACCAGCAATGGCAAGGATGGCACCGTGACGGTGTTTGATACCCAAACCCTCGCGACCATCGCCACGCTGCACGCAGGCCAGAAGCCCGATGCCATCATTTACGATCCGACCACCAAAAAGGTCCTGGTATTCAATGGCAAGAGTGACGATGTTACCATTCTGGACCCGGATTTTGATCCCGCCCAGCCGCCCCAAGGCAAGACCTTGGCGCTGGGTGGCGCCCCGGAGTTTGCCGTGGCCGATGGCGCGGGCAAGGTGTTTGTCAATCTGGAAGATAAGAGCCAGGTGGTGGAGTTTGATCCGGTCGCCCTGACGGTGCTTCACCGCTGGCCCCTGGCCCCGGGCGATGCGCCCACCGGCATTGCCATGGATACCACCGCCCGCCGGCTGTTTGTGGGCTGCGCCAACAAGCTCATGGTCATTGTAAACGCCGACACCGGCAAAGTGGTTACGACCCTGCCCATTGGCGGGCGGGTGGATGCCGCGGCTTTTGACTCCGAGCGCAAACTGGCGTTCAGTTCCAACGGCGATGGCACCCTTAGCGTGGTGGCCCAGACCGGGCCGGATCGCTATACGTCCCTGCCGGCGGTGCCGACGCAACTGGGCGCCCGCACCATGGCGCTGGATCCCAAAACGCACCGCATCTACCTGGCGGCGGCCGAATATCCGGCCAAGGCGACCGGCAGCCAGCGCCCCCAGCCGCTGCCGGGCAGTTTTACGATAGTGGTTGTTGGACCGGCCGCACAATAACGCGCACGCCCAGTACCCGGGTCACTTCGATGGGTGTGCCGGCCTCGATGATCGTGGATTCGCTTACGCACTCCACGCGTTTGCCCTCAATATCGCACGCGCCCACGGGGCGCAGCGTTGTGGCGGCCGTGCCGGTTTTGCCCACCAGGGCCGCGAGCTTTTCGGCTTCCGCCTGCGCCGCGGGGGTGCTGGCGGCGGGGCGTTTAAGGATAATGCGCCGCCCCATGGGGGTGTTGGGATAGAGGCGCACCGCCGCATAGAACGCAAAGGGCGCAATGCCCAGCATCAAAATACCCGACACAATCCCCAGCGCCGGATGCGCCAGGTAGCAGGCCACCACCCCCAGCACCGCAAACAAGATGCAGAATAACGCCAGGATGCCATGCGCCGGCACCAGCAATTCCGCCGCCAGAAAGGCCAGCGCCGCGGTAAATAGAATCGCGGCAATGATCACTAATGTCAGCGGCGCCAGGGTCAGCATGATTCCTTCACTATCTTATCAGGGAAAACGTATCAGGTGGACTGGGCCTGCACAATCACATTATGCCCGGCAATCTCGATGACCTCCACCACGCTGCCGGCTGTAATGAACTGGCCCTGGGTAATCGCATCCACCAGGTGTTCGCCAAACCGCACCTTGCCGGCCGGGTGCAGATCGGCGGCCACTTTGCCCAGGGCGCCCACAAAAACCGCCTCGGGCACCTGGCGGGCGAGCACATCGCTGACCACCGGCAGGGGGGCGGCGGCCGCCGGGGACAATTGCAACCTTCGCAGGCCCGGCGTCATATGCAGGTAGTGCGCCAGCAGGAAGAAGATGACCACCGCGGCAATGGTGCCAAAAATGACCACCGACAAGCCCGTTTGCAGCGCCACGTACGTGCCGGACATCTGGGGAATCCAGGGGCGGCCGGGCTCGGTGGGGACAAAACTGGCCACGATCCCGATGGCCACCAGGATGAACCCCGGCACCGCCAGCAGGCCCACGCCGCCGTAGGCCAGTAAATCCGCCACGATAATCACCACTCCCAGCAGGATCAGGATAATCTCCCAGCCGTGCGCCAGGCCGGTGGCGTAGGGCACACCCACCAGCAGCGCCAGGCACACCAAGGCGCCCACGCCCGGCAGGGTGGCACCCGGATGGCTGAATTCGATATACGCCAGCACCAGCATGATCAGGAACAGTAAGCCGCGCACGCCCGGTTCGGCCACCCAGCGGGCCAGCTTTTCGAGCGGGCTGTAATCCATGGGGAGCAATTGTTGCCGCACGTTAAGCACCGCCAGCAGTTCCTGCGTGCTGGCTACCTGGGCCTTGGCAAAGCCCAGGCGAATGGCGTTGGTGCCGCTTTGTGCCGGGTCCACCGTGACGGTCAGAATCTGGTCGGCCGTGTTGGTGGGGGGGGTAAGCAGGCGCCAGGCCGGCAGGGTTTTGCCTTCGGGCGTGGTGAGCGTTTCGCGGAGCAGGCGGTCGCGATCGGCCGCGTTGACAAACTTTGCTTCGCCGGTGACGGTCTGGCGCAGTTCAAAAACTTCGGTGCCGCGCACCACCATGGCCCGTACCAGCAGCGGGTTCCAGTGGCGCAGGCGGGCGCTGTCTTCCAATTCCTCGAGCAGGGGAGATTCGCCGGCGCCCGCGGCGCCGTCCGTCAGGGCAATGGCCCCGCAATCGCCCAGGCTGGCATTGGGCTCCATGACAATCTGCTGGCAGCTCAGCGCCACGACCGCCCCGGCGGAATACGCCGCCGGATGGATTAATGCCACCGTTGGCAGGTCGAGTTTCTTGTTGAATTGGCTCAGAGCCAGCGCGGCGGTCAGCAGGCCGCCGGTCGCGTCGATGTCGTAGATAATCAGAGCGCAATCGGCTTTGCGGGCTTCATCCACCCGGCGCTGGACGCTCGTGAGCGTCAGGGCGTCAATTGGGCCGTCGAGTTTGATGAGCGCTGCGCGATCGTGCGGCGGCTGAATCGCCTTGGCGTTGGCGGCATCGGGCATGGCAGCGGCTTCCTGCCCGCGGAGTG
>Ga0316217_10004441_pt1 | contig 15161 bp, 13 predicted proteins | sample 1anoAmetaG_FD_203633 | JGI IMG/M metagenome (GOLD analysis project Ga0316217, IMG submission 203633) | Freshwater microbial communities from Trout Bog Lake, Wisconsin, USA - 1anoA | ecosystem: Environmental > Aquatic > Freshwater > Lake > Hypolimnion/Profundal zone | place: USA: Wisconsin... | reverse complement strand
GAGGCGAGCTGATATGTTTGAGAGTTCAAGATCAGACGGTAGAGCGCCTTGAAATCATAGCCTGAATCCACGAATTCCTGCGCCAGATAAGCCAGCAGGGCCGGATTGGCCGGCGGATTATCCGCCCGGAAATCATCCGGCGGCTCCACGATGCCGCGCCCGAGCAGCCAGAACCAGGCGCGGTTGACCAGGTTGCGGGCAAACTGCGGGTCTTTGACCAGCCAGTCGGCAAACACCGCGCGCGGATCCCGCTCCGGTGTCAGCGTGACTTTGCCGCCATCCGGAAACACCGCCCGGCGGGTCGATCCGTTCAGCGCGCCGGCGTTGGTCGCGGCCGGGTTGAAGAAAATAATCTCCTCCTTCCATTCCTCGGTGGACTTGTAGCCCACGTTCGCGAAAAATTGCGAGAGATGGTCGAGGTCATTGGATGGCCAGTGTTCGGCGCGTTCGCCCAGAAACGCCAGCGCCACGGACTGGGCGATGCCGGCGGGCGTGCGGGATTGCATGGCGCGATAGAAATTCACCGGCGGCTTCTCGAAATTGCTCCCGCTGGTCGTCAACAATTCGCGGGCGAACTGGTCGCACGGCTCATTGTCACGCATGGCGTCATGGACCCAGCGGTGATAGGATTGCGCGGCGTTGGGCCAGAGATTGATGGGAAACTCCGCCTTGATGCGGAGCAGATCGCCCCACTTCAGGGCCAGATACTCGGCGTATTCATCCCGCGCCAGCAACTGATCAATCAGCGCATGGCGCTTGGCGGGGTCCGGACTGAGAATGAACTGCCGCGCCTGGGCCGCGGTGGGCAGCGTGCCGGTCACATCCAGGTAAACCCGGCGCAGGAAAACCGGGTCGGAACACGGCGCGGCCGGCGTCAGATTCAGCGCCCGCAGCCGCGCAAACACGAGGTCGTCAATTTTATTCCGGGGCGCGGGCGGGACGGGGTTTTCGTAGGGCGTGGCGGCCGGCAGCGGCCCGGCAAAAATAAGGAGCAGCGCCAGCCAGCCCAGGCTGCCGGCGGCGAAAGCTCCGGCCCAACGTTTCATCAGTTCAACAGACGAATCCGGGCATTCAAAGGCTTCACTAAAAAACCACACATATTTTGTCATTTTAATGACAAGAAATGATTAGCCTTCTTATGTGAATTTTCCGCGAATCAGCAGGCGGCCTTGTAACTATTCCCGCCGCCCGCGCGTCGTAGGAGGTGATGTCGTTGCTTGTTGCTCATCCAAATCCGGCCGCCGCGCCGAAAGCGGCCGGTAAATCGGCCCGCGTGCTTTCGCTGACCGTTCAGCCGCGGCCGGGTGAATCCCTCGCTGAACTCTGCGGCCGCCTGGCGGCGCTGACGCTGGATCGCGGGGCGACGCCGTTGCATTTGCAGGCTTTCGGCGATTGCCGCGCCAGTGCGGCGGCGGCCGAGGCGTTGCGGCGGGCCTTTGGCCGGCTGGATTGGCCGGTCACCTGGGTGCAAGGCGCCGCCTGCGCGCCGGGCCCCATTGCCGGCCTGCAACTGCATGCGTTCACCGGCGCGGTGGACCGCTTAACCGTGGCCGGCCGGGTGGCCGGCTCGGTGTTCACCGACGGCGGTGCGCGGCAATGCCTGCTGGGCGGGCTCTATCCGGCCAACCCGGCGCTCTCCCGTCCCGACCAAACCACCCAAACCCTGGAGGCGTTGCAAACCGGCCTGGCCGCCGCCGGCTTTGATTTGGCGGAGGTGGTGCGCACCTGGTTCTTCCTCGATGAGATTCTGTCGTGGTACGATGATTTCAACCGGGCGCGGACCAAGATTTATGCCGGCGTGAAATTCCGGACCGGTTCGCTGCCGGCCAGCACCGGGGTGGGCGGGCGGAACCCCGCCGGCGGCGCGCTGGGGCTGGCCGCGTGGGCGTTGCGTCCGCTCGATCCCAATTGCTATGCGGAGGAGGTGGCCTCGCCGCTGCAATGCCCCGCGCCGGCTTACGGCAGCGCGTTCAGCCGCGCCATGGAAATCTCCACCAACGGCGGCCGGCGGCTGTTCGTTTCCGGCACCGCCAGCATTGCGCCGGGCGGCAAAACCGCTTGGACGGGCGATACGGGCCGGCAAGTGCAGTTAACCATGGATGTCGTGAACGCCATCCTGCAATCGCGCCGGTTTGCCCTGACCAACTTGGTGCGCGGCACGGCGTATTTCCGCCGCCCGGCGGATGCCGTCGTGTTTGCCGAATGGCTGGCAACCAATCACCTGTCAGCTTTGCCCATCGTCTCGGCGCAATGCGATGTCTGCCGGGACGACCTGCTGTTTGAACTGGAAGCCGAAGCGGAGGGATAAACCGGTCCTTTCAGCCGGTTGCGGTCGGGATTATGCTGAAGACAAACAATCGGTGAATGGCGGTCCAAATCCTCGCCTACGATGACGAACCACGGATGACCGGGATTTCAAGGATGACCATTTAATCCTTGTTGCGCAGTCGCTCTTTCATGAAATCGGGGTGGCGACGCTCATGCACAAGCCCCAGAAAATAAATCGTATCGCCAACGATGGAATAGCAAATATAGAACGGGAAAGGAGTGGTGCGGCGACAGGGAAAACCGTGCGGGCCGACATGGTCGCCGCCCTGCCATTTGATAATTTCCCGGGCCTGCCCGGCAACCCGTTCCTTAAGCGCGCTGGCCAAACGCTCGGAAATGAAACGGTACCGCTCTGCTTCGGCATCCAAATCAGCCTTAAAGCAGGTGCTGAAAACTGCATTCACGACGGAAGTTCGAAGACTTCGTGGAAAGCCAAACCCGCGTCCTTCTTTGACAGCAGGTTTTCCAAGCGGCGACTTAACTCGACTTTAATCTCCGCGTCCGTGAGGGGGGCGGGTTCCAGACTCTGAATCAGCAACTCGGCGAGAGCCGCCCGGTCTTCTGGCGACAGCGAGAGGGCCTCTTCGGCAACCGTTAAATTTGTTAGCGGCATGAGCGAATATCGCCCCTCAATCCTTCCAATGCAAGTACTTTGGAAAATCCGGCGTGCCGGGAATTTTCAAATGGCGGCGCAGTATTTTCACCATCGCCAATTCGGTGGCTTTATTCCCGCGCGAACGGACACGGGACATGACTTCAGATCGTTTGCTGCTGGTGAAAACGTCGGGAGTCATCAGTTGCAGCATTAGGGGATGCCCGGCCGGGAACTTCCGGTGAGGTGAATGACGGCGTGGGCTTCCAAATCGCGGCGGCGGCCGTCCAGCGCATCCAGGGTCTTGAGGGCTTCGGCCAGGCGGATCTGCTCGTCCACGGGCACCCCGTGTTTGTTGGCCACGGAGGCGCGGCGGATGGTGGCGGCCTCGCCCAGAAAATCCGCCAGCGCCCGGCGATAGGCCTCGGCGAGGTTGCCAAACGACGGCGCGAGGCGGAATTCCACGAGCGTCAGATCGCGCACTTTGGTTTGCAGCACCAGATCCCTTTGGGCCGGCGCCAGATTCCGCAGCGCCGACTGCAGGGAAATTTCCGCGTGGGCCGGCAGGGCGTTGGAACTGCCGCGGTAATCCACCGGCACGCTTAACACGGCGTCGAGCCGGGCCAGGCTCACGTCCGTGGTCCAGCGCGGGCCGGACGCGTGCGCCGCGAAATTGGCGACGCTCAAGGCCCACCATTTTTCCACGTCGAGCGGCCCTTGGAAGTCCGGGCCGAAGGCGTGATAGAAGGCGGTCTGCCAGTTATAATACGCCGGCAAGGCGGCCAGCAGGGCGCGCATTTTCTCGCGGCCGTTTTTAAGGCCCAACAATTCCCATTGGAACACCTGGGCGCTCGCAAAATAGGCGCCGCCATCACGATTTTCCAACTGGTCTTCCGTGGGCCAGCTCAGTTGATCGAAGGTCAGCACGGGCAGGTTTTGCAGGATGGGCCGCGCGCCGGCCAGCGCATCCACCGCGTGTTCGGACCGATTGAGCCGGCCCACGCCCATCCGACCGTTCCGGCCGACGGGCGCCGTCAGCAAGATCTCCTCGCCGTCCGCGGCGAGCAACTGCCCGGCCAGCCCGTCCACCAGCCAGGCGGGCAGCTCGGCGGAATGGCCCTCCGGCGCGGCGGTGCGGTTGGCCAATTCCAGCAGCAGCACGCCGGACAATGCCCGCGCATAGCGCAGCGCCGAAACCCGGTCCGGCAATTCCACCGTGTAGCTCCAGCGATTGAGAAACGGGGCGGCGGTGATGGTCACCAACTCGTCCCCCGATCGGGCCGGATGCAGCCGCAGAAAGATCTTGCCCGACCAGTGATCCTGGGCCGGAATGCCCAGCTGCTGCCACAGGGAAGACTTGAACCGCTCGGCCGCCACCGCGAGCAACGCGGTGTTTAAATGGATCAAATTAGTGTCCGCTTCCAAACCCGCATCCCGGGGCGCCGACCCGCCGGCGGCGAGACTGGAAACCAGAAACTGGCCGGACACACTGCTGATGGGATTTTGGTCCGTGAAGGAATACTGCCCCAGTGCCACGGCGAGCGGAAAAAACAGGCCGAGAAACAACGCGCAACCCTGGCGCGCGCGGTTCATTTTCGGTCGGCCTTGGCCGCCGGTTTGGCCGCCGGTTTGGCCGCCGGTTTGGTTTCGGCGGACGCTTTGACTTCCGCCGGGGCTTTGGTGACGCCAGCGGCTTTAGTATCGCCAGCGGCCTTGGAATCGCCGCCGACTTTGGCCTCGCCAGTGGCCTTGGTATCGCCAGTGGCGTTCTTGGCGGACTGTTTGTAGTTCTCGCTGCGGTAGTCGGTGATATAAAAGCCGCTCCCCTTGAACAACAGGCCGGCCCCGGCGCTGATTTTCTTGCGCACTTTGCCCCGGCCCCACTTTTTGCGGGCGCAAAGGTCTTGGGGACATTGCTTCAGCGTCGAGGCGGACATGGATTGAATCAGTTCAAACTCATGCCCGCACTTTTCACAAACGTATTCGTAAGTCGGCATGGCGGCGGGGCAATTCGGCGGCGCGAGGGTCAAACCGGATCAATGCGCCGGGGCATTGGTGGCCGGACTGTGGCTGGCGCCCGCCGGCGGAATGACCCGCACGGAGCCGTCCGAACCGATCTCCACGTTGAGATTGTAGTTGGTGCCCGGGGTTTTTGCCGCCGACATTGAGCTGGACAGGGAGGCGCCATGCTCCATGAGGAGTTGACCGCCCTTCTTGCCGCCGGTGTCGTATTTCATCAATTCCTGCCGCCGGGCCACAAACATCTCCTCCTTGATTTTCTTCACCTGCACCCGCAGTTCGTCAATATCGTTGAACTTGTGCTCCAGCTCGGCTTTCTGCGCCAGTTGTTTCTGCAATTCCCCCTGGAGGAAGTTGGCGTTGGTTTCCGAAATCGCCAGCTGGTTCTTGGTGTCCTCGATTTGCGTGACCAACTGGGACAACCGGTTGCTCAAGGTGTCGGCCTGGTCGTCGAGGGCCTTGTTCTGCGTCTCCAGATCGGCGATGCGCGCGTTGAGATTGGTGACCAGCACCTCCGCGCTGGCCAGCGAGGTCTTGGTGTCGGCCAGCGTGGCATTGGCGGCGGACAGGCTGTTGGACAATTGCGCCAGTTGCTCCGCGCTCAACGCCACCTGCTGTTCGCTGGAGGCCAGGTTGTTGGACAGCGTGAGGTTGACCTGGCCCAGTTCCTTAAGGTGCTCGTCCGCGTCCACCACTTGGTTGGAGAACTCATTGATGGACGTCAGGTCCGTATTGTGCTGGTCGTCGGCCTGCTTTTTGGTGGCAAACAACGCCACGGCCAGCCCTGCGCACGCCACAACCAGAATGACAATGACAACCTTGAATTTCATAATGCGCTTAAATGTGACTGGCCCGGCGGCATTTGGCAAGCTTCAGAACTGAACCAAATTATTTCCCCGCGGCGGGTGCCGGCGCCGGCGCCTCGGCTTGCGCGGCGGCGGTGGCCTGAAGCTGCTCGTCCAAGGCCTTCAAATTGGCATCCAAGATTTCCACCTTCTCCTCGGCGCGCAGTTTTTTGACATAGGCGGGCGCCCCTTTGGTGATCTGCTTGCGCGCGAGGAAGTCTTTGATTTCCGTCCGGGCCGCAGCCAGCTCGATCTTCTTGGCCGGCGTCTTGCCCAGCACCTTGATCAAGTGGTAGCCAAATTGGGTGGTCACCACGTCGCTGATTTGGTTCGTGCCCAAGGCAAAGGCGGCGGTTTCAAATTCCGGCACCATTTGGCCGCGGGAAAACTCGGGCAGCTCGCCGCCGTTGGCCTTGGAGCCGGGATCCTCGGAGTATTCCTTGGCCAGCGTGGCGAAATCCTGGCCGGCCAGGAGCTGCTGGTGGAGGGAGTCAATCTCCTTGCGCTTGGCGGCGATTTGATTGGTCGCCAGCGGCAGGCGTGTGGCCGGGTCAATCGTCATGAGCAGAATATGCCGGGCATGCACCAGCTCCGGCTGCTCGAAATCCGCCGGATGCTCGTCGTAATATTGCTTGGCCTCCTCATCGGTCACCGTGATGCCCAGCAAGCGCTTGAGGGCGGCCTTGGCCACCGCTTCCTGCGTGGCCTTGGCCCGCAGCACTTCCACCGTCATGCCCACGGCCTTGAGCTGGCGGTCAAAGGCTTCCGGCGAGGGGAATTTCTTGAGCAGGTTGGTGTATTGCATGTCGGCTTCGAGCCGGCCGGCCGCCTGGTCGTCGGCATTGGCCTTTTGCAACAGTACTTGAATGGTGATCAACTGATTCAAAATCGTCGCTTCGAGATCCGGCTGCCACTGCTGACCCGAGGCTGCGGCATTGGCTTTGGCCCCGGTGACCACCTGATCCAAGTCGCTGCGCTTGATTTCAAAACCCGTGCCCTTGACCACCGGGGGGTCGCCAAACAGGGCGGTCATCGCCGTTTCCGGATTGGAGTTGGTTTCTGCCGCCACGCTCTGCGTGGAGGCCCGCGCGGTGGTTAACACACCGGCCACGAGCACGGCGGAAAATAATGCATTAAATTTCATTAGCTTAGTTGGACTGTCAAATTTGATATTGGTTCAAAACAACGAACTACAAGCATATCACTTTTACATTGCTAATGTCATGGTCTTTTTTTAGCTCGGCCAGCAGGGCCTCCGGCGGCACGCTGTCCAGGCTCAGCACTGTCAGGGCCAGCCCGCCGGCGGTGTCGCGTCCCAGGCTCATGCTGGCGATGTTCACCTGGTGCTTGCCCAACAGGGTGCCCAAATAGCCCACGATGCCCGGCTTGTCCGCATTGTTCAACAACAGCAGCGTGCCGGTGACCGGGATTTCGACCGGCTGGCTGAACAGCCGCACAATGCGCGGATTGTGCGGCGAGCCGAAAAAGGTGCCCCCCGCCGAGACCAGCTTCTGACCGTTGCCGAACACCTGCACGTGCAGCCATTCGTTGAACGTGACCGGCTCGTCGGATTTCTTCTCCTCCACGGTGATGCCAATGCTCTGGGCCACGCTGCGGACATTGACATTGTTCACGTCCTTCAGGTTGCTGGTGGACAGGAGGCCGCGCAGCACGGCGCGCGTCACCGGGTCAATATTGGGCAGATGGCGGGCGTTGCCGCCGTAAGTGATATGCACGCGGTCGGCGCTGGCCGGAGACAGCTGCGCCAGCAGCTTGCCCAGCGCCTCGCCCAGCGGCAGATACGGCTTGACCTGCTCGTAGGTCTTGGCGTCCAAGTACGGCAGGTTGACGGCGTTACGCACTTCGCCGGTCAACAAATAGCCGGCAATGACTTCGGCCACCTCGATGCCGCACTTTTCCTGCGCCTCTTCGGTGCTGGCGCCCAAGTGCGGCGTGAGGATCAGGCCCGGCTGCTTGCGGTACGGATGATCCGCCGGCAGCGGCTCGACGGCAAACACATCCAGCGCCGCGCCCGCCACCTTGTTGCTTTCCAGCGCCGCGATCAGGTCCCCCTCGGCAATGATCTCACCGCGCGCGCAATTGACGATCCGCACGCCGGGCTTCATTTTGGCAAACGCGGCGGCGTTCAACATCTCCCGGGTTTCCTTGGTCACCGGCATGTGGACCGTGATGAAGTCCGCCTCGCGATAGACCAGGTCCACTTCCGGGGCGAACTCCGCGCCGATGGCCCGGGCCCGCTCCTCGGTCAAATACGGATCATAAGCGATGACGCGCATGCCGAAAGCCAGGGCGCGCTTGGCCACCTCGGTGCCAATGCGGCCCATGCCCAGCACGCCGAGGGTCTTGCCCTGGAGTTCCACGCCTTGAAACAGCTTGCGGTCCCATTTGCCGGCCACCATGGTGGCATGCGCCTGGGGCACTTTCCGCGCCAGCGCCAGCAGCATGGCAAAACTCAATTCCGCCGTCGTCACGGTGTTGCCGCCCGGGGTGTTCATGACCACCGTGCCGTGCTGGGTGGCCGCCTCGATGTCCACATTGTCCACGCCCACGCCGGCGCGCCCCACCACCCGCAATTGTTTGGCCGCCTCGATGACTTTCTTGGTCACCTTCGTTTCGGAGCGCACCACCAGCGCAGTGGCATCGGCCACCAACGGCAGCAATTCCGCCTCGGTCAGCCGTTTGGGCAACACCACCACGTTGAATTCCGGGCGCTTCTGAAGCAGGGCGATGCCTTTGGGGGAGATGGGGTCGCAAACAATGATTTTCATATGATAAAGGTCTAAAATGAACCCCCAGTCTAGGCGGCCGCGCGCCTTTGGTCAAACAGCGAATCGGCCCTGACGGCAAGCCCAGCTTATCCAGAGGATATGCAGGGCCCCTCACTCCGCCGGCCGGCCGCAGCTTTAGCGAAGGCTGGCGCGCGCCGTTCATGGTGAACCAGACCGCGTACGTTCGCAGGCGGCGGCGCGCAGGGGACGGCACGCCCTACCCGCCCTGGTTGCGGTTGCTTCCCGTCGGGTTTTCAGATGGCGGCGAACGCCAGCTCGCCGCTACGCCGGCTGCCTGCGTTCACCAGGCCGCCGACCCCGCGCGCCAGCGTTCTGGCGTTTTGCCATCGGCCGCTTTATTCCAGCTTCTTCTTGGCGTCGTCCGGCACTTCGATTTTCGTGGTGCCGACGTCCTTGATCTCGGTCGTGGTGGTGCGGTCCACGTCACGGTCGTTGCCATTGAAGCTGACGGTGCCGGCGACATGGGTCTGATATTTCGCGAGTTTGCCGTCCGTTATCCAGAAGGCCACCGTCCCCTTGGCATTCGAAACCTCCGGACCGCCGCCGTTGCCGCCGCGCCGGAACGTCAGCAGGGATTTGGCGCCTTCCTCCGTCAAGGCGCCGGAAATGCCGTTCGTGCCGGCGGTCAAATTCGTGGATTGTCCCACCAGGTTGGCCGCCTCTACCGCGGGCGCTTTGAAATTCTTCGCCATGCGAGCCATGAACATGGCCGGATTCGGCCCGCCGCCGTTGTCTTGCGCGGCTTCGTCGGCGGACTGCCAGCCGTCATCCTGGGTCTTAATGGCCGCTTTGGCGCCGTGGAGGACCACCTGCGAGGCGTTGTCACCGAAACTCAGGGCGATCATGGTGTAGCCGTCCTTCTCGGTTTTGCCGTCCGTTGGACCGGGCCGGAAGCGCCCATTGGCGCCCGCATCCACCGTGGTATGCCATGAATAGTTGGGCTGGCTGCCCAGCGCGGCGGCGGCGGCCGTCACGTCATCTTTGGGATTGCGGTCGGCGGCCAATAGGGAACCGGCGGTGAGCAGAATCAGGCTGAAACCGAGGTTGGTTTTCATAGTTGTGGCGAAGGATGCTGGATATAATAGATAATAGTTTGGCTGTGGAACGACTCCACTCTGCGCCCATAGCATCGGAAGTTCAACCGAAAAGTGGACCGGATGGCCGGGGCGCATCTGCAAATGAGGACAGCCTTTGCCGTTGGTGGAAGTGGCGCAGGTTTCCAAACCTGCTTGCGAGGCCGACGTTCGGCTCGCCGATTTCCAAATCGGCAGGGCGCGTGTCCTGCGTAGCCTCCGCGAAGCAGGATCGTCTCGCGAGCGCGTTGGATTAGCGGACGGCACGCGGATTTGGAAACCCGCGATACAGCAGACTGGGACGTCTGCGCTACAAGGTTTGTCCGGAAAATATCCGGCCCCCATTCTCATATCGCGCCATGGACAAATACCTGCCTGCGGTTAACAATAAGCCCCTATCCGACAACCGCCGAGCCGAGCATGCAAACCAACACCATCATCCTGACAATCTTCGTCGTCACCTACGCGGGGCTGGCCATGGGCCGCATTCCGGGTTTGAAACTGAACCGCGTGGGCATTGCGCTTTTAGGGGCCATCGCCATGATGAGCTTCGGCCATGTCACCACCAAACTGGCGGTGGATTATATCAACTGGCCCACGGTGTGCCTGCTGTTTGGCTTCTTTGTGATCTCGGCGCAGCTCCGCCTGTCCGGCTTTTACAATCTGGTCGCTGGCGGCATCGCGGCGCGCCTGGGCCATCCGGCGCGCTTTCTGTTCATCCTGATGGCTGTGACCGGCGGGCTCTCCGCATTCCTGAACCACGACATTGTCTGTTTTGTCTTCACGCCCATTGTGGCCTCGGCGCTGCTGCGCAAACAGCTTAACCCCGCGCCGTTTCTGATTGCGCTGGCCATCGCCAGCAACATCGGCTCGGGGGCCACGCTCATCGGCAACGCCCAAGACATGCTCATCGGCCAGACCGCGCACCTGGACTTTGGCCGCTACCTCGTGTGGTGTGCCGCTCCGGTAGCCTTCGCCATGGCGTCCGCTTACGGCATCATCTGGATGCTTTCAAAAAACAATTTGCAACTGGCGTCTTCCGCCGCCCGTCAAAGCCCGGAACAATCGTATCCGTTAAACCACGTCCACACCATCAAGGGGCTGATGGTCCTGGCTGCCGTGATCGGGCTGTTCTTCTCGTCGCTGCCGGCGGAAATCATCGCGCTGACCGCCGCCGGCATTCACCTGGCCAGCCCCAAGTTTCGCACGGAGGATCTGCTGGCGCTGGTGGACTGGCCCATTCTGGTCTTGTTCATCGGGTTGTTTATCGTCACGGGCGGGTTTGTCGCCACCGGCCTGGGAGCCCAGGGCGTGGCGTGGCTGGCGCACGCCGGCTTTGACCTCAATCAGCCGCTGAACCTGACCGTGGCCACCGCCGGACTGACCAGTCTCATCAATAATTCGCCCACGGTGATGTTGCTGCTCAAGGTGGTCAATCTCTCGACCCCGGTCACCGCGTACATTCTGGCGCTGGCCAACAGTTTTGGCGGCAGCCTCTTGATCATCGGCAGCGTGGCCAACTTGATCATGGTCCAGCAAGCGCGCGATCTGGGCATCAAGATCTCTTTCTGGGATTTCACGCGGCTGGGCCTGCCGGTCACTTTGGCCTCGCTGGCGGGCTTGCTCGTCTGGGTGCGATGGCTGTCGTGAAAATTGACAAAGGGAACTGGCTTTGCTTGAATATCGGGGTTGCAGCCCAAAAACCTATGGTTCCGGTCAGGACCCGGATGCGGGCGGAACCGAATTCCCGGAAACGGGCGGGGCGAACGGTGCGCGGTAACGTGTGCCAAGGCTACTTCAAGGCCAAGCCCGCCAGCTAACCTCGCCGGCATTTGAAGGGTGGAGCCCGGGAACGCGCTGCGTCTCCACGTTCCCCCAAGTTACACGCTGTATTATGAATGTGTTTCGTTTGGCGAAAGATGTGGTGATTGGCCGGGCGCGGAATCTCTCCGATCACCGGATTTTTCACCACATGTCGCTGGTCGCGCTGCTCGCCTGGGTCGGGCTGGGCGCGGACGGATTGTCGTCGTCGTGCTACGGCCCGGAATCGGCGTTCCTGGCCCTCAAGACGCCTGCGGGCGCCAACGTGCCCTGCCTGAGCCTGTTTGTGGCCTTGGGCACGGTGCTGACCATCATCATCATTTGCATCAGCTATTCGCAGATCATCGAAGTGTTCCCCTCCGGCGGCGGCGGTTACCTGGTGGCCAGCAAATTATTGTCGCCCGCCGTGGGCGTGGTGTCCGGTTGCGCGCTCATCGGGGATTACATCCTGACCATCGCCTTGAGCGTGGCCAGCGGCGCCGACGCCATCTTCAGCATGCTGCCGCTGGAATGGCAGTTGTGGAAATTGAAATTCTCACTGCTCATGGTGGTCTTCCTCTCGGTGCTGAACCTGCGCGGCGCCAAGGAATCCGTCATGCTCTGGGTGCCGGTGTTCTTTCTCTTCGTGTTGAGCTACACCTTTGCGATCATTTGGGCGGTGTGCGCCCATTTCGGCAATCTGCCGGATATCGCCCACGGGGTGAGTGCCGACGTGCAAACCGGCGCGGCGCAAGTGGGCTGGCTGGGCCTGCTGGCGGTGGTGCTGCGGGCCTACAGCTTGGGCGCCGGCACGTACACCGGCATCGAAGCCGTCAGCAACGGCCTGAATGCCCTGCGTGAACCCCGGGTACAAACCGGCAAACGCACCATGGTTTATATGGCGGCATCCCTTTCGTTCGTAGTCGGGGGCTTGCTCCTGGCTTACCTGCTGTACCATGTCACGCCGGAGGACGGCAAGACGCTCAACGCCGTCTTGTTCGAAAAAGTCACCGCCGCCTGGCCGCCGGCGCTGTCCAAGGGCTTTGTCATCGCGGCCATGGCCTCGTCGGGCGCGCTGCTGCTCATAGCGGCCCAGACCGGTTTTTTTGGCGGGCCGCGCGTGCTGGCCAACATGGCGGTGGACCGCTGGATGCCCACGCGGTTCGCCACCTTGAGCGACCGCCTGGTTTCACAAAATGGCGTGCTGCTCATGGGCGGCGCGGCGTTTATCCTGCTCTTTTTCACCGCCGCCTCCGTGAACATGTTGGTGGTATTGTACAGCATCAACGTCTTCATCACCTTCAGCCTCTCGCAGTTGGGCATGGTGCGCCATTGGTGGATTGAGCGCCGCAAGGAGCCGCGCTGGCGTCAGAAGATCGCCATTAACGGTGTCGGCCTGCTGCTGACCAGCGGCATCCTGATTTCGCTCTGCGTGGTGAAATTCTTCGAGGGCGGCTGGGCCACCCTGCTGGTCACCGGCGTGCTGATCGCCGTCTCCTTCTGGGTGAAACACCATTACCGCCACACCCAGAAAAAACTGCATCGCCTGAACGAACTGGTGGCCGCCGCCCTGGCCGACGACGCCCTGAGCACCGTGGAAAAGCCGGCGCCGGCATGCGACCCCAATGCCCGCACGGCGGTGTTTTTGGTCAACGGCTTCAACGGCCTGGGGCTGCACACGTTGCTGGCCGTCGTGCGGATGTTTCCCAAGGTGTATCACAACTTCATCTTCCTGCAGGTCGGCGTGCTGGACGCCGGCAATTTCAAGGGCGCGGCGGAGGTGGAGAATCTCCGCGAACACTCCCGCGCGGAGGTGGAACGATTTGTCAGCTATATGAGCCGGCGCGGGTTTTATGCCGAATCCCACTACGCCCTGGGCACCGATATCGTGGACGAGGCCGCCAAAATGTGCGACCACATCGCCGAGAAGTTTCCGCAAGCCACGTTTTTCGCGGGGCAGCTGGTGTTCAAGGACGAGAACCTGCTGACGCGCTGGCTGCACAACCACACCGTCTTCGAGCTGCAGCGGCGGCTCTATCAAAACGGCCGGCCGATGTTGATTCTGCCGATTCAAGTGTGAGTTTCGGCCTCACAATCAGGCTCGTTTTTCCCGGCCCGGTCTTTAAACTGGGGCGGTATGAAAGCTGTACCGCTGCCCGCCGCTTTATTTACGCTTAACCGCGAACGGCTGGTCAAAAAGTTGTTGCCGCGCTCGCTCGCCATTTTGAACGCCAATGACCTGATGCCCACCAATGCCGACGGCACCATGGGTCATTTGCAAAACGCCGACCTGTTTTATCTCACCGGCGTGCATCAGGAAGAAACCATCCTGCTGCTGGCGCCGGCGGCCTTTGACCCGAACCACCGCGAGATTCTCTTTGTGCGCCAGCCGAACGAACATCTGGCCATTTGGGAAGGCCACAAGCTGACCAAGGACCAGGCCACGGCCGTCTCGGGCATCAAAAACGTCAAATGGCTCACGGATTTCCCGGGGATCTTCCGCCAGGTGATGTGCGAACTGGATAACGTCTATCTCAACGCCAACGAACATCAGCGGGCCGACGCGACGGTGGAGACGCGCGACGCGCGGTTTGTGCGGGAATGCCGCCGCCAATACCCGCTCCATCATTACCAGCGCCTGGCCCCGCTCATGCACGAGTTGCGCGCCGTCAAGTCGGCGCATGAAGTTGACGCCATCAAGGCCGCCTGCGACCTGACCGGCCGGGGCTTCAAGCGCGTGTGCAAATTCGTTCGGCCCGGCGTCAACGAAGCCGGGGTCGAGGCCGAATTGGCGCATGAATTCATCCGGCACAAGGGCCAGTTCGCCTATCCGCCCATCATCGCCGCCGGCGCCAACAACAACATCCTGCATTACAACCAGAACGATCAGCCCTGCAAGCAGGGCGACCTGCTGCTGCTGGATGTGGCGGCTGGCCTGGGCAATTACATGAGCGACCTGACGCGCACCATCCCCATCAGCGGCCGGTTCACGCGCCGGCAGCGGCGGGTCTATGACGCCGTGCTGCGCATTTTCCGCGCGCAAGTGGCGGCGTGCGTCCCGGGCAAGACCACCAAGGACCTGCGGCAGGAATGCGAGGAACGCACCGCCAAGGAATGCGTGGATCTGGGCCTGCTCAGAATGTCCGAGCTTAAAAAACAGAAACCCGACGAGCCGGCCGTGCGCAAATTCTTCATGCACGGCGTGTCGCATCCCATCGGCCTGGACGTTCACGATGTGACGTACGCCCATTTCAAGATCGCGCCCGGCTGGGTGCTGACGGTCGAGCCGGGGATCTATGTGCCGGCCGAGGGCTTCGGCGTGCGCCTCGAAAACACGGTGCTCGTCACGGCCAACGGTCCGCAGGATTTGATGGCGGACATTCCCATTGAAGCCGGCGAAATCGAGCACCTGATGAAGCGCCGCTAATTGCCGCCCTCCCTGCCACGCTGAGCCGCCATGCAAATGACGAGCAGCTTTGGCGTGAGGCGATGGCCACGTTCGCGCGCGGCGAACCCCAATTCTTTCGCATGGTACCGCCGACAGACCCTGTTGGAGAATGACTCGACTCAAGCGGCCAATTCGACAATAGTGAGGGCATGGATGCAGACGAGCGCGAAATTTACGAATATCTCCAAGGCTATGGCGAGGAATGGGTTAACGCCAAGGAAGTCTGCCGGCGGGCCGGCGGCAAAC
>Ga0316217_10004440_pt1 | contig 15164 bp, 18 predicted proteins | sample 1anoAmetaG_FD_203633 | JGI IMG/M metagenome (GOLD analysis project Ga0316217, IMG submission 203633) | Freshwater microbial communities from Trout Bog Lake, Wisconsin, USA - 1anoA | ecosystem: Environmental > Aquatic > Freshwater > Lake > Hypolimnion/Profundal zone | place: USA: Wisconsin... | reverse complement strand
GCACTTTTTTGGGTTAAGGAAGTGCTAAGGTCTTGAAACTACCGGAAGCGATTTACATTTGAATTTAACAAGCAGTTAATTACAAATAATATGATAGTCAGTAACTAGACTTTTCTTATTAATATACAAAATAAATAGCGCCACACATTAAGGTAAACTTACAACTGCTCATAGGGAAGAGAAAGCCTTCTGGTTCGGAGCTGTCCTCAAAGCATCAGCTGCTTCTGTACTGTTGGAGAACAAAATGATTATTTATTTGATAAAGCTGCTTCTGTACTGTTGGAGAAGAAAATGATTATCTATTTGATAACATCCAATAATTCATTTTTTTTCCTAAATAGGGAGATCAAGATGTAAAAACATATTTTAAATATGTAGTTTTAGATGCTATTTAAAGTGCGTATGATCAAATGCCAGCCAGACTTCTAAATTCCTAGAGATATGTACTGTGTGATATTTGAGGGAAGGAACTCAAGCTGTGAAAGCTGAGGAATTTATCTATCTTAGCTTACCAGCTTCGGAACCTATTGGTACCGAGTGAGATTTCTAGTAATTGTAATAAATAATCAGACTTTTTCGACTACTTTAAGATTTAAATTATACTATTTCTTCTTTTTTAGCTGTTCAATTTAGATATCCCGATTTTTTTTACCAGAACTTTTCTGTTCTCTTCTGGACATGCAGTCTCAAAACTATTGGGTCATCTTTGATAAATTTTTCAGTTCGAGGGCGTTTACTGGAGCTTTGCAAAATCTTCTCAGAAAAGTCTTTAAGAATGAGATCGAAAAGCCCGTTTAACATCTCCTCATTTGGATGGATATTTTTTTTTAACTTTTTTATGTAATTTGAGATTTTTCTCAGCTTACTCCTTTTTTCATGTTCAATGATGCGGAGAACTTATTAAAGAGGTGAGCTTGTTGATGGTTTCTGCACCTTGATTGTAGTATTGATAAGTTTGTTTTTAATATCTAAAATAAAAGAGCTGGCGAAACAAGAATGCCAACCTTGGATTATTTTTAGAGCATCATTCAATTTCAACAGTTACCTCTTACTATTTAGCTTGGGCCCTATTGCCGCAAATGGCTGAAGGGTCAGCCACAGTGGCAGACTTCACCCTTCCCTTCCAACTGTTGTACTCACAACTTGTTTGCTTGCCCTCACACAGGTTCACATACTTGCCGTTGTTCCTGACCTTGACGTAGTAGTTGAGTCCATCGTCCGAGTGCAGTTCAAAGATGAGGCTGGTGGCGAAAGCGGCGGAAGCCTAGCAGTTGAGGGCTGAAGTCTCCCCTCTCCTATACAGCTACTAAATGCAGATTGCTGTCGAGATGTTGAGGCCGTTCTGAGCAGTGACAATATCTATTTCTTCGGCACTGATGGTGAGCCACTTGGGGTCAGAGCTGGTGTTTTTGATTTTGGCGTCGAACCTGCTGAGGATCTAGTTGAACTTGAAGGTATTGATTGCCTTGGCGAGGTTGGAGGTGTAGATGAAGTGGTTGTACCAGGAGTAGAGGTGCTATATGTTCTGGAGGTCAGCCTGGGAGAAGCCGGCCGGCAGCTTTCTGCCTAGGTAGCGGTCAGCCCGGATCGTGTCGTAGAGACTGGCTAGCTTGGTGAAGTTCATTGCGGACGGGTCGACGTTGTAGGTGGTGGCCATCCTCCTGAGAAAAGGCGAGTAAGTGAGCAGCATCTAGTTGTAATCCTCAAACTGAGCCCTGATATTCTTTTCCACCTCCACCCTCTAGTTAGCACACTACTCGATGAGCTGGGGGTTGATGGTGGCCATCTTGATGAGTTGGCCCTACGGCAGAGCGAACACTGGCTCTTTGATGTCGGTGCTGTAGGAGTAGGGCGGGATATGGTAGCGAGGCAGGGCGGGTTCGAGCTTCTGGCCCTGCCCCAGTCCGTACATGCCGTAGAGGTTGGCTAGCCCGCTCTGGAGAGTGCGGTTGAGACTCTTGGAAAGCAACTACACCTACTCACTTTTGAAACTCTTACTCAAGAATCCGTTCAGCTGGATGTAGTCTTTTTTGAAAGCCTGGCCCAGGGATTGCTGCTGCCTCAACCCCACCCCAGTTATCTACCCCCATCTGCTTCTGGTCTACCCCCCGTCGTACAGATCATTGAGGTGGTACCTGGCTCCCGAAGACACCACCGCCACCACTGAGTAGAGCCTACCCTGAGCTAGGGTAAGGGCTGTCAGCAGCAAGAAAAGCAGGGTAATGGGCTGGGTCATTGTATGATTATATCTTGGCTGAAGAAACTAATAATTCTACTACTAGTTGACCCAATCAAGACTGTTTAGAACTATAATCTTAATTGGGTTATTCTATTGTTGGGTAATTGGCATTGCCGGGTAGTTATATAGTTAGTTATATTAGCTGGATGCTGATACTTGCCAGCTGCTTGTAATTGTAGCCAGATGGGCTGATCTATGCCTGCATTCTAAATAAGTGCCTTAGTAGCTGAATCAGGCCAACCTGAGCATGCGGCCACTTCCAACGACGCACCACCATATTGCAGCCACTACTCTAGCCTATTTGAGTCAGCCAAATTTTGTGTGCTTTGTGGGGCAAATTGTCTCCAATCTAATAATCTAATTCCTTCAAAACGACTTTATATTACACTCGCATGAGAACTACCATCACCCGCCCTCTTCTCCTGCCTCTCCTGCTCTGCCTCATGGTTTCCAGCCGGGCGCAGGACTCGCCGGTCGATGTGGTCAACAGCAGGCAGTACGTTGGAAGTTATGTTGCGACCCAGCCCGGCGTACCCCTCACCCCATTCAGCAAACCTTTGACTATCTGTACAACAAGGAAGGTCGAATAGTGGCCTACTTCTATGGTTCGCCCAACCAAAATATGGTCAACAGTGTGAGCCTGCAAGTCCTGGACCCGCGCTATCGTGACTCCAAGATGGTCATCATCGAGATCAAGGAGATCCTGAATGTGGGATCGGACACCCAGTGGAACAACTCCAGCCACCAGGTCACCCTCATCACCACCTGGAAGTAGCGCATCCAACAAGAGTGTACCTCCTTCTAACCCAGATCTATTACAGAATGTCTCAACCTCCATCACATTCCATGACCTGGACCTGCAGGATTACTCGGCAGTCGGCATATAGTTGATAATGAAGGGACTCAACTTCTAGCTTACTGCCCACCTCACCTATTTCAATAAGGTAATCTTGCTGTGAGCTAGGTAGTGTCGACCCTGACTTATAGTCTGTATGTCGGTGCCCTGGTTGCTATCCAAATCTACTCAGCCTTCAAGATGAACAAGATGATGGAGGCTCCCAATTTCGTGTTTACGGCCAGACTATCTCTGCTGACGCTGTCAATCTGCACGATAGTAGACTTTTCGCAAGCGATGAGTCACATCCAATACATCTTGGGCAATACAGTAAATTGTTTAGTATTCAGAGCGGGTACCTGTTGTTTCTGCTGCCGGCCGTGGGCTACGTGGTGCTGTTCATCATCTTCGACATGAAGATGCTGTTCATGGTGTGGCGCAGCAATAACCTGATCAACCTGTAGAACCCTCAGGTGCTGCGCAAGAAGCTCACCTCCTTTTACCTCCAGTTCTGTACCTTCTGCTTGATCAAGATGTTGGGCTGTTCGCCTATCTCGGCCTCGACTTCTTCTTCAGCAACGAGGTCTGGATGATAATTGTGGGCAACCTGCTGCTGGTGCCCCAAATAATCCACAACATCCGGCTCGGACAACTCCCTGGCTTCAACCTGCACTACATCCTGGGCTACGTGGCCACTCGCACCCTTCTCCCCTTCTACTAGAGACTCTGCCCCGCAAATAGGTTCGCACTCACCCCCAACCTCACCATCGCTCTGCTTTTACCAGCTCTGGTTGCTTTGCAGGTCCTTGTGCTGTTTTTGCAAAGCCGCCTAGGCGCTAGGTTTTTCGTGCCCAAGAGGTTCCAGCCCAACTACTACAACTACAAGCTCAAGATTAGCCGAGACGACCAAGAAGAATAGCTTGTGTGCTCGATTTGCTTAAGCGACTTGTTCGAGTAGGCTCCAGGCCAGGATCATTCGATCAATGGGGCAGCAGAGTCAGCGCGGGCAGCAGTGGCTGCCGGTGTGATGTCAGAGGCCAGTCTAATCTCCTTATAGTAGCCGCTGCAAAAAGAAGTCACGATTATGAACACCCCCTGCAACCACAAATTTCACGAGCAGTGCCTGATGGATTGGATGGAGGTGAAGCTGGAGTGCCCCGACTGCAGAGCACTGTTGCCGCCCGCTTGATTGCCCTATCTAGTCAATACTAACCATTCAACACAACATTCAGTATATTAGTCTACTTGTTCATAATAGGGATATGGGGTATTCTCTATACTGAGGAGTATGGGTGTAATACATTATTTGATTGATATGTGACTTAAAAGACTTTATTCAATACTTATTAAATTGTTAAAACTTAGCATGAGCTATAAAAACGGACTACAACACTAAGACTACGTTAAGGTTCTTCAGAACTGGAAGCAAGAAAGTGAAAAGGCGATCACCAAAGTGCTGGACAAAATCATCTAAGCGTTGAAAGAACCAGCCTAAATAAAAGAAAAGTAACTTCAGTTTTTACTTGCGACTGTGACTACTTATCACAAGGAAATACTCAAAGCCGATGAGAGCATCGTGCCCAAGTAACCTATTATTCTACTTAACTGATTCAATTCATTTGGCCAGTGCATCGATATCAAAAACAAAATTAAAACGATGCTGCAAACTGCTGAGAGGAAACGCCAAGATAACGCAGCACTTTCCAAATAAAGTAACTCGCTTAAGGTATACTATCCTCATTAGCTCACTGCAGGCAAAGAGCCCACTCATCAACTATTCCTAAGGTTCCCTTTCAAAGGGTTCGTTACTGGATTCTAGCAGCCCATATACTAACCCAAAACCACTCTACTCATGAGCTAGAACTAAAGTAGCTACAAATCAAATATAAAGGTACATATAATCCGATTTAGACCAGCTTCACAAAGACCACGTCACATCCATAGGCATCAGGTTGGCCAGAAAAATCAGCAGGGAGCTCAAAGAAAGGATGTTCAGGGGAGAAATCAGGCCTCGGGAGCTATCAAATGATGAAATATAGCTCTACCTAACCCAATAAATGAAAGATAACATCAAATAATTGGAATAGAAAGAACTGAAAAGGAGTAGAAAGTGTTATTATCCTTGATTTTATTATCACCTTTGACTACGACTAATCATGTTGCAATATCAAGGGAAAACCATTCAGATCCGCAAATAATTTTGTCCACTCCGGCTATTTAGAATATCAGTTTAGAACATTTATAATTCATGAGAGTTTCACGAAGGGCTTCTGATATTAGATTTAGGCAAATCGGGTTTCGTCAATTTTCCAAACCCCCCAGATAGATCTAGATCGAGAGGAAAGCCTTAACATAGGGCAAGAGTAAGTTTCAGAGCGAGAGCTACTTGAGCACCTCGGATGAAGGGGAAGACGATGTACAAATTGAATAAATTCCCAGAAACAGCAACACCTACTCCGCCATATAGGACACTAGAGTCAGTAAATTCACCCACCATAAAATCCTAATAGTCTAAAAAAACGTTCTGGTACTGTCGCTGCTGGTATTCTTTTTCGGACTGGTCAAATTAGAAGTAGATGGCGAGTATCCACAGGCACATGCCGACCACCAGATAATGACGATAATGAGTAGCATCACCGCGGCTTTAGGTACGCTGAGTCTAAATTTAGTTTTGCTTGTGGTCATCCGCAGAGTGCTCAAGTTACAGCTGGAAATCGACCAAAGAAAAATTTATATACGTGCGGACAATCGCCAAAAATGTAAAAGTAGTATTCTTTTGCTGCTCTCCTACAAACGTTAGGTCATCATGCTCCTCACCGAAATACTTGTGATAATCCCGCACCCGAACTCTCTGTTTAAGGGAGTCACCTACGAGAGCTACAGCTAGAACTACCAGGCCAACCTCACCTACTCCATCAATGACCTACTAAGTGTGCTAATGTTGGCCAAGATCTACCTCGTCTTCCGCTCAATCATCAGCCTCACCATATACTCCTCCCCTCGCGTGGTTCGGCTCTGCAGAAACGGCAATTTCTAGTACAGTCTGTTCTTTTCAGTCAAATGCATTCAATACTAGCACCCCATCATTTCTTTCTTTTTCGCATTCTTCATCATCCTCCTCTTGTTTGCTTTTGGCTTTAGAGCCACTTAGGGTACCATTCATAACCTTAATCAGTCCATTCCGGTGAATGGCTACTAGTCTTTTTTCAATTGCCTTTGGTTCACCTTTATTACCATGACTTCTCTTGGTTATGGCGACTATACTCCAAGAACAGTAATTGCTAGGTTTTTGGCAGCCTTGCTTACTATTTTCGGGCTTACTTTGAATAGCTTTTTAGTTGTAGCCTTCAGCTCATACCTAACAATGAAATCAGAAGAAATCAGGTCTCATACTACCTTAAATAGGCTGCAAGACAGTTCTTAGTTCAAAAAGAAGTCAGCTTAAACTTTAACTGATATCTTAAAGTTGACCTAACATATGTCCAAAACAAATTTGGACCCTCTACTAACTAGGAAATTGAAGCCCACATTTGACAAACTGAAGAAGGCAATAGACGCCAGAAAAAGCTAGGCACGCTCCATAAAGGCGACTCTTCCAGAAGAGAACTTAACCTAAATCATGATTCAAGAGTTCTAAATGCTAAAAGATAGCTTCAAGTAGCTGTACTGCAAGCAGCAATAGATAAGGCTGAAGATATACTCCACATAGTAAGACATTTTCACGAGGGAAAGAGCCCGAACTCGGTTTTTAACTGAAGTGTAGTCAGTGTTGAACAAATACAAATGATAATGTTTTAATTTTTTGATATTCTCTATTCATCAGGAGTATGCAAGCTTATTATAACATGAATAAAAATAAGCCCATGCCCCCCAATCTCAACACCATCAATATCTTTTATCACAAACGCCGCCAAACCAACCCCGCTCTCCGCTAAAGCACCAAGATAGCACCCTAGCCACCCTACAACTAACTAAAGCAAAACATCCCTGATCCCATCAGCCCTGCAACTTTGTAAGACACAGACAACTGTGATTCCTTCAATGATAGCAACTTGAAGTATGGCAAATCCCAAACTTTGAAAGAGTCGACCTTTAATCGCATGAGAATCCACATTTACCGCAAGTAGAAAAAGACAAAGTGGCTCGATTTATTGGAGAAAAGTGCATAGAGGCAGAACTAAATGAGCCATTCTCAGCCCAGAGAAACTAATTATGCCAAAAAACAGGAAGTAGATAGAGAAAGAGATAATAAAACTTCTTTCAAAAGGAAGAGACTCATGGATTATTTAGAAAAAAACCCCAAAAACAAAACTAACTCTTCTGAAAAGGAGGAGAAGCCCAAACAGCAGAATCCTTCAGAAATCTCAAACTCTGCTTTTGTTGAACCATTTCGCCAAAAATTTCAGTTTTTGCAAAACTCCAAAAATATGTACAAATAGCAAGGGAATCAACTTAGGAGGCTTATTAACGAAAATACTCTAAGGATCTAGTTCCATCTTAAAAAATAACTCACTCAAATTGACAAGAGGAAAAAAAGAAATCTTTCATAAAATATAATGAGCATCAAGAGCAAATCTCCCCAAGAGCACAAAGCAAAAAGATAGTTCAATTTCGAAATATTTAGCAAGCGTTAGGAAAAACCGAGGATCAATCTTCAGTAGAGTAGGGAAGATAGGTTTTAGGCTTGGTAAATGGGAGACATCATGGCTTCCAAACATGGCATTGTTTAGTACATCAACCAAGAAACCTAGACCAATGAAAAAAGCCATTATTCAGTTACGAAAAATAGGAGTTAGCGCAAAAACAGAAAGAGAATAGCATTGAAAAATATCAAGTAATGAAGCAGAAAAAACCTTTTACTTCAGACTATGATCTTTTAGGGTTACCCCTTTATAAGTAATCTCCGAATACCACAAAAATGAATAAATAATTGTTTTTAAGGCTCTTCAAAAAAACTAAAATAAACTTTTACGTTAGTCTTCTCAAATTCAAACAAGATAATATCTTTGTAAATTATCACTTAGTGACCTGAAATTACAAGATGGTCCTTCCGATCTGTATAGATTTCCTTTCAAACTATTTTTTGATAGAAAACTCCATATTTTCTTCTTTTACCAGAGTACCGAATTTCGAGTTGTTGTCCAAAATATAAAACTCCTTGTCCTGCATCTTTATGTAGGCGTGCTTGCGGGATACAGAGATATCCGTTATTCTAATCTCACACTAATGCCCACGACCAAGCTTGATTCCTCCTTCAGGTGTATTTTGAATCACCATTATGCTCTTCTATTTCTAGCAAGCTCCCTAGAAGATCAAATAGGGTCCTTGTGGTCTATCAAGGGTTATCAGCTCTTTACTGAAGACCTTCCCACTCTCAGCCTTCATTTAGATGAAGCCAGGCAGCTAGCTTTTGCACACTTCGCACTAGAACTTTGTAAAGTTGTAATGCTGTGTTCCTCCTACGATTTCTTTCTTAACCTTGACTCTAATCCACTAGGCTAGGCAACTGTAGTGAACAGTACCGCAAGAACCGTTGCACTTGCAGGGGTTGAACAGAAAGTTATCATCACTTTAAACCTCATCCAAACAAATTTTGCAAGGATTTTTCCCTTAAGACGGCAAACTCTAGCACTTTAGGACTTTATCATTGAAGTAAGAGCGGGCATTGGGCATGACCTTGGAAGTTTTTTTGGATCCATCAAAGTATTATGTCACAAAATACTAGATTCTTCCTAATTTGATGGTCATTCCTGGGACTAAATAGTTGCATTTTTTACCAAGCTGGTAACCTGTTTGAAAATTGTTTTGGCTCATGTTCCTGCTGACGATGTAGAAGGGGTCTTACTCTCTTTGATCGATGCTGTCCACCGATTAGTTGGTCTTTTGCTTTTCGTTGCTCCCCTCCTTGGTCTTGTCTTTGTAGGCTGAAGAGCTGATTATGGCAACTTTCACTCCGAAAGGTTTGAGGGGCTAAAGCTAGCAGTGAGCTATGAATTCAAAATCCTAGAGCTTTAGAGAGGGTTTAGACTTGGGGTCGACAACTTCTATTTACGAACCTTCGTATTTATCGACTTTACTATTCTTTTTACGGTAGATGTTGAGCCACTTTGTATTGATACTGTAATCCGCTTTAGTTTCTGTGAGCTTATTGGACTCATAATCGTAGAGTGAGTGTGAATCTTTGTACCAAGTGCTAGTGGTGAGTCGTACGAAGGGACCCTTTTCTTTGTTTTTAAAGCCTTACATTATAATTATATTGTGTTTTCAGTCACATTTTACAACTGCTACTAATAAAATTAAACTTTTGATGCTTCCCAAATAGAGCAACAAACCACTTAAAGCTAGATTCATATAATGCTCTGCCTTAAGGTGATTTGTGCTCAAAAAGTCTCAGTAACTTTTAAGAGCTTGGCAAGGCTAGTTTTCTGGTTTATTATTGCATAATAAGGGATGCTTGGGATGCAGATATCATTGTTTTCATCTATCTTTCTATTTTTTCTATTTGGGGTCATTCCGGGATTTTATCTTCTTCAACTCCTACTGAGTATAGTAGGTTATTTATTTCTTGTTCTCCTTCTTCTCGTACTTGCTTCCCCTCAGTCCGAAAACCTTAAAACCATACACTTTTGGCACATACACATTTTACACTGTTTTGGGCGTCAAATCCGGATAGACCTAACTTATCATTGCAACTACCATCAGCAAAATGTTGGGAAAAGAACACCCGAAGTATGCCCCATCAATGTCGTGGCATTTCTTCTTAGGCATGTACACTTCTTGGCATTTTGGGCAATAAATTTTGACTCTGGAGGTTCTAATCTCCTCACTCATCCCTATCGGCAGAGTGGGCTGCCTATCGCACAAAACTCTCGGGCAAACTCCGAATGCTGCTTTATTGAACTTCTCCTTCATTATTGCTAGTCCCTTGGGTGTTACGATGTATCTCGCATGGATGAGGCCATAGATGTCTGTGGCCTACTGATAGATAGAGAGATAGCTGAGTGTATGAAGAGGTACCGCTAATCTTAAAGTTCTTCGTCCTAGGGTGCTTCAGGTCTGAGTATCATTTCCAGGGCTTCACTGAGTAGTGAGGAAAGTACTTATAATGGTCAAACATTTGCTTGAGTCCGTAAAGGTTGAAGCTGTCGCGAATGTACTCTTCGTCCACTCTGCAGAAGAACTGATGGTCTTCCAAATTACAGAACCAGTTGATCCAGCCATAGCTTTACTCTGAGCTGTAGGATTCAGACTATGACATTTCTATGTTATTATAAAGCTTTACAACATTAGCAACAACTCATCCCCCAATAGCAAACATGTAACAATATGCTCTAAATATAGTTGGCCGACAGACCTTTTGCCTCAAGAATGAAATACACAATTTTGTATACAATCAGCAAATAGTTGAACTAGTGCATGAAGTCATGAGAATAGACAAGAAATCAGGCCAAGGCTTTGAAGACCGGGTTCCCAGAAGCATTTTTGGCTGTTTCTCTCTTAAAAACAGCCAATTATTTGAGCAGATTCTCCTTTTCACTTCTCAAGTTTCTTAGTTTATTCACGATTTCTTTGAGCTCATCAGAACTGACTTCAATAAAGCCGTTTTCGGCTCTCACTTTGGGTTAGTCAACTTCTGTTTTCATGCGAGTAATCCCATAGTCCACACTCCTTTTGTGTATTTTTTCCTTACTAAATCTTTCAGTAGACATTCCAATGTCTTTGCTTTTGGGGCCGTAATACTAACTATTCTTCTTCACCAACTGAATAGTGGTTTCTTGCAAGGCCAATGATTTCTTGTATTTGTGGTGAGAGCGTGACTTGCTTTAATCTTCTTGTTGGCGATGAGAATTTTTGAAGTAGTCTCTTTGCATAGGTTCAGTGGGCAAATCGGTGGAGACTCTGAGATTCATGCTGGCCGTATGAGACTTATTGATGGGGAATAATGACTTATTTTTGTATCGGAGCTCGCTTTGCTTGTAGAGGTTGATCATAATAACTGATATAACAAACAAAATATAATCCTAATAAACACTCAGTTTAAGGTAATTACACTTTAAAACAAAAAGGTCCTTTTTTGGATTTTTGTTAAAAACTGAAATAGATTGCTATAAAAGATAGATCAATAATCTATTATTATGGTAAGTCCAACTTTCGTGCTCAGCGTGTTTGCCGGAAAAGGCGACAAAGAGAAACGAAGGGTCAACTACAGGCAAACCAATATGCGTTATATTGTGGTGCTGATTGCCATTTTTGTGGTGTTTGGCTGCTAATATTGCTTTGATAACGCTAGTGTACACATCCTGTGAGCTAGGCACTTCAATAGTTCATCGAAAAGAATCTTGAAGACTAAGGCAAGCCGATCAACTAGTTCGAATTCAACCTTCTTTATGCGCTTTATGCCTTCCCCAACGTAATCATTCCTCTGTTGGGAGGGATACTTATAGATAAATATGGTGCGAGGATTGTGATCATAATCACATCTATATTCTGTGTGTTGGGGCACTTCGTTTTCGGATTAGGAGGGTACAAAAACGCATTCGGATTGATGCTAGTGGGAAGGGTGATCTTCGGAGTGGGAGGTTAGGTCTTACATGCTTCTCAAAACACCTTGATTAGTAATTGGTTTAAGGCTAGCGAGTTATCAGTAAAGAATGAATAATCAAGATGATTTTAGGGATTTGCTTAAGTTTTCCCAAAATGGGCAGTTCTCTCAATAGCTACGTCTCTCCTCTGCTTGCCTAGCACTTCGGAGCTGAAAACCACTGGAACGTGGCAGGACCAATCTTCATTGGAGGAATCATCATGTGCATCTCCCTTCTCCTTGCCTTTCGTAAATATTAAATCACATAGTTTTGGCTTATATCGACAGAAAAAGCGAAAAAGAAGAAAAGTCTTTTCGCTAAAGCGAAATACTCACTGGCTCTAGATAGATATCAAATCTCAACGTTACTCCTAAAAGCAACAAAAAAAGCCTCAAAAGCAATGACGTGAATGTAGTCTACACGTCATCAATTGACGTCAATGAGCCGCAAAAAGTATAAGGTGGCTAACACATAAATATCAAGGACATCTGTAAGCTTCCGGCAGCTTTTTGGCTCATCATTGTTATCTCTATGCTCTCCTAAGCACTCTTTATCCCCTTCCTTGATAATGGAAACTCTTACTACGTGAAAGTTTTTGGCGTTACTTCCTCAGAAGCTGGAATATACTTAATTTTGCCTTACTGTATTAGTTCACTCTTTGTGGTGATTTTCGGCTATTTGGTTTAAAAAGTTTAGAAGAGAAGCTATGTGCTCGTCTTTTCTTGCCTTTTCTACACCTTCACCTACGTCTTCATGATGTTTACTTAATCTACTTCCGTATTGAGAAACAGTCCAATTGTTAGATGGATGCCTTCAATTCTACTGGGAATTTGCATAGCTATTTTCTGCTCTATCATTGTGCCCACAGTTCCCATGTTGGTGCCTCCTAAATTACTAGGCACAGGCTTCGGGATCATGGAAATGCTTCAAAACTTGGCTTTAGGAGTTTTTCCCTTGGTAAGTGGCTTTTTGCGTTCGACTACAGAAAATGAGCTAGAAGGCTTTCATCTTCAAACTCTTTTCTTTTTCGTGATCAGCTGCCTCGTCACTGGGATTTCCTTTATTCTGAAAGCAATCGACGTCACTAGTGGAAGAAAGCTGGACATTAAAGATTTCAGAAAGCAGTATCTGAAAAAACTGCTCAAAGAAGATTCTGATGAAGAGACGTGATGGCTTTGATTACTAAATAAGCATCTTTTAAATGCATAACTTTCAGATTTTTTATAAATAGTCCACTAATTACAAAGACCCGCCTTTTCGGATGGAGTAATCAAGTGCCTGATAAATATCAAAGTAAGTTGAAATCAAAACTGAAGCGAAGCCAAATTTAGCAGAAGATCAACATCAATCGTCCAAAAGCTTAGATATTGGGCTAACCAGGTAGCAATTTGCTGCTGCTGATGGCTTAGAGGATATGAAAAGGCTGCTTAATTGACATCAACTCTATGAGGTGATATTATTGCTTTCTATATATATGTGAGTTAAAACGAGTTGATTCAATATTTGTTATAATCTTACAATCCCACGATGAGTTAATAATAACTTGAAGACTGTCTTAAGGTTCTTCACAACTGGAAGTAAGAAACTGGAAAACGGATAATCCAAGTGCTTTAGAGGATTTTCAAAACATAAACCTTCAAAGAATCTGAACTCTAACATATCCTTGATTGTGTCAATACATATCACAAGTAGATCATCAGGGCTGATGAAAGCCTAGTGGTCGGACAATGGTTTGACCTCTGCATCAAAATCAAGAAGAGGCTTAACAGAGAACTGGAAGACGCTGAGAAAATGCGCAAAAAGAATTCAGCAAACCAAAAGAAATAAAATAGCTCATTTATAGTCGAATATCCTACTGAGCTCACTGCTGGAAAAGGACCCAATGATGAAAAACTTTTAAAGTTCCTTTTCAAAAACTTTGTCACCAACTTTTAAGAGGCCATGCGCCACCCCAAAACCGCCCAATTCATAATCTCAACTCTCAAGGAAATAAAAAGATTATTTGAAGGTACCTAAAATATAACTCAGATAAGGTTGACAACAGCTTGAACAAGAGAATCATGTCCATAGCCAATAGACTGGCCAGAGAAAGCAGCAGGTAATCCAAAGAAAAGATGCTCAGAGGAGAAATACTGCCGAGGGAGTTGGCAAATGACGATGAATAGCTTTACTTTGACCAGAAGATGAAAGACAATATCAAAAAGCTACAGATGGAGGAACTGGAAAGGAGCAGAACTGGCTTTTATGAGGAGATGAAGAAGAAAATCAACAAAGACGCCAGTGAGGAATGCAGGTTCTGCTATAAGAAAGCAGCCTACTGTGAGGACCAAAAGCAGATAAGAGCCTCCGATTAGCCCATGACTCGTTTCATGCGCTGCAATGCTTGTGATAAGGCCTGGAGAGATTGATTCTCAACAACAGCTTAAACGTAGGATTTTGATTGATTGGATGATATCAAATAAAAGAATATCCTCAAAATAATTAAATCATTTTCTTCTTGAAGAGTACAGAAGTAGCTGATATTTTTTTGACAACTCTGAACCCGAAGGCTTTCTCTTCTTTATCAGCATTTGTAGATTTATGTTAATGTGTGGTCCAATGGGCTGTGGGGAGTGATGGCTCCTTGAAAAACCTCTTTCAAAGCAATCTTCTTTTTCTAAGAAACTTTCTTTTATTTCGAATGGTCGTTACTCTAGAAACTACAGTTTCCCTTCAGCAAAAGCTTGGTACTTGGCCAATGACGAAAAGTTCATATTTTGATAAAGCTAAGTCTTTCTTGCTTTCTTTACAGATTAAAGCAGTTGACCTGATTTCACTTTTTTGTGAGGCATAGAAGGTTTTAGGGTTGGGTAGTTGTTGACCGCAGATAGAGTACTGTATGGGTGATGCTTGGAGTTAGTGCGATTGGTTATTTGTCTGGAATGTGGTTATATTGCATGCATTTGGGTGTAATCGTTAAGAATGCTTTTTGCTGCTTTTAAGCGAGGTTAGAATGCAATGAGTTGGGTAGTGAGACTAAGATGCGACATTAATAAATTTCAAGCACTCTTGCAATATTAAATACTGTAATTTGCTACAAATAGCCTCAAATACAGACCAAAGATGACCTATTCTATGTCTTGGACATGTTTAAGTGCTTGAAAAACCCATTTTTCTTTGATTTATCGTCATTTTGTTGAATCTCTCATTCATGCTATAAGCTCTTCCTAATAATTTAACTTTGTAAAAGGGTTTTTTTCATTAAGTATCTCCCTACTTGATCACCTCATTCAGATTTTGGTTTAATGGAGTTTCTCCATTAGATTATTTGCATCGTAGTCTCTTTTCACGTTCATTATTCTGCTTTAATAATTTTTCTGAGGTACCTTTCCCTATACGGCTCTAGTAGGCGCATTGCTTTATATAGGGATGGTCAGGCCTGAGGGGGTTGCTGGGGGAGCAATGACTGGTCGGCCTTTTCATAGGGTTCGAATCCGCCAATGGCCAATATTTGAAATACATTACCGAG
>Ga0316217_10004439_pt1 | contig 15167 bp, 11 predicted proteins | sample 1anoAmetaG_FD_203633 | JGI IMG/M metagenome (GOLD analysis project Ga0316217, IMG submission 203633) | Freshwater microbial communities from Trout Bog Lake, Wisconsin, USA - 1anoA | ecosystem: Environmental > Aquatic > Freshwater > Lake > Hypolimnion/Profundal zone | place: USA: Wisconsin... | reverse complement strand
CAGGGTGAGGCGCTGGCCCGGCGAAACCAGCACATATTGCCCCAAATGGCCGACACAGGCGAAGATATTGGCCGGGCCATGGCCGGGGAACAGCACCTCCTCGCCGGTGGGTTGCGGATTGTTAAGCCAAAGCTGCGCGCCATAGCCGGCATTGTGCGGTGCGGGCTGGGTCATGAACGCCACCCAGGCGCGCGGCACGATCTGCGCGCCGCGCACCGCGCCGCCACCCCGCAAAAACTCGCCAAAACGCGCCCAGTCATGCGCGTTGGCGTGGATCAGGCTGCCGCCGATCAGCGTGCCGGCGGCATCATATTCGCCCACCATCGAATGCAGGCCGACAGGCTCGAACAGGCGGGTGCGCAGATATTGCGCCACCGCCTGCCGGCGCGATACGGGGTCGGTGCGGTCGGTCAGCACCCGCGCGGCCAGGTCGGCCAGAATGGTGGTGGTGGCGGTGGAATAGGCCCAGACGGCCCCAGGGTTGGCGGCCAGCGGCTGCCCCTCGGCATAGGCGGCCATGTCGTCGCGCCCGTCGAGGAACAGCATGCGCACCGTGTCGGAGGCTTCCTGCGGGTCTGCCTCCTCGTGATGCGCCAGGCCAGAGCGCATTTGCAGCAACTGGCGCAGGGTGATCTCGCTCCGCGGGTCACCGGCGCGTTGCCACAGCGGGATCGGCACCGGCGTATCGAGGCGCAGCCGCCCATCGGCCACCAGCAGGCCGATCAGCACCCCGGTCACGCTTTTGCTCATCGACCAGCCAAGCAGCCTGGTGTGCGCGTCATAGCCGGGCGCATAGCGCTCGGCTATGATATGCCCATCGTGCAGCAGCAATAGCGCGCGGGTTTCACCGGCCGCAGGGTCGGTGAAAAGCTGGTCTATGGCGTGGGCCAGCGCCTCACGCGGCACGCCGGGCCCGATCTCGACCCCGGCGCGCACCGCGTTCAGGGCCTCGGCGCTCAGCGGTGCCGGCTTGGGCGTGGAATGGCAGCCGGCCAGTGCTATTGGCAAGAGCATTGCCAAGAGCATTGGCAAGCCCATTGGCAAGCCCGCCCTCCTCAGGATAAGGGGCACAGATGGCAGAAACCGGCGGTGTGTCACCATGGGCGCCTTCATGCGCAAGGTCTTGATGAATGGCAACCTTTAAGCCCCCTCTCGCCATGCTGAGGCGTGGCGCCATGGCGCTGGTGCTGGTGCTGGTGCTGGGCGGCGCGGGGCTGCTGGCGCTGCGGGGCAGCCGCTATGGCACGCGGGCGCGGCTGGCCAGCGCCTATGGCGCGCATATCGCCTGTTCGTGCCACTTTATCGCCGGGCGCCCTTTGCCAGATTGTCGCCACGATTTCGAGCCAGGCATGGGGCTGGTAACACTGAGCCTCGATGCCGAGAGGCATAGCGTCACCGCGCGGGTTATCCCGCTGGCCAGCACCACCGCGACCTTCCACCACGGGCAGGGCTGTGTGCTGGAAAGCTGGCGTTAGAGCGTTTTCCAGTCAGGTGGAAACACCTGACGCTTTAAGAAAGCGCGGTAAACCAAAAACCTAGAGCGTTTTCCAGTCAGGTGGAAACGAAGTTCACCGCGGATAATCACCTGACGACTTGCGGAACCGAAGGTCAGCGGAGCTGAAAATGCGGGTTATGCAATAGCCTGAAGCACGCGATCCGGTTTCACCGGGGCGAAAAGGGCTCTAAAAGCCGGCCGCCTCGGTGCTGGCGATCCAGCCGCCGCCCACCACCCGCTCGCCGGCGTAAAGCACTGCCGCCTGCCCCGGCGCGACGCCATATTCGGGCGTGGCAAAGCGCAGGGTCACCGCAGCGCCCTGCCGCGCCGCGCCCTCCAGTGTCACCGGCACCGGCCGCGCCAGCGAGCGCACCTTTGCGGTGAGTGGGATGGCCAGCGGCGCGCCCGTGGGCAGCTCGCCGATCCAGTTCGTCTCGGTAATCCGCGCCGCCGCCACCGCCAGCATCGCCCTGGGGCCCACCAGCACGCGGGCGCGCGCGGCATCCAGCCCGATAACATAAAGCGGCGTGGCCTGCCCGCCGACCTCCAGCCCGCGCCTTTGGCCGACGGTATAGTGGATGATGCCCTTGTGCCGGCCCAGCACTTCGCCGCTGGCGGCGTGGACGATTTCGCCCCCCGCCCCGGCCTCGGGCCGCAGGCCGCGCACCACGCGGGCATAATCGCCATTGGGGACAAAGCAGATGTCCTGGCTGTCGGGCTTGGCGGCCACCTTCAGGCCATAATGCGCCGCCAGCGCGCGCACCACCGGCTTGGCAAGGCCGCCCAGCGGAAAGCGCAGAAAGGCCAGTTGCTCGGCCGTGGTGGCATAGAGGAAATAGCTCTGGTCGCGCGCCGGGTCGATGGCCCTGTAAAGCATGGCGCGATGCGGTTCCGCGCCATCAGCCCCCACCACCCGGCGCACATAATGGCCGGTGGCCAGGCAATCCGCCCCCAGATCGCGCGCCATCGCCAAAAGATCGGTAAACTTCGGCCCCATATTGCAGCGGATGCAGGGGATGGGGGTGCGGCCGGCCAGATAATCCTCGGCGAATTGTTCGACCACCGATTCGCGGAAGGAGGATTCATGGTTGAAAACATAATGCGCGATGCCCAGCCGGTCGGCCACGGCGCGGGCATCGCGGATGTCATCCCCCGCGCAGCAGGCCCCCTTGCGGTTAACCGCCGCGCCATGATCGTAAAGCTGCAAGGTGATGCCGATCACCTCGGCCCCGGTCTGGGTGGCCAGCGCCGCCACCACCGACGAATCCACCCCGCCCGACATCGCCACCACGATCCGCCGCGCCGCCTTGGCTGTGGGGGCAAGCTGGAACAGCGCCGCAATATCGGCGATTTCCGGGCTGGCGGGCATGGCCGGGCCGGGGCCGGGCGCGGGGGCAACGGGGCTGGCAGAGGGGGCGGGAGGGGCAGAGGGGGCGGGAGGCTGGGCCATGCACCCCCATACACGGGTGGTGTCAGCCAGGCAAAGCGCGGTGCCAGCGGGCGGAATTACGGTAAACCGGCAGGCGCTTGCCGCCTCGCAAGGCCCCACAAGCTGCCGCTTGCCGCGCGTTAATCTCCGTCACCATCAGGTAAAGCCGCTCTTTACACAGTCTTGACTAACCCTGGTCTATAAGATCGCTAATGGACATCACCCCCGACCCCCGCCTGGGGCAACCCGGCACCGGCGCATCGCCCCCGGCCCCACATGCCAGCGCGGCGGATGCCGCAACGCAACCGGACTGGCACGGGCTGGTCGCCCGGCTGAGTGCCGCACAAGGGTTGTGGGCCGCGTTGGACGGTGCATCGGGCGGCTGCGACGCCTCCGCGGGCAGCTTCGCCCCTGGTGTCGCGCTGGCGCTTGCCGGTTATGCCGACCCAGCGCGGGCCCCTTCGCGCAAGAGCGACAGCATGGGTGACGCCAGCGAAGGACTTTTTGCTGAGGTTAACCCTATAATTTCAGCAGATGGCAAAGCCGGGTCGGGCATGAATGAGCAGGTCACCGGGCGCAATATTCCCGGGGCAGAGGGTTGAAATGATCGAGAACCAGAAAATCCGTCCTGCCATGGTGGTTGGCCCGCTGGGCGAACCGCTGACGCTCGAGTCACTGCCGCCGCCCAGCACCACGCGCTGGGTCGTGCGCCGCAAGGCCGAGGTCGTGGCGGCGGTCAATGGTGGCCTGTTGACCATCGACGAGGTCTGCGCGCGTTATACGCTGACGCTGGAGGAATTTGCCTCGTGGCAGCGCGCGGTCGATCGCTCGGGTATGCAGGGGCTGCGGGTGACGCGTATCCAGCATTACCGCGACCTTTACGAGCGCCAGTTGAAATACTGACCCTGCCAGCGCGGGCAACCGCCCGCCGGCCATCCGCCCCGCCCCGTTTCGGTCCGTTTCGCCGCCCGCGCGCCCCACAGGCTTGCGCGGGCGATGTGTATCAGGGGCGGGCAAGCCGCCGCCCCGCCCCCGCCCGGTTTCGCTTGCCGTGGGTGAGTTATAGAGGTAATACGGCTGTGCGGCGCCGAACAGGGCGCGAAACCAGCGTAGCGGGGACCGATGAATTACGAAGGCGGAATGGACAGGCATGGCGGTGGCGATGCCATGGCGGCGCAAGGCATGGGCCCCCTGCCCGGCGGCCCCGCGCGGCGGCACGGCAGGCGTCGGCGCCTTATTCTGCTGATGGCGTTGCTGGCGGTGGTGGGGCTGCTCGGCCTGTGGCTGGCCAAGCGCCACAAGGCGGCCGATGATTTCAGCAGCGGCACAGACACCCAGGCCCCGCATGTGAGTGTTCTCGTGCCGGGCCGCGCCCTGGTTGCCGGCACGATCAGCGCCACCGGCGCCTTGGCCGCCCGGCACGAGATCGGGGTCGGCTCGGTGGGGGAGGGTGGCGAGGTGCGCGAGGTATTGGCCAATGCCGGCCAATGGGTGCGTGCCGGGCAGGTGCTGGCGCGGGTGGATAGCTCGGTCCAGGCGCAGCAACTGGCCAATGCGCAGGCGAATATCGCGGTTAATCAGGCCGATGCCCGGCTAGCGCAGGCCAACCTCGATCGTGCGCTGAAACTGGTGGACCGCGGCTTCATCTCGCGCGCGAATATCGACCAACTGACCGCTACGCGCGATGGTGCCGCCGCGCGGGTGCGGGTTGCCGTCGCCCAGCGCGATGAAATTGCCGCGCGCATCCGCCGGCTGAATATCGTCGCGCCGGTGGCGGGGCTGGTGCTGGAGCGCGATGTCGAGCCCGGAACGGTGGTGGGAGCGGGTGTGCTGTTCCGTATGGCGCAGGGAGGCGAGATGGAGCTGAAGGCCCGCCTGTCGGAGAGTGACCTGGCCGGGCTGACCATTGGCGCTGCGGCGGAGGTGACGCCGGTGGGCGCGGCGCATGGCTTTGCCGGCCATATCTGGCAGCTTTCTCCCATGATCGATGCGCAGAGCCGCCAGGGCGAGGCGCGAATCGCCCTGCCCTATGCGCCCGAGCTGCGCCCCGGTGGCTTTGCCAGCGCGCGGATCCATTCGGGCTCGGTCGTGGCGCCCTTGCTGCCCGAATCGGCCTTGCAGGCGGACAATCAGGGCAGCTATGTTTATGTCGTCGGGCCGGGCAACAAGGTGGCGCGGCGCGCGGTGACCGTCGGCCTTGTCACTGATGGCGGGGTGGCGATCACCCAGGGGCTGGCGGGGAACGAGCGGGTGGTGCTGCGCGCCGGCGCCTTCCTCTCGCCGGGCGAAACGGTGGAACCGCAGGCGGTGCCGGCATCGCAAGGCGCCAAGGCCATATGAACTTTCGTAACCTCTCGGCGTGGTCGATCCGCAACCCGGTGGTGCCGATCGTGCTGTTCACCGGCCTGTTGCTGATGGGGATTGTCGCTTTTTTGCGCATGGAGGTGCAGCAACAGCCCGATATTGATTTTCCGGTGGTAATTGTGGCCGTTGCCCAGCCCGGCGCCGCCCCGAGGGAGATCGAGGCGCAGGTGACGCAGAAGGTCGAGGCGGCGGCGCGCTCGGTCGCCGGGGTGGAGCAGATCACCTCGTCGACCTCCGAAGGCTCGAGCCAGACCGTCGTCCAGTTCCAGATGGGCACCGATATCAACGCCGCCACCAGCGAGGTGAAGAACGCGGTCGACCAGATCCGCGGCGAACTGCCCGATGGCATCGTCGAGCCGCGCGTTTTCAAGGTGAATTCCGCGTCGGACCCCGTCGCCTATTTCGAGGTCTCCGCCGATGACATGACGCAGCAGCAACTCTCGTGGTTTGTCGACAACACCATTGCCCGCCGTCTGCTGGCGATAGAGGGCATGGCGGCGGTGGAACGGGGCGGCGGGGTGAACCGCGAGATTCTGGTGACGCTGAGCCCGGCGCGGATGCAGGCCTTTGGCATCACCGCGCCGCAGGTGAACGACGCGTTGAACACGCTCAACCTCAATGCGGCGGGTGGCCAGGCGGAGATCGGCGGCACGCGGCAATCGGTGCGGGTGCTGGCCAATGCCGCCGATGCCTATGCGCTGGCGAACACCCAGATACCGCTGGGCGGGGGCCGGGTGGTCAAGCTGGCGGACATCGCCGAGGTGAAGGACAGCTTTGGCGAGATCACCTCGCTCCACAAGAGCAACGGGCGGCCGGTTGTCACCTTTTCGATGAGCCGCGCCAGGGGTGCCTCGGATGTCGCGGTCTATGATGCGGCGCTGGCCGAGATGCACAAGATCGCCGCCGAGAACCTGCAGGTGCATTTCACCAAGCTGTTCTCCTCGGTCGATTATACCAAGCAGCAGTATGACAGCTCGATGGAGGCGATGGTCGAGGGGGCGGTGCTGGCGGTGATCGTCGTGTTCTTCTTCCTGCGCGATTGGCGGGCGACGGCGGTCTCGGCGATTGCCATCCCCCTGGCGGCCATACCCACCTTCTGGTTCATGCGGCTGATGGGCTTCACGCTCAACCAGATGAGCCTGCTGGCGCTGGGGCTGGTGGCGGGCGTGCTGGTCGATGACGCCATTGTCGAGATCGAGAATATCGTCCGCCATATGCGGATGGGCAAGAGCGCGTTTCAGGCGGCGATTGACGCGGCCGACGAGATCGGCCTGGCGGTGGTGGCGACGACCTTCTCGATCGTCGCGGTGTTTCTGCCAGTGGGCTTGATGCCGGGCATCTCGGGGCAGTTTTTCAAGAATTTCGGGCTGACGGTGGTGGTCTCGGTGCTGATCAGCCTGTTGGTGGCGCGGATGATCACGCCGATGGTCGCCGCCTATTTCCTGAAGGCCGAGGGCCACGCGCCCCACGCCGGGGGCAAATGGATGGCGCAATATCTGAAGGTGCTGCACTGGTCGCTCGATACCCGTGGGGCCGAGGCCTATCGCGCACGAATGCGGGCCGAGGGCCGGCTGGGGCTGTGGCGGCGGTTCCTCGCGCGGCTGCGCGACCACCGGGTGTGGATGCTGGGCCTGGCGCTGGCGGCTTTTGTGCTGACCTTTGTGCTCTTCGCGGCGCTGCCGCAGGAATTCTTCCCCGACAGCAACAGCGATGACAGCCAGGTGCATATCGCCATGGTGCCCGGCACCACCATCCACCAGACCGAGGCGGTGACCGACCAGGTGAACGCCATGCTGACCCGGCAGGGCGACGTCGACCACACGCTGGAGGCTATTTCCGAAGGCAGGGCCGATATTTACATCACCCTGAAGAAGGACCGGGCCGAGACCAGCATTGCCTTTGACCGCCGCATGACGCCGCAGGTGCAGGCCATCGCCGATGCGCGGGTCAATTTTATCACCGACAGCAACCAGGGCTCGGGCACCAACCGGCCGATCTCGATCTTGCTGTCCAGCTCCAACCCGCAAATGCTCGAGACCACCGCCGCCACGCTGGTCGAGCAGATGAAAGGGCTGAAAGAGGTCGTCACGCCGCGGATCGATGGCGACCTGCGCCGGCCCGAGGTGGTGATCACCCCACGGATGGATCTGGCGGCGAGCATGGGAGTCACCACTGCGTCGCTCAGCCAGGCGATACGGGTGGCGACGCTGGGCGAGATTGACCAGAACGCCGCCAAGTTCAGCCTGGCTGACCGCCAGGTGCCGATTCGCGTGCGGCTGCCCGAACAGGCGCGGCGCGATCTGGCCACCATCGCCAACCTGCCGGTGCAGACCACCAGCGGCGCCTCGGTGCCACTCTCGCGCGTGGCGAATATCGGCTTTGGCTCGGGTCCCACCACCATTCAACGCTATAACCAGCAGCGGCGTATCTATGTGGGGGCAGACCTCGCGCCGGGGGTGGTAAAGGGCACCGCGATGGCCGCGATCACCAAGCTGCCGATCATGCAGCATCTGCCGCAGGAGGTTACCAACCCGCCCGACGGGCAAGACAAATGGCAGGTGGAGATGATCACCAACTTCCTGCTGGCGGTGGCGGCCGGCGTCATGCTGGTGTTCGCGGTGCTGGTGCTGCTTTATCACCGGGTGATTTCGCCGCTGGTGAACATGGCCTCGTTGTTTCTGGCGCCCTTGGGGGGCTTGCTGGCGCTGGCGATTACCGGCCAGCCGGTCTCGATCATGGTGTTCATCGGCATTCTGATGCTGCTGGGCATTGTGGCGAAAAACTCTATTTTGCTTATTGATTTCGCCATCGAGGAAATGGCGCATGGCGCCAGCAAGTTCGTGGCGATCATCGAGGCCGGGCACAAGCGCGCCCAGCCCATCGTGATGACCACCGTGGCGATGACCGCCGGCATGGTGCCCACCGCCATCTCGCTCTCGGGCGATGGCGCGTGGCGCGCGCCGATGGGCACGGTGGTGATCGGCGGGCTGATCGTCTCCACCCTGCTGACGCTGCTGATCGTGCCCGCCGCCTTCAGCCTCTCCGACGGGCTGGAAAAGCGGCTGGGGCCGAAATTGCGCCGCGCCTTGCTGACCTTTGAGCCGCACCACCGCGAGGATGCTGCGGGGCCCAATACGGCGGGGCCCAATACGGCAGGGCATGCCACCGGGCCCGAGGCTGTACCGGCCGAATGATCGGCCCCGCGCGCGGCCCTGTGGCCGCAATGTCTGCCGGCCGCGGCCGCACTATGCGTCGCTTTGCCACGGGGCTGCTGGTGGCGATGGCGGTGCTGTTCGGGGTGGCTCGGGGCCTCGCCCGCGCGCACCCCGCCTGGGGCGGGGCCCTGGGCTGGCCACTGGCCTTTGCCGAGGCGGCGCTGGTCGGCGGGTTGGCCGACTGGTTCGCGGTGACGGCGCTGTTCCGCCACCCGCTCGGCCTGCCCATCCCCCACACCGCGATCATCCCCGCCAACAAGGACCGCATCGCCGAGAGCATGGCGCGGTTTCTTTCCACCCACTTTCTCACCCCCGGCGTGGTGGCGCGGCGGATGGCGGCGGTCAACATCGCCCGGGGGGTGGGCCTATGGCTGGCGGACCCGCAGAAAAGCGCCGAGGTGCGGCTGCGCCAGGGGGCGGGCGCGCTGGCGGAAGGCCTGCTGGCGGCGCTGGATGGCGAGCGGCAATTGGGCCGGCTGGCCAAGCGCGCGCTGCGTCAGCGGCTGGCCACGCTGGACCTCGCGCCGCTGCTCGGCCAGTTGCTGGCGGCGGCGATGGCCAAGGGACGGCACCGCCCGCTGCTGGAGGCCGGTCTGCGCTGGGTGGGGCTGACGCTGGAGGCGAACGAGGAACTGCTGCGCGGCATCATCCACGCGCGCGCCAATGTCATCTTGCGCTGGACAGGGCTGGACGAGCGGCTGGCGGGCAGCATCCTCGATGGGCTCTATCGCCTGCTGGCCGAGTGTATCGTCAACCCCGCGCACCCGCTGCGCCTGCATATGGAGGCGGGGCTGGCCAGGCTGGCGGAGGATCTGGTGGCCGACCCGGCGCTGCGGGCCCGTGTCGCCCGCGCCAAGGCCGGGGTGCTGGCCAACCCGGCGCTGGGGGCCTGGCTCGATGAATTGTGGGAGGATTTGCGCAACCGGCTGCTGGCTGCCGCACGCGCGCCGGCGGCCGGGCAGGTGGTGGGGCAGGTGGCGGGCGGTGCTCCCGGCAGCGGCGGCTTGGCCGGCTTTGGCGCTACGCTGGCCAGCAACCCCGGCCTTCAGGCCACGGTCAACCGCTTTTTGCGCCGCGCCGTCGCCGGCACGGTCAGCCGTCATGCCGCCGGTATCGTCACGCTGGTCTCGGCAACGGTGAAACGCTGGAATTCGCGCACCATTGCCGAGCGGATCGAGGGAAGCGTGGGGCGCGACCTGCAATTCATCCGCATCAATGGCACGCTGGTGGGCGGGCTGGTCGGGCTGGCGTTGCATGCCATCGCGCGCCTCTTCTGACCGGAACCGCAAGGGGGATGGCGGTCACCGCAAAGGCAAGCGCGGGCGCACCTCCGTTCCCAGCCCGGCGGTGATGAACAACGCCGTTGCCGGCGCGGCAACATCGGCGGTGTGCCACACGCCACGCGGGTTGATGGCATATTCGCCGGCGCCCAAGCTAATGGCCCGCTCGGCCCCATCGCACTCTTGAATCAGCGTCATCGCGCCGGTGATGCACAGCACCACCTCCTCGCCCGCCGGGTGCATCTCCCACATTGGCCAGGGGGCGTCAAAGCTGTGGAGCGAGACCAGCCGCCCCTCGGCCCCATCGGCGGCGTGGCGCGCGGCGTAATCGTCATACCACGCCATGCTTGCGGAGCCCGCGCTGGCAAACGCCGGCTGCGCCACCGCCACCGCGCCCAGGCCGAGGTGCAGGGGGTGCTCCGCCAGCCGCAACGGCGCGCTCATTCCGTGCCGGTGCCTTCGCCCGCGTTCGCGCCTTCGCCAAAGACAAAAGCGTTGAGCTTGTTGCCATCGGGGTCGCGGAAATAGGCGGCATAAAACCCCTCGAACCGCAGCCCCGGGGGCCCCTCGCAGCGGCCGCCATGCGCCAGGGCGATGGCATGCAGCCGCTTCACCTGCGCCACATCCTTCGCCTCCAGCGCCACCATCACCCCATTGCCGACGCTGGCCGGCTGGCCGTCGAAGGGCCTGGTCAGGCCGATGCCCGCCGCGCCGCCGGGAATGCCCCACGAGATGAACCTGTCGTCACCCCCCATGCGCCCCACACCCATCTCGGTGGCGATGGCATCATAAAACGCCGCGCCGCGCGCCATATCATTGGTGCCCAGTGTCACATAGCCGATCATCATGCATCTCCCGAGTCGCTAGCCAGCAGCATAAACCAAGCATCGGGTCTCACAAAGCGGGCCTTACAAGGGCGCGCAGGCCGCCTCCAGCCAGGCGAGATCCGCCCCCGCCAGTTGCGGCGTCAGCACCTCGGCCACGCGGGCATGATAGGCATTCCACCATGCGCGTTCCTCCGCGCTCAGCAGGGCGATATCGACCAAGGCGCGGTCGATCGGCACTAGGGTCAGCGTCTCGAAGCCAAGATAGGCGCCTTCCGCCCCGGCGATCTTGCGTTCCTCCACCAGCACAAGGTTCTCGATACGGATGCCATATGCGCCGGCCTGGTAATAGCCCGGCTCGTTCGAGAGGATCATCCCCGCCATCAGTGCCTGCCCGGTGCCGGCCTGGCCACCGGCGGGTTTGGCGATGCGCTGCGGCCCCTCATGCACGCTCAGGAAGCTGCCGACGCCATGCCCGGTGCCATGCGCGTAATCGAGCCCCGCCGCCCACAGGAATTGCCGCGCCAGCGTATCCAATTGGCTGCCGTTGGTGCCCTGCGGAAACACGGCGGTGGCCAGCGCGATATGCCCCTTCAGCACACGGGTGAAGCGGTCCTTCACCTCTGGCGGGGGGGTATCGGGGCCGATCCACACGGTGCGGGTGATGTCGGTGGTGCCATCGGGGTATTGCCCACCCGAATCGACGAGATAGACGCTGTTTGGCTCCAGCCGCCGGTTCGTCTCCTCGCTCACCCGATAGTGGCAATGCGCGCCATTGGGCCCGGCGGCGCTGATCGTGTCGAACGACAAATCGCGCAAATCGCCACCTGCGCGCCGATAGTGGTGGAGCTGTTCGGCGGCGGCAAGCTCGGTCACCTCGCCCTTGGGGGCCTCCTGGCTCAGCCAGTGGAGGAAACGCGCCTCGGCCGCGCCATCGCGCGCCTGCGCCGCGCGATGCCCGGCCTGTTCTACCGGGTTCTTGATCGCCTTGGGCAGCACGCAGGGGTCTTGCGCCTCGATAATCTCGGCATCCTTCAGCCCGGCGAAGACCGCCGCGACGCTGTGCTCGGGATCGACGCCGACACGCTTGCCCGCCAGCGCCGCCAGCGCCTCGGCAAACTCCGCGCGCGCGCACACCCGCACCGCATTGCCGAGGTGCTGGGTCAGCGCCGGCGTTACCTTCTCGGGCGCGATGAACAGCTCCGCCGTGCCATCGGCATGGGCGACGACAAAGCTGAGCGCCACCGGGGTACGCGCGACATCCGCCCCCCTGATATTGAGCAGCCAGGCCACCGAATCGAGCGCCGAAATGACGCAGGCATCGAGCCGCTTCTCCGTCAGCCAGCCGGCGACGGCGGCGCGCTTGGCCTCGCTGGTGACGCCGGCATATTCCAGCCCATGCGGCACGGCGGGGGCCAGCGAGGGCGCGGGGCGATCGGTCCACACCGCATCGATGGGGTTGGTGGCAACGGCGACCAGTGTAATACCGCGCGGGCCGAGCAGTTTCTGCGCCGCCTCCACCCAGGGCCGGCCATGCAGCCAGGGGTCATAGCCGATGCGCCCCCCCTGCGGTGCGTGCGCCGCCAGCCATTTGGCCGGGCTGGCCTCGGGCACGTTCTGGTAATCATAGAGCCGGCCATCGACCTGATCGCGCACCTGCAAGCTATAGCGGCCATCGACGAAAATCGCCGCCGCCGGGCTGCGCGTGGCATCGGCCAGCACCACCGCCGTGCCGGCCGAGCCGCCAAAGCCGGTCAGCCATTCGAGGCGCTGGGCATAGGCACCGACATATTCGCTCAGATGTTCGTCCGAGATCGGCACGACAAAGCCATCGAGGCCCTGACGGCGCAGCTCGGCGCGCAGATCGCAAAGGCGGGATTCATGGGTGGACATCAGCATGGGGGGCCTCCTGACTGCTTGCCGGGGCAGCCGAGACACCATAGAGCCAGCCGATGACCAATACCACCCCCACACCCACACCCACCGCGCCACCCATTGCGGAAAAGCGCCCGCACATCACCACCCACCACGGCATCACCCTGACCGATGACTATGCCTGGCTGCGCGATGTCGCCTACCCCGAGGTGACCGACCCGGAAATCCTCGCGCATCTGGCTGCGGAAAATGCCTGGTTCGCCGCGCGCATGGCGGCGCAGCAACCATTGGTGGAGGCGCTGTTCGCCGAAATGCGCGGCCGCATCAAGGAGGCCGACCGCTCGGTGCCGCAGAAGGATGGCGATTACCTCTATTGGGTGGAATATGAGGAGGGGGCCGAATATAAAAAATGGTGGCGGCGGCCTGTTTCTGGCGGGCCCGACGAGCTGATCCTCGACGAGGTCGCCCTGGCGGCGGGGCATGAGTATTTCCGCCTGGGCGCGCTCTCGGTCTCGCACGATGGCCGGCTGCTGGCCTGGAGCGTCGACGACAATGGCTCTGAGCGCTTCACCGCGCGGGTCAAGGTGATCGCCACCGGCGAGGTGCTGGCCGACGAGATCCCCGGCACGCTCTCGGGCCTTGTCTGGGTGGCGGGCGACAGGGGGCTGGTCTATTCGCTCGCCAATGAAAACTGGCGGACCGACAACGCCCGGCTGCACTGGCTGGGCACCCCGGTGGCCGATGACGTCGAGCTGTATCACGAGGACGACGAAGGCTTTCGCGTCGGCGCGGCGCTCTCGGCCAACAGGCAGTGGCTGATTGTCGCCACCGGTGACCACGCAACCAGCGAGGTGCGGCTGATCCCCGCCGATGCGCCGCTCAGCCCGCCGCTGCTGGTCAAGGCGCGGATGCCGGGGGTGGAGTATGAGGTGGATGTGCGCCCAGATGCACAGGGGAACGAGACCCTGTTCATCCACACCAACGATACCCATGAGAACTTCCGCCTCGCCACCGCGCCGCTCGGCCAGCCCGGCGCATGGACGACGCTGATCGCCGGCAGCGATGATTTTTACCTCACCGGCTTCGCGCTGTTCCGCGATTTTTACGTGGTCGAGGGGCGGGTGCGCGGGCTCGACCATATCGAGGTGCGCTATTACGACGACCCGGCGAGGATCGAGCCGATCACCTTCCCCGAGGCGAGCTATGATGCCGGCCTGGACGACAACCCCGAATGGGCCACCGACCGCCTGCGGCTGAGCTATGAGAGCATGGTCAGCCCCGCCACCGCCTATGACTATCATATCGCGGAGCGCCGGCTGGAGGTGCTGAAGGTGCAGGAGATCCCTTCGGGTTATGACGCCAGCCTCTATGTGACGCAACGGCTGGAGATACCGGCGCGTGACGGCACCAAGGTGCCGGTCAGCCTGGTGATGCGGCGCGACCGGGGTGCCATGAACAAGGAAGCGGGCGGCCCGCTGCATCTCTATGGCTATGGCGCCTATGGCCTGGCGATGGCACCGGGCTTTTCCACCGCGCGGCTGAGCTTGGTGGACCGCGGCTTTGCCTATGCCATCGCGCATATCAGGGGCGGCGACGATATGGGCCGCGCCTGGTATAAGGGCGGCAAGCTGGAAAACCGCGCCAACACCTTCCACGATTTCGTCGATGTGGCGCGGGGGCTGGTGGCGCTGGGCCTCACCGCGCCGGGGCGGATCAGCATCTCGGGCGGCTCGGCGGGCGGCGAGCTGATGGGCGCGGTGCTCAATTCAGACCCCGCGCTGTGGGGCGCTTGTGTCGCGCATGTGCCCTTCGTCGATGTGCTGAACACCATGCTCGACGAAACGCTCCCCCTGACGCCGGGCGAATGGCCCGAATGGGGCAACCCCATTGCGGACAGGGCCGCTTTCGCGCTGATCCGCGGCTATTCCCCCTATGACCAGGTGCGCGCCCAGGCCTATCCGCCGCTGATGGTGACGGCCGGGCTGAACGACCCGCGCGTCACCTATTGGGAGCCGGCGAAATGGGTGGCGAAACTGCGCGAGCGGAAGACCGACAGCAACGAGCTGATCTTCAAGACGCATATGGGCGCGGGGCATGGCGGCAAATCGGGCCGGTTCGAGGGGCTGCGGGAGACGGCGGAGGAATTCGCGTTTATCCTTTGGCAGTTGGGGGTGGGGCAGTGAGCTTATGCGTTGGCGCGGCATTGATTGGTCGGATTCCCATTTCGGCTGCATCCTATTGACGATCTTATTAATCAGTGGGGTGCCTGTCGTTCTCTGGTTTGTATGGTGGATTGCTCACGGTGCTCCCCTGCCGTGAGCAACCGCCATACCCTCACCTTCACCGCCGCCGCTGAGCACATCGACGTGATGGGCCCCCATGATACCGGACACATCAACAATGCCGTGTAGGTGCAGTGGATGGAGGCGATTGCCATCGCGCATTGGCAGGCCGATGCGCCCCTCCGCATATGTCGCCGCCCATGCCTGGGCCGTCACCCGGTGTGCAGTCGATTACAGCGGCAACATCCGCGCCGCCGAGCCGGCCATCGCCATACCACCCCTTGTCTCGCGCGCGCCAGCCGCTAGGGCATGGGGTGTGATCCGCACGCCATCATCGCCGCTTATGTATACCCCGTGCCCCGCCCGCCGGCCCAAACCCCGCCCGCCGGGGCCCCAGCGATGA
>Ga0316217_10004437_pt1 | contig 15178 bp, 14 predicted proteins | sample 1anoAmetaG_FD_203633 | JGI IMG/M metagenome (GOLD analysis project Ga0316217, IMG submission 203633) | Freshwater microbial communities from Trout Bog Lake, Wisconsin, USA - 1anoA | ecosystem: Environmental > Aquatic > Freshwater > Lake > Hypolimnion/Profundal zone | place: USA: Wisconsin... | reverse complement strand
GTGTCTTCAAAAAACGAGATTAAGGGACTTTTTCGGAGGCAAATTGTGAATAACTTCCCACGCGGGCTCAGGCCGCGGCCCAACGCCGGCGCGAAATTCGGAAAACGCCACTTTGGGGACAGGCTCTCCATAGGTCGCAGCATTTTGTGCGGTGGGGCGCTGATCAGGGTGCGGCCTTTTGCGGTCGCCTGCGAGGTCCGCATCACCGACGGGACCTGTTCTGGATTCATGCCGTTACCGTGGTTCACTGGGGCGGAGCCTGTTGACCGATTACAAGCCTCTTGGGGGCCAACGTTAATTTGGGCCTTCTCGCCGATGGTGTTCTGTCCAAAAGCTTCTTGCAACCGAGTCTCAACTTCGATAGCCTAGCTCTCGGTGAACCAGAAACCGCCGCAGTTGAGTGTCCAGGCTAAAGGCCAACGAACCGAATCCGAGATCTGTCCTCTGAGCCGAATTCAGGCCGGGTCGGTAGTTTGCGTTAAGCGGCTCACCACGCCTCCCGAAACGACGGTTCGGCTGCGGGAGTTAGGGTTTTGCGAAGACCAGCAAATCAAGGTGCTCACGCGAAGCTCGACGTTTATTTGCCAGGTGTGCAACGCTCGTCTCGGCCTCAGCCGGGAACTGGCGGAGGCGATCCTGGTGCAAAAAGTGCCGGGACTGGTGCCGGCCCCATGACTTGCGCCTTTCCCCCATGTCCGCGCTCCAACCTCTAACCTCCATCGCCCTTGGCTCCAGCGCCACAGTCGCCGAGATCAAGCTCCCCGCCGAAAGTCGCCCGCGACTCATGGAGATGGGGTTGCTGGTAGGCACTCGGGTTGAGATGGTCCGGTTTGCCCCCTTGGGCGACCCGGTGGAGATCAAGGTGCGGGGATACAACCTGACTTTGCGGAAACATGAGGCGGAACAGATCTTTGTGCGGTCCAATCCCTGACCCCCGCCGAGACCAAGCACTGTTAGATGAGTTCAGGATCATCGAACGCGCCAATCCAGCCCAGCCCGCCCTCTGGAAAGGCCAGCCATGATCCGGTCCCTGCAGCCCACCCAGCGGAGGGTCGAAAGGCCGGAGGAGCTCGGGCGGAGCCCCGCTACGTGGTCCTCACCGGCAATCCAAATTGCGGAAAAACAACGCTCTTTAACGCCCTGACTGGCTTACGGGCAAGAGTGGGCAATTACGCCGGGGTCACGGTCGAACGGAAGGAAGGCCGACTGCTGCGCGCGCCTGCGGAACTGGATGCTCGGGTGCTGGACCTGCCCGGGACCTACAGCCTGAGCCCGCAATCGCTGGATGAGCAGATTTCACGCGACGTCCTGCTCCATCGCCTGCCTGAACTACCGGCGCCGGCGCTTATCGCGGTGGTAGTGGACGCTTCGAACCTGCAGCGCAACCTCTATTACGCCACCCAGGTCGTTGAACTGGGCTACCCCACCGTCGTCGCGCTCAACATGGTGGACGTCGCGGAGGCCAACGGTCACCGGGTGGACGCCAATAAACTTTCCGAAGCTCTGGGGGTACCGGTGCTCCCGGTGGTGGCCAGCAATGGCCAGGGGATACCGGAACTGCGGCAGAGCCTGATTATGGGTCTCACCCAGCCACTGGCGGGCGCCACCCGGCGGTTCTGCGAGTTGCCAGCGGCCCTGACCGACGAAGCAGGGGCCTTGGCTGAACTTCTGGCCATCACCTTCCGAGAAAAACGGGACCAGGCCTCCTCGGAAGCGCTGCTCATCCTGAGCAATGAAAAGGCCCTGGCGTCCAGTCAGGGCCACTACCCGGCCAAAGTGGAGGAAGCGGTCGCCGCCGCGCGCCAGCGGCTCGAAGCCGCCGGCATTGACTGGCGTAGCGCCTCCATCGAGGGACGTTATGTGGCGGTGTCGGCCATTGAGCAGGCGGTAACCACCGAACTGGCGCCGCCCGGAGAGACCTTCAGCGACAAGCTGGACCGCGTGCTGACCCACAAGATCTGGGGAACGCTCATTTTCGTCGCCATCATGGCTTTGATGTTCCAAAGCATCTTCACTTTCGCCCGCATTCCCATGGAAGCGTTACAGGCTGGCGTCGATTTCCTGGGCAACGCGGTCAGCCGACTCCTCCCGCGGGGCGATCTCAACAGCCTCCTGGTGGACGGCGTGGTGGCGGGGGTCGGAGCGGTCGTGGTGTTTCTCCCGCAAATCCTCTTGTTGTTCCTTTTTATCGGATTCCTCGAAGACACCGGCTACATGGCCCGGGCGGCCTTCCTCATGGACCGACTGATGAGCAAGGTGGGCCTGCACGGGAAAAGCTTCATCCCGATGCTCAGTTCGTTCGCCTGCGCGATACCCGGCATCATGGCCACACGGACCATCGAGAGTCCCAAAGACCGTCTGGTGACAATCCTCGTCGCTCCCTTGATGAGTTGCTCCGCCCGGCTCCCGGTCTATACGCTCCTCATCGCCGCCTGCATTCCCGACCGCGTCGCCATCCTGGGTTTCTTGAAACTGAGCGCGCTCACGCTGTTAGCGATGTACTTGCTGGGCATCGTGGTGGCGTTGATCATGGCATGGCTCTTCAAGAAAACACTGCTCAAAGGCGAACCGCCGCTGCTCATTCTCGAGATGCCCCCCTACAAGCGGCCCCTTCTGCGCGTGGTAGCCCGCCACATGTGGGATCGTTCCAAACTGTTCCTACGCCGCGCTGGCACGGTGATTCTCGGCATTAACATTCTGCTGTGGTTCCTGGCCACCTATCCGCACGACCGGGCGATCGCCCGGGACTTTTTGAAGCAGAGGGCCGCGATAACGGCGGCCCAATCGGAACGGATCGGAAACCAACCGGCGATGTCGCCTGAGACCGCCAGGAAACGGTTCGAGATCCTCGACCGCGAAGAGGCGGGGGCGAAACTGAGACAGAGCTTCGCCGGGCGCTTGGGTCGATTCATCGAACCGGCCATTGCCCCGCTCGGCTTCGATTGGAAGATGGGCATCGGCATCGTCTGCTCGTTCGCCGCTCGGGAAGTTTTCGTTAGCACCATGTCCACCGTTTACAATATGGGCCAAGCGGAAGGATCCGGGTCGGGCACGATCGGGCTGGCGAAGACCCTTCAGGCGCAATTGAAACCTGATGGCACTCCTCTCTATACGCCTCTGACCGGCGTGACGCTGATGGTATTCTACGTTTTCGCCCTCCAGTGCGTGAGCACGGTGGCTATTGTGCGCCGGGAGACCAACTCCTGGAAATGGCCACTATTCCAATGGTGTTACATGGGAATACTTGCTTGGGGTCTGGCATTTCTGACCCTCCAGGCCGGTCACCTTTTTGGTTGGCGGTAAACCGGCCTGCGGGCGGACGGGATTCGAAGTCGGCAAACCTCGCCAAATAGTGAGTTTTCGAAAAAAACGGCTTGCGCTCGTCCTGGTGTCACGGTATATATGAGGTAACAAACCATTACTGACTCTTGCAGATTTGGCGATCATTCTATCTGCGCAGGTCAATGCGGCGAGGGTTTACTCTCGTCGAGCTATTGACGGTGGTGGCTACGATAGGCATCTTGGCGGCTCTGTTGTTGCCCGTCCTCGCTCGAACCAAAGTCAAGGCCCAGCAAACCAGTTGTTTATCCAATTTGCGTCAACTCGGATTGGCATGGTCGATGTACCAGGATGACAACGGAGGAAAGCTGGTTGAGTCGTACCCTTCCGACGGTCCGAGCGTGTGGGTCCAAGGCAACATGACCAACGCCGCGCAAGCGGCGAACCTGGACTTGATTCGCGCCGGGAAACTCTACCAGTACAATTCGAACGTGAAAATCTATCATTGCCCCGCGGATCAGGGCGTGATCGTTGGCGGCGCTCCTCTTACCAGCGTGAGGAGCTACTCAATGAACTCGTTCATGGGCGGTCGCCGCTCGGATATTGGGGTCGTGCCGGACACCGCAAACGCCTACATTCCTTTCTTCGCCTACGAAACCGACGTGCCTAAGCCCAGCGCGATGTTCGTGATGTTGGACGAGGATGAGCGAAGTATCAGTGACGAGTTCTTCGTCACGGACCCCACAGCGCGCATTTGGTATAATTTTCCGGCCGTTTCCGCCCGACGCCATGCTTTTAGCTCAGGCCTGGTTTTCGCCGATAGCCACGGCGAAGCCTGGGCTTTTCACGATCCCCGCACCCTCCAACTCAGCCAAACCATAACTGAGCAGTCGGGGAACACCGATCTCGCCAGATTCGCGGCGTCGGCCACCGTGCTCAAATAGTCTGGCTGGCTTTTTTTGCCATTGACGATCTAAAGTCCCACAGGGACACCCGAAATAGCCCGACATCGGTTGTCGGGCTGTTTTTTTTGAGGATTCAAGGCAGCCGGGTACCATTTGGTCATGGTTTAGTCCTTCCGCCGCACCGCGCAGGGCGCAAAGACCGCCTCGGTCATCCCATGGATGATCTTCTTGTCCGCCGGGCAAACCGTCGCTAAAACGCCCCCCAATCGGGCGCGCATCGAATCTCCATCCCCGGTGACAAAGTAGTAGGGACAGAGCCGGGCGCGTCCCTTCATGGGCATGACCTCGCCGCGATTGAAATCGAACCAAGGCGCCTCCACCAAGCTAGGCTTGTGGTAGCGCTGAAGAACATAGGGAGAAACCGAAAAGCTCGCGATGGCCTTCCTTACCGCCGCCGCCCAATCCGCGTGGGAGAGGTCGCTGCCCAGATAAACCCCGCGAGCCCCCCAGGCATGGGGCGAAAAACCGGAGACTTTGAGAATCAGCTCGCGCTCCTTGTGCGAGAGGGTCTCGAGTTGGCGCCAATCGGTGAGGTTTAATTCCGGAATGGCGGCGTGAGGAGGCAATGGCGCGGGATCGACCATCCAGGTAAAGGGGACCAGGCGCAACAGGAGCCGGAAGAAGCTCTCTCCCAGTTCCTGCCGCCAGAAGCCGTGGAGGTTCCGATTCCAAAGCAAAGCGAAAAGCAATTTCTCCTCGAAGAGAGGCTTCGGGGGCGGCGTGAGGTAAATGCGCCGGGCGGCGGCCAGCTCAAGCAAGCGTTGCGCGTTGGGCACGTTTGGAAGGTCGAACAACTCGAAAAAGCGATAAACGGCGTCGCCGTCGGAGAAATTAGCGTAGGCGCCATCCCGCACGCTCCACCGCTCGCCATCGATTTCCTCGGTCAGCCAGGCCATTTCAGGGCGGTAAGTGGCGGCCTCATCGGAAACCACGATATGCACCGCGCGGGCTTCGCCCATGAGGGAGGCGAAGCCCTCGATCATTCCCTCGGTGCCGCCCATCACGGGAGCGCCCAAGCGCGAGTAGGTCTGGTTGAGCCAGGCGGTCAAACCAATGCCGCCGGGTACCGAATCCAATTCCGTCACCCGCAGTCCGTGATCGGTCAGGAGCAGATCAGGGCGGATGACGCGCGGAACCTCGTTCTTGAATGCCGCATGACGCTGCATTTCGATGAGCTCTGCCGGCTTGCCTAAATCCAACCAACGGGCGACCCATTCGGGCTCGCGGCCGTCGGCGCTCTTACGGTAAAGCAAGTTGACCGCGCGGTAGAATTGCAACAGGACGCGCCCCAAAAATTCCAACTGGTCGCCGATATCCTCGTCGAGAAAGAAGGGAGTGGGGGAAACGCGCCACTCGTGCCCGGCGAACAAACCGCCTGAGGGCATCTGCTCGCGAACAAACTGCGCGCTCGCGGCGGGAGACATCTGTGTAGGCGTCATGCTCAGGCTCGGACTTGTCCCTGGCCGAAGCCGATCCACTTGTAACTGGTCAATTCCTCGAGGCCCATCGGCCCCCGAGCGCCTATCTTGTCGGTGCTGATGCCAATTTCCGCCCCCATGCCAAACTCGCCGCCATCGGTAAAACGGGTCGAGGCATTCCAATAAACGGCCGCCGAATCCACTTCGTTAAGGAAACGCCGGGCGGCAACCTCGTTGCGCGTCACGATGCTGTCCGAATGGGCCGAGCCGTAATGGTTGATATGCTCAATCGCCTGCCGAACCCCATCGACCACGCGTACGTTAAGAACGTAATCGTTATATTCGGTGAAAAAGTCCTGATCGCTGGCGGGCTTGAGATTCAGGGAAGGAGGGGAATTTGTCGCGGGCGAAAGGAGAATCTCCCGGGCGGCCGGGTCGGCCCGGAATTCGACGTTCTTCTCAACCAGCTTGCGGGCAATGGTCGGCAGGAAATCGGAGGCAATCGCCCGGTCCACGAGCAGGGTCTCCATGGCATTGCAAACGGCGGGCCGCTGAACCTTGGCATTCATCACGATATCCTGGGCCATTGCCAAATCGGCGTCAGCGTCCACATAAACGTGGCATACGCCCTTGTAGTGCTTGATGACGGGAACTTTGGAGCACTCCGCCACCGCGCGGATTAGACTCTCGCCGCCGCGCGGCATGCATAGGTCCACGTACTGGGTCAAGGCGAGCAGCTCCCGGATCGCCTCGCGATCCGTCGTCGCTACCACCTGGATGGCGTGTTCGGGAAAAATCGGCAGCGCTTGCCGACCGGCCTCGATCAAGCAACGGGCCAGGAGGAGATTGGAGTTCAGGGCCTCCTTGCCGCCGCGCAGAATGGTCGCATTGCCGGACTTGAAGCACAGGCCGGCGGCGTCGGCGGTCACGTTGGGCCGCGATTCGTAAATGATGACAACCACCCCGATCGGGGTGGCCAGCTTGCGCAGCCGCAAACCGTTTGGCCGCACCCGGTCGTCGAGCAGCCGACCCACCGGGTCGGGGAGCGCGGCCACTTCTCTCAAGCCCTGGGCCATGGCGGCGATGCGCTTGTCGTCCAGGGTGAGCCGGTCGAGCATCGCGGGCGCCAGGCCGGCCTTGGCGGCGGCGGCCAGATCCAACGCATTCGCCGCTTTGATGGCCGCGCCGTTCTGCTGAAGGGCGTCGGCCATCGCCAGCAAACAGCTATTCTTCTGGTCCGTCGTCAATTGGGCCAGCGCCCGCCCCGCCACTCTGGCCTGCCGGGCTAATTCTGTCATCTGCTCGGTCAACGTCATGGAGAAGAACTTACGCCATAACCCACGGATGGAAAAGGGGAAGTTGGGGGCGGCAGCCGCGCCCCATGTCGCTCGCCTTGCCAGGTTGCTTTCTTTTTGCTTTCGCCCGCGTTTTCGGCCATGCTTCGGGCATGGCCCCAGCGCCGATCGTAGCCGTTATCGTGGTCCTTGTCTTTGCCGGAGCCAGTTTCTTTTTCGCGCTGGCGGAGACGTCGTTGTTCTCGCTCAGCCAATGGCAGGCGCGGCAATTGGCGGAACGGGATTCCTTCAGAGGCGGGATCGTTCTGCGCCTCCTATCCCAGCCGCAGGACCTGCTGGCAACCATGGTTTTGGGGAACACCGTAGCGAGCGGAGCGATGCTCGCCACCGCCTTGTGGATGGCTCTCCAGGGCCAATGGCCGCTGGCCGGGACCATCGCCGCGCTGTTGGTGGTCATCCTGATCGGCTGTGAGGTGCTGCCGAAGACCTTGGCGGTGCGCAAACCGGAGCGTTGGGCGCTGCGGGTCGCCCGCCTTCTCCAACTGGTTCTAGCCTTTAGCCTTCCCCTCTGCCGTCTCGGCCAGCGGATCTGCACGACGATTCTCAAAACAGCCGTGGCCAGGGCGGTCCAGCCTTCAGCGACCCTCACGGATGGCGATTACCACGAATTGCTCGAGATGGCCTACCAGCAGGGAACCCTGGCGGAATCCGAAAAGGAGATCATTCTTCAGATCATCAGCCTGGATCGGCGCACGGCCAAAGAGGTGATGAGACCCAGGTCGCAGATGGCATCCATCTCCGACGACCTCTCCGTCGAGGAGATGATGGCGGCCGCCCGACAGCACAAGTTCCGGCGCCTCCCTATCTATGACGAAACACCGGACACGATCGTCGGCATTCTTAACACCCACGCCCTGCTCCTGGACCCCCAGATCGATCTCGCCGATGCCATTGAAATGCCTTCCTTCGTGCCCGAGAGCATGAACTTGCTGCAACTACTCAAGAGTCTCCAACGCCAGAGGCGCGGTCTGGCGATCGTTCTCGACGAGTTTGGCGGCACCGCGGGAATTGTCACCGTTGAGGACATCATGGGGGAACTCATCGGCAAGATCCGGGGCGAGGTCGAAGCCAAAGGGTGCGTGATGGAAAAAGTGGGGCCGGGGCGGTGGCGCGTAGCCGGCGCCCTGCGTTTGGAGGACTTCCGCCGCGAATACTCAGCGCTAGCGGAAGCGGCGGAGGTCGAGACCATGGGCGGCCTCCTGACCGGCCTGCTGGACGTGGTGCCCAACCCCGGCGACTCCGCGACCTTCCACGGACTCAAGTTGACCGCCAAAACGACGGACGAACGCCGGGTGCGGGAGCTGTGGGTGGAGATCCTGAAATGAGCCCTTTTCCTCAAATCCGACCAAGACCATGATCCGCCTTGCGTTGATCTGGTCTTTGTTCGCCGCTTGTTTGGCGGTTTCGTTCCTCTTGTCAGGGATGGAGGCCGGCGTGTTCGCGCTCAGCCGCTTGCGCATTCGGCAACAAGTCCGCGCCGGCCTCAGTTCCGCCAAGGTCCTGCACGGATTCCTCGAGCATCCCGAGAACTTTCTCTGGACGATCCTGGTCGGCAACACGCTGGCCAATTTCCTCATCCTGGGCTGGCTGGTGGCGGTGCTCCACCGCGGATTGTTCGCGAACCCCCTTAGCTTCGTACCGGTGTACATCGTGGTCATTTTCCTCTTTTACGCCCTTTTCGATCTCCTCCCCAAGCTTTTATTCCGCATCTACCCCAATCGCCTTTGCCTCTGGCTGGCGCGGCCCTTTCGCTTCATTCACTGGTTGCTCCGCCCCCTGGTGGCGGCGGTTGAATCCGTCTCGGGCCTCTTGTTGCGGTGGAGAGGAGGCCAGGCCTTTACCGGGCGGCTGTTCGGCAACCGCGAGGAACTGCGCCAAGTCATGCAGGAATCATCCCAAACCCTCTCGACGGAAGAGCGGACGATGATCAACCGGGTCCTGGACTTGCAGACGCTCACGGTACGCCAAGTGATGCGCCCTCTTTCCGAGGCCGTCACCGTATCGGCGCAAACCCCGATCGGCAAGGCCTTGGAACTCTGCCGCGCCCGCCACTTCACCCGCATGCCGGTCTGGGATGAACGGGAGGGGCGTCGCCGGATCAGCGGCGTGATCACCTTCAACACGGTGCTCTACCATGCCAACCTGGACCCGGCAAAACCCGCGTCGGAATTCCTCAGGCCCGCGGTTTTCCTGCGCGAAGATCTGCGTCTGGAGCTCGCGCTTCGCCAGATGCAACGCAACGGCCAGCGCCTGGCCATCGTGCTCGGCCCCGATCGGCGCGAAACCGGTATCATCACTTTACACGACACCCTCAAGGCGATCTTCGGTGAAATGAGTTTGTAGTCTTGAAATCCATGAAACGCCCGCCTTTACCCCCACCCCATCCTGTGGCTGCGCGCTAACATGGAATCTCCACCCGTCATCGGCCTGGTGCTGAGGATCCTGATCGTCCTCGGTTTGGTCGCGCTCAATGCCTTTTTCGTGGCGGCGGAGTACGCATTGGTAAAGGTCCGCGAAACCCAATTGGATGAGCTGGTCGCCCAAGGGAACCGGCGGGCGAAGGTGGCGCGGAAGATCATCGCCAACCTCAACAGCTTTCTAGGCGCCACGCAACTTGGGGTCACCATCGCGAGCCTCGGATTGGGCTGGGCCGGGGAACCGGTCTTCAACGCGTTGCTCACCCCCGTGTTCCAGGCCTTGAACGTGCAATCCGCCCCACTGTGCCATTCCCTTTCTTTCGCCGTCGGATTCTCGGCGCTGACCTTCCTGCACATCTGCGCCGGTGAACTTGCGCCTAAGTGGTCGGCTATTCAAAACCCGCTGCCCATCTCCCTCCGGGTCGCCCAGCCGCTCAGGTGGTTTTACCTGGCCTCTTACCCATTCAACTGGCTGCTCAACCACTCGGCCCAATGGCTGCTGCGTCAAGCCGGCATCGAACTCTTGGGGCCGGCCAAACGGTCCCATTCTCCCGAGGAACTCCGACTCCTGGTCGCCACCGCGCAGAAACACGCCGATGTCACCGCCCTCGGCCGCGACATCGTCCTGAACGCGCTCGACCTTCGCCGCCGATGCGCCCGCGAGGTCATGCGGCCCCGTCAGGAGATCATCCCCTTGGACACCAAGGAAAGCATGGCTGCCTGCCTGGATGTGGCCGAGAAAACCCGCTATTCGCGGTTCCCCTTATGCGAAGGGGGCGATATAGATAAGTCGGTGGGGGTCATTCACATCAAAGACCTCTACGCCATGCGGCTCAAAGCGCGCGCCGGGGCCGATCTCCTCCCGGTGGCGCGCAAGATCATTTACGTTCCGGAGAGCGCCCGGCTCGAAAAACTGCTCCAACTGCTCCTGGACCGAAAATTGCACCTCGCCTTGGTGGTCGATGAATATGGAGGCACCCTCGGCATGGTCACGCTGGAAAACATCCTCGAGGAGCTCGTGGGCCAAATCCAGGATGAGTTCGACCAGGAGAAACCGCTGCTGGTGCGAACCAGTGAGACGACTTGGGATGCCGCCGGAAGCCTGCCCCTCCACGAATTGGAGGAACTCATCGGCCACCCCCTGCAGGAGGAAGACATCACCACGGTCAGCGGCTGGGTGACGCAACGGTTGGGCGGGTTCCCCAAGACCGGCGATGTCCTGAGCGCGGGCGCATTTGATCTGCGAGTCGAAGAGATGGACGCCATGCGCGTAGCCAAGATGAAACTGACCAAACGCCAAGAGATCGATGAGGAAAACGCCGCCAAGTGATCGCCTGCGGATCTCGTGCCCGCGCGGCTGCTCCTAACATGCTTTCGAGGCCATGAGTTTCCGCTTTTCATCCGGGCGCGGGACGCGCTCCAATCCCTCACGCGATCCGGGGCGCGGGCAGATCGGTCAGCAGCAGCAGACCCGGGGGGGCTCCCAGGAGTCGCGAGGCGGTATTAACCAGCGCCGCGATCGTGGCTTGGTCGCCGGCAACCCCGTTCTCAATCACCACCCTTAACGGAGGGTCGCCTTCGATTTGAATGGCATCATGGGGATTGGGGGCGTCGAGATACATCTTCAAGTCCAGGGTGAGGCGCAACTTACCTCTGAGCCGGGCTTCGGCATGTTGATGCAGCCCGCAGGTCTCGCCCGTTTTCACCTGGAAAAACGCGGTCCGGATCTCATGAGAGGCCGCCACCGCATCGCCCGACTCCACGATCTGGGTCACGTTCCATCGCAAACAATGAGCGATCAGGGCCAGCGAGTCTTTCAGCCCGGCATGCCCAACTTTGCCTTGGTTGAACCGCCGCCGAAACTCAGCGGGAGTCATGCCGCAACCTATCTTCCGCTGCAATGATTCGCGCCGCGTCGAGGCATCCACCACCCGCTGAATATGGACGCCGCTCACACTCCGGCTCACTCCCGTCAGGCAGACCGGCAAGAGATCCATGACGAATCCCGGATTCACGCCCGTGCCGATGACCCGCGCGCCGGTCTTCCGGCAGAGCCGATCCAACCGGGCCGCCAGCGTGGGATCGCGAAAGCGGGGGAAAAGGAGTTCTTCGCAGGAGGAAACCACGCTGATTCCCCTCCGCGCCATCGGCTCGATCTGGGCCGCGGCGTCTTTCAGATTCGAGACCGCCGTATGGAAAATAACATCCGGTCGGGCGATGGCATCAAGGTCCTCCAGGCAACCATGGACCTTGAGCCCGCGCAGGCGGCGCAGTCCGGTCAGTTCTCCAAGGTCCCGGCCGACTTTGGCGGGGTCGTTGTCAATTCCGCCCAGGACCTCGACCCAAGGTTTACCGGCGGCGAACTTAATCGTCTCCAATCCGATGGGCCCCAGGCCGAACTGCGCAACGCTGATCTTGGTGGTCGCTTTCATGCGCCCCCCATCCAACAAGATCCTCGCCCCGCGAGCAAACCTCAAAACGCGCCCGCGAGAATCCCAGGCGCGATAATCTTGCGCGATAATCTTGTTGCGAATCGGTCCCTGTGTGCTAAAAGAACTCCGCGACCATGGACACAGCTACAAATGATGTTGGTTTTATTGTGTGGGGCATAGACCGAAACCCTTACGGACCGGTGGAATTGCCCACCCTGGTTTCGTGGGTCAAAGACGAGCGTGTGACGGCCGAAACCTGGATTTTCGCCTGCCATACCGGCGCTTGGCAAAAAGCGTCGGAGATGACCGAGCTTCAGATTTTCTTCCGCTCCAAGCCCGTGGCCTCCTCGATGGCCGCGGAGAGCGCCGGCAATTTCGATCCGCGAAGCCTGCGACGCGTCAAGATCCTGGCCGGTCTGACCAACGAACAGCTCGACTTTCTCATCCGGTTTGTCACGCCGCAACGAGTTCCGCAATGGTCGATCATTGTGAGGCAGGGCGATCGTGGTGATTCCATGTTTCTGATCCTCGAGGGAGAACTCCGGGTTCGCATTATGGTCGAGGGCAAAGAGAAGATCCTTACCACCCTTGGAGTGGGCGAGTTCTTCGGGGACATCTCCCTGTTCGATCACGGCGCGCGCTCGGCGGATGTCGTCGCCAACGCGGACAGCCTGGTGGTGAGAATCGCCGCGGAAGGATTCGAGCGCCTCGCCAAAGAGGCGCCGCACATCGCGACCCCGTTCTTGCAGGCCATCGCCAAGACCTTGACCGCGCGCATCCGCGCCGATAACGACCGCGCGTTGCGCGGCCTTATCTTCCGCGACGCCTACGGACCAACCGCCGGAGTTAGTCGCCCAGCAATTTCTTGAGCGTGTCGCGCGCCTTGACTTCGCGCGAACCTCCGCCGGACGGAGGCGCAAACTCGCGGCGGATGAAGTCAAAGTATTCGCAATAATTGGACATGTTCTTTTCGGCCACTGGGTCGGCCCGCCCGTCCCGGCATTGTTGAGCCACTCGGGGCTCATAACTGGCGCAATTCAAACACACCTTGAGATCCGAGTTGCACTGCGGGCAGGTCTCCAATCGCCCGGGAGCGCCCGGCAGCTTGTATTCCAGGCCGCACTTCCAACAATGTCGCGTCATTGCCATGGCGCCATCCTAGACCTCAATTTGGCTTTGTCAGCAAAGATTCCGATGCCTCGCGCGCAGATTAGCACAACCCGTACCAGTTGTCCCGCTGCCGCGGCTCGTAACCCAGGTCGGCGATGAGTCGGCGCATGTCGTGGACCGTCATGCGGAACGCGGCTCCCGCCTGGGAGACCACATTCTCTTCGATCATAATGCTGCCCAAATCGTTGGCGCCGAATTTCAACGCCACCTGGCCCAATCCCTGGCCCTGCGTCACCCAAGAACTCTGCACGTTAGGGAAGTTATCCAGGTAAATACGCGCCAACGCTTGAGTCCGCAGGTACTCATGGGCTCCCACCGTCGGGGCGCGCAGCTTGGTGTGCTCGGCTTGGAACGTCCAGCAAATGAACGCCGTGAAGCCTTTGCTGCGGTCCTGCTGGGCGCGCACCCGATCCAGGTGCTCCACCCGATCTTCAATCGACTCGACGTGTCCGAACATCATCGTGGCGGACGAATTCAGCCCCAAGCGGTGCGCGACGTCCATCACCTCCAGCCAATCGTCAGTCCGAGCCTTGAGCGGCGAAATCCGCTCCCGCACCCTGTCCACCAGGATCTCCCCTCCCCCGCCGGGAATGGATCCCAGACCCGCCGCCACAAAATCGGCGATGATCTTCTCCAGCGGTTCCTGGAACACCTCGCGGAAATGCACAAACTCGCTCGGGCTGAAGCCGTGTATGTTCACCTGTGGAAAACGGCTTTTGAGATGGGACAGCAAATCCAAATACCATTGTTTGTTGAGGCGGGGATGATGCCCGCCTTGCAGCAGGATCTGGGTTCCGCCCAGCGCCACCGTCTCCTCGATCTTGCGATCGATCTCCGGCAACGTGATCACGTAGGCGTCGTTTTCCTTTTCCGTGCGGTAAAAGGCGCAAAACTTGCAGTACACGTTGCATACGTTCGTGTAGTTGATGTTACGGTCGACGATGTAGGTAACGATGTCGTTGCCGCGCCCGCCGTAGGCGGCGGCTTTGGCAAGCCGGCGGCGCCGATCCGCCAGCGCGCCCAATTCCTCGATCGGCAGGCGATAAAGCCGCGCCGCCTCGGCCGGGCTGACGCGCCCGCCGTCCCACACTCGCTGCAATAACTCATCCAATGAGGCGTCATAAATCACGCGACAAAGCTAGCTGATGTTCGCCCGGAAAACAACTCGCCGTCGCCCGATCCTCCCCCTTCCCTCCGGCGTCGCTACCCGTTAAGCTCTGAGCGATGGCGGACACCTTAGTCGTCAATGAAATCTATTTGAGCCTGCAAGGCGAGAGCACCTTCGCGGGTTTGCCGTGCGTCTTCATCCGGCTGACCACGTGCAATTTGCGCTGTTCCTACTGTGACACCGCCTACGCGTTCACGCGAGGCGGCCAATGGTCCCTGGCGGGGATTCGGGAGGAGGCGCGCCGATTGGCCTTACCGTACGAACCGGGCGGCGCGGAGAAGCCATCGGCATGGATTCACCCCGGGGTCGGGAGGCTGCCGCTCGTAGAATTGACCGGCGGCGAACCGCTCGTGCAGCCGGGTTCTTTGCCGCTCATGGCGGCGCTGAGCGACGACGGTTTCACGGTGCTGCTCGAGACCAGCGGCGCTTGGGATATTTCAGCCGTGGACCGGCGCGTTAGGCGCATCATGGACCTCAAATGTCCCAGCAGCGGCGAGAGCGGGCGCAACCGATGGGAGAACCTCGCCCACCTCCAAGCCACCGACGAAGTCAAGTTCGTCATCGGCACGCGCCAGGATTACGAGTGGGCCGCGGCCACGATAGCCGAACGCGGACTCGCTGGGGTTTGCCCCCTGCTCTTTTCATGGGTGCATCCGCTGGCGGCGGAACAGCGGGACAAAGCCCTCAAACCCGTTCCGCCAGACCACACGCCCCTCTCAAGGCGGGAATTAGCGGAGCGAATTATCGCCGACGCCCTCCCCGTTAGGTTTCAGGTTCAACTGCACAAAGTGATCTGGCCGCCCGAGCAACGAGGGGTATGAGCGGCGCGACGAAAACGGCGAGCGCCCTGGCGCTGTTGCGCGACTTTGAATCGCCCAATGTCACTTTCCTGGACCCGGACGGTTCCTGGCCCATCGTTTGGGAGCGGGCCAAGGGCGTGGCGGTCTGGGACGCGGCGGGAGCGAAGTATCTCG
>Ga0316217_10004436_pt1 | contig 15178 bp, 12 predicted proteins | sample 1anoAmetaG_FD_203633 | JGI IMG/M metagenome (GOLD analysis project Ga0316217, IMG submission 203633) | Freshwater microbial communities from Trout Bog Lake, Wisconsin, USA - 1anoA | ecosystem: Environmental > Aquatic > Freshwater > Lake > Hypolimnion/Profundal zone | place: USA: Wisconsin... | reverse complement strand
TCCTTTGGCTTATATTAACCTATCATAATATTATGGACTTTGACACTTAATCGGTGCTTATGAATGAGGAACATAATTCCATATTTCCTACCCTTTTACAATCTGCTTTTTGTATTCTTTTTGAAAACAATTAAGTTCTAGGAATACATAAACAGAAACAAATTAATATCAACATCTTTTTTCAGTCAAATAAAATCACTACAGCCTCACTTTGAAATCGATGGAATATCCGCTATAATTCTTACTTTAGTCAATAACATTCTCATATTCAAGCTCTCCAAAGTATCTCTTCTAAAAGCACCACATCTGCAAAAGCCGAGAAAGATTTGACGAAAGCCCATCTTTGTTCCCCATTCCTGTTATAAACATAATTTTTATGCTAGGGATACTGCTATCTTTGATTTCCCTCTTTATTGCTTCATGCAAGCCTGAGATATGCTCTATAAAAAATAATGCCCTCAAACTACGAAAGTCAGCTTCAATCGTTTGTTTTGAGTGTTAAGCAACTGCTTTTCTAACTTACTCTTTCAGCAGTTCTAAATATCTGCTTTAGGCAATGTCATGGTAGATTTTCTAGTATTTAAGATTCTCAAATATATCTTTTCGACCATAGAGTTGCCAGATAAAAAGTATTTCCTTTCGAATCTGCTCCTTGTTCAAGTCTTTGATCAGTATTTTGTATTACCTTGATGTACAGTTGGGATGCTTTTATCTCACAGCCACTTATTATTTGCTAATGTTTGTGGATTCACTTTTCTTATCTTCGCCAACAGTAGATTGCTGATAGCGTTCAGGCGCAGGAACTGTAATGCTAGCTTTCATAGTTAACTTTTTCTTCACTTTTTATTTAATTGAGTCAAACATACCTGACTTTTTTGTTGTAAGATCTGCTACTTCTGAGTTCTTTTTAGATTTCAAAGCTTTGAAAAGTATCGAAGTTTCTTTCTTGTCTTGAGCGAAAGCAAATACGAGCTTTAAATTGATGATTATTCTTGGTTGAGATACGCCAGATAATATGTGCAAACGATTTATTATCATTTTAGATTATCAAGCCGCTAAATAAACGAAACTGAAAAGTTTCTCAAGGTTTTTTCAAAATGGTCAAAGTTGCTACTAACAGAAGTTTGCTTTGAACTCTTTGTAATAAATTATTTAAGCAAATGGATATTCATCAGTTGCTTGAAAGGCAAGTTTTAGTAACTCCCAAGCGGGCTGAAAGAAACTTCACTTATGTAATCAAAAAAAGCCACATTCAACTTGAGCCAGAATTTGTACAAGAAAAAGTTCCCACTATTCCCAGTATAAGGATCCAGCTGAGATCCAACAGCGAAAACAAAAAAGTAACGAAAGATAAAAAAACTGTCAAAGAATACAGTATTCAAGCGTACGATGTCCCAATATCCGATCTATAACCAGTCAAAATGAGGAACATAAAAACATAACGCCAATCGCCCAAAAGAAAGTACAACAGCTTAGAAAAGAAGATCTAATCACTTACTCCTCAACCAAGTCATGAGCTGATTGCTAAAAAGGAAAATGCCTATCAAAGCTACATGTAATACATAAGAAGTTCACCCGATTAGTAATATAAAACTGTAATTAATTTCTAACACTTGAGAAGAAGAGGACGGAGAGATGGCATCATCTAAAATTAGAAGAGGCTAATTCACAACCTTATTGGTATTTTTAACAGCCTATATGACGTAAAGATAGATTTATAAAGAACTTAAACATTTTTACAGAGAAAGCCAAAAAGACTATTTCCTAAAGCTGTAGAAACTACCTTCAGACATATTAGAAAGCCAAAGTTTAAATAATACTTTCCATCTACTACCCCAAGCTTCTACACACTAAGCTAAGGCCTTACCTAGTTTATAAAAGACAAGTCATTTACTACATTTACATATTAAACAGCAGCAATTTGCTATAAAAGTTAAACCCTACTCAGATAGATTCAATAAAACTCTCAGTAAAGTACATTAAGTAGTGTTTGTAAGTGCTAATCGAAGTATTTCTTCATTTATTTAGCCTATCCTTCAGATGTAAGAGTAGGTTGTGAGCAGAATCAATGAAACTTTTAGGATTTTAAAAGCGATCAGCTAAGTGTAAAAAAAACTAAGCGTAATTGAAAGATAAATGCGTAGAATGTAAAGATAAACATATTAAGGTTTATAAAATCAAATAAAGCCTTGCTAAAGATAGAACTAGCTTTTTCTTACTTGATAACGGATAAATAGTAGTGGCACTTATAAAAACTGTACGAAAAATAAATGGAAATTTCATGGAAGTTTCTGCAGATTCCTCCTTTTCCCTATCTTCCTGAAAAAAACGAGAAGAAAAAGTACACTCTTGTCCTCTAACTAGATCAAACTATAATTTACTATGACCAAGCTCACAAAACTCTCAAATATCGGCCTTACATAGATATCTTTCTTAACAAATTGAGAGATTCCTACTAGATTGTTATTTTTACTACTTCCACCTTAAAATACGCACGAATCATGGTTGCCCAGATCGAAAAAGTTGGGAAATACTTTGATTACATTTTGAGTGAGGCACACATGACATTTTCTGAAGGGGGTTTAGTGAAGGATTTTTCACGATTAGGTAGAGATGCTAAAAAAATGGTAATAGTTGACCATTCAAAGCCCACAATCAAGAAGTTCACAGTAAACTGCGTTGAAATTACTCCTTGGCTAGGAGACAAAAACGATAGATATCTATACAAACTCTCGAATACTCTTTCAGGTAATCATTTAAAAACTTAGAGATCTGTAAGAATGAAATTGAAGATGTAAGGCATTACTTTTGGCAAAGTAACTCATCTCTATAAATGATTGATGAAAAGGAAGAAGTAAATCTTTAAAAGAAAGGGTAAATCCATCCAAAGGAGAAGTAAATTTCAAACTAAAATTTTACTTGATTTATATGTTTTTTGAGTTTTCATAAGGACTTCTCTTCCTGAAATGAATTCCCTTGAAAAAACCCATTTATTTTTCCAGAATGAATTTGCTTGATTCAGCAAAAAACTATTAATAATATTATGTTTGATAGTATTAGTAACATATTCAGCCTTCCTTCAGCCAGAAGAAACAAATATGAAACTAAACCTTCATTCAAAACGCACATAACCCAACACCGCATAAGTAAAACTCATCAAAAGATCGAAAATAAGTAGCCTTACCTATAAAGTCTGATCTAATGTCTGAAAAATCCCATTGAAGAGTGGATTTTGCATCATTAGGCACATTTGAAATCCCACATCGTAAACAAAACCATTTACTAAATGGTTATTTAAAACTCAAAGAGAGGTCTGCTCAAATAAGATGGCTAAATGAGAATAACAGTCCACAATTTGTTCGTTTTGATGGTCCAATACTAAATCCTGAGTTAGTTCATAAAATAAATGAATACAACCTAGCTATAGTTATTGATAGATGGAGTCTGCGGCATTTACCTTAAAAGCACTAATGAATCGATTTAATAGCTAACTTGTGTTTTGCATCATACCATTATAAAGTCAAGAATAAGAAAGAAATAGTTAGCTTAGTAAGTTTCTATCTTCAAGCCTTTGGAGATCTAAAATATTCAGAACTTTTTAGAAATTTATGCGAAGCTGGATACCAAAAATTAAAAAGAATTCTACCCTATTGTAGTGAGGACAATTCCTATGCTTTCCGAGCTGCTAAAAGTGATAGTAAAAACAAACCCACTGCCGGCAAAATATTCGATTATCCAAAAAATCGAATGGATCGACCAAATCAGCTGTCGCCTCTTAGATTTTATAATTCAAGACATCAACTAGATTACATCAAAACAGACTCATTCCAACTAGTTCGAGGGCGTGGGTTTTTAAGACGCCTTGAATGCCGATTTGAAGAAGAAAATGGTTGAATTTGCGGTAAAGGCTTGTAAAAGTATGATAGTATCTATTTAGTTGCTGGATTTGTATCAAGCAAAGAGCTTTTCATGTACGCCTGTAGAGACCTCTACTTTTTTCAGCACGTAATCAAACTCAATAAACGTATACTTGAGATTGTGCATGATATGTAAGAGATAAACCGAAAACACCAGAAGCCAGTTATGGAATTTGTCAAATTTTATCTGTAAGTTGTACTTAACTACGACATCAATCTGCCAGAAGACCATATTAAATCCTTTACATCTATCTTTAAGCTCTCAGATTTCACATATAAAAGCTAATTGGTTGATATCGGACTAAATCCTCAAAGCCCTCTACTTTAAGGATTCATCTAAGTAAGTCTTTATTGAAATAGGCCGTTGAAATTATCGAATCTTAGCAAAAGAAATCAAGTAAAGCTTCCCAATAAAAGATACAATTTCCTGAATTTCTGTTTCAGAAATAGTAAACTATTCTCAGCTATCTCTTACGTTTGGTCTTCAACTTGCAAGTCTAATATTTTGAACTCCTAAATATTGTTTTATAGAAAACTAATAAAAAATTCATCAAACCTTTGCAATATTATTTGATTAAAAATGGGCTTTTGCACTTCTTGGTAGAGGAGCAATAGGCCATTCTCGGAAATGATCGTAAAATGCAGAAAGTTTATTTCAAGATGGTAAGCAACTTAGTCAAAAATAATCCGATAGGTTATAAAATTTTTGATGAAATTCTTAAAGACAGTTTATAGCAGCATCAAAGAAGTCTATTTACTGATGAAATTCGTAAAAACTTTTACTTATCCAAAACATTTTTAACATCTATCCTTGCAGATACTTTAACCCTCAACACCAACAAAGAGTACCCTTTCTACTTCATACCATATTCTTTGTAGCTGTTGCTCTACCAATAATAGAAATCCAAGCATGATATTTGGATCTCTTATATCCATGATGTCATTCTACGTGACTTGAAGAATACCAAAGAAAAAAAAGAAAAGCATGGAAAAAAAGACGAAGCCCTTGAAAAAGAGATCAGCTAATGGGTCACTATTGCCATCATGATTCAGGTTTAGTATGTGCTCTTTAGAAATGGGCAAGATATCTAGCTCGGAGAGTTTACTATGAATTATCTAACAAACATCCTTAACGAAGCTATAAAGTGGAAATACTAAGATGAAACCTAGGTAATGCGCAGAATTCTCAATAACTACGAAGAATGGGAAAACTACTACACTTAAGTCATTTTCAGTAACTAAAGCAACTAAGATGTGATTGAAGTGAGGCTAGGTACAACAGTTAACTTTTTATTTTTGAAAAGGTGGAATAGAAAAATATATAACTCTATTAAGCTTTTTATATAAAGTGTAGTAACCACAGAAGTAGGCTCCGAAAGCTTACTCTTTTGAGAACTGCTTGATTTATTCCCTTTCCATAGTGATAAACATTAACATATAAAAAACGAATATCATTTATAAAAACATTGAATATTTTATTAGAGCTCATTTGCAATTTATTTATTACTCCCATTTTTATGGAATCTATGATTTCTCATAGTAGATGGTGCAGATTATGTAGGTCTTTTAATATCTCCTTTCTTACTTTTTGAGAGCTTTTCTTTCAATTCTTTCAAAATTATCCGAAACTGAGCTTCTTTCTTTAACGGTTGATGGAACGAGTTTTAATTTGATTCTAAAATATTTTAGGAATTGCGGCCTACTGGCCTATTTGTGTCAAAGCCAAAATTTGTTTGGGACATCTGCCTATTTAACTTTTGCTTTTAAGCAAAATAACTTTACAATGTCTGTTTTGACCCAGATCTTTTATGACCTTTTATTCTTTGAGCGTTATATTTCACATATTGCTCTTTTCCGATTTTATTTGTTCCACTTAATTTCAACTATTTTCTTTAGGGGAATTTACATTAAATTGCAGCTTATAGTTTTTACTAAAGGTTTTTCAATACTAAATCTGTCTGCTTTTCTTTTTATTTGTAAAAACTTGGTTTTCCTTTGAGCAAAATAGCAATTTTTTCTTTTTCTTCATTTTTTTGTGCTTTTACCAAAATAGTCTTCAACAAAGATTTCTTCTCAACTTATTCTAAAATAAACTAACGAGTACATGATTGCTTTGCTATTTGCCAATCTTTTTGTAAACTTTCAATTTTTTTCGTTAATTACATCTTTTTTAGAGTAGGACCAGATAATTGTAAAATCTTTTCTTTCTTTATTTTGTCATAATTCAGATCTATTTAAGAAAACTCATCTTGAAACAAAGTTGGCTTCTTTTTCAATCTTTTTTTCAAATCTTTACTACTTGAACGGCAATCACCATCAAAGTAATCCTCGGCAGTTGTTGTAAGTTTGAATATTTGAGCTTAGCCCAAAGAAATATCCTTTCCAAACCTTTTAAATAAGATCTGGATCAGCTAAAGTCCTTGTAGTACCCGTTTTTTCGTCTTTTTTTCTTGTAAGCACTACACTTTCCAAAGATAAGGTAAAGGCAACTAAGTAAAAATGAATTTTACATTGATGTTAATATCTCCAATCAATTGATTTTATCTCCAGAGTTTTACTCTTTTATCGTTTCCTGAGCTGATTAAAAGAGGCTCATCGAATTAGGCAACTTGAAGAGAGGTAATTCCCTGCTTATGGCCAATAAGAGTTTTAATTTCTCCCGAAAAAATGTTCTTGTGTTATTTGTGGGGAAGTATTTACTTGAAAAGTTGTTTTCTTAACTGGTTTTAAAAGATTTAGCGAATCAGCTTATTCTGATTACACTACAAGACCCTCATCTTATTATTTTTGAAATGTTTTTTTTTTGCTTACTCACTAAAATCAATCATAGAAATCGTTCCATCCCCGAATGAGCAAGCGATTCGACATGAAACAACTTCAGTATGATTGCGAACCTGTTTGCATTTAAGGTCACTTGTTAGATGTGTGATATCTTTTCTTGTGCATTCAATTTGAAGCCTATAATTGAGCGATTCTTTTTAGATTTAATAAACGAAAATCTTTCCGATTGAGGTTGAAATCAAAATGAGTCCTAATCCGTTGATAAAGTTGATTGCAGTGGGCTCTTCTTCAGCAAACAAAAACCTAAACTCAATTTTAAGTTGTTAATAGTCACAAATATTAACAGCTTGAGAGTTGATAAACCCAATCATCTCATGATAGGGCGACAAAGCTATAGAAGTAGCTTCTTTACCAACAAAACTGCAATTTAGCTCACGTAGATACTCCCAACTGTTATGGTCTTTGCCAAGTATGATAAAGCCAGAATGGTCACTATAAGTCAATATCTGTCTGTTTATTACATCTTATTCAATGAATTGGATAGAACCATTGTGCCAATGCCCAGTTTGAAGTAACTTTCCAGTATTTTTGCAATAAAAATGCATCTATCCTTTTTAGTTGCCGGTTACCACTTCTCCTCTTGATAAGATAGTACTAAAAGTAATATCTGTAACACTTTTATTAAAACTGCAATCAATTACCTTCAACTTGCCTGTCCTAAAGTCGAATCTTCTAAAATCTTGAGACGTGGTAACCAAAAGCTAATCCATAAAATACTTGGATTTCAAAGGCACTACTTCTTAGATGCATTCAGGAGGTTTTTAGATGTTTAGAAGAATTATTCTTGAACCCATTAAACAAACCTTCTTCTCGACTGCCATGTCCAAGATCTTTGTTATTACTACCTTGTCAGTAAAATCGATTGTTTGAACACATTTGAAATTTCTTATGTTCCAAATTTTGACTTTTCCTCTATCGTCTGCGCTCACGACCATGGGAGCCTTCTTTATTAATGCAAATGTTGTAATTGCTGACTAATGTCCTAATAACTCTCCTCTCAATGAGGAATCAAGATAAACATTATTTATCTAAAACAAGCTTATTTTCTTTTCATATCCGGCAGTTAGAAGCATTTGGTAGTCTTCAGAATACCTTAGAGTATGTAGCATTCTTCTCTCAACTTTTGTGTCAATTTAAGCGATGAGCTCTCCTTTTTAGAGGCTCAGCAACTGTATTTTAGCTGTCTAGGTATGACTTCCTTTTTGTTCCTGAGCTACTGCCAAAACATAGATTGAAGGAATTTAACAGATATCACTGATCTTTGATTTATTTTTGCTAAGCAAGATCTTAGCTGGCATCTATTTCAAGAGATTCCAGATGTAAATTTTTCCATCTATGTCAGTTGTAATCCATTTTCTAAAAAATTCTAAGTACCAAATGTTATTTTGTAACTCTTGACAGTATTTGGTGGTGTTGATAGACTTTTAAAAAGTGAAATTGTCACTTACATCCCAAAAACTAATCGAAAAATCTTTGAGCACAGCGCCTAATCTCTCCTAGTTTTAACTAAAACAAATACTTATAACTGCCAGATCTTTCTTGGCCCTAATAGTAGAAGGTTTCACGACCTTCTACAATTTCGAGTTCGTGTTATAAACTCCAATCCAATCGGCAAGGCTCTAGAGGCAATACATATTCTTATTGTTTTACGAGTAACAAGCACTAAATCAATCAACAAGTACTGGCTAATAATGTTCTAATGCTTACTATTGTCTATGTTTTGCTTATCAAGACTTACTTTGTAAATTTACTACAAGTGACCTTTCAAGAGGGGAGGGTTCCTCAAGTATGATAATTTTTATTCTACATGCCCTTTTATGGGAATCCATTTTGCTTCTAAATCTTTATCCAGCCCTCCTTCCTAAAGTATGTACTTCATAAATAGAACAATACTTGGCAAATGAAATCTGTAAACTGCGAAAACTTGACTTTGCTCTCTCCATTACATATAGCCTAATAAAGCTCCTCTAATCCAGCAGCGAGATAGGGAGTTTCCTTTTCGTTGTGCTCAATACAGTTCATAAAGAAGCGAGTAAACTCAAGTAAGTCAAGTCCATCTTCTCTCAGCCGATAGATATTTTCGATACTCAGCAAGACATTTTTATCGATCAGCGTCACCAATTCTTGAATTGAAAATCTATCTTCTGCTCGGTTCCGATTCTATGACCACAAGCTAAGCTGGTTTTCTATTTCTATTTGCTCCATTATAAATTATAAATTTACGTTTGGTTCTACCTTATTGCAATCAGAATGACACAAAAGATGAGCCATCTTCATAAATCAATCACTATTTTATCACAAGTTCAAGATTTATCAAAGAATTTGGTCAAATATTAGCAGATCAAATGAGAATCTATGAATTATAAATGGGCAAAGACGAAGGTCTTTACACATTAGATAGCAAATAATTGCATTTAAAAGCTTTACATTTTTTAGATTACGAAAAAAGTGAGAATTCAAGCTAAAAATGGCAGCAGCTGATATTTAGTAATCATTTTGAGAATCTTGGACAATGGCATGATTGAAAATGATTTGTAAAACTATAATTTGAAGAAATTTTAGAAATTATCAAAGAAAGCCTATCAAATTACATAGTTTTTGAAGATGGATTATTCAATGATTAGCTATCAAACGACCACAGATGTAAGTAAGTAGCATAAATCAGGTTAAAGAAAATGATAATTGATTCAAAAGATGCTGATCCTAAACAAGTTATTCAACCAAATTAAGGAAAAATTACAAGTCTAAACTCTTATACAACATATGAAAAAAGGACTAAACTAAAGGCAATATTGACATTAAGTTTAGAGAGTAAATAAGTTTAGAGAAAAGGTAAGTTTAGAGTGAAGATAATCGAGTATTAGAGATAAATATGATTAAAATAGCTGATCTTTTAAATTACTCAAGCAGATTTCGAACGTCATCTATCAGTTTTATGCCATTTTTAAGCAATTAGCTCGCTATAAAAGAAATATAAATGTTATTAATCCAAAGATTGAAACAGGTTAATTATAATTTTCTGTACTCAACAATGCAAAAGCCTTTTGTCACGGGACTCCGCCTCAAAAACAGCTTTTCGAACCAACTGGTAACCATTTTGAAAATTAGGAAGACTTTGAGCCTCTAAATGGCAGAGACGTCAAGTGGTATACATGTGGACCTACTGTATATGCAAACAGTCACATGGGACATGCTAGGTACTCATCAGGCCAATTAGAAACTACCTTTGCAATGATATGATCCGCAAAGTGCTAAGAGACTACTTTGGATACAATGTGCAGGTAAAGATTTTTGGATTCAGTATTGTATGAACATAACTGACGTTGATGACAAGATTATTAACAGATCAAATGAAGAAGGGATTGAATACTTTGAGTTCGCAAGGAGATGGGAAAATGACTTCTTCAATGATATGAAGTAAAACTAGTCTAAAATAGATAGCTAGGAGTTGATGATCCAGATTATCTTACAAGAGTTACCTAATTTGTCCCTTAAATTGTCAAATTTATTGAAAAGATCATCAGCAATGGTTACGCTTATGCCTCAAATGGTTCAGTTTACTTCGACATAAAAGAATTTCAAACCAAATTCAAGTATGGTAAGCTAAAGAGAATGAAATAGGCTTAAACTGAAGAATAAGAAACGAATGAAAAAGGGTAGAAAAGAAACAAAGAAGATTTCGCTCTCTGGAAAGCAGCAAAACCAAGTGAACCCTTCTGGGAGTCGCCTTGGGGAAATGGACGCCCAGGCTGGCATATTGAATGCTCAACCATGGCGAGCTCGATTCTGGGAAAAAATCTAGACATTCATTCAGGTGGAATCGATCTTATCTTCCCTCATCACTAAAACGAAGTAGCCCAATCCTAAGCCTTCAATAATGAACCAAACTGGGTAAAATACTTTATTCATGTCGGGCATCTCCATATCAAAGGGTTAAAAATGTCTAAAAGTTTGAAAAACTTTATCACCATTAAATAACTTACAAAGCTAGTTCCTGCTAGGATATTAAAACTTTTCTTCTTCATCCATCAGTACGATGTGATTCTAAGCTATGACCCTTAAACCTCTCTTAAATAGTCCGAAGAAAAGGACAAAAGGTATAAAAATTTCTTTGGAACCCTCCAAGCAATAATCAGACAATAAAAAATTAGTACACCACAAAAAATCAATGAAGAAGATGCTGAGTTTGATAAAGCTCTTTAAAAATATTAGAACAACGTTTATGAAGCTTTTTGTGACAACATCAATACTCCTAGAGTAATTAGTGAAATCGATGAGGCCATCCGCAAAACAAACATTTACCTTAATTCGAAAACCAAAAAAATAACCTTGTTAGCTAAGGCCTATCGAGTTATCATCAAACCCTTGGCTGTTATGGGTCTCAACTACTAATCTAGCTAATCGACGTCTAGCTAAGCTTTGATTTTGACCGCTATTACCAAATTCAGAGATTAAATTCGAGAGAATTCAAAAAGTGACTTTAAGAAAATTCTTGAAATTTGCGACAAATTCAGAGACTACGATATGGTTGATTTGAATGTGCGGATCGAAGACAAAAAGATTGGCGACCCTTCCACTTGGAAATATTAATCTAAATAAATCTTAGTGAAAGAACGCGAAAAGAAGATTGAAGACAAGTTAAAGAAGTAGCGAGATGTAAAAGAAAAATAAGAATAAAAACTCAAAAAAGTAATTTTCAAGTAAATTAGATGAGAACAAGCCCGAAAGATCTTTGGTTCAATGATCCTAAGTATAGCGAATTCGACGAACGAGGGATCCCTACCCATGAAAATAAGGAAGAAAAAGTGAAAGAAGGCCAAGAAGAAAAGAAAATAACCGTTTCTAAGCCGATTAATGATAAGCTGAGAAAAAAACTTGAAAAAGAATGGAATGAGCAAAATGAAGTCTACCAGAAATGGGTCTAATCTCAAGGTGATAAAAAATGATTAGCCTGAAATAAAATTAATTAATAATCAATAATCAAATGGAGGTTTAAAACATTACTTTTGTTGGAACCTGTTTGAACCTTATTTTTATTTTCCTTTCAATTGTACTCATAATTTGTGTTGAGCTTGTTTAGAAGAGGAAATAAAGAGAACGTTTAGGGAAAATCATGAATTTCAACCTTTCACAAAAATAGTTAAGCCGGGTATCAGACTCATCTAAATAAGATTCTTTCTTAGGTGAGATAAAATAAAAAGTCAAAAACACGATTGCCAAATAGTACGGACTAAATCTTTCTCAATGATTTCTTAGAATCAATCATAGCAACAGGCCTTATTGAAATTCAAAAAATAAAAATCAAGAACTTACTTTCAGGTGTTTCAATGCATATTTCCCTAATAAGGCAGTGTTCTATATTCTGTGCATTAGTGCTGCGTATTCGAATTCTTCAGGGTTGCCTTGTAACTTTTATTTGTACCTGGCTCTATTTTTTTACAAGCTGCTTTTGTAGCTTTTGTGGAAACTTGTTTAAATGCTCGTCTTCAAAGGAGATTTTCTAGCATTTTGCACGCAAAGCAGTGAGTTTTTCAGGCTTTGAGTCACTTCAGACTCAAACCTTTGATTTCTTTCCTATCGTTTACCAGGTATTTTTCTTTTTTTTATCTTAAAAAGAGGCTTGAAGCCTTGAGTGGTATTATTGAAACAATCTTAACTTTCCTCATCCTACATCTTTTATGCGAAATAGCTATCCATTATCTTTTAAGTGATTGCATTATTTTTGAACGGTATTGTCTTTATTTAAACTAATTCGTTATTACTTAGGAAAAGACTCTTCTTTTTAATGCTTCTTTCTAGGGAACTTCTTACCTGTCCTCTTTTGAAGATAGAGCCTTCCAACTGACTATCTTTACAATGAGATTCTTCAAATTATTGAACAGAATTAAGTGGTTGGTTAAAGTAAGATTGTAGCTTCGTTGTTGAGCTTCTCAGCTTCCTTGGCCTCTGCATTTACTAATTTTATTGTGATTAAGCAAATTTAAAACTTATCACGAGTTAATAAAATGAAATTAATAGATTTTGATATTTTTGAAAGGTTAGGTTTAGCGAATCATTTTAAGTTTATGAAAGAGTCTTCTAAAGCTTCTAAAGTGTATTTTGCATCCTCCATTGTTATGCAAAGAGGAGGTTGAATTCTCACACAGTTTCCGAAAACACCACCTTTACTAAATAAAAGACCTCTTTCACGTGTTAGTTACATTAACTAGTTGGTTTCCTACTTTCCAAACTGCTTTGACTCTTTATCTTTTACGATCTATAACCCGATCATTAGTCCTTGACCTCTGACCTCACCAAGAAATCTGTACTTAGGCACCATTTTTGTCAATTAAGCGAATAAATAATTTCCGATTTTCTAAGCATTCTACTGCAGTTTTTCTCTCTGAATAATGTTTAAAACTTCAATGCCTACCCTACATTGAAGATGTCCTCCTCCAAAAGTATTGAAGTAAACCTGTTTTATTTTGTCAGTAATTTCTTTCCTTGTAACTACAGCCCCCATAGGAAGACCATTTCCGATACTTTTTGCCAGTGTGATAATATCAGGCTTTATCCCCTGCCATTTATGACCCCAATAATGATTTCCCACTCTCCCAAAGCCAGTTTGAACCTAATCACAAATAATCAAACCCCCGTATTTATTTCTTACAAGGTCCACCATCTTAGGTAAATATCCGGGCGGCAAGGTGTAGATTCCACTGGCTCCTTGAATGCATTAAAATATAAATCCAGCAACTTTACCAGGGGAAGTTGAATTAAGTGTCTCTTAGGCTTCAGCCAAAAGCTCCTCTATTGATTTGCAGCTTCCTCTGTAGAGACTGGGCCAAGCAAACTTCTCAAATTAAAATCCACCTCTCATTCCAGTGTTCCATATGCCCACATTGGTCATATTACCTGCGTTTCCAGCCATGCCATGATACCCGTTTTTAAGGCTATAGATCTTGTATTCCCTGGTAAAGAGCCTCGCTAGATAAACTGCAAAGTCGTTTGCCTAACCTCCAGAATTGCACAGATATACACTGTCAAAGCCTTACCCTAATTCTTAACAAAGACGCTTTGAATACTCCCCCTGCCACTCACTTGCATAGATTGACGAAGTATGGACGAGTTTTTGCGCCTGATCGGTGATTACCTTAACGATCTCAGGATGGGAATGTCCGCAAGATACGGTAGATATTCCTGATGCCAAATCAAGGTATCTGCGACCGGTATGATCGTACAAATATTGGAGATGACCTTAAACAAGAAGAAGGGGTTTTTTGTAGTAATGAAAGTAAAAGCTTGGCATATAGGTGGCTCTATCTTTGACCATTTGGTCAAAAGAAGGACCGCTGTAAGGTCTTGGAGTGTGGTTTGTGACAGGCAGCTGACCTTTAAAGCTTTTAACTTCCGAAAATCGGAGTCTTTGGAAAACTTTGTTGTACATCATTGCAAATAAATAATAGCTTAATAAACAACATTCAAATTAATGCATAGATTTAATTCTATTATATTTTGGGCTTTCTCAAAATCCCAATTTAGCAAAGTTAAGAATTCTATTAAGCTTCAGGATGTTTTAGTATTACTTTGAATAATTAAAATTTTTTATTTTTAAGTCCAACTTCAACACCTAAATCATGCGTTTTAGATAATTCTACTAAAAACAAGTTTAGTTGACATAATTGTAGGAAAAGGCCAGTTTTGGAAGCAGAAGCTATCTAATACCCGAGTTTCTGTTTAAAACATACTTTTTCGGACCGATTAGGATTTGATCAAAACCTTTAATAATTCTATAAATATTGAGGTCAAGAGATCAGAAAATATAAAGATCTACCTTATAGTTTGTTAAAGAATTTGGCAAATAAGCTAAAGTTTTGCTTATTTATATTTTTTTGTATTTTAGAGTGTGCCTTTAAAATTTGAAAGCCATTAGGACAGCGAATAAAAATGCAGGAAATGTTTTTAATTAATAAAAAATCGGCAATAAGCAAAAAATCTATGATTTGGACATAATTAATTAAATAAGTATAGGGCCAGTAAAACTGTTTGAATCCCAAAGACATTCAAAAACCATTTAGATTAGCAACTAAAATAAGCTTTTTTCTAAAAAATCATAGACTACTAACAGAATGTTAAGCCAATAGGAAATAGATAGCTTTGTATCATAAGTAGATAATCTTTTAAGGCTAAGTATACATACAGTCATTCAGTTAGTATATCAAGGTTGCTCCAATTATACAAAAACGTCTAAAATTAGTCTGCACGATTGAATATAGCTGATACTCACCCGCAAAAGTTGAGGTTTTTTGAAGTAAGTGTAAAATTTCACAAATTTCCACGCATTAATAAATAATCAGACTTTAACCTCTACACCATCTTTCCATCTTACGGTGCTAGTATAACCATTCTTAGTTATTTCACTCATTCCTTACAGCTTTCCG
>Ga0316217_10004435_pt1 | contig 15179 bp, 15 predicted proteins | sample 1anoAmetaG_FD_203633 | JGI IMG/M metagenome (GOLD analysis project Ga0316217, IMG submission 203633) | Freshwater microbial communities from Trout Bog Lake, Wisconsin, USA - 1anoA | ecosystem: Environmental > Aquatic > Freshwater > Lake > Hypolimnion/Profundal zone | place: USA: Wisconsin... | reverse complement strand
GGCCAGCCCCAGGTTGCCCTGGAGCACCGAGACCACGAACGGCACGATGTCCGACGCGCCCACCAGGAACGACATCACCCGCAGGCCGGCGTTCTGGAAGTAGAGCAGCACGAACTTGGTGATGAACGCCACAGAGATGAACATCAGCGCGAACAGCAGCGCCGCGTTCAGTTCCAGGGGGTTCCGGTCGCGCACGGCCGCCTCCTCGGCAGGCGCCGGCACGGGCGCCTCCTCCGGAACCGGTTCCGGCTTCCGGCCGCGCCGCAGCCACCAGGCCCAGCCGGAGATGAGCACCGAAAGCACCAGGAACGGCGCCAGCAGGCGCAGCGCCACCACAGGCTTGAACGCCGCCACCAGGAACAGCATGCGCAGATACATGGTGGGCGTGGACAGCAGGATGGCCGCCGCCGCCTCCAGGGCCTGGTCCGGCACGTTCCGGGTCCGCCTGGCCAGCACCAGCGTGGTCATGGTGCTGGAGTACAGTCCCCCCACCAGGCCGGTTATCAGCATCCCCCGCCTGGGGTACAGGTAGGTCTGAACCACGTAGCCCAGGTAGGAGATCCCGGTGGTCACCACCACCGCCATCCAGATCTGGCGCGGCGTCACCGGCAGGATGGCGAACACCTGGCCGGCCCACCCGGCCACCGGCGGCTCGGCCGGGACCAGCGGCAGGATCACCCCGGCGATGGCCAGGAACTTGCACACCGTCACCACCTCGCCGGTCTCCAGGCGGTTGGTGAACTTCCGGATCCGGCCCTTGGAGTGCAGCACCAGCAGGATGGCGATGGCGATGGCCATGAGGAACCAGTGCGGCTCGTGGATCGCCACCGGCGCCATGGCGTAGGTGAGGAAGGCGATGATCACCCCGATCATGCCCAGGCTCTTGTGCAGCCGGACCTTGTGGTTGTAGTAGGACAGCAGGAACGGGGTCAGCGCCGCCAGCCCCAGCAGGAACGCGGCGTGGGCCGGCACCGGGATCTGGTACAGCACGTAGCCCAGCAGCCCCAGGAAGATGAAGGTGCGCACCGTGCCGAAGGTGTCGAACTTGCCCTCCTGCTCGTAGTAGTCGCGCAGCCCGATCCCGATCAGCGCGCTGACCGCGAGGGTGAGCAGCAGGGGCGTGGCCTGGGGCGGCAGCAAGGGCACCTCCCGGAAGGAAGGACATAACGTTAAAATATTCATCCATGACTTTGGTTTGTCAATAACCAACCTGTTTCCAATTAAACCGTCAGGCCGCCCGGACGGAAGGCATCTTGATGCGAATGACATTTAGTAATAAATAATATTTTCTGAGTGAATCCATTCATGGGTTCCCGGCATCCATGGGTCGAGCGGCATGGCCTGACGGGGTTCCATGGACGCCTGGAGCCAGACCTTGAAACCAACGATGGATCATTGAATGGATTATTCGTTTGCCTCCTTCACCATCCTGGACCGGATCTTCCTCCTGGCGGGGGTCGTCGGGACCATCGGCGTGCTCTTCCGGCTGGTTCTCCTGTTCGCGGGCGGGGACCTGGACGGGGATGACGCCGGACCGCCGGATGGGGACGGTTTCCGCGCCCTCAGTGTCCACGGCCTGTCCTCCTTCTTCATGATGTTCGGTCTGGTCGGGCTCGCCCTGGGGCGGCAGAGCCGGGCGGGCGCCGGCTGGTCGCTCCTGGGCGGTCTGCTGGCGGGCCTGGCCGCCGTCTGGATCATCGCCCGCCTGTGCCGGTTCGCCCTCCGGCTCCAGTCCAGCGGCACCCTCCCCATGGAGGCGGCCACAGGCTGCTCCGGCACCGTCTACCTGACCATCCCCGCGGGAGGCACCGGCCGAGTGAACGTCAGGATCGGCCTGTACCTGATCAACGTGAACATCACCGACATCACCGACGAATCCGGCTACATCGACAGCATCGGCAAGAAGGCCGCGGCCGAGGCCATCAACCAGGCCAAGGTGGACGTGGCCGAGCAGGAGAAGCTGGGCAGCATCGGCGAATCCGAGGCCACCCGGGAGCGGGAGATCAAGGTGGCCGAGAACGTGGCCGAAGCCCAGAAGGGCAAGAAGCGGGCCGAGGCCGACCAGCGGGTCTACGTCAAGCACCAGGAGGCCACGGCGGTGGGCGGCGAGAACGAGGCCCTGGCCGACATCGCCCGCACCAGCGCCGAGCTGGCGGTGCAGCAGGCCGAGGCCGGCCGGCGCGGCGAGGTGGCCCGGCGCGAGGCCGAGGTGGAGATCCAGAAGGCCCAGTACCGGGCCGAGACCGAGCGGCTGAACGCCCTGGAAGTGGCACGCCAGGAGGTGGACAAGCGCAAGGTCGAGATCGCCGCCGAGGCCGAGGCCGAGAAGACCCGGCGCGAAGCCCGGGGCGTGGCCGACGCCATCCTGCTGAAGTACCAGGCCGAGGCCGAAGGCATCCGCAAGGTCCTGGAGAGCAAGGCCGCCGGCTTCCTGGCGGGCATGATCAAGAGCCTGCCGCCGCTGCATGACGTGGCGGGGCTGGCCGGGATCGAGCTGCCCAGGTACCTGGGGCGGGTGGCCGGGGAGGAGGACGCTCCCCCCCTTTAGCTGTGCGCGATGAAGTCCAGGTAGTTCCCCCGGTCGACGCGCCGCCAGGCGGCTTGCGGATAGGTTTCGGCCCAGCGGGCGGTCGCCTTGGCCCGGGCCCGGGCCCGGGGCGAAAGCTTGAACTCGAACGCCCGAAGGTCTTCGCCTTCCACTTCCACGTAGTCCACCTCAGCTCCTGAGTGCAGGCGCCAGAACCGCCCCTCTACGCCGGGCGACGGACGCTTGCGCCGCTCGGCCACCAGGAAGTTCTCCCAGAGCGCACCCTGGTCCTGGCGGGCGCTGGACGGGCGGAAATCGCCGATGGCGACATTGCGCACCCCCAGGTCATGGAAGTAGACCTTGTCGTTCCGGGTGACCTCGTTGCGCAGATTGCGGCTGAAACCCTTGAGCCGGAAGACGATGAAGGCCTTTTCCAGCAGGTCCACATAGTGGGCGACCGTGTCCCTGGACAGCCCCAGGGCGGTGGCCAGCTCCGGCAGGGAGACTTCGGAACCCACCTGGTAGGCCAACATCCGCACCAGGTCCACCAGTTTGCGAGGGTTGCGAAGGCCTCCCATCTCCAGCAGGTCCTTGAACAGGTAGGCCGCGTGCAATTCCCTCAGATAGGCGGCCCGGTCCGCATCGCCTTCGTAGGCCTGGACTTCCGGATACATGCCGTAGACCAGATCCTGGTCCAGCCGCCGGTCCTGCTCCGCGGGGTTGCGCAGTGCCAGGCATTCCCGATAGGAGAACGGATGGAGGTGAAAGGACCAGGTGCGCCCGGTGAGGGCCTCCCGGGTCCTGGAAGCCAGATCCAGGGCCGAGGATCCGCTGACCAGCAAACGCAGTTCAGGGTGGCGGTCATGGATGAGCTTCAAGGCCAGGCCCACATCCGGAATGCGCTGGGCCTCGTCCAGAAAGAGCAGTCCGTAGCCTGCCACCAGGCCGTCCAGGAGAACCGCATCCCGGGAGGCCAGAAGCTCGCACACGACGGCATCGTCCCCGGTGAGTTCCAGAGCCCGGAACGGCAGTTCCTTCAGCAGATGCCGGGCCAGGGTGGTTTTCCCGACCTGGCGGGCCCCGAACAGCAGGAGGATTTTTGCCCCCTCCATCAACCTCTGGCTCATGGCGGAGTGGATCTCGCGGTCCAGGAACACGGTTTCACCTTGAATTAGACTAATACGATCGTCGAATTAGCCTAATTATGCCGATCATGATCGTCGAAATCAAGGTATTGCCCTGAAGCGCCAGCTTCAGAGGCCTCAAATCGTCATCCGGGACCCATCCCAGCTCATGACCACCTGATGGTGATGCTTCAGATCCCGCACCGTTTCCGGCAGGAAGCCCACCACGCAGATGCCTTCCACAGCACGCACGCTGGCATAGGCCAGCCCGCGCTCGGAGTTCCTGTGTTCCCGCGCGAACCGCTGGGAGGCGCTGTAGTTGTCTGGATCATACAGCCCATGGACCCGGGAACGTCTCAAATCCAGGAACACCCCCTCCAGTGCGCCCGAAAGCATCCGGAAATCCAGGCGGGTGGCGCCGGCCCGGTCGCCCTTGAGATAGCGCGCCTGCCAGTAGCGAACTTCCTCAAGCGCGGTCTCGGGTTCCATGGCGACATAGATCGTGCCCCAGGTGCCATCGTTGAAGCGGCTGGGCGTGCCGCCGAGGCTGTAGGCGAAGGCTGCCGCCACATAGGCATTGGCGTGGCCGAAAGCCTGGATGAGCCGGTTGGTTTTCGCCTCCAGCGCGTTGAGCAGATCGTAGTCGGAAGGATCCGCGACCCTTTCCAGCAGATCAGCCGAGGGCACCCGGGTCGGGATGAGCCGCCATGCGCTTCGGCCGGTCAGGTCGATATGCCTGGGCTTCATCCCCAGCCGCCTCGGCGGGCGTCCAGGTGACGGCGGACCTGGGCCAATCCTTCCAGGGAGAACTGCATGAGAACAAACGGTGGCTCGCCCATGAATGGATAGTTGTCGTTGGGCCGATGGAGCCACTGATCAGCGACTTCGTTCTGGGGGAACAGGATCGCCAGGGCTTTCCAGATGCCTACAAGATGGCCGAGCCGCTCCAGCGTATCGGGGCCGAGTTTGACCGGACCGCTGGCAGCCTTGCGCTTCCAGGCATACAGGGTGCTGCGGACGGTCAATCCGAGCAGACCCAGCTGCTGGCCTTCCGTGAGCCGCCAGGCCTTGGCGATGTTGAAGAAAGCGCGCAGACCCGCACCAGCGAGGTCTTCGGGCGCGGTGCCGGAAGGTCCCGTGAGCAGGGGATCCAGGTGGGCCATGGGCGCCTCCTGGTTCCAGTCTAAGACTGATTCAGAACTTTTCAATATATATTTGTCCTTTTTCGGACTCAGTTTTTTCGAACAGGTCAGGAAATGGCCATCTTCAAGCCGGGGCCAAGGGCGGATCAGGCGGTGATTGCAAAGCCTTCGCGGTCCCCAGGGATGTCTTTCTGCGGCTGGAAGCTGGGATCTACCAGGAAGCGGCCCGGATTGAATGGGGCACGATGATGCCCCTCCATTGCCGCCACAGGACAGCTGCTTTCGCTGGGGCATGCTTGATTAACCTTTTATGTATTTCCCCAATCGATATGACGGAATAACAAATCTCTGTCGGGGAATGGCTGAGCAACTGCTTCAACACCGTTCGATTATTTCTGCGTATTTGAATCAGGACATTGGTATCCAGCATGAGAAGCATCAGACGATGCCCTTGATGTCAGGCATGTCGAATGCCACAGGTTCGATGGTTTCCTCCATGGGAGGCAGGGCGGCGAGCATGGCAAGATAGGCTGGATCCCAACCAGCGGGCTCAATGGGTTCCAGGATCACAGCCTGACCAACCTTGCGGACACTGACGTTCTTGATTGACACATCAAACCGGCAGGACTGGGGCAACCGGACAGCTTGGGATCTCCCGTTCATAAATACACTGGCGCGTTCCATCGTCGCTCGGAGGTTATGCGCTCCGCCCGCCAAGCCGTTCAGGACACCATCCAGACAGGGAAAAGGCCATCCTTGTTACAGGATGGCCCTTCATGTAAATACTTGAATCAATCACCTAGAAGGGGATGTCATCCTCATACCCGCCCCCGCCGCCACCGGAAACCGGAGGCTGAGGCCCGGTGGACTCGTAGTCGTCCCCGCCGCCCGAAGCGCCGCCGAAGGAGCGGTTGCCCCCGCCGCCGCCCTCGTCCATGCGGCCCAGCATGACGAAGTTGTCGCAGCGGATCTCGCAGGCGGTCTTCTTGACGCCGGCCTGGTCGGTGTACTCCCGGTACTGGATCCGGCCCTCGATGAGGACCTGCTTGCCCTTGCGCAGATACTTCTCGGCGATCTCCGCCTGCTTGCCCCACACCACGATGTTGTGCCACTCGGTCTTGGACTTGCGCTCGCCGGTGGGGTTCTGGGGGTCCTTCCAGGTCTCGGTGGTGGCCACGGAGAACCGGGCCAGGGCCTGGCCGCTGGGGGTGGCCTTGAGTTCGGGATCCCGGCCCAAGTTGCCTATCAGCATGACTTTATTTAACGAACCAGACATGAATCGCCTCCAGAATAGTCGGCGGAGCACTCCGCCTCACCGTTTCTCAGTTTATCCGAGGTGGTGGTAGGACGTTCATCTTCCTCCGGGGGGGCCGGGTGTCAAGCCTTCTGATCATTTGCTGGAATGGTTGAAGGCCACTCCCCGAACCACCGCCGCCCCGGCCGTGGGATGCTTTTCCCATGACCTTGACCCCGCTGCCCATCGACCCCCACCTGCCCCGGATCCTGGAGGCCCTGCGCGCCACCGGACGGCTGGTGCTGGCCGCCGAACCCGGCGCCGGGAAGACCACCCGGGTGCCCCGGGCCCTGCTGGACGGCGGGCTGCTGGAGCGCGGCGCCTGCTGGGTGCTGGAACCCCGGCGCCTGGCGGCGCGGCTGGCCGCGGCCCGGGTGGCGGCGGAACTGGACCAGCCCCTGGGCGGCACCGTGGGCTACGCAGTGCGGTTCGAGCAGAAGGTCTCCCGGGACACCCGGATCTGCTTCGTCACCGAAGGCCTGCTGCTGCGGCGCCTGCAGTCCGACCCGGAACTGAAGGGCATCAGCGCGGTGCTGCTGGACGAGTTCCACGAACGGCACCTGCAGACCGACCTGGCCATCACCCTGCTGGCCCGGCTCCAGGCCGGCGCCCGGCCGGATCTGCGCCTGGGGGTCATGAGCGCCACCCTGGACGCCGGCCCGGTGGCGGACTTCCTGGGGGCCGAGGTGATCCGCTGCGAAGGCCGGCCGTACCCGGTGGCCGTCCAGCACCTGGCCCGCCCCGACGACCGGCCCCTGGGGCTCCAGGTGGCCGAGACGGTGGACCGGCTCTACCGGGAGGGGCTGAAGGGCCACACCCTGGTGTTCCTGCCCGGCGCCGCGGAGATCCGCCAGGGCCTGGCCGCCTGCGCCGATGCCGCCGGCCGCCACGGCCTGCGGCTGCTGCCGCTGCACGGCAGCCTGGGCTTCGACGCCCAGCAGGAGGCGGTGGCGCCCTCCGCCCAGCCCAAGGTCATCCTCAGCACCAACGTGGCCGAGAGTTCGGTGACCCTGGAAGGGGTGGCGGCGGTGGTGGATTCCGGCCTGGGCCGGGAGGCGGTGCATTCGCCCTGGTCCGGCCTGCCCGGGCTGCGCACCACCCGCATCAGCCAGGCCCGCTGCGTCCAGCGCGCCGGCCGGGCCGGGCGCACCGGCCCGGGCCTGTGCCTGCGGCTGTTCCCCCAGAACGACTTCCAGGCCCGGCCGGCCTTCGACACCCCGGAACTGCTCCGGGCCGACCTGGCCGAGACCCTGCTGTCCCTGGCCGACCTGGGGCTGAAGGCGGACGCCCTGCGCTGGTTCGAGCCGCCCCCGGCGCCGGCCCTGGAGGCCGCGGCGCGGCTGCTGCGCAGCCTGGGCGCCCTGGACGCCGCCGGAGGCATCACCGCCCTGGGCCGGCGCATGGCCAGGCTGCCGCTGCATCCGCGGCTGGCGCGGCTGGTGACCGCCGGGGATGACCTGGGCATCGGCCGGCTGGCCCGGATGGCGGCGGCGCTGCTGGAGACCGGCGACCTGGAGGCCCGGGCCGGCCTGGGCCGCCGTGCCACCCCGGAGGGCCACGCCCTGGATTCCGACCTGTTCCTGCGCCTGGATCCGTTCCGGGAGGTGGAGGCCGCCGGGTTCCACGCCGGCGCCTGCCGGGCCGCGGGTCTGGACCCAGGCGCCGTGCGCCAAGCGAGCCTGGCCTTCAAGGCCCTGCAGCCGGACCGGGCCGCCGAGCCGGCCGACGCCGAGGACCGGCTGCTCCAGGCCCTGCTCCGTGCCTACCCCGACCGGGTGGCCAAGGTCGGCGGCAACGGCACCTGCACCCTGGTGGGCGGCGGCGGCGCCCGGCTCGACCCCGCCTGCCGGGTGCGCCGGGCCGGCTGGATCCTGGCCCTGGAGGCGGAAGTCCAGGCCCAGGGCATCGGCAACCAGGTGCTGGTGCGGGTCGCCTCGCGCATCACCCCCGACTGGCTGCTGGACGCCTTTCCCGACGCCCTGAGGGAGACCGCGGAACTGGCCTTCAACCCCGGCTCCGCGCGGGTCGACCTGCGCAGCAGCATCTGGTTCGAGGACCTGTGCCTGGACGAGAGCCGCCGCCCGGCCGCCACGGACGATCCGGGCGCCAGCGCCGTCCTGGCCCGGGCCGCGCTGGAGCGGGGCCTGGGCGCCGCCCAGGAGACCGTGGACCGCCTGCTGGCCCGCGCCGCCTTCCTGGCCGGCCTGCGGGCGGACCTGGCCATCCCGGCCGGCCCGGACCTGCTGGCCGCCCTGGTCACCGAAGCCTGCGAAGGACGGACCAGCCTGAAGGAACTGGAGCACGCCGACTGGCCCGGAGCCCTGCGCCGCGCCCTGGGCCCGGCCGCGGCCGCGCTGCTGGAGACCTGGGCCCCGGACGTGGTCCTGCTGCGCAAGAAGAAGACCCGGGTGAACTACGATGGCGAGATTCCCTGGATCGCCTCCCGGCTGCAGGACTTCCTGGGCATCAAGCAGGGCCCTCGCATCGGCGGTGGCGCGGTGCCCCTGGTGCTGCACCTGCTGGCCCCCAACCAGCGGGCGCTGCAGGTGACCACGGACCTCGCGGGCTTCTGGCAGCGCACCTACCGGGAGCTGCGGCCGGGGCTGTCCCGGCGGTATCCCAAGCACCTCTGGCCGGAGGATCCGGTCTAGCCGCGCCGGCCCCGCCGACGTCAAAGCGTCCGCACGGGGCACAACTGCAACGGCAACTAATAGGCCTTGTCGTGGTCCGGTTCGAGGTGCATCAGCACCAGGCAATCCCCATCTCAGGCGGGCAGAGGACTTTCATTCACGGCCCAATTCGCGGATGAAAGCCTCGCCCTCCGGGCTGCCCAGGTCGATGCCCCTGCCCTTCTGGTACTCCTGGCTGGCTTTCGCGATGGCAGCCTGGGCCTCCGGGCCCCAGGCTCAGAACTGGTGCGCGGGAATGGCGACCATGGGGACCAAGCGGAAGGTCCCATCCTCCAGAGGCTCCAGATCGACCGGCTGACCGGCCTTGAAAGGGGCGGGCAGGGTCACGCGACGGCGGATATCAGGAATGAGCATCATGGGATGCCTCCACCGCCATGGTTTAACCAGCAAAGGGCAGGATTGCAACCGCTGGCTACAGCCGTCCCGCCAGCGGCGGCGGCAGCACGTAGGTGCGGGCGCCCAGCTCCCCGTCCAGCAGCAGCAGTCCGGAAGCGTCCCCGTTGACCATCTTGAGCCGGGCGTGGATGGCGTGGGAAGTAGCCTGCTCCTCCACCTGCTCGGTGACGAACCAGTCCAGCAGGGCCCGGGTGGCGTGGTCCTTCTCTGCCAGCGCCAGGTCGGCCAGGGCGTTGATGGACTCGGACACCTTGCGCTCGTGGTCCTTGACCTTCTTGAAGACCTCCTGGGGGGTGCCGAACTCCGACGGCGGCACGTCCAGCTGGGTCAGCACCGGCAGGGCCTCCCGGTCGGTGAGGAAGTTGAAGAAGATCAGGGCGTGGGAGGCCTCTTCCTGGGCCTGGATCCGCATCCACTTGGCGAACCCGTTGAGGTCCTCGTTCTCGAAGTGGGCGGCCATGGCCATGTACAGGTAGGCTGAGGAGAATTCCCCGATGATCTGCTGGTTGATGGCGGCCGCGATGCGTTGACTCAACATGGTGTCTCCAGGAACAAACCGTGGAAACAACAGTTTATATATTAATAAATCATTAGGTCAAGCCTTAAAAGGCAGCCTGCCGCACCGCTCACGCATCCCTTGAGAATAAACAAGTTCAATTGACCACATCGCCCAGGATCTCGCGTTCCAGGCTCTGCAGCTGGCGGATCCGGGCGTAGTGCCCGGGCAGCGCCGCCAGTTCCTGGGGCGTGCCGGCCTGCACCGCCCGGCCGTCCTCCATCACCATCACCCGGTCGCACAGTTCGGCCACGAACACCCGGTGGGTGGCCAGCACCAGGGTCACCCCGCCCAGGAAGCCCCTGAGGTTCTCCAGGATCCGCGCCTCGGTCTCGGAATCCACCGCCGAGAGCGCGTCGTCCAGCAGCATCAGCCTGGGCTTGCGCACCAGGGCCCGGGCCAGGGCGGTGCGCTGGCGCTCGCCGCCGGACAGCACCACCCCGCGCTCGCCCACCACCGTGTCCATGCCCATGGGCAGCCGGCGGATCAGGTCGTCCAGGCAGACCACCCGGGCCACCTCCCACAGCTCCTCGTCGGTGGCCTCGGGCCGGCCCATGGCCAGGTTCTCGCGCAGGGTCAGGGAGAACAGGAAGGCCTCCTGCGGCACCCAGCCGATGCCGGCCCAGTGCGCCCTCAGGTTGTCCTGGCCGAGGAAGGCGCCGTCCAGAGTCAGCGCGCCCGAGTGCAGTTCGCGCAGCCCGGCCAGCACCTGCAGCAGGACGGTCTTGCCGGAGCCGATCCCGCCCACCACCGCCAGCCGGGCGCCGGGCGGCAGGTCCAGATCGATCGGGCCCAGGCCGCGCCCGGATTCGAACCGGTGCACCATGGCCCGGCCGGCCAGGGCCGCGCCGCCGGGCGGCAGCGGCGCCGGCACCAGGGGCGGCAGCGGATCCTGCGCCGTGCCCAGGACGAAGTCGATGCGCTCCTGGCCGGCCTTGCCGCGCTGGAACAGGTTGGCCGACCAGCCCAGGGACATCATCGGCCAGGCCAGGGCCGCCAGGTAGCCGGTGAAGGCGGTGAGATCGCCCAGGGTCAGCGCGCCCTTCAGCACCAGGCCGCCGCCGTAGGCCACCAGCACCAGGGCCGACAGCCCGGCGGTGAAGGCCGACAGCGGCATGTACATGCCGAACAGCACCGTCTGCTGGATGTTCATGCGCGCCTGGTCCCGGCTCAGGACCCCGAACGCCTCCACCCGCAGCTCCTCCAGCCCGAACGCCTGCACCACCCGCTCCCCGGAGATGGTCTCGTGGCTGAAGGTGTTCAGTTTGGAAGTGACGATCTGGATCCGCTGCTGCAGCCGGTGGCTGACCCGGCCGATGAAGTAGTAGCCCACGGCCAGCAGGGAGAACGGCATCAGCACCGCCAGCGCCAGCCGCGGGCTGGCGTGGATCATCAGGGCCAGGGTCATGGGCAGCAAGGTGGCGGTCTGGAGCAGGCTCATGAGCCCCGGCCCGGTGGCCATGCGCACCGTGTTCACATCGTCGCCGATCCGGCTCATGAGGTCGCCGATCAGGTTCTTTTCAAAGAAGGCGTGCGGCATGCCCAGCAGGAAGTCGTAGAGTTCCTCCCGCTGCAGCTTCTCCACCGCCCGGCTCAGGCCGATCAGCACATTGCGCATCAGGTAGCGGCCCACCCCGGCCACCACGGTGAAGGCCAGCATCCAGGCCAGGTAGTCCCGGCTCAGCGACCACTTGCGCAGTTCCAGGGCGTGCACCGCCCGGCCCGACCAGTACGGCACCCAGGCCGCCGCCAGGCTGCACAGCACCGTCGCCGCCAGGCCCAGGCCCAGGGTATGCCGGTGGGGCGCCACCAGCTTCCACCACCAGGGCGCGCGCGTCTCCCGGACTGCCTCCACGAATCCTCCGATCTCCTATGAGGTTAGCCTACCTGGAAGAAAGCGGTGTACGCTGGGCCCATGCCCGGAGGCGCCATGAGCTTGATCGGCCAGCCCATCCCCCCCTTCGCCCTGGAGGACGACCAGGGCCGCACCGTCACCCCCCAGACCCTGGCCGGGGCCTGGACCGTGATCTACGCCTACCCCAAGGACGCCACCCCCGGCTGCACCACCGAAGCCTGCGACTTCCGCGACAACTGGGCCCGGGTCCAGGCCGCCGGCGCCAAAGTCTACGGCATCTCGCGGGATTCCGTGGCCTCGCACCAGAAGTTCAGGGCCAAGCAGGAGCTGCCGTTCCCCCTGCTCTCGGACCCGGAAAAGGCCCTGCTGGCGCCGCTGGGCGCCTTCGGCCGGAAGATCATGTACGGCAAGGAGGTGGAGGGCATCATCCGCTCCACCTTCCTGGTGGATCCGCAAGGGGTCGTCCGCAAGGCCTGGCCCAAGGTCAGCGTGAAGGGGCACGTGCAGGAGGTGCTGGAGGCGCTGGAGGCCCTGAAGTAGTCAGGGCTCCCGTTCCGGAAGCGTCGCGTCGGTGCGCAGGCTGTCCCAGTCGAAACTGGCGGTGGTGGTGAGCCTCCAGCCGGCCTTCAGTTCCCCTCGCCGGATATCCGCGGAAAGCGGCTGGATGAAGTACCGGGGCAGACCGGACGGCGGGGTCAGGCGGAGGACCATCAGGTCCCAGGTGTCCCGGGGGATGTAGTCCTGCACCCATCGCCGCCTGGCGATCCGGATCCTGACCAGGGGCACGGCTGCCGTGCCGTCCGGCCTGATATCGATGGGGTCTACTCCTTCCCCGGTCCAGCCAGCGCCCTGCCACTGGGCCCAGGGCCCGTTCCAGGCCTGCATCCGGGTGCCGGCCGGGACATTGCGGATCTCGACCCGGAACACCAGGGAGGCCAGGTCGATCCGCGATGGCCGCTCCCACAGCGCCAGAGCGATGCCGCTGGAGACCAGCAGCGCGACCCAGAGCGCGTAGTACCAGCGCCGCCGGTAGTGGATGGACCGGAGTTCCGCCATGGTGGCCTCAGTCGCCCATGATGCAGAAGCCGCCGTCCACGTACAGCACCTGCCCGGTGATCCCCCGGGACATGGGGCTCAGCAGGAACAGCGAAGCGTCGGCCACCTCCTCGGTCTCGGTGTCCCGGCCCAACGGCGCCCGGTCGCGGTGGTGGCGCATCTTGCTGCCGAACCCGGCGATGCCCGAAGCTGCCAGGGTCTTGATCGGGCCGGCGGACACCGCGTTGACCCGGATGCCATGGGGGCCCAGATCGGCGGCCAGGTAGCGCACGCTGGCCTCCAGGGCGGCCTTGGCCACGCCCATCACGTTGTAGTTGGGGATCACCCGGGTGCTGCCCAGGTAGGTCAGGGCAATGATCGAGCCGCCTTCGCCCATGAGCGGCTGGGCCGAATTGGCCAGCGCTGCCAGGGAGTAGGCGCTGATATCGTGGGCGATCCGGAAGTCCTCCCGGCTGGTGGTGATGTACTGCCCGTCCAGGGCCTCCCGGGGTGCGAAGGCCACCGCGTGCACCAGGAAGTCCAGATGGCCCCACACCCGTTTCAGAAGTTCAAAGGTCAGGATGATCTGCTTGTCGGACGTGACATCCATGGGGATCAGCAGCGGCTTGTCCAGAGTCTCCGCCAGTTCCCGCACGTTCTTGCCGAGCCGTTCGTTCTGGTATGTGAAGGCCAGTTCCGCCCCTTCGGCAGCCAGCTTCTGGGCGATGCCCCAGGCGATGGACCACTTGTTGGCCACACCCACCACCAGCCCGCGCTTTCCTTGCATGAGCATCCTTGTCTCCCCCAACGATCTGCGACATCCTCTCAGGAATTCGGCCCCGAAGCGAGCCTCCTCTGGGCATTCTAGGTGCTGGATGGGTCATTCACATGTACAGGGTCCCCGCAATCATCATCCTGGCCAGCCTGCCCGCCCTGAGCGCAGGCTACGCGCCCCGTCCCGACCTGGACGCCGGGCGCTACCTGAAGGTCGTGAGCGATACCGAAGCCCTGCTCAAAAAGGAGCCGGACAACGCCCTGGCCTGGGCCGCCCGGTCCCAGGCCCTCACCGCCCTGGTGCGGCTGCCCGAGGCCATGGCCGCCGCCGATCGGGCCGTGGCCCTCCAGCCCCGCCTGGCCGACGCCCTGCTGGCCCGGGGCCTGGCCAAGGGCGGGCTGGCCGTGCAGCAGCGCAACCTGGGCAGCCTGGGCAAAATCTCCAACGCCATGAGCGACCTGCGGGCCGCCACCCAGGCCGACCCGACCCTGGCTGCCGCCTGGACGGCCCTGGGCCTGGCCTGCGAGCAACTGCCCGGCATCCTCGGCGGCTCCACCCGCGACGCCTTGGCCTGCGCCCAGAGCCTCAAGCAGATCAACGCCCCCCGGGGCGACGTGCTTCAGGGCACCATCCTGGCCATGGAGGGCAAGTGGCAGGACGCCCAGGCCTGTTTCAGCCGTGCCCTGGGCGCCGCCGCCGGCGATCCCGAAGTCATCTACGGCTACCTGGAGGCCCTGGGCAGTCGCGAGACCCGCAAGGCCCTGGGCGACGAACCCCAGAAGCAGCTCCAGGCCAAGGAAGCCCTGCGCCTGTTGCCTGACGCCGGCAACCGCGCGCGTTCCCTGACCGCCATCTGCGACGCCCTGCTGGACGCCGGCAAGGCTGAGGACGCCTGGCGGATCGCCCGGGAGGCTTTGCCCGGCGCCGATGCCCCCAGCCTGCTGCGGCTGCAGCTGGGCAAGATCTCGGCCCGGTCGGGAGTGCATGCGGCGGAAGGGCTGGCCGCCCTGGACCAGGTGCTCAAGGAGCCGCTGGAAGGGGGGAGCGGCGGCTACGCCACGGTGCATTGGCGCCGGGGGCAGATCCTGCGGGGGCTGGGCCGGAAGGACGAGGCCAAGGCGGCGGCCGAGGCGGCGCTGAGCCTGGATCCCAAGGACAACAAGGCCAGGGACCTGCTCAAGAGCCTGGACGGGCGGCCCTGACCGCCGACGCACCAAATCCCGGCGGCCAAGCCAAGCGCAGGGCATTTTCATCAAGCCGAGAAAAAGGGAACCTGGCCTCAACCTTTGACGCGCCCATGATTCCATAGGGCATATATTGCGTCGTCGGAAGTGTATGTCTAGCCATCCAGGGGGTCAACCCATGGCCAGGGGATGCCGAAGCGCCCAGACAATTCCACTCAAGGCATTCTGGAATCCCTGGTTCCCGACCGCCGAAACAAGCCATCTGCAGATCATCCTGGTCCAGGATCGCGAGTCCCTGGCCCAGGCCTTTGCCCTTGCGTCCATCCCGGACATCAGGCAAGGTATGGAATTCCCCACGCGGTTGACATGGAACCAGTTCGAAGCGACCTTCCACCGACAACCCCGGAAGGACATCTTCCTGCTCAAGGAAAAGGCATCGGGTCATTGGGCCGGCCTGGTCATCTTCTGGCCGGCCTGGGCGACGACACTGTGTGGAGTGCGTCAGCGACAACTACACCAGTGCATGGGGTAGCGCTGAACCGGGCAGATTCGTGACACGTTTGAACTGCGACCAGGTGGACGCAGGAAGGCGTTGCCATGT
>Ga0316217_10004434_pt1 | contig 15179 bp, 11 predicted proteins | sample 1anoAmetaG_FD_203633 | JGI IMG/M metagenome (GOLD analysis project Ga0316217, IMG submission 203633) | Freshwater microbial communities from Trout Bog Lake, Wisconsin, USA - 1anoA | ecosystem: Environmental > Aquatic > Freshwater > Lake > Hypolimnion/Profundal zone | place: USA: Wisconsin... | reverse complement strand
CCGGAGTCAGAGTTGTTCGCCCGTTGCAGACGGATCGGCAGTCATCGAGGCCGTGGATGTTGTAGCAGATGCCGGGCATCTCCAGCAGCTGCGAGAACCACGCAAAGATGCCTGCCTTGCCGTTAGACCCCCCTGGCTTTAGCCATGGGGAGGTTCAGTGAACGGGGCTTTTCATTCTCGCCTTCAACATGGGTATGCGGACGCGGTCAGCCCGAGCCGTGTCAGTAAATCAGTACGTCAACGCCGTCTGAGCCCGCTGCGCCCGGGGTAGCAGGCTCAATAAGTCCGACTGGGCAACCAGTTCATCTCCTCCCGCGATCGTCAATCGAATGCCGACACCGGTGCCCGAACCCGCGCGCTCATCTGCAAAAAATTAATGTTTGCCTCTTGCCATACCTGAAAAGGGTGAACCGGCGCCAAAAGTGCTAAAGGGTAGGGTGGAGGTGGTCTGCGAAGCGTAACTTTGGGAGGTGAAAGGCCAGAGGGGTCGTCTATCTGCCCTTTTTTTGTGAAAGCTGTGAATCAGGCGCAGGCGGTGCCGGGAGAACCCTTCAGTCACCCCGAACAATCACTTCCAGATGCCCGTCGTTGGGGCAGAAGATGAGGCCGTGGATCGGAACGTCCTTGGGAATCAGCGGGCTTGACCGGATGATGGAGACCACCTGTGCCACGTTTTCCTCAGGACAAGTGAAGGCTCCCAGCCACTGCCCCAAGTCCGGAATCAGCTTGTCGATGGTGTTGGGATCGATCCCCCTGCTGGACATCTTCTCCTTGAGATCGGACGGATTGACAGAGGCCATGCCGCAATCCCGGTGACCAATGATGAAGACCTCCTCTACGCCAAGCAGGAATATGGCGACCACCAGACTGCGGATCACGCCCCCGTTGGGATCGACAAGAGTGTTCCCCGCGTTCTTGATGACCTTGGCATCGCCGCGCCTAATTCCCATCGCGGGTTCAAGGAAATCGACCAAACGGGTATCCATGCAGGTGAAGATAGCAAACTGCCTCTTGGGGTTTTTGGGCAAGGGAGCAAAAGCGCCAGGATGGACGAATTTTTTGTTCGCGGCCAATATCGTGTCAAGAAGGTTCATTGGGCTTCTCCGTTTGAATTGCTGGCGATGCTATCGCGTGCCTAGGTGGCGGCAGGAAATGGTGCAGGGTCGGCAGCAGGGCGGAATCACTTCCAGAGGTGCAGCCCGAAGCTGCTCTTAGCCGGAACAGTTCCGGGCTCAAGGACCTCGATCGAGCGGAACCGTTCGTGGTACTCGAATTTGCGGCGGACCGGGCGGCGATGCCTGAGATAGCCAAGCGTCAGAGCGAGAAATCCAACCAGATAGATGGCGAAATGCATAATGGGGACCTAAGTGGCCATGAGGCCAACGGGTAAAGAGCACGATCGGGACGGAAGGTCGAACCGCGAGCAGTCCGAAATTTTCATTTGCCGCCTAGCCGAGCACCTGAGGATTGCAGGAGAGGTCGCCGGTTGCCGCAAGGCAATAAAAAGGGGCCAGCAAATGACGCTAACCCCCTGTTGTTATTGGTGGAGATGGACCAGATTAACACCAATAACGCTAAGTAGCTGTATTTGCTAAATTAAGGGCCTATCAGTGTTAGCAAATGTTTAACACATTTCGGGGGAGTAGTAAACCATTTACAGCAGTATCTGAAGGTCCAGGCAGGAAAACTCGGAGTGGAGAAGGGGCCATGCTTTGATTTTTTGATGACTTTGGCCGCCGTGGTGAAAGCTTTTGCATGCTTTTATGGGCGTCCCCCCCGGGACCCGGTTAATCATCTGACCCGGTCTCACGCGTGGGTAGAAAAAAGGGACTTAGCTTGCGCACCGTCCCCGATTTATGCGATATGGCTATTAGATACCGGAAGATATTTGATTCATTGTCCTTCTTTCACTGCCGCTGTATTCACAGTCGAGGGTGTTCGACCGGACCGGGTCCACACCTACCGTCACCCATCCAGAGCTACGAAGAAATCTGGCAATAGCCCCGGCATTTAACAAACTGTCGAGCATAAAGTCCTTCACATAATCATACCTGTCGTTTGTCCATTTGACCTGAATAAGCATAACGCCCTCCCGCACGGTATTGTCTAAAAGCAATTATGCATTTTTACGACGTTTCCCAAAGATGGTCAGACCGAGTAATCCTGCTCCAAGCAGCATCATGGTGCCGAGCTCAGGAACCGGCTCCGTAACAGATAGATTACTGATAGTGGTGCTGCCGCCGCCGTTGGTCGCTAATAAGCTATCTGCGATCAGACTAAGAGTATCCCCAAAGGTCAGATAGAAAAACCCCTGGAACCCCGGCGTGGTGGAGTTGCCAACCACGCCGGGTTATCATATCCACGTGTAGCCGATGCAACATTCACTCCAAGGGCTAATATGCTGATTTATAGCTTGTATTTTTATTAGTGTTACTTCAGTGATGTTAAGAATCCCGACACCACAGAGAGCCTCAAACGGCTAGAACCCCGAGGTTTAATGAGGTATTGACGTTGCTGCGGAAATAATTAACAGTGTCGGAATTCCTTACACGCCAAGGTGGTCGGAGTCTCAGGCCCGCTCCAGCGTTAAAACGGATCGGTGTGTGTCAGGCTGAAGGTCAGAAAGGCCAGGGATCCTTGAACGGGAATGTCCTCTCTGTTGTTATTGGGGGATATCTGGGAGATGCCGTGTCGTCAAAGGGAGATAATGGTCACGATGGCGGACCAGGGGCCGGTACCGGAACTACCGTAGCATCGTGCCGTCAAGGAATACGTCTTGCCTGGTACCAGGCCCCTCACCAGGAAGATCCGGATCGAAAAGACATCCACTTTGATCCATTTCCCTTCGACGGTTGGGTTGAGGTGTCGGTGATTTGGACCAATTCATCTTGGCGCCCGGGGCACTTGACCACTTAGCCGCTCAGGGTGTCGCTTTGCGTGCCGATTTTTTTTGGGTGCAGCACCAACTTCTTTGTGCGAAGCCTCCTCTTTGGAAGACACCTTTAGGGGATCGCTTCGCCAGCACCGCTTGTTGCTGCGACTCATCAATCGCCCCCGGCAACTCGTGGGCCGATTCTCATCCGCGAGGTTCGAGCCCCATTGGAATTAAATAAATCTGTCCCGGTTTCCCTCGGCGCCGCCGAACGATGAAGGCGGAGTCAGCACCATCTTGAACGCCTCGCGCATGAGATCCGACACTCGCTTGAACTGCTGACCTTGCATAATCTGGCGCAGGGAATTCCATTCCTCGTTACTAACCCGTAAGGAAATGATGTGACTTTTCACTCGCCTATTGCTTTGTTTCATGCCCAGCTCCATTGCGCCCGTTTCCTTGGGCGTCTTCTTCGGATTGACGCTTATTGTCCTCAAAACTTCGCTATCCTCGGAACTATTGCGACACCGCCTTGACCTCGAGCGGTGAAGACCGGGCTCATATTAATAGTAGCTGTCGGCGCCTGTTGCAGAATAAATCAACAGTTGCCACATTTATCCGTAAGCTTCATTATACCAATGGCATCCAACTTTCTAGTGATGTCGGGATTGTCCTTGTCTGGCGTTATCAATGCCTCAAATCCTGGTGCCACCCACGGCAAAAACAGGATAACCTTGTCACTCGTGTGCTTGGTTAGACAGGCAAATTTGTTGTGAATGGCCTGCCGGCAGGAAAACTTCTGCTCCTTGCCGGCAAGCCATCCATCGGTTGTTCAATTGCACCTGTGAAGAAGCTGCTTATCCGGAGAGTTGAGACCTAGTAAAGGCCAACCTTGGTATCCGTCATGCTTATGAAAATATTCTTCGTCTGGGTGTAATGATCGAGAATCACCTTGTGGGTTTCGCGTCCTATGCCGGAATTCTGGTATCCGCCGAAGGGGGCGTGGGCCGGCAGGTTGTTGTAGTTGTTAACCCACATCCTGCCGGTCTCGACACCTCTGGCCACACGGAGGGCACGGTTGATATCCTTGGTCCAGACCGCTCCGCCCAGTCCAAACTCGTTGTCATTGGCCATTACTATTACCTCTGCTTCGGTCTTGAACTTGATCACCACAGCCACTGGCCCGAAGATCTCTTCCCGGGCGACCCTCATCTCGTTGGTGACGTTGGTCAACAGGGTAGGCCTCATAAAAGCTCCCTTGTCCAGACCGTTTTCAGTCACCATGATGCCGCCGCATGCCAAGGTCGCGCCCTCCTTCTTCCCGATTGCAACGTAGTCAAGAATCAGTTGTAACTGCTTTTCGTCAATCTGCGTCCCCATTATGGTGTCTTTCTCCCAAGGGAGGCCGACCTTCACGTTGTTGAAGGCCTGGACGGCGTCGGCGACAAAGCGGTCGTAGATCTCTTCATGGACGAAGACGCGGGAGCCGGCGCAGCAGACCTGTCCCTGGTTGAATAAAATGCCGAGTTGCAGCCCCTCAATGCCTTTTTCCCGGGCGAAATCGGGGAAATATATGTTGGCCGACTTGCCACCAAGCTCCAGGGTTGCGGGGGATCAGTTTCTTGGCGGCGGCCTCTGCGACCTGGTAGCCGATGCCGGTCGAACCGGTGGAGGCGAGTTTCCGGAAGTCGGGATGCTCCAGTATGTAGTTGCCGGCTCCTGAGCCCTTGCCGGTAATGACGTTCACGACACCCGGCGGCAACACCTGGTCCAACAACTTGGCAAGTTTCAGCAGGCTCAAAGGGGGTGTGAAGGACGGCTTGATCACCGTGCAGTCCCCGGCGGCAAGCACGGGAGCGATCTTCCAGGCCGCCATCAGCAGCGGAAAGTTCCAGGGGATGATCTGGCCAACGACACCGAGAGGTTCGCGAAGAATGATGCTCAGGGTGTTGTCGTCGATCATCACTGCCTGACCTTCTTCGGTCCTGATGGCACCGGAAAAATACCGGATGTGGTCGGAAGCGAGGGGGACATCGACGGCCATGGTTTCGCGGATCGGTTTGCCGTTATCCAGGGTTTCGACCATGGCACTACGCGCTGGCGCTCTGCGCCATAGCTCTGCTGCCGGCTTTCTGGACAGTCCCGGCGGCGCTTTTCCTGGTCGCGGCCGTGGTCGATTGCCGGATCAGGAAGCCCAAATTCACCTTTGCGCGCTTTGCCGGCATCTACTGCCTTGAACAGTTCGCCTACGGGGCCGGTGTCTTCTGGGGCTGCCTGCGCGGCCGGGGATTCGCCAGCTATCGGGTGGTGTTGACAAGGAAGATGGAGCAGCCGGCGTAGCCAGCGAGCACTAGATGGCGGCTTCCCCCTCACCACAACGTAGATACCGGCAAGAAAGGGGAGTTTAATAGTTCAGCTATGGCAACTTTCAAGCAGAGTCGGCCGACAGAACACGGGGTAAACGTGCGAACTAAGAAGTATACATCTGAGGTGATTTGCGGTGAAAAAACCGGCGCAGAGGTGCCGGGTCTTGATGGATCATTTGATAATAACAACGCAACTGATAAAGATTTCACATTTGGTGCTTCTCGTAGTATCCTGGTTCAGAAAGTAGCATTGGAGCTGCAGATCGAAGAACTGCGCAGGGCCAACGAGGAGTTGGAGTCATCGCGCAACAAGTATACCCTGCTCTACGATTTTGCTCCGGTGGGGTATTTTACCGTCGATCGCAGCGGTGTCATCCGGGCGGTCAACCAGACCGGGGCGATTCTCCTCGGGATGGATCGCTCTTGCATAGTGAACCAGCGCTTCGGGCTTTTCGTCGCGGCAGAAGATCGCGCCACCTGCGCCGAGTTCCACCGGCAGGTGTTTGCAAGCAAAGTCAAGGAGACCTGCAGGCTGCAGCTTTCGAACAGCGAGCAACGGCCGCTCTTTGTCAGGATCGAGGCGACGATAACCGAATCGGGGGACGAGTGTCACGCCGTGCTGGTTGATATCACCGAGCGCAGGAGGGCGGAGGAGGCGTTGCGCGAGAGCGAATACAACCTTTCCAAGGCCCAGACCATGTCGCATGTGGGATCCTGGCGCTCGGATCCCGCCAGCGGCGAACTGATCGTCTCGGATGAACTGCTGCGCATCCTGCACCTGGACCGCGACGAGGCAACCCAGGATGCCTTCATGAGTGTTATCCATCCGGAGGACTCGGAGACCGTCATGGCCAGGCTCCGGACGGGGATTGAAAAGTGTGAAAACTACGAAATAGAGCACCGCCTGCTGCTCAGGGACGGCACTGTCAAGTGGGTCTATACGATCGTCGAACTGTCGGTCAACGGTGCCGGGCAAATTCCCAAGCTCTACGGCCCGACCCAGGATATTACCGACCGCAAACAGGTCGAGGTGGCGTTACGGAACCAGAAGAACGAGTTCCAGGCGATATTCGACTCAGTCAAGGACGGTGTCATTGTCTTTGACCGATTCGGGTTGATCCAGCATCACAATCACATCTGTCCGCAGCTTTTCCCGCTGAAGGTTCTTTCCGGCGGATCCTGCAGGGGAGCCTTCCATCCCGAACATCGCTCCTCTCAAAATTGCCCGGTCGAACTGGCGCTTCGCGGGGAGCGGGTGGAGACCTCCGTCGTCAGTCATCGGGAAGGTCATGGCACGAGGTATCTCGACATCACGGCCACTCCGATCGAGGACGCCCAGGGGGGAAACACCCGGGCACTTGTTTTTTTTCGGGATGTGACGGAAAAAAGGGTGCAGGAACTGCAACTGATCCAGGCCGAAAAAATGTCCAGCATCGGGATCCTGGCAGCCGGGGTGGCACACGAGATCAACAACCCGCTCACCTCGGTGGCGGGATATGCCGAGGCGCTGCTGCGGCGTTTTCGCGCGGACCCCGCCCTGTAAAACGGCACCGGTCTGGATACCTTCCCCAAGTACCTCGAGGTCATCGTCCGGGAGGCCTACCACTGCAAGGGGATCATCGACAATCTGCTCAACTTCAGCAGAAAATCGGACGGCTTCACCTGCGAGGTGGACCTTAACGTGATCCTGTCGGAAATCCTTGAACTCCTAATGCACCAGCCAGGGTATGCACAGATCGAAGTCGTGACCTTTTTGTCCAGTGACAGCTATGTCCTGGGAGATCCTTCCGGTCTGCGCCAAATCTTCATGAATCTGATGTACAATGCCTTTCAGTCGATTAAGGAGGAGGGGGTAGTGGAGATAACGACTGAGCGTTCAGGCGCCGGGGAGGCCGTCGAGGTTCGCATCAGGGATACCGGATGCGGCATAGCACCGGATCTGATTGACCGGATCTGGGACCCGTTCTTTACCACTAAGGAGGTCAGCAAGGGACTCGGCCTTGGGCTCGCGCTGACCTGCAATATAGTCAAGCGTCACGGTGGCACCATCAGCGTCGAGAGCAAGATCGACGAAGGGTCGCGGTTCACTGTGCGGTTGCCTGCCTTCCCGGACCGTGCCGTGCCGGGGAAGGGCTCATGCAGAAGTTCCGTAGCGAGCCTGCCATGCTTAGTTGCCTGATCGCCCTATAGGAAAAGTTCTATGCCGAAGGCACGTATAATTGCCCTGACATCACTGGCCATGATCGCTTTTGCGAGTAACTCATTACTGTGCAGGGCCGCTCTCAAACATACCTCCATCGATGCTGCCAGCTTCATCACTATCCGATTGGCATCCGGGGCCCTGATGCTTTGGCTGGTAGTACGAACCAAACGTGGTACGCGCTCTGGCAGGGGCAACTGGCTGTCGGCTTGTGCTCTCTTTATTTATGCGGCCGGTTTCTCCTTCGCCTATGTGAGCTTGCCTGCAGCAACCGGCGCACTCCTTCTTTTTGGTGCTGTCCAGGCAACCATGATTGGCCACGGTGTCTGGGCTGGAGAGCAGTTGCGACTGCCGCAACTCGCCGGATTGGTGCTTGCCCTGGGAGGTTTGGTGGGGCTGTTGCTGCCGGGTCTTTCGGCGCCCCCCTTGTTCGGTTCATTGTTGATGCTGGCGGCCGGTGTTGCCTGGGGCGCCTATAGCTTGCGCGGCAAAGGGGCGGGGGATCCCGGGATGGTTTCTGCGGGGAATTTTATCCGTGCAATTCCAATCGCGGCATCCTTGAGCCTGGTGACGTGGAGCGAAGCCTCCCTGGACCAGCCAGGGTTGTGGTGCGCGGTGATGTCGGGTGCGCTGGCTTCCGGAATAGGCTATGCCATCTGGTATACGGCTCTTCCCGCGCTAAAAACCACCAGTGCCGCGACGCTGCAGCTTAGCGTTCCTGTCCTTACGTCCGTAGGGGGGATCCTGTTCCTCGGTGAATTAATAACACTTCGCCTGGTCTTGGCCTCGGTGGCCATACTCGGTGGCATTTCACTGGTTATTTGGGAGGGGGCAAAGTTCCACACTGCTTCACAGGAAAATTAGTGTGAGGGAAGTTCAGGCCACCACAACTACTCCCGAGTATGTCTTCCAGTACATGGTGACCATGGCACCCAGATCACAAATCGGACGTAATCTTGAAATTGAATGATGATCCCTAACCAGCGAATCGACCTGTTTCGCTTTGCTCTCAGGTCATCCGCCACACTGTTGAACTCGTGAAAATGTCCAGCTCTTTCCTTAGATTTACTACGGTGTGAGGGGGTGTCCGGTTTAAAATTGATGGCAATGTGTGGCGATGCTGCAGCCGGATATTCTGCCGGGAGCAGCAGTGCTAATCACGATATAGTTTGAATCGATACACCAGATCCTGCAACTCTACCGAAAGCTCAGAGAGTCGCGACGAGGCTACCGACACTTCTTGGGTGACCCTGTCTCCTTCCTGTACGGTGCCCGAGATGATATGGATGTTGTTGGCGATCTCGCGCGTAGTTGCGGTCTGTTCCTCGGCGGCAGTTGCGATTTGGTTGATCTGGGTGGTAACCTCGTCGACCTCTTTGAGGATAGTTTCCAAGGAGCGACCTGACTGGGACGCTCCAGCCATTCCCCGCTCCACCTCGGCGACCCCTTCCTCCATTGCCACGACTGCCTGCCTGGTTTCCACCTGAATGTTTTTTATCATGCTCCCAATCTCGTGGGTAGCCTTTGTGGTCCTTTCTGCGAGAGCCCTCACCTCATCAGCCACCACCGCGAAGCCACGTCCCTGATCACCTGCTCTGGCTGCCTCAATGGCAGCATTGAGGGCCAGGAGGTTGGTCTGGTCGGCTATATCCTCTATAGTGCCAATGATTTCGCCGATTTGCTCAGAGCGGCTTCCCAGCTGTCCCACTACCCTAGCGGAATTACGCACCTTCTCGGCTATTCTCCCCATCCCGTCGACTGTCTCCCTCACGATGCCGGCGCCTTGAACCGCAGCATGACTGGCGTGCTCGGAACTTCCAGCAGCCTGGTGGCAGTTGTTGGCGATATCTGCGCTCGTGGAAGCCATCTCTTCACCGGCAGTGGATACCGTCTGGGCCTGGTCGACAACCTTTTTAGAATCCTGTGCCATTATGATAGTATTGGCATTGAGTGATGCCGCAGCACTCTTGAGTTCGCCGGAACTCTGGTTGACTTTGTGCATTACCTCCTGAAGGTTGTCCACCATTCGGCGCATCGCCTCATATACCCCTGTCTTTCCCGTAACCAGGCGGACGGTCAGGTCCCCTTCTGCTACTCGTTCGGCGATCCTCGCCAATTCTACAGGCTCCGCACCCATCTGCCGTATGAGCAGTTGCGTCAGCACCAATACCAGAAGACAGATAACGATCACGACCAGAATGGTCACCCCGACAATCACGTAAATCCCGTTGACCAAGCTCCGGTGGTTCTCCTCGGAGGCCTTGGTAACGAGCCCCTCGATGTCGTCAAGGTAATTGCCGGTACCCAGTACCCATCCGAATGGCTGGAAGCAAAGCGAGTAACTCCTTTTGGAGAGAGGTTCGCCGCCGGAGGGTTTAGGGAATTTGTAATCGGTAAATCCGCCTCCAGGCTGTTGGGCCACCCTGATGATCTCCCGGAAAAAGTATTTTCCGGTGGCGTCCTGGGCGTTGATCCTGTTTTTTCCTTCCACCGATTCCCTGCCGAGCATGGCCACGTTGACTCCTTCAAGGGTGTCAATCCAGATATAGCCGTCCTTACCGAAATGCATGTTGCGGATGATGTCGGCACCGATGGTTTTAGCTTCCTGGAGGCTGATATCCCCCTTCTGGGACCGGTCGTACACCCTCTGGAGCGAGCTGATGGCCAACTCGACGTTGCTCTTGGCCTGGGCGTCGAAGTCGGCGAAGAGGGAGGTCCTGTAGGCGTTATCGAACCTGCTGTGACTGTGGACTATCTCTCTGAGGGCGATAAACCCAGTGGGTGCTCCGAGGATAAAACAGCACATCAGGACCAGCAGGATGACCTTTGCTCTTAGACTGATTTGGTTTAGTGAGATGGACATTTGACCACTCCTTACGAGGTGCTGCCATAGGGAAAAGAATAGGTTTAGTTACTGGTAGTGGACCCCAGAATGGAAGCTGTCAATTGCGGAGCTCTGGGCGCTGGTCAGGCCGACAAACTCAAGCCCGTAGTGATTGTTGAAACCATGAGGATCGATACGGATAACCTTGGCACGAATTTCTACGGGTGCCTTCGCGTGGTACTCCTGATACGACTCGCATGGACTTTTGATACTCAATTGAAGTTCGGCTCCGACCGGGAGCAGGGTCTCCTTCGGGATCCGCAGGCGCATCCCTGATTTGCTGACGTCATCACCCAGGCCGAACACAACAACGGGGGGGGCCAGGCAGGTGGAACGGATCAGCAGGCGGCAATAGTAGCGTGCATGGCGCCGTTTATCATTGGCGACTATCGGAGCCACCTGAGAGTGGTCGAAGCTGAAAATCTTGACCTGATCTGCAATGGTATTTGTCACGTTGACGAGGTCGGTACTTATGGTCGCCGTGATTCCTATCAGCGCAGAGCTTTCTTTAATCACCGCGAATAGAGTGTCTGTCGATTGGTGCACCGCCGTCAGTTGGTTAACCTGGTTGCCGCTTACTCGTGAAATCTCCTGGCTTATCTTGGAAAACCCCCTAACCGAAGTGACCATTTGCTCGATGACACGGGCGGTGTCGCTGTTGTGGGCAGCGGTGCTGCCAACCTGAGTTACGGCATAGCTCATGGTTGTCAGCGTTTTGTCGACCTGGCCGGTCAATTCGTCGATGATTCGCCGGATCTCCACCGTTTCCTGGGTTGTTTTGTGAGCGAGGCTGCGCACCTCGTCAGCTACCACGGCGAACCCCCTCCCCTGCTCACCAGCCCTGGCCGCTTCGATGGCGGCGTTGAGGGCCAGGAGGTTGGTCTGGTCGGCAATGTCGGTAATGCTGGCGATGATGGCGTGAATCTTCTCCCCCACCTGTTTCAGTACTGCAGCCTCCACGGCGGCGCTGTTGACGACGGATACTGTCTGGTCGATCAGTACACGGTTCGCCTGCACCGCGTCGAGGCCGCTGCCGGCAATTTGGTCGACGACGGTGAATTCGCTGGTTGCCGAGTCCGCCAAGGAGCGGACGTGCTCCGAGATCTGGCGCAGCTCCTCCGTGGCGGTGGAAACGTTGCTGGAGCTATCGCTCTGTAGGCGGCTGGCCTCGGCAATTTTACTTGAAATCTCGGTGACCTGCAGGGACGATTGCTTCATCTGCCGGCTGGAGCTGTCAATGTCCCTCAGGATCGGGGTGATCTTTTCCGAGATGATCTTCATTGCTGTCAGCAATTGCCCTGCCTCGTCGGCGTTAACCGCCTCAACCTTGACCTGGAAGTTGCCGTCGGACATGCTGACGGCTACCTCAATCGCCTTGCGGATCGGGTTGGTGACAAGCACCCTGGTTACCGCGAGGTTGAGCGCCACAATAAAGGCGGCGAAGGCAAGGCAGCCGCCGATGATTGTCGTGCGGATGGAAAGCAATTCACCGGAATCCGGAGTGCGGGCCGCGATCAGTGGTATGAGGTAGCAAAACGACCAGACGATCATGAATATGCCGGTAACTATGGGCCCAATCAGCATTTTAATCTGGATGCTGACATTATGGATTGAACACATTCTCATAACTAACCTCAAATTATTCGATCTTCTAGTCTGTTCGATGCTTCATGTATTTATATATCGGCAAAAAAAGAGTATTCTTTACATCATTCTAGAACTTAGTTTCCAATAATACGGGAGGTCTTGACATGGGGGGGAGAAGCATGCCAACTGCCGGGACTGCCCGAGCGACATCGAAACCATTCATCCCCGGCATAATGACATCGAGCAGAATTAAACCCAACATAAATTAAACCTGACATATACTCTTTGACCTGATAGATAACACCGTTAAACTAGATACCTTTTTTGAAGAGCGGTTACGAGGAACTGGATGTTTAACAGTTCGTCATCAACAGCCAATATTTTCAGTTTTTATGGTCCATTTAAAACCTTGCGACGGCCTGCCCCCACCCCAAATGGTGAGCATTCGGATTCTCATTTCGGGTTCCAGAAAGTCTCACCTCTGAGCTTACAACGTGAACCGGCTTACTATTCCCCTGAGATCTCCAGAAAGATTCGCAAGCTGCTCAGCTGCTATAGCGGTTTCGTTCGCCCCTCGCGCCGCATCATGTACTGCTTCATTAATCTCTAGGATATTTTGACTGATCTGGTTGGTGGTAGCTGTCTGTTCTTCTGCCGCAGTGGCAATCTGGTTGACCTGCGTGGAGACGGACCCAATTTGATTAAGGATTTCTTCCAGTGCGTGCCCCGACTCAGCAGCGTCCTTAGTGCCACGAGCCACCTCCCTCACTCCCTCCTCCATGTTAGCGACAGCGGTACGGGTTTCCTGTTGAATGGCCTTGATCATATCGCCGATCTCCCGCGTGGCACGGGTGGTCCTTTCGGCCAGTGCACGCACTTCGTCGGCCACCACTGCAAATCCGCGCCCCTGCTCTCCGGCGCGGGCCGCCTCGATGGCCGCGTTCAGGGCCAGCAAGTTGGTCTGGTCCGCGATATCCTCGATAGTACCAACGATGTTGCCGATCTGGTCGGAGCGGGCACCCAATCCGTCCACGGTTACGGCAGTTTCTTTTACTTGGAGTGCAATGCGATTCATTCCCTCCACCGTAGTCTTGATGATCGCCGCGCCGGTAACCGCCGCGCCATTGGCTCTTTCAGAGATTTCGGCAGCCGAAACGCAACTGCGAGCAATTTCGCCCGAGGTCGCGGCCATCTCTTCGCTGGCTGTCGCCATGTTTCCTGCCTGCGAAACAACTTTATGGGAGTCATCAGCCATCTGTTTTGCTTCCGAAAGGAGTTGGGTCGCGGCAGAGGAAACCTGGGCGGAGCTATCGGAAATCCTGGCTAGCACTCCCCTCAAATTGTCGATCATCATCTGAAAGGCGGCACTCAGCCGGCCGACCTCGTCTTCAGAAGAATGATCGATGACGATGCTCATATCTCCTTCCGCGACGCGCATAGCCTGCTCAGCGAGTCGGCCAATTGGAATGCTGACAAGACGGGACATGCTCAGGGAGAAGAAAATTCCCGAAATGAAAATGACAACGACGCCAAGGATGATCCAAAGGCGCGATGTCGAATTGCTCCTAAACATCTCCTTCCCCTGCTCTTCAGCAATTTTTCTCTGGGCATCCTGATTGGCATCAAGCGCAGCTATTGCAAGATTGAAGTATTTGCTCGACTCCCCCCTGATAACCTTGTCCGACTCGGCCGGGTTGTTTTGTAAAGCCACCTCCACGACCTTGGGGTGCGCTGCCAAATAAGGTCCCCAGGCGCTGGTGAACTCGGAGTAGGATTTGCGTTCCGGCTCGGAATCGATCAGTTTTTCGTAGACTCCCTGCTGGCGCTTGATCTTTTCCAAGTCCGTTGCCATCCGTTTCAGATATTTTTCTTTGCCCTCCTTTTCTTGACAGACTGCGACCAGCAACTCGCCGCGGCGAAAACTTCCGACCAAGGCGTCTAACTCTCCAACGGCACGCAATCCTGGCATTTGGTTGTTCGCCAGATCGTCTATCGCGCCATTTAGCTTGGTAAGCGTCATTATAGAGTAGACGCCAAGCGCAGTAGTGATCAAGGTGACGAAAGCAAAGGCAACATTCAATTTAATCTTTATGTTAAGGTTTCCAAACCAGGACATCGAAAACCTCCTATCGGTGTAAGTTAGGGCAGAAGATCCCATAATATTCGTGGTATCGGCATCCCGGTGCCAAACTTAATCATTTATTTGGTATTAGCGGCCAGGCGATACCCCGTATTTGGGTTCTCGGGTACGGGTTTAGCCTCTTTGTGCTTGCCCGTTCAGCACGCTGGCAGGCGAGTACTGCGCTGGCAAAAGGGTATTCATGTTCCTCTTCGCCCTCGGCATAATGGGTGAGGCCATCCACAAGATTTTGTATCCCGTCATTCCAGGCGTTGAGACGATGGGCATCGTCGGGTGGCCCTTGCTGCAAATCTGGTATGTTTCTTCCTTCTTTACCGGTACCGGTCCGACAATCTCAACATGAGCTCAACTTGGCTTTGCTCGCGCAATGACTTGGTCGCAAATGTTGGAGTATTGCTCGCCGCGCCGACAGCTATCTGTTCACCTCGCGCTGGCCGGACATCATCGTCGTAACCATTATTGCCGGTCTGTTCCTCAGTTCCGCGCTCGGCGTCCGGACCACCTCGCCAAGCGATAAGCTCGCGGTTTCCGTGTGAATTCGACTCAAACAAATCCTGCATTGGCAGCCTTGTGCAAGTGATCTGCGGCAGTCAAATTGCTCACACACATCGTGCTCTTTGCCGGCGCACTCACTCAAAATATTTTCGATCCCCCTGGTCTGACTGGGGTGAGGCGCAGTTGTGCCAGGAAAATAGTGTGATAAGATCTGTGGGCCAGAATGGTGATAATATAACCATATCAGATGGATGTTGTGTACTGAGTGTGAGGGCGACAGGAGGGATACTTTGAGATTAAAGTGGAAGGAGTCCAGTGCTGAGCAGAGCACCCAACAGGACAGAAGCCGGACCGGAAAGGAATTCCGTGGACTCTCTTCTCAAATGCATCGTAACCCGGTAAACCGGGAGTTTGAGACATGAGCGAGCTGAGAGCTGACAGCCTCCCCAAACCTTCAGATGCGAGGACTGTTCAAAACGCCCTGGATGCCCTCGGCAACACGAAGAAGAAAAACCTGCTGGCGCGCATGTTCCCCTTTATGGGGCCGGCATTCATCGCGAGCATCGCCTATGTCGATCCCGGCAATTTCGCCACCAATATCCAGGGCGGAGCCCAGTTCGGCTACCTGCTCATCT
>Ga0316217_10004433_pt1 | contig 15182 bp, 16 predicted proteins | sample 1anoAmetaG_FD_203633 | JGI IMG/M metagenome (GOLD analysis project Ga0316217, IMG submission 203633) | Freshwater microbial communities from Trout Bog Lake, Wisconsin, USA - 1anoA | ecosystem: Environmental > Aquatic > Freshwater > Lake > Hypolimnion/Profundal zone | place: USA: Wisconsin... | reverse complement strand
GAGCGCCAGGATGAGGGGACGGTCACAGGCGGAGCCAAAGCTCCGCCAGGATGGCTTGCGCCGCCGCTCTGCACCGACCGCGGACGGCAACGCTTGCGCAACTCCGACCGCAGCCAAGGGGTCAACGCCTGCCAGGCATTCCAGACGCGCTCGCCGGCCTTGCGGCCTTTGGCTATCTCTCGAAGCCTTGTTGCCAGGGCTTTTCCGAGCAGCGGCGAGGCGGACCTGGCTGTCAGGCGCTCCCCGTATCCCATGCCGCGGCGGCCGATGGCCATGGCCGCGGCCTGATGCGTACTGATTTGATAGCCGTTGAATTTCGCGAAACCGATCACCGAAGTGTAGGCCGGGTCCACCCGGATCAGCTCGACCCCCTCCCGCTCGCAGCGGGACTGGACCATCCGCTGGAACAGGGAGAAGGCGAAGCCGGACAGGGTCTTCGCATGGCGCTTGCCGAGCTCGCGGAGGGCGGCTTTCTTCTTCCGGAAATCCAGCGCCTCGATGACCAGGGGCTGCCCGCCGGCCTTGGCCTGGAGCACCAAGTCGGCCACAGCGTCCCCGACCCGGGCCTCCGCCTGCTCCGTGCCCAGGCCATGGGCGTCCAGGGCAATCCTGCGGTGCCCGGCCAGGTTGCCGAACCGGTCCAGCCGCGCCACCGCGAGGTGGTCCGGGTTCAGGTCCACCGCCACCACGCCCCGTTCCTGGCGGCTGAGGACCGGGGCGGGATCCCGGGCGGTGGTCGCCAGCACGACCCACTGGCCAGATTCCCGCCGGAGGAACCGGTAGCTGATGGCCCGGTCCTGGGCCAGGGACTCCAGCAGGTCCGCATCCCGGTAGAAATCCACCGGGATGACCAGGTGCTTGCCGAACCGCGCTTCCAGCGCGTGCGGCAGACGCAGGCGCAACTCGCCCCGTTCCGGGTCGAACCGGCACTCCTGGTTGCCGCAACACTCGCCCTTGGAACCCACGGCGTAGAACTGGCTGGTTCGCGCTGCCCGCCAAGCCGCCAGCCAGTCCTCATGGCAACTGAAGCCGTTGGCTTCGAGCTGGAAGTGCATCCGGAACAGCTTCCGGCTCCCGAAGCAGATCGAGGGAGGGGCAGCCAGCCTGGCCTCCACTTTCCTCAGCCGGGTTTCCAGGATACCCAGGCGGCGCTTTTTCTGATGCAGTTGGAACGCCACCCGGCGCCGGCGGTCCTTGAACGCCTGGGGGCTGGCAATCTTCCGGGAGGGCTTGAAGCTGGCGATCCTTCGGGTCAGCTGGGCCCGGGTCCGGTCCAGCCTGGCGATGCGCTGCTTCAGCTTCGCGGTCGCCTCCCGGAGCTGGTCCCGCCATACAATCTGGCTCTCTTGCCAGGCCCTGACCTTTCCGCCCAGGTTCATCCGCAGGCCGTTGAATTGCCTCGCGCTCAGCCCGTGCTCGGCGATGAAGGCCCGCTTGGCTTCGGCGATGGCTTCCTTGGAGGGCATGCCGGATCGGTAGAGCCGCAGGAACAGCAGCCGCTCCAACCGGCCCTAGAGGGCGGCGATGGCCTCGAACACCGGCTGGCTCCCGGCAGCGCAGATCCGGGCTTCGACCGTGACCTCGCTCACTCGGATACCGCCCCTTTGACCGCCTGCACCAGGGCCCGGGCCTTGGCATGGCTCCTGAGACCGTAGAGCCGGCCGCTGGCCCGGAGGGCCTGGGCCTGCCGTTCCAGATCGCCCTTCTGTCGCTGTTCGTGGGAACTGACCCGGGCATAGATGGCGACCAGGCCGCCCTCCATGGCAGGCGCTGTGCCCGTGAGGCGGACAATCTCCGATTCGGGAATCCGGCGCTTGCCGCCGGCGGTGTAAACCACCCGAATGCGCCCCTTGCCCTCCCAGGCGCGAACCGAGTTAGGATGGGCGCCAAGCAGCAGGCAGGCTTTCTCAAGAGGGATCAGTCGTTCCATGCCTGCCAAGTTAGGCTGGAATGGAATGGAGTCAAATGTAATCTTTTATTGTCAATTCAAGAAGCTATTAACAACCCATCCTGAACCGACCAACCGGTCCAGGGCCACCCTGGACCGAAACACCCAGTTGATGCCTGTTGGAATGTTTTGTTGGCAATTTGGCAAACTACTAGAACCCCAGTCGTCCTTTCCCGGGTGCGGAGGCGCCCGGGGCTCTCCCCAAAAATCGGAATCCCGAGATCGAGACCTCGCCGCAACTCGAGTTTCGCCGATAATTTCATCGTATGGACAGCCTTTCTCTCCCCTACCATGTCCAGGGTTCGGCCTCTCAGGCGGCCGATGCCATGAGGCGCTGGGCCATGGGGGCAAGTGAGAAACTGGTCTTCTTCTCCCTTGGAACCGGAGGCAGAGTGGAGAGCCTCGCTACGCCCGGCGGAGCGTGGTCGGGGTGGAAGTCCGCTGAAATCCAGGGGAAGAATTTCCATGGCTTCATCGCTCCGGAGGACCGGAAGATCATCCACCACGCCCTCGAGGAGGTCCGTGCGGGCAAGGAAACGCCCTGCAGCGCCGCCCGGTTCCTGGGCAAGGATGGCAAGTTCGTTCCCCTGGTCTGGAGATTCGCTCCGAGTGAACACGATGGTGTGGTGCTGGGGTTCGCGCGGGAGTTCTTTCCCCGGGCATTGAGCCCTTTCCGCCCTTTCGGGGCCTTGGGCCGGAAGGAGGAGGAAGCCGAGGAGGCATCCCGTCAGGGGTCTCCGGGTAGCCCGGCCGCAGATACTCCGATACCCAGCCTTGACGATCTGCTTGCGGGCATCCTGGGCCAGTGCGATCTCGCCAGCCTTTCCCTGCCTCCCGACAGCCCTGTCCAGGCCTATCTGAAACAGATCAAGCTGAGTTCCATGAGCGTCACCGCCATGATCCGGCTGCAAACCGCCGCCGATCCTCCACCGAAGCGAGGACCGGCCCGCTCCCGGCGCGAAGGAGCCTGAGGCTATTTCGCAGCGCACCGGGTTCCCGGAAATCCAAAGGGCGGATCGCGTCGTTGGGGTCTGATGGAGGTGCATGTGGACCCTGTCGCCCGGAGCCGGGGAACGGCCGCCCCTGCCTTTCCCCTCACGCCAGCCGCCGCCGCCTTCGGCCTCATCCACCTGGCGGCGCTCGGCGTTTTCTCCGTGCCGTTCCGGCCGGCTCTGGCCTGGATGGCCTTCGCCCTCTACGTCGTCCGGATGTTCGGGGTCACGGCGGGCTACCACCGATACTTCAGCCACAGGTCCTATCGCCTGGGGCGGGGGGCCCAGTTTCTCATGGCCTGCCTCGCCCAGACCTCAGGCCAGAAGGGGGTGCTGTGGTGGGCCGCGAACCACCGGAACCACCACCGCCACTCCGATGCGCCCGGGGACCTCCACAGCCCGGTGCGGGATTCCTTCTGGTGGAGCCACGTCGGGTGGATCCTTTCGAGCCGCCACGACAGGCCGGACCTCTCCAGAGTCGGGGACCTGGGACGGTATCCGGAGTTGCGCTGGCTGGACCGCCGGCATTGGGTGCCCGCCCTGGCCCTGGCCCTGGCCGCGGCGGCCTGGGGCGGCCTCGCCGGTGTGGCCTGGTGGGCTCTTTCCACGGTGGCCCTCTACCATGCCACCTTCAGCATCAACAGCCTTGCCCACATCTGGGGCACCAGGCGCTTCGGGACGCCCGACCACAGCAGGAACAACGCGGTCCTGGCGCTGCTCACCCTGGGCGAGGGCTGGCACAACAATCACCACGCCTTCCCCGGCGCCTGCTCCCCCCGCCTCCGGTGGTGGGAGGCAGATCCCACCCAGGCCGGGCTCCAGGCGCTGCGCCTCCTTGGAATAGCCCGGGACCTGCGGGGCCGGGGAGGACCGCTGTGAAGGTCGCGGTCATCGGCGCCGGCATCTCTGGCCTGGGGGCAGCCCGTGTCCTGGTGCTGGGGGGCGCCGAAGTCCATGTGTTCGAGAAGGACGGACGCGTCGGCGGACACACCCGGACGGTGGTCCTGGAGGACGGCACCGCTGTGGACACGGGCTTCATCGTGCACAACCGGGAGAACTACCCCCGGTTCGTGAAGCTGATGGGCGAACTGGGGGTGCCCACCTGCCCGTCGGACATGAGCTTCGCCTACAGCGGCCCGGAACTGTCCTGGTGCAGCCGCGGCCTCAACGGCCTGCTCGCGGAGCGGCGCAACGCCTTCAATCCGCGGTTCTGGCGGTTCTGGGGGGAGGTGGCCCGGTTCAACGCCTGGGGCCGGGCCCTGGCCCGGGATTCCGGGGCCCCGGAGACGCCCCTGGGCGCGGCCCTGGACGCGGGCGGTTTCGGCCCGGATTTCCGCGAAGCCTACCTCTATCCGATGGCGGGCGCGGTATGGTCCACGCCGCCGGCGGAGATGGAGGCCTTTCCGGCCCTGGCCCTCCTGAGGTTCTTCCTGAACCACGGGATGCTCGGGCTCGCCACCCAGCGGCGGTGGCGCACCCTTCCCGGCGGCACCAGCCAGTACCTGGCGCCCCTGGCCCGGCCCTTCGCCGGCCGGATCCGCACCGGGGTCTCGGTGCGCGAGGTGGCCCGGACCGGCTCTGGCGCTGAAGTGCTGGTGGAGGGCGAGGGCAGGCTCCCTTTCGACGCGGTCCTCTTCGCCTGCCACGGGGACCAGGTGCTGTCCCTCCTGGGCGACGCGGACACCCTGGAACGGGAGGTGCTGGGCGCCTTCCGGGCCAATCCCAGCCCGACCTGGCTGCACACCGACGCCTCGGTCCTGCCCGGCAGCAGGCGGGCCTGGGCGAGCTGGAACTTCCGCCGCGCATCCGGAAACCCGCTCCTGCTCACCTACCACATGAACCGGCTCCAGCCCCTGGGCAAGCGCCGGGACCTGTTCGTGACCCTCCACGGGCAGGGGCGGGTGGACGAGGCCAAGGTCCTGGCCCGGTTCGACTACGAGCACCCGCGCTTCGATCTGGCCGCCCTGCGGGCCCAGGCCCGCTGGGGGGAGGTGAGCGGGAAGCGGCGCGTCCACTTCGCGGGGGCCTACTGGGCCAGCGGCTTCCACGAGGACGGACTGGCCAGCGGCCAGCGTGCCGCCGAGGCCATCCTGGCCGGGGGGCGCCCGTGATCGCTGCGGTCATCGATGCCGCCCGGGCGGATGCGCTTCCGGCGCGGGCGTGGACTACACTGGTTGCGAGACGCGCCCCCTTCATGCCCCTGCACCTTCCGAGCCCCTCCGCCATGACCGGCCTTTCCGACGAGGGCCTGCTGGCCCGCATCGCCACCCAGGAGCAGGAGGCCCTGGCCGAACTGTTCCGCCGGTACGGCGGCCGGGTCCTGGCCTATGTCCGGGCCATGGCCGCGGCTCCCTTTCCCCACGAGGACGCGGTCCAGGAAATCTTCCTCACCCTTTGGCAGAAGGCGGGGCTCTACGCCCCCCAAGGGGGCGAGGCCGCCGGGTGGATCTTCACGGTGACCCGCCACAAGGTTTTCGACCTCCAGCGCAGCCTGGGCCGCGTCAGGGAATCGGGCGGCCTCGACCTGGAGCTTTTCGGGGGCGCCCCCGGCGAAGTCGACCCGACCCTGGCCCCGTCTGTCCAGAAGGCCCTCGCCATGCTTCCGGAAGACCAGAGCGCCCCCATCCGGTTGGCCTACTATGGGGACCTCAGCTACGATGAGGCCGCGCGGCGGCTCGGGCTTCCGGCCGGCACCGTCAAGACCCGCATCCGCGCAGGGCTCTCGGCGCTGCGGCACCTGCTCCTGCTGAAGGGGAACCCATGAATCCCAGGTTCCATCCCCGCGAGGATCATTGGCTGGACTATGCCGCCGGGCAACTGGACGGCGCCTGCCGCAGCCTGCTCGAGGCCCACCTGGCCTTCTGCGAGCCGTGCCGCCGGCAGGCCGCTCACTATACCGAGCCCGGGGGCGCCCTCCTGGCCGGACTCCCGGACCTGCCCGCCCCCACGGCCATGCTCGGAGGGATCCTGGCCCGCCTCAAGGCGCCCGAGCCGCCCAAAGTGGGCGCGGAGTTCCTGCCCATCCCCCGGAGCCTGTGGAGCCTGCTGCCGCCGCTCCAGGGCGCCTCCTGGCGGGGGGCCTTGACCCGCGGCTTCCGGTTCCTCGAGGCCGCTCCGGGACTCTTCATCATCCACATGGAAAAGGGCCGCCCCTTTCCGGAGCACGGCCACACCGGAATGGAGCGCTCGGTCATCCTGGCCGGCGGACTGAAAGATGCCGGCTCCGTGATGGAGGCCGGGGACTTTGATGAGGCGGACGGGTCCCGGGTCCACAGCCCCGTGGCCCTGCCCGACGAGGACTGCTGGATCCTGGCTGGCCTGGAGGGGGGCATCCGGTTCACAGGCTGGCGAGGCGTCCTGCAGCGCCTCGCGGATAAGTGAAATCCAGGAGGCGCGTCCCGGCGTTGGGGTAGGTGGAGACCACCCCGTGAAACGCCCTGCCCTCATCCTCCTTCCTGCCCTGGCCGCCGTTGTGGTGGCGGCCGCGGGCTGCCGGACCCCGGACCGCCCCCCCCTGCACACCGTCGCCGCGGTGGATCTGCCGCGCTTCATGGGGGATTGGTATGTCATAGCCTCCATCCCGACCTTCCTGGAGCGGAACGCCGCCAATGCGGTCGAGTCCTACCGCCTGGAGGCCGACGGCACCGTGGCCACCACCTTCACCTACCGCAAAGGGGGCGTGGACGGACCCGAGAAGCGCATGACACCCCGGGGTTTCGTGCTGGACCGGACCACCAACGCCGTCTGGGGCATGCGCTTCATCTGGCCGGTGAAGGCCGACTACCGGATCATCCACCTGGACCCCGGATACACGCTGACGGTGGTGGCACGGGAGAAACGGGACTACGCCTGGATCATGGCGCGCTCGCCAGAGATCCCGGAGGCGGACTACCAGGCCATGCTCCAGCTCCTGGCGGACCAGGGCTACGACACCGCCAGGATGCGAAGGGTGCCCCAGCGGTGGAACCGGTCATGAAGGACCAGGTCCTCGCCGAGGAGGAGATGCGTTGAACGGCCTGTACGCCGGCACCGTGCGCCACCGCCGCTTCGCCCCGAAGCGGCACGGCTTCACCTACCCGGTCTTCATGGCCTTCCTGGACGTGGACGGCCTTGAAGCAGCCATGGGCACCTCCCGGCTGCTGGGCTACAACCGGTTCGCGTGGGCCTCGTACGATGACCGGGACCACCTGGGCGATCCCTCCCGTCCGCTCCGGGAGCGGCTGGCGGCGAGCGCCCGCGCCCAGGGCCTGGCGTTCCCCGAAGGCCGCGCGGCCATCCTCACCAACCTCCGCTACCTGGGCTACTGCTTCAATCCGGTCAGCTACATCTACGCCTGGGACCGTTCGGGGCGGCTGGCGCTCATCGGGGCGGAAGTGACCAGCACCCCCTGGAAGGAGCGCACCCTCTACTGGATGCGCCCGTCCGGCGAAGGCCGGCTGCACCGCTTCGACCTGGCCAAGCGCATGCACGTCTCCCCCTTCATGCCCATGGACCTGCGCTACCGCTGGACGTTCGGCGCCCCCGGCGGTTCCCTGCGGGTGCGCATGGCCCTGCACCGCGGCGCCGAGTTCCTGTTCGACGCCGATCTCCGCCTGGAACGGCGGGACTGGACGCCCCGGGAGATCCGGCGCGCCCTCCTCGCCTTTCCCCTCCACACCTTCAAGGTCATCGCGGCCATCCACTGGGAGGCACTCAAATTATGGCTCAAGCACATTCCGGTCTTCACCAGACCGCGGACTTCCGCCCGGGAGCCCGCCCCGGCCTCCTGGCCGCCGCCGCCCAGGCCCTGATGCTCCGGGCCTTCGAGGGCCTCCGGGAAGGCTGCCTGGAACTGCACCTGCCCGGAGGGATCCGGGTCTTCGGGGACCGCGCGTCCAGCCTCCGGGCCCAGGTCGCCGTCCACGACCTCCGGACCTTCCTCAAGGGCGCCCTCCGGGGCGAGGTGGGGCTGGGCGAGGCCTACGTGGAGGGCTGGTGGAGCAGCCCCGACCCCGTCGCGGCGGTGCGGGTGGCCGTGCGCAACATGGCGGCCCTCGACGGCGGGGCCCTGGCCCTGGCCGGGAAGGTGCTGGGCCGGCTCCGGCACCGCCGGCGGGCCAACACCAGGGCGGGTTCCCGCTCGAACATCGCCGCGCACTATGATCTGGGCAACGCCTTCTACCGGCTGTGGCTGGACCCCACCCTGGCCTACAGCTCGGGCTTCTTCACCTCGCCGGAGGCCACCCTCGAGGAGGCGCAGGAGGCCAAGTACCGGATGATCTGCCGCAAGCTCGCCCTGGGCCCGGAGGACCGCCTGCTGGAGATCGGCACCGGCTGGGGGGGGCTGGCCATCCACGCCGCGCGGGAGCACGGGTGCCGGATCACCACCACGACCCTCAGCCGGGAGCAGTTCGAGCTGGCTTCGGAGCGGATCCGCGAGGCCGGCCTCCAGGACAAGGTGGAGGTGCTCCTCGAGGACTACCGGGACCTGCGCGGCTCATACACCAGGGCCGTCTCCGTCGAGATGTTCGAGGCGGTCGGCCTGGAGCACTACGATGCCTACTTCGGCGCCGTGGACCGGCTGCTGGAGCCGGGCGGCACCTTCCTCATGCAGACCATCACCATGAACGAGCCGCACTTCGAGGCCTACCGGCGCGGGGTGGACTTCATCCAGCAGCACGTCTTCCCCGGATCGGAGCTGGCCAGCCTCCTGGAGGTGCACCGGAGCGCCCGGGCCACTCGCCTGGCGGTGCGCGGACTGGAGGACCTGGGCCCGCACTACGCCCGGACCCTGCGCGCCTGGCGGGAGCGCTTCCACGCGCGGCGGGACGAGGTGGCCGCCCTGGGCTTCGACGCCCGGTTCCTGCGCTTCTGGGACTACTACCTCGCCAGCTGCGAAGGGGCCTTCCTGGAGCGGCACGTCAGCGTCGTGCAGCTCCTGATGGAAAAGCACGGGGCGCGGCCATGACGCAGCCGGCGCTCCTGGCCCTGCCCGTGGCCCTGGGCATCCCGTTCCTGGCGTGGCTGGTCTACCTCCGCACGGACAGGGCGGACTGGATCGACGTGGCCTGGGCCTTCAGCCTGGGCGGCCTGGCGGCGCTCTACGCCGCGGCCGGATCGGGCGATCCCGCGCGCCGCATGGTGCTGGGCGCGGCGGGGGCCGCCTGGGGCATCCGGCTCGGGATCCACCTGGCCCTGCGGGTGGGCGGGTCGGCCCGGGAGGACGGGCGGTACGCGGCGCTCCGGCAGGCCTGGGGCGGGGATCCCCGGATGCGGTTCCTGGGCTTCTTCCTGTTCCAGGGCCTGCTGAACCTGGTGCTCTCCCTCCCGTTCCTCCTGGGCTGCTCGGATCCCGCCCCCGGCATCCCGGCCTGGACCTGGGCCGGGACGGCCCTGGCCCTCGCGGCGGTGCTGGGAGAGGCGACGGCCGACGCCCAGCTCCGGGCCTTCAAGGCCGGGGCGAAGCACGGCCAGGTGTGCCGCAGGGGCTTGTGGGGCTGGAGCCGGCATCCCAACTACTTTTTCGAATGGCTGGCCTGGGTGGGCTTCGCGGCGGCCGCCCAGGGACGGCCCTGGGCCGCGGCTGCCTTCCTGTCCCCGGCCGCGATGCTGTTCCTCCTGATCCGGGTCACCGGCATCCCCCCCACCGAGGCCCAGGCGCTCCTGAGCCGGGGCGAGGCCTACCGCGACTACCAGCGCGCCGTGAGCGCATTCCTTCCCCTTCCGCCCAAACGCGAGGACTGACCATGACCACCCGAGCCCTGGCCCTGGACCCCCCATCCACCTCCTGGATCGACCGCCTCGTCGATGGCGGCCTGCTTCCCGACGCCCTGATCCGCTCGGGCATCCGCCGCCTCCTGCGCCAGCGCCTCCGGGAGGAGCGGCGGGGCGGCCCCGAAGCCGCCTGGCAGCGCCAGCGGGAACTCTGGTCGCGCATGGACCGCGGCCCCCTGGCCGAGCAGGTCCAGGCCGCCAACGACCAGCACTACGAAGTTCCCCCGGCCTTTTTTGAAAGGGCGCTCGGGCCGCGCCTGAAGTACAGTTGCGCCCTCTGGGAGCCGGGCGGCGCCTCCCTGGCGGAGGCCGAGGAGGCCATGCTCGGCCTGACCTGCAGCCGGGCGGACCTGGCCGACGGCCAGCGCATCCTGGAACTGGGCTGCGGATGGGGCAGCCTGTCGCTCTGGATGGCCGGGCGCTACCCCCATGCCCGCATCCTGGCCGTCTCCAATTCCCGGGCCCAGGGCGCCTTCATCCGCGACCGCGCCGCGGCGCTGGGCCTGGCGAACGTGGAGGTGCGCACCGCCGACATGAACGGCTTCGAGGCCCCCGAGGCGGCCTTCGACCGGGTGGTGAGCGTGGAGATGTTCGAGCACATGCGCAACCACCGGGAACTCCTGCGCCGGATCGCCGGCTGGCTGGCGCCGGGGGGGAAACTCTTCGTGCACATCTTCACCCACCGAGAGTTCAGCTACCTCTTCGAGCCCCGGGACACGGGGGACTGGATGAGCCGCGAGTTCTTCTCCGGCGGGGTGATGCCTTCCGACGCGCTCCTCCTGCGCTGCCAGGAGCACCTGCGCCTGGAGGAGCACTGGCGCGTGGCGGGGGAACACTACCGGCGGACGGCCGAAGCCTGGCTGGCGAATCTCGATGCCCGGTCCAGGGAGGTCCTGGAACTCTTCGGGCAGAACTACGGTCCCGCGCAAGCCCCCGCCCGGCTCCAGCGCTGGCGGGTCTTCTTCATGGCCTGCGCGGAGATGTGGGGCTGGCCCGAAGGCGAGTGGCTGGTGAGCCACTACCGCTTCCGGAGGCCGTGAATGCTCCTCCTGGCCCCGCCTGCCCAACTCCTTCCGCAGTACGCGCCTTCACTTTGCAATAATTGATTTTTTTTCAAAGACATAATAGAATTTTCGCAAAGTAAGGACAGAAGGAACAACCCGATGCAAACATTCTTGTTTGCATGACATTCTGCTTGATTCAGGACTGCCCATGGCTCAAGAAACCTTCTTCATCCAACGCTTTGGCCAGGAGGAAGGACCGCTTGCGTTCGCGGACCTTCAAATGTTGGCCCGTGCCGGGCAGATCAAAGCCACCACCTTGGCCCGCAAAGAGGGCGGCCATCCATTTCCAGTCGGGGAGATTCAGGGAGTTTTCTCTACCAAGGAATGGCTGACCACCCTGCTTTTATCCATTTTCCTGGGCGGGTTTGGGGTCGACCGATTCTATCTGGGGCACACAGGCCTCGGGGTGCTGAAACTGTTGACCCTGGGTGGTTGTGGCATATGGAACATCATCGACATCATTTTGATTGCGACGAATAATCTCAAGGACGCGGATGGCTTGCCTCTCAAATTATAGAAGTTGTGTCCAGCATCGGACCCTTTCGACGGCATTGGTCATGGTCGTAAGCTCTGTGGGACTGATTGTCCCCGCGAGGGTCTGGGACAAGCTCCCGGATCTCTGCCTGTTCCACCGCTTCATGGGAGTGCCGTGCCCGACGTGTGGCCTGACCCGATCCTGGTCCGCGCTCCTGCACGGCCATCTGGAGGCTGCATTCAGATTTCACCTGCTAGGTCCGCCATTATTCCTGGGCATCGTGATCTGGACAGCCATGAGGTTCAGAAATACTGAATACAAGTGGTCTCGTCCCAGTGTGATTTTGGGTGCAGGTCTGATCTGGACGAGCTATTCAATTGCTCGCATGGCCGGGTGGTTGCCTTCGCCACCCGGGACCTAGCGCCCTCAGGCAATGCTCATGCCCTCACGCACCATGAACGCCCATAGGAGCGAGGAGAAGCGAATGTGCCGCTCGAAAATATGAGAACCGTTTTAGAGGGGTATCTGCTTGAGAGTGGCGGCAAGAATAGGAATCCTTGGAACGTGCAGACACCCGTGTACTCCGGGACCCTGGCTGTCGTGACGGGAAAGAACTTGAGCCAAGCTGAGGAGGCCGCCAAGTCCAAAGCAACCGAAGTCGGCCAATGCGTCTACATGATTGAATTGCCGTCGGGTACGGAACCCGGGTTCATTGTTGGTGCCGTGCAGATCAAAGGGAATGTACAGGGCTCCAACTATTATGCTAAGTCGACTGAAGTCGAGTAGGCTGCCAGGAAAGCTGATTTGGCGTACCTTGACCATGGCCGTTTCCGGAGCAACCCCATGCCCTACACCACGCAGATCATCGATGGCGGAACCGGGATTCTCCGGAAGGGCACCGGGGTGGTCACCGGGGCCGAGATCCTGGCGGCGAACCGGCAGATCCATTCGCTTGAGATCGACCTGGCGGCGCTCACCCATGTCCTGGTGGACTTCGAGGAAGCCGCGGACCTGCAACTGACCTCGGAGGAGACCAGGCTCATCGCGCAGCAGATCCAGGACAACGTCGACGCCGGGGTCTGGAAGACGCTGCATGTGGCCATCGCCGCCGCCAGCGACCTCGCCTTCGGCATGTCCAGGATGTTCAGCGTGTTCGCCGAGAACGGAGCCGTGAAGGTCAGCGCCTTCCGGACGATGGGCGAGGCGCGGGCCTGGATCGCCGGGGAACTCGCCCTGCCGCCCGCTTCCTCGACCCGGACCTTGTAGCCGCGCCAGTCCCCAGTCATGCTCTGAGTCAACAGTTGAACCGGTGAGCAGGACCGTGCCGTCCGGGCATTCGGGCTGGGAGTTTCCATGAAACCAGATAGCCGTCTCTTCCTCGTGGCCTTGGCCGCCTGTTCCGCCTTCGCCCAATCGGCCTCGGGCGGGGGGGGATCGGCCGCCGACCTGGCCAAGAAGCTGTCGAACCCGGTGGCCGCGCTGATCAGCGTGCCGTTCCAGCTGAACAGCGACGGGGATATCGGCCCCGCCGAAAGGGGCGAGCGCAGGGTGCTCAATGTCCAGCCGGTGGTGCCCATCGGCCTGAACGAGGACTGGAACCTGATCTCGCGCACCATCCTGCCCCTGGTGTCCCAGAAGGACATCGCGCCCGGGGCCGGCAGCCAGTCCGGCATCGGCGACATCGTGCAGAGCGCGTTCTTCTCGCCGAAGCAGCCTACGGCCGGCGGCTGGATCTGGGGCGCGGGGCCGGTCCTCATGCTGCCGACCGGCTCCGACGATCTGCTGAGCGCCGGGAAATGGGGGGCCGGGCCCACCGCGGTGGTGCTCAAGCAGGACAGCGGCTGGACCTACGGCGCCCTGGCGAACCACATCTGGTCCTTTGCCGGCAGCAGTGACCGCGCCGATATCAGCGCGACCTTCCTGCAGCCCTTCCTCTCCTTCACCACCCCCAAGGCCACGACCTACGGCCTGAACACCGAGAGCACCTACGACTGGAAGAACCGGACGTGGTCGGTGCCGCTCAACCTGTCGGTGTCCCAGGTCACCCGGGTGGGCGGCCAGCTGATGAGCCTGGGGGGCGGCGTGCGCTACTGGGCCACGGCGCCCGACAGCGGCGCGCACGGCTGGGGCTTCCGGCTGGTGGCCACCTTCCTGTTTCCGAAATGAGCGCCCAGCCGGGGCAGGAGACGCCTGACTTCTCCCTGGTGCTGGGGGGGCCCCTGTACCAGCTGCTGCGCCGGACCCGGCTCACGGATGACACCCTGCAACTGGTGCGCCGGCGAGTCATCGCGCTGTCGATGTTCGCCTGGCTGCCCCTGCTCCTGCTGTCCGCCCTGGGCGGCGGCCTGGTGGTCCCGTTCCTGCAGGATCTGGCGGTGCAGATCCGCCTGCTGGTGGCCATGCCCATCCTGATCGCCGCGGAACTGGTGGTGCACCAGCGCATGCGCTTCATCGTCCGGCAGTTCCTGGATCGCGGGCTGATCCCGGACCCGGCCAGGCCGCGCTTCGACGCCGCGGTCGCCTCGGTCTACCGGCTGCGCAATTCGATCTCCGCCGAACTGCTGATCATCGGCCTGGTATACGCCGTCAACATCCTGTTCCTGTGGCGGGCCTACCTGATCAATCCGCTCGCCACCTGGTACTCGCCGGCATCGGCGTCCGGGCACCGGCTCTCCCTGGCCGGGAGGTGGTATGTCTATCTCAGCCTGCCCCTGTTCCAGTTCCTGCTCTGCCGATGGTACTACCGGATCCTGATCTGGACCCGCTTCCTGTGGCAGGTCTCCCGCATCAGGCTGAACCTGGTGCCGACCCACCCCGATCACCTGGGCGGCCTGGGCTTCCTCCCGGGCATCGTCCACGCCTTCACCCCGCTGGCCACGGCCCACGGGTTCCTGCTGGCCGCCATGATGGCCAACCGGATCTTCTATTTCGGCGCGACGCTGCCGCAGTTCAAGGCTGAAGTCGCCATCATGGCCGGCTTCCTGCTGTGCCTGATCCAGGCCCCGCTGCTGGTGTTCCTGCCGCAACTGTCACAGGCCAAGCGGACCGGGCTGCGCGAATACGGGGTGCTGGCCCAGAGGTACGTGCGGGAGTTCGACGCCAAGTGGCTGCGCGGCGGCGCCCCGGCGGACGAGCCCCTGGTGGGCAGCGGCGATATCCAGTCCCTGGCCGACCTGGGCACCAGCCACGAGGTCGTCCGCTCCATGCGCATCGTTCCCGTGACCAAACAACTGGTCCTGCAGACCCTGGCTGCGGCAGTCCTGCCGATCGCGCCCCTGGCCCTCACCATGATGTCGCTGGAGACCCTGCTGAAGAAACTTGTGGGCATTCTGTTCTAGGTAGATGCCGCCCTCGCGGCGATCAGGACTGCGACGTGCGGGCGCCGGTGCGGGTGATGCGGACGGCGAGCACGCGGTAGGCCAGGGCGGCGGCCAGCACCGCGGCCACGAACAGCAGCGCCCGCCAGAAGGCGTAGTCCACGAGCGCCTTGCCGCCGGCCTGGGCCTGCTGCACGGCCGGGGCGACCTGGGCCGAGAGCTGGCCGAGCTTGGCCGGCGCGGTCGCCTGGTCGAGGGCGCGGACCAGCTCGGTCAGCTGGCGCGCCGTCGCCTCCAGCTGCGCGGCGGTGCGGGTGTAGTCCTCGATGTGGAACGGTTCGCCCGGCGGCGGCTTGGGCCCGGGAGGCGGCGGCTCGCCGACGCCGAACCGCTTCATCAGCGCGTCGACCGAGGTGATCGTGGTGTTGAGCGAGGCGGACAGGTCCTTGCCCGTTCCCAGGGTCTGGCGCACTTCGGAGACCAGCGGGGTCAGCTGTTTTTCCTGTGCCTCGAGCGCCTTGAACACCTCCTCGCGCTGTTTGTCGACCTGCCCGGGCAGCTGCTCGGCCACCTGGCTCACCCGGTCCACCGCCGCGGTGAGCTGGGTGGTGTTGGTCACCAGCTGCTGCACCG
>Ga0316217_10004432_pt1 | contig 15187 bp, 14 predicted proteins | sample 1anoAmetaG_FD_203633 | JGI IMG/M metagenome (GOLD analysis project Ga0316217, IMG submission 203633) | Freshwater microbial communities from Trout Bog Lake, Wisconsin, USA - 1anoA | ecosystem: Environmental > Aquatic > Freshwater > Lake > Hypolimnion/Profundal zone | place: USA: Wisconsin... | reverse complement strand
TTGGATGCAATCTGATTGATCTTCGGCGTCATGGTGCGCAGCACATATTGCTTGACCGCTTCAAACCCACCGTCCAGATAGATGGCCGCCACGATCGATTCGTACACCGCCGCCGCCAGTGAACTGGGCATTTCTTCCCGGCTGCTGATCCCTTTGCCGATCACCAGCAAATCAATCAAGCCGGTTGCAACGGAAACTTCAGCACAGGTTTTCCGCGATACCACCGCCGATTTGACCTTGGTCAGTTCGCCTTCCAGATATTCGGGGAATTTTTTGTACAGCGCTTCGCAGATGATGACATCCAGCACGGCATCGCCCAGAAATTCCATGCGCTCGTTGCTTTCCAGGCGCGAATCAGCCACCGACGCATGGGTAAGCGATTCCTTGAGCAATTGCGGATTGGCAAAGGTATATCCAAGGATGGATTCAGCTTTTTCGCGGTCTTCGGTATTCACGCAAAACTTCTCTTAAAGCCATATTGGCCCTGCCCGAAAACTCACCGGCCACGCAGGCCAGCGGGTTTTCAGACAGACTGTTCCAACGGCCGTTACGCTAAACCAACATTGGCGGGGTGTCAATTCAATTCCCCGCAAGTAATAATCTTTGTCATCGGCGTAGAAATGTCGCCGCCGCCTATCAACCAAAACGCCTCCGGGAGGGTATATTCTGGCAGCAACAAGGAGTATGCCCTTTGAGTACCATGCCCGCCAGTTCGTCCACCGTGCCGGCTTCCGTCGCCGGGGAAGCTTCGTTCATCGACAAATTCAAGATGGTTAAAGTTAATCTGCTGACCGAATTGCACAAGGTCATCATCGGGCAGGATGATGTGATCGAACTGCTGCTGGCCGGCATTTTCGCGCGCGGACACTGCCTGCTGGTGGGCGTGCCGGGGTTGGCCAAAACATTGATGATTTCCACGCTGGCCAGGGTTTTGAAGCTGAGCTTTAACCGCATTCAGTTCACCCCCGATCTGATGCCCGCCGACATCACCGGCACGGATATCCTGGAAGAAGACCAATCCACCGGCAAGCGCGCGTTCCGATTCGTCAAGGGGCCGGTGTTTGCCAACATCGTGCTGGCGGATGAAATCAACCGCACCCCGCCGAAAACCCAAGCCGCGCTGTTGCAGGCGATGCAGGAATATCATGTGACCGCCGGCGGTAATACCTTTCCGCTCGATCTGCCGTTTTTTGTATTGGCCACGCAAAACCCGGTCGAGCAGGAGGGAACCTATCCGCTGCCCGAAGCCCAGCTCGATCGTTTCATGTTCATGGTGAACATCGGCTATCCCAGCAAAAAAGAAGAACGACAAATCGTCCGCGCCACCACCATGGATGTGGAGTCAAACCTGGAACCGGTGCTGTCGGCTAACGACATTTTGCATGTGCAAAAAGTGTTGCGGAAATTACCGGTAAGCGACCATGTGGTGGATTACGCGGTAAACCTGGCGCGGGCCACCCGGCCCAAGGAACCGGGCACGCCGCAGTTCATCAATGATTGGCTGACGTGGGGTGCCGGGCCGCGGGCGGCACAATATCTGGTGCTGGGCGCCAAGGCCAAGGCGATTTTGCAGGGCCGGCTCAATGTAAGCTGCGAAGATGTTCGCCGTGTGGCCAAGCCGGTGTTGCGGCACAGGTTGTTCACCAATTTCAACGCCGATGCCGAAGGCATTGGCCCGGATCAGGTGATTGAGAAGCTGATCGAAGCCGTGCCGGAAGCCGGGGCCGCGGATTACGCCCGCGAAGGTTGAGAGTTGAGGCTTAAACTCCGGGGTGGTCGCCTGAGGTGACCACGCCAGTTTCGCGGTTATACTATCCTTAATGCGCATTCTAGTGGTTCAACCAAGTTGGGTGGGGGATGCCGTGATGGCTACACCCACGCTCCGCGCCCTGCGCGAACTTTATCCCGATGCACACATTGCTTATCTCATGCGGCGGTACGTGAAGCCGATCTATACCGGCATGCCCTGGGTGGATCAGCTTATCACCTATCGCACCGGCAAAACCGCCAAGCGCGCGGGCAAAGGATTATTCGGCTTGGCACGGCGGCTGCGGGCGGGGCGATTTGACATGGCGGTGCTGCTGACCAATTCCTTCAAAACCGCGCTGATTTGCAAGATGGGCAATATCCCCCGCACGGTGGGCTATGACCGCGATGGCCGGGGGTTTTTGCTGAGCGATCGGCTGCTGCCGGAAAAACAAAAGGGCAAGTTTGTCCCCACGCCGATGGTTAAGACTTATCTGGGTCTGGCACATTATCTGGGCAGCCAGACCGGTGATCTTTCGATGAAGCTGTTCGTCACCGAAGCAGAAAAGGCCGAAGCCGCCCAGCTTTTGCAGCGTGCCGGCTTGGACAGTGCCATCGACCGCCCTGCCGCCGCCGGCAAACCGCCGCTGATTCTGCTTAATCCCGGCGCGCAGTTTGGCGCGGCCAAATGCTGGCTGCCGGAATATTTCGCCGCCCTGGGTGATCGGCTCATCGAGCAATTGGGCGCAACCGTGCTAATCAGCGCCGCCCCAAAAGAAAAACAAATCGTCGCCGCCATCAAAGCCGGCATGAAGCACAAAGCGGTTGATCTTCTGCAAGCCGGCTCCACGCTTGGCGCGATCAAAGACATCGTCCGCCGCTGCGATCTGATGATTACCAACGACACCGGCCCGCGGCACATCGCGGCGGCATTTGATGTTCCGGTGGTCACCATCTTCGGCCCGACACACCCGGAATGGACGGAGATTTATTTTGCCCGCGAACGCAAAGTGGCCGTCAAGGTATTCTGCGGGCCATGCCAGAAGAAAATCTGCCCGCTGGATCATCGCTGCATGACCCGCATCTCCCCGGGCATGGTTTTCGACACCGCCTTGCAGTTGCTGCCCGGCGGCGTAACGCAGTTATAAAACGCTACTGCTGATGTGGCTCCCGAAAAAAACGGAAGCCGGGCGAAAGTGCGTCCTTCCGCCCGGCCATGTCCCCGTGTTTCGCGCGTCTCCGAACGCACGGGCGCGTCATCCGCACGGGAACATGTTTCCGAATCATGCGCGACGGGTACTACCCGCCGCTATTTACCTTTACTTACGGCATTCAACAGGCTTGACAGCATATAATGCCGCGCGCCTTTGGGATCCTTCAGAACCGCGCGCACGGCGGCTTCGACCGGCACCTGCGCGGGATAACGCGAAAGAACCCATGCCGCACGACGCCGAACCCGGCCACTGCGATCATCCAGCATGGGAATCACCAGCGGCACCAATTCCTTGATCTTACGCTCTTCCGGGATATCCACGCGCAGCAGGCTTTCGATGGCCGCGGCGCGAACTTTCTTGCAGTTGTCCGTCAACGCCCGCTTGAGCATCACCAAAATTTCCTCAATCGTTTCCCGCGATTGGAACAAATGTTCAACTTGAAGCGCATTGCGGCGATTCCACCAGTTCCAAAGGCTCGGGTCCAGCGCCTTGGCCAGACCGGCTGGACGTGCTGGCCACGTTGGCCCAGGCGTGGGAAGAAAAGCACCACGCCATCGAAGCCCCCGATCCGGTGCGGGCGATTGAATTTGCCATGGAGCAGCGCGGCCTAACCCGGCGCGATTTGGAGCCCTACATCGGCAGCCGCGCCCGCATCGCCGAAGTGCTCAACGGCAAGCGTTCCCTGACCTTGGCGATGATCCGCCGCTTGCACGCAGGCTTGGGAATTCCTGCTGAGGTGCTGATTGGGTAGACAATCAGCGCATAGACGAAATAGCCGCGGAATATGAAAGCAGCCGCGTTCCGTTCGCTTCCCGCCCCTTGCGGCTGCTTGGTTGTCCGGGTAATGTTCGCCTATGGCAAGAAATGCCTAACCAAAGGGTCGGATGTAAAAATCGTTGGGAAGCAGGCGCATCCATGCTTGATCTTTCGTACCAGCCTAACGTGTTATATCTCGCCTCGATCGAGCGGATGGCCGCCGCGCGACGCATGATCGATGCCAAGCCGCACGATTATGTCCTGGCCTGTTATCTGGCCGGATTGGCGGTAGAATCGATTCTTCAGGCCAACGCCCTGCGTGGCGGCGCCGCCCACGATGCCCGGCACAGCCTTAGCATGTGGCTATCCAAGTGCCCAACGGCCTTGAACGATGCCCTGAAAGGCTCGGCTCAATGGAATCTGCTCGTCGCCCTATGGGATAACGGCCTGCGTTACCTTTCCTTTGACGGATTGCTTGGCTATTTCCGCAAGAAGGCCTACGGCAAAGGGAAGAAGGGCGGCGTAGAATCCATCGTGCGTGGCGTAACCAAGCATCTGGTTGATGCCGCCGAGGTTGTTCATAAGAAAGGACTTGCAGTATGGCTAAGCTCCACAAGAAAATAATCCGCGTGTTACAACCGCACCTGCGTGAATTGCACGACGCCCTTGAGGAACTGCCCGGCGGGCGCGTTTCCGGGGTGGTTGTCAGCTCGACATTCGTTTCGATGACCCATGAAGCGCGGCAAGTGAAACTGAACGCGATTCTCAAGGGTGGACTGACTGCCGACGAACTCTCCGCCGTGGGAGCGATTGCCGCCCTTACACCCGCCGAAGCCACGGTGACGGCGGTTTGATGTGCCGGACCGACGATTGGTTCCCGATTCAGGAATGAAATGGGTACGAGAACGCTTACCGCGTTTCCGCCGCCGGGGCGAAAGGTTAGCGCCCAACACTGCAATATGTTGCGCGAGTGCATGGAGTATCGCGTTGACCACGATGATCCCGCTGACCAGAGGGTCGAGGCAAAGCCGCTACGTCCCCCTTTAATCCATTCAATGGGGTAAAGAGTTAAGGGGCTTTTCGGAAGCGTCAATGAGCGTGTGGCGCATGAATTCGAATATCTTCTCACCTCGCTTGTGGATCAGATCAGACCACTTTGTCGGCGATTTCCACTCCTCCCGGTTCTGGTCATGCTCCTGGTATGATCCACCGATGCATTTATATTTCTTGTCCGCCGGATGATTGTTGCCCACGGACGTATTTTCGCTCGGCGTGATCAAAAGGAGATTCCCAATCCCATTGATACAAGCGTCGATTTCCCCTTGAAAGGAAGCCCGTTTATCCTTATCCTCGGGTATTCCCGTCCAATTCCAATTCCACTCCTGTGGCAAAATGTGCTCGACAGAGATGGTGCCTTTCATGACCTCGCGGATATTCGCCCCCTTACTTATTTCGTATTTGTAGATGGCGTAGATCATCTTAGGTTTCCACCAGTGAAAGGCGCGGTTCAAAATGAGTTCCCGATGGTCGTTCAAATACGCGGCCACGATGGATTGAAGTTTTTGCGTCACGTCCCACCAGCGGAAACCATCCGCCAAGTATTTCTTGATCTCATTTGTAATTCGCTCCTTATCCCCCCCGCAGGACGCGAACAAAGCAGGGAAATTATCCCTGCCACCTTTCCAGTAATACTTTTCATGAAAGTCCCTGGTGAATAGCAGCTTCTCCCAGAGTAAAAGCGTATCGTGTCCAATGCGTCCATCGGCCTTGTCCAGCCCACTTTGCAACGTGCGACAAATGATGAGAAAAAACTGGCAGCTCAAATCTTGGTCTAAGATCAATACGTCCCCCACCAAAGAATCCTTGGTGTCCCATTCAGGCAGAGTTTCGCTGACGATCCGCACAGACTTCTTGAACTCCTTTGCTAAATTAATCGCATATTGCACTCCGGCCGCCGGCTTCTTGGGCTTGGCTTTGTCGCCGTTTTCATAGTGAAGCCTTAAATCCACATACTCGACAAGCGCGTCGGAGTTGGCATTCGGAGCGGGGGAATCAAATTGACCCGCGGTCTTCTTATTGCCATCGTCCACGGCCCTTAGATGCAGACGGAGGAGATGCTCCATGGTCATCTCCCCACGAAAACTGCACACGGCCAATTGCTCTTCCATGCGGTAAATCTCGCCGAATTCATCCTGGATTTGTCCTACCTTCGATTCGCAATCCGCGCCGCCATAATCGTAGACGAATTTCATGAGTATGGCCTTGATGATCTCCAAAGTCGTTAGTGGAATGCCACGGGTGTTGTGCATTTCGAAGATATTGACCGCCACTGACTTGTCCGTGGTCAAATGATGCGAACAGTGGGCCTTCATGACCACTGCGATATAGCCCGCAATCTTGCCCCGATCCAACTTCCCGTTTTGGAAAGCCTGATAAAAACGAAGCAAGGCCAATGCCATCCTTCTCTGGGACCGGGTGAAAGTCTCTTTCAATGACAGGTCCGCGATGATTTGCTCGTCCGACGGCGGCTTTCGCTCATCGAAATGCCCGTTCGCCTCAAGAAATGTTCCCAGGTTGCCACAAATGGTTTTCAGCGCTTCATCATCGTAGCTTACCGTAAAAAACCGTTCGATCATCGAGTAGGCGACAGGATCGGCCGATGTTGAAAGAACACGGCAGACCATCAGGAATAGCACGAACGTCGTGATGCGTTGCTGGCCATCCACGATTTCCCAGTGCTTCTCGGTGATACGTTGCTGGCCATCCACGATTTCCCAGCGCTCCCCGAGGTCTTCCGCGATGAAGTGGCCGAAGTAGTACCCCCCGACGCCTTGATATTTCACGAGGTCCGCAAGGAACAGGTCGATTTGCTTTTGCTCCCAGGAATAGGCGCGCTGGTAATCGGGCACACGGAGCAGCACGGCATTGTCACCGAAAAAGATCGATTGAAAGGTCGAATCCTGGGTGGGCACCTCGCGGGTAGCGTGGATTTGTGATCCTGACGGCTCGTTCATACCAATCTCGTCCTTCCAGTGCGTAATCCCTGCATCATGCCCTGTTTGGAGAGTAGGGTCAACGCGATATAACTGAGATAGTGCCAATAAAGCAAGATTTTGTCGGTTTGGCGTTTCGGCCACTTTTTGGCACCAAAAGGCGCGTTTTCAGTGATTTTTCTTGCCAAATTCGCATTTTAGGGCATAAAAATGGGGTCAAAAGGGCCACGAATGCCATTTTCATGATCCAAATGAGGCTTGGAATCGCCCGACGGTGGCTCGAAATTAACCAAATGTGCCAGAAAAGCGGCAAATCGTGCCAACTTTTCGCGCTCCCACGGCAATAGCAAGAAATATTAACAAGGTATGCGCTTTCATCAAAAAGCGCATACTTTTGTATACTTGCATAAGGTTTTGTCGCCATCGGCAAACCCGGCCGGCGCGCGGGTCACGGGGCGGGATACCGGGGAGCCTGGCCATTGATGACGGCCATCACGTCTTTCACCACCCAACTCATATTCTCCATTGCCGTGGTGGTGCGGGCCGCCACATGCGGCGTGAGCAGCACATTATCCAACCCCAATAGCGGAAAATCAGCCGGCGGCGGTTCGGGGGTGTAAACATCCAGGGCGGCTCCGGCAATCTTCTTGGCGCGGATCGCCTGGGCCAATGCCGCGGTATCCAGCACCTCGCCTCGGCTGGTGTTGATGATGATGGCTGATGGCTTGAGCAGGGCCAGTTGCGCGCTTCCCACCAGGTTTGCATTGCCTGGCCGCATGTCCACATGGATGGTGAGGACATCCGCTTGGGCGAACAGCGCGGGCTTGTCCACGGCCGTGGCTGGGAAGTCCAGTTGATCGGCTACGTTCAGCAGATCGTTATAGATCACCTTCATGCCAAAGCCGTTGGCGGCGAGGTGTCCCACCCGCCGGCCCACCCGGCCCATGCCGAGGATGCCGATGGTGAGTTCGTTAAGCTGACGGCCACGCACGCTGTCGCGGGTCTTTTTGAATTCAGCAGGAGTTGGGGCGCGATCCTTAAAAAAACACCAGGGGCGAAGCAGTTGCAGGATGTACCCCAAGACAAAATCACCTACCGCCAGCGTGTTGGCATCGGGGGTGTAAACCACTTCCACGCCGCGCTTGCGGCAGGCGGTTACGTCGATGTTTTCCAGACCGACACCGCCTCGGCCAACCACTTTTAACTTTGGCGCGCCATCCAGCAGCGCATCATTGACGCGTGTGTATGTCCGCACCAGCAAGCCATCAGCCCAGGCCAGCGCCGCCGCAAAGCCGGGATCATCCGCCTTGATGGCAATGACCTGAGCGTGCTGCCGCAGCCAGTTGAGCGGCGCGGTGTCCGATGCTTCGGTCATCACTACGATGGGAAGAGACATAAAACCTTACTTCTTTGGCGCAGCCGGCGTAACATCCCAGCCGCCGCCCAATGCCTTATACAACGCCACCAGATTCAGCGACACCTGCTGCTGGCTGCGGGTTAGCGCATCCTGCGCGGCAAAAAGATTCCGCTGCACGTCCAGCACCTGCAAGTAGCTGGTGGCCCCCTTGCGATAAAGCTCGTCGGCCAGGCTAAAGGCTTTCTGATTCGAGACCACGGCTTGGTTCAGCGCCTGCCAGCGCACCTGCTCTCGATTGTAGTTCACCAGCGTGGTGTCCACGTCTTCCAGGCTTTGCAGCACCGTCTTTTTATAGGTGAAAAAGGCTTCCTGGGCGCGGGCATCGCTGGCTTTGATGTTGGAGCGAATGCGGCCGAAATCAAGAATCTCCCATTGCACGCTGGGGCCAAGGGTAAAATACCGGCTGTTCCAGTCGAACCAGCGGTGCATGAGATCAGATTCCAAACCGGCCGAGCCATTGATGGCGAACTTGGGATACAAATCGGCCGTGGCCACACCAATGCGGGCGGTGGCGGCGGCAAGCTGATATTCGGCCCGGCGCACATCGGGGCGGCGCAGCAGAAGTTCGCCCGGTAATCCTGGTGGAATCACGCCCGGCCCCAGCGGCACCGGCGCCGGCGGCGTGAGTTCATACGATAGCGCGCCGGGTTCCACGCCCAGCAACGTGCCCAGATGATGGATGTTCTGGCGAATCTGAGCCTCCAACGTGGGAAGGTTTGCCTGGGTGGTTGCCACCTCGGCTTCCTGCTGGGCCACATTCAGGTATGGAATCGCGCCAGCATCAAACTGGCTGCGAAGCAGGTTCAATGTTTGCCGCTGGCTGGCGAGATTATTGTTGGTGATTTCCAGCGTGTGCTGCTCGCCGCGCAATTCGATGTAATTCAACGCCACTTCCGCCAGCAGCGAAACCAGCACATCGCGGCGGTCTTCCATGGCGGTGTGAACATCGGCGGTGGCGGCCTGGATGTTGCGGCGCTGCTGGCCGAAAACATCGATTTCCCAACTGGCATCGAAGCCGGCATTGTAATCGTCGATGGTCAGCGGGAAGCCAGACTCTGACTCCTGCTGGCCATTGAGCGTACTGCCGCTGGTTCGCATGCGTGTATATGTGCCGTTAGCACTGGCGGTGGGGAACAGGCCGGCGATTTGCACACCGCGCTGTGCCCGCGCTTCATAAACACGGGCGGTGGCAACCTTCAGATCGAGATTGTTGTTCACGGCCCGGTCAATCAGGCGATTCAGCGCTGGATCATTAAACGTCTTCCACCATTGATTCAGATCAATGGGTTGCGCGGCATCGGAGACCGGCTGCGTGGTGGATTGCGTCGCCGGCCGGGTGGCCGAGGAAATCTCACTGAATTGCGTGGGTAGGGTTGTGTTGGGCTTTTTGTAATCCGGCCCCACGGTGCAGCCGGCGATAATCGCCAGTGCCACGCTAGGAATCACCAGCAAAGCGAATCGTGTGTATGCAATGCTTTTCACGGGCATCAACGCTCCTTCATCTTTCGGGCCGGAACCAGCCGGCCGGTAAACAGTTATACAGATTACCGCGAAGTGGAGATTTTCGCTTGCTCTTGGTGCCAATTTGCGGAAAACTGTACGGCCATCAGGCCGAAGCATTTCCGTCGGCCGCAGGGAGATTGGATGGCTGCACAAGCACAAGACCTTCGCCAGGCGGTATTTGCCAGCACTGCCGGGTTCATGGGATGGACGCTGGATGCTTTCGATTATTTTCTGGTGGTGATTTCCGTGCCGAGGATTGCCGCCGATTTTAACGTGCCGGCCACGGCGGTGATGGCTTCCCTTTTTCTTACGCTATGCTTTCGGCCGGTGGGGGCTTTCATTTTTGGCCTACTGGCTGATCGCTATGGCCGACGCATGCCCATGATGATCGATCTGGTGTTTTATTCGGCCGTGGAAGTGGCCACCGCCTTTGCTCCCAATCTCAAGACATTTTTGATCCTGCGGGCGCTATTCGGCATCGGTATGGGCGGTGAATGGGGCGTGGGCACATCGCTGGTGATGGAAAAAGTCCCGGCAAAGTATCGCGGTGTTCTCAGCGGATTTTTACAGGAGGGCTACGCCTTCGGCTATCTGCTGGCGGCGGTGGCGGCATACTTCATGCTGGATCGTTTTGGTTGGCGGCCCATGTTCCTCCTCGGCGGGCTGCCGGCCCTGCTGGCGCTGTTTATCCGCCTGGCCATCAAAGAATCGGATGTCTGGCGCAAAACCAAGGCCGAAAGCTGGTCGCAACTGGGCAAGGCCATCGGCTCGCACTGGCGAATCTGGATTTATCTCACGCTGCTGATGGCAATGCTCAATTTCTCTTCGCACGGAACCCAGGACGTTTATCCCACCTTCATGAAACATTATCGTGGGCTGCCGGCTAAAACTTATTCCACCATCGTTATTATCATGATGGTGGGCGCGATTGTGGGTGGCATTTTATTCGGCATGGCATCGGACAGATTTGGTCGCCGATTGATGATGGTGATCGCCTTTGTTGGCGCGCTGGCCGCCACCCCGGCATGGGCCGGCAGCAGCCAACTTCGCGCCATTATCGTCAGTGCGTTTATCATGCAGTTTTTCGTGCAAGGCGCGTGGGGAATCATTCCCGCCCATATCAGCGAGCTGTCTCCCGACCAGGTGCGAGGATTTTTACCGGGTTTTTCCTATCAATGCGGCAACCTGCTGGCCGCCTGCATTGCCTGGCTGCAAACCACCCTTGCCGAGAAATATCCCTTCCCACATGTGATGGGAGTATCGGCGGCGATCATTTTTGTCGGAGCCATGGTGATTATCTCGCTCGGCCGCGAACGCCGCGCGGTGCTATTTGCGGGGCAGAATGATTTCCCTTAAATATTGAGCATCATGGCCAAAACCAAAGAGCAATATTTCAAGCAGATTGCCGATGTCGGCGTAGTTGCAGTAATTCGCGCCAAGTCCAAGGATCAACTGGTCGGTATCGCCCAGGCTCTGCTGGCCGGGGGTGTTCCGGCTATTGAAATCACCATGTCCACGCCCAAGGCGATTGCCGGCATTGAAATGCTGGCCGATCAGTTTGGTGACAAAGCGGTGATCGGCGTGGGGACGGTCATTGATGCCGCCACCGCACGCGACGCCATCGCCGCCGGGGCGCAGTTCGTGGTGTCTCCGGTGTTTGATCCGGCCATTGTGGAAACCACCATTCGCTATGGCAAAATCAGCATCCCCGGCGCATTCACGCCAACGGAAATTCTCCGCGCCTGGACTGGCGGGGCGGATGTGGTGAAGGTGTTCCCCTCCACAGTTTTAGGCCCTGGCTATTTCCGCGATATCCTGGCTCCTTTGCCGCAGCTTCGCCTAACCCCTACTGGCGGCGTCGATCAGAAAAACGCCGGCGATTGGATCAAAGCCGGCGCGGTGTTCGTCGGCGCTGGTTCGTCGCTGGTAAGCAAAGATGCCCTGGCCAAGGATGATTGGTCTGCCATCACCGCGGCGGCAAAGCTGTTCGTGGACGCGGTACGCGTAGCGCGGCAGTAAATAAGCCATCATCACGCCATCATACGCTTGGTCAACCCCGCCACCGTGTCCCACGCCGCGCCGGGCACGCGCTGGGTGTCGGCCAGTACGTCTTCCATTGCGGTTAAGAACCAATCCATATCCTCTTTGGTGGCGATCAGCGGCGGAAGGAATTTGATTACCTCGGTGTGATACCCCGCCACCTGCGTCAGGATGCGATGCTTTTGCAGCAGCGGGATAATCACCATCTGGCCGAACACGCCAAAATTCAGCTTGTGCAGCATGTCCCACGCCATCTTCAGTTTGAAGGAAGATTCCGGCCGGGCAAAATCGATGCCGAACATCAGCCCGCGCCCGCGAACCGCCGACACAAACGGGCAGGTCTTGCCAATCTCGGCCAAGCGTTGCATGGCATACGTTCCCAGTGTGGCGGCGTTTTCCACCAGCTTGTCTTCTTCAATCACCTGCAAGCTGGCCAGTGCCGTCGCCATGGCCATGTCGTTCTGGCCAAATGTGTTGCTATGCACCACGCAGCGTTCCATGGAATTGAAGACGGCATCCATGATTTTTGGCCGGGTCACCAAACAGCCCACCGGCACAAACCCGCCGGACAGCGCCTTGGCCACGCAAAGAATATCCGGTTCAACTTCCGGCCAATATTGATAGGTAAACCATTTTCCGGTTCGGCCCAACCCGCACTGCACTTCATCAAGAATCAGCAGCGTGCCGTGCTTGCGGCAAAGGCGCTGCGCTTCAGCCAGATAACCGTCGCTCACCACTTCACAGCTTTTGCCCTGCACCGGTTCGACAATAAACGCGGCGGCAGGTTTGCCGGCGATTTCCTTTTCCAGCGCGGCAAGGTCATTGAACGGCACCTTGCGCGTGCCGGGCATCAATTGGCCAAAGCGTTCGCGGAAAAATTCCGCGCCATTCAATGCCAGCGACCCGGTGGTTAGTCCATGAAACGCGTGATCGCAATAAATGATGTCCTGCCTGCCGGTAGCGCAGCGGGCGAACTTGATGGCTGATTCAACGGTTTCTGTGCCGCTGTTGGTGAAGAAGCATCGCGTTAAATCAGATGAAGTATGTTGCGTAAGCTTTTCCGCCACCAATCCGCTCAGTAGCCCGGTTTCCATGCGCACCAGATTGGCCCGGTTCATGTCCATCACCTGATGCAGCACCGCCCGCACCTTGGGATGATTCCGCCCCAATGCAAATACGCCCCAGCCGGTCAGCAGATCGAGATATTTATTGCCTTCGGCATCCCACAGATAGCACCCTTCGCCGCGCACGTAAGTCTTATCAAAGCCAATGGTCTTCAGCATCTTGGCAAAGACCGGATTGATATGCCTCTGATGAAGCTCAAAAGCGCGGCCAGCATTCTGTTGCAGATAAGCAGCGAAATCATTAAGCATGATGGCGGATTATACCGGTGAAACCGCATGGCCGCACGCGGCAGAACATTCTTTGCCCATGTCGCATCATCAGCCGTGTAGGGTATCATTTATTCTTATGCCGTTTGAAATTCGCATTACGCGCACCTTTTCCGCCGGCCATCAGCTTCGGATGTACGATCAATCACTGGAACCACGGCACGAACATGACTGGCAAGTAATCGTGACGGTTGGCTCGCCCAGCCTGGATCGCATCGGCGTGGTGATGGATTTCCACGACCTGGAACGGCAACTGGATGCTGTCCTGCACCCATTGCACAACCATCTTCTCAATGACTTGCCGGAATTTTCCTCGCTCAATCCCACCGCCGAAAATGTCGCCTGGCATATCGGCAAGGGATTGCACTTGCCCGCCGGTGTCAAACTGGCCAGTGTGCAAGTGCAGGAAGCCCCCGGTTGCATCGCTGCATGGCGGCCGGATTGACACTTGCCAAGGAGTTTCCTCTATGTCTGCAAATCTTAAATTTCCTCTGGCAAGTTGTGCCTGGCTCCTGGCCATCTGCGGCTGGCTTCATTCCTCCATGGCCGATCCGGTCAAAGTCGCTCTGGATGAAAAGGATGGCAACTTCCAACTGCTGCACGATGCCAAGCCCTACTTTATCCAGGGTGCCGGCGGCAGCGCCTCCAAGCAACTGCTCAAAGATTGCGGTGGTAATTCCTTCCGTACCTGGGGTGCCGATGGCATCGATAACCAGCTTGATGAAGCTCAAAAACTTGGCCTGACCGTAACCATTGGCATTTGGCTCGGGCACACCGAACAGGGCTTCAGCTACGACAATGATGCCGCCGTGGCTGCGCAGTTCAACCGCGCCAGGCAAGCCATCCTCAAATATCGCAATCACCCCGCCTTGCTGATGTGGGCCATCGGTAACGAGATGGAAGGTTACAAAAATGGCGATAACCCCAAAATCTGGAAGGCTATTGAAGACATCGCCAAAACCGCCCACCAGCTTGATCCCAATCATCCGACCATGACGATCATGGCCGAGATTGGCGGAGCGCGCATCAAGAATGTCCACGAGCTTTGCCCCGATATCGACGTGGTCGGCATCAATTCCTATGGTGGCGGGCCGTCGCTTGCCCAGCGCTATCGCAAGGCCGGCGGTAAAAAACCCTTTATCATCGCCGAATTCGGCCCGCCCGGTACCTGGGAAACCAAGCCCGATCAATTTGGCGTTCCCCACGAATGGACCAGCACCAAGAAAGCCGCCTTCTACCAGTCCACTTATGAAGGCTCGATCCTCCCTGAAAAGGGCAAACTGTGTCTTGGCTCTTATGTGTTTGCCTGGGGTTTCAAGCAGGAAGCCACCGCCACCTGGTATGGATTGCTTCTGGCCGATCACACTCGGCTGGAAGCCCTGGATACCATGACCGCATTATGGGGCGGCAAACTGCCGGCCGTGCGCTGCCCGCAAGTGCAACCCCTGACAGCCGATAAAGAGCTTGTCGATCCCGGCGCTGCCATCCACATCACCTTGCAAGCCACCCATCCTGATAACCATCCCCTAACAACCAAATGGGTGCTGACGCGCGATTCAGGCCAATACCAAACCGGCGGCCAATCCCAACCCGCCCCCAAAACCTATGCCGCCGCCGTGCTTGCCGCCGACAACCATGGCTGCGATCTAAAGATGCCCGCCGATCCCGGCGGCTACTGGCTCTACGCCTATGTATACGATGACACCGGCGGGGCGGCTGTGGCCAACATCCCCTTGCGTGTGCGTGGCGATCCGCCCAAGGCCAACAAATCCGCGAAATAACGCGGCCGTCTATTTCTCCACCGCCGGCAATTCCTTCGGCAACACCAATTGCGACCCCGGCACAACGCCCAGCTTTGCCGCCGTGCCGCGGTTTAGTTCGATCACATATTGTGCCGGGAAATCGCTGGAAACAATGTGCGCGTCATACGCCTCCAGTTGCCGGATGGAAACCACTCTCTGACCTGAATCAATGAATATGACATCAATATCAAACCGGACATTTTCATTATAGAACTGCCGCACGGCTTGATCCTTGAAAAGGAAGATCATGCCATGATCGTCCGCCATCGGATCGCGGTGCATCAGCCCCGTTTCCCGCTGCGCGTCGGTGGTGGCGATTTCCAGC
>Ga0316217_10004431_pt1 | contig 15188 bp, 18 predicted proteins | sample 1anoAmetaG_FD_203633 | JGI IMG/M metagenome (GOLD analysis project Ga0316217, IMG submission 203633) | Freshwater microbial communities from Trout Bog Lake, Wisconsin, USA - 1anoA | ecosystem: Environmental > Aquatic > Freshwater > Lake > Hypolimnion/Profundal zone | place: USA: Wisconsin... | reverse complement strand
AAGCCAATTTGCTCCTTCTAAGGCACATATTGTGGCTACGTAAATTTCGAGGGTGTCCGCTATTGGGACGGTCGTTTCCTGAAAGCCTTCAAAGTAAAGCATTGATTGATCTAGATTAATCTAAACTAGAGCCCCCTTGAATCTGATTCCCTCAAAAGATCAGACATAAAATACCTGAAGTAAGGCAAGTTGGAATAGGCTCAAAAGGTAAAGGAAGAACTTTAGGAGAGACAGAGGAGAGATGTGAAGCTAAGAGACAAGTTCGGGGCCAAAAAGTGATGATTTCCAGCATCTACTCTCAATAATTTATATTACAACTAACACAAACTTTGGCTAATAGGCAGTACCCTAAAAACATACAGAAACACTAAAGATGATCGGTTTGAGGATTTCTGCCCAAATTGTGAAGTAACCGAAATCTGCATTATTTTATTATTTAAGCGTTAGTGATAATCATAATGTGCAAGGAATATATAATCGAAATCGGGTAAGACGAAGGTTTTCCATTCGATGGGCACAAAAAACACTGCGATCAGGTACTGATCCGCAAAAAATTGAGCTTTGACAACAGTGAAGAAAAAAAGTTTCTTCTCAAAAAAATAAGACTTCTGTTGGCACTCTCATCTCCATATCTAGTTCGCATTTTGAGGGTCATCTAGAGAAAAAGAGGATATATCTTAGTCGACTACGAATACGTGCCTGACAATCTAGCAGCAAATGATAGGGTTATGGAGCAGTCCTTTCTTACATCTGTCAAGCATAAATTGGAGTAGGTGTGTCTCCTGCTCACGTAATCTTGCATCAAGATGGAGCTAACCGTATAAAACGTGGGAATTACTTCAGACGGAGAACTCAAGGTATTCGTTAATCACCACTTTGAAATTTTGCAGGACCAATAAAAACTGAATCTGGGGAAAGAGTATCACAATCAGCTGGAAAAGCTGATGGAGGCTTACTTCAATTTCAGCCGTTCCTTAATACAGCCTTCTTAGCTTTCCGACTACTCTGCAAGGTTGGACAGGAAGATTACCGCGATAGAGGATATAATAAATCGAAGAAAAGGCAAAATATCCCGAACTTCTTCTCACAGAAGCGCCAAAAGTAGCAAGGACTACATTAGCGATCCGAAAAGATCAAACTACGTGCTTTAGTCCATGAACTCTAAGCACTAAACAAAGACATCCTAGACTTCTGCCAAAACAACTCAATCCTACATCTCCAGCGAGCAAACACCACAGCAAGCCAGAGATGCACATAACTCTTCTTTCCACGAATGCAACACTTCCAGCTATAAACTGAATTAGTCTGGGAATCGAGAAGACAGTCTCACCAAAAGACTTTTCATGGCACTGGAGAAATCAAAGAAAACCTTCAAGATCTATGAAAAATACTTTGCTAGGAAGAACAACATCTGAAAACCCACTTACCCCATGATTCTATTGCACTTTTCATTTTTCACAACCCTCCTGTTTAATAGCTCACATCAAGCCAATATCTTATGAATGTCTAATCAAATCATTGCGAAGTGAGGATCAGCGACACAATGAGCCCATAGAGTGCAAGTGCCTCTCCGAAAATCAGAATGAGGATCATACCCACAAAGATCTTGTCTTGTTGTGCGTTCGCACGAACTCCCGCATCTCCCACAATACCGATCGCCAAACCCGCAGCCTTCGTTAAGCAAATCTTACCAACGAGCTGAAGCCGCAGCACAATCCCGAGGCCAAATGGGCGTAGCCTGACTTGGCTTGATAGTTGTCTCCAACTAAATCCATCACGAAGTACTTCTCTGGACGATAATGACAGCAACGATCATGCCGTAAATACCAAGAATACCAGCCATGACGACGGGCACCACTGATTTCATGATGAGTTAGGGTTTGAGCACACCCATGGAGCAGATGCCCACGCCGGCCTTGGCTGAACCGTAAGCCGCGCCGAGGTTTGCGAAGATTAGGGCTGAAGCAACGCCGATGTAGCCGAAGAAATAGGGTGAGGAAGGGTCTTACATGTTAGTTGAGTTATGATTTGATAATTAAATACAAAAACCTATCGGAATGATAACTTTCTAAGTGATAACATCATCACACATAAAAAGAACCTTGCTTGAAATCAACAACGACTTCTTGAATTGTTTCAAACATAAAATGAATCTCAATTGTATGAATCTGACACAAATAAACTTCAGACGAATCAAGCTGAGACATTATGCTGAGGGCTTTTAGAGAAATTCATAGATGATTCTGTATTCAGCGTTTAAAAACTGGTCTTTACCGTATGATTATTGTGTAGTTTTGCGATTTTCATAATGGTTTGTAATATATTGAAAGTAAGTTTCAAAATGGCAGACGTGAGATAGCAAAGAATCTACAGCGCATAGCAAATCGTGGTCCCTGAAGAACTACCCAACATTCTGAAGCACTATTCCAAAGCGGTCATCAAAGAGAACCCTGCCAACATCGTATCCTTCTCCGCCAAATATTTCAGAAACCTACTCGACCAGCAGAACAATAAGGCCAAAGACCACATCGAAAAACCAGACTCCCACCACTGATTCCCAACTATTGACTTCTTTACTCCCTCACAACACTAATCTATGTCGGCTGCTCATTCTGTAAACCGTTTTAGGAATGGCCAGATTATTATTCGGATGGATTAAAGATATTTAAGGTGCTTTGGTTTTGTTGAATTGATATATTTTATTGAGATGAGAGAAAAGTGGAGAAAAAAAAGAATGAGAAGACTCAAACGCAAGAGAAGACAGAACAGAAAATGATTCCTCTACTCATACAATCTCACTATTAACAATCAAACGAGCTCTCCTGCCAATATGCACTCAACTTATAGACATACACTCACTTCCCCTCGAGGTATGTTGCTAGTGTTGGCAGAGTTGTCTCGATTTTGGGTGCCCTTGAATGAAATATGCACTCTAAACAATACAGATCAGCGTAGTTCCATAGTTGACAGCATCTGCGATTTGTTCTCCTTTTTATTCTTACCAGGAAAAACACTCCAAAACCTCAAAGTTTCGTCTCCCGCCCCAGTCACAATGGTCTCTCCACTGGGACTCATGGCCAAAAAGAGAACACGACTAGAATGTCCAGTCAGAGTCGTCATTTTTTGTAGCGACGGGTATTTCCAGACAATGATTTCATTGTTTGAGTACCCATGGGTACTCACCAGCTATTTCGTGTTTTTGGAAAACATCAGGTTGCAGACCTGAGACCCAGTATCCATGCTGTCCAGCAAGGTGCTGTCTAGAGTGTTCCAAAATTTGATGGTTTTATCGGCTGACCCTCCTCCACTTGCCAGCACTCCATGGTTGTGTGGACTCCAGGCAATACCTTTCACAGCTGCAGTGTGGTTGCTGAATTTGCAGATTGGGGTTGAGCTGTGGGCACTCCATATGAAAAGTTTATTGTCGTTTCCTCCTGAAGCTAGCAAATTGCCATCGAAAGACCACTTCAGCCCACAGACTTCCTGCGTATGGCCTTCATATTTAGTCACAATTTTGTTTCGACGATCCCGAATGTCTCTGAGTTGGATGGTCCTGTCTCTTGAGCCACTCGCAAGCAGATTATCACTCCAGGCGACTGAGCTGACCCTAGCATTATGGCCATAATACTAATTCAACTTACAACTTTTAGCCGCATCCCAAAGTTCGATTGTCCCCTTACTAGTCCCAATAGCTATTTGCGAGCCCTGCTGGTTCCAATGAATGCTAGAGATGGAATCAGGGTTCAGATCACAGAATTTGACCACCCGATTGTTATTGGCATTCCAGAAGTACAGGCAACTATCAAGAGCGACCGAGAGGATGTTCTGTGAGGACCACTCAAGCAAATTGAGATAGAAGTCGTCTTGAAGGTTCGGAGCGTCTAGGACTTTGAAAGGAGTTTTGCTTATTTTACGGTATTCAGGGTCAGTTGTTCTTTTTTGTAACTTGTTTTAGATCAGCAGACTTTCTGCCTTGAACAGTTGCTTTTAGGTGCGTTGGTGGATTGAGTGCTTAATGGCTTGGTCGAGGTTGGAGTGAGAGTTGCCACTAAAATTGAACATCTTAGATGTGTTTTTATCCAATAAAATACATCTATACATCTAATCAAGAGTTACTTTGTCTTCCTTGACCTCCTGCCCCCGCACTGGCTGATCCTTCTACTCTGAGATGAAGGGGAAGGAAGTCAGGTTATCCATAGCTGAGTGCTTCCGCAGAGGAATAAACCGATCAGTAGTATGCTGCTTCTGATTCTCTTTTTCCTACGACCCCACCCCTTCCATAAACTTGGTCAGCTGGCAACTCTCAGCCTCAATCGAGAACTCTGAGATAGTTTTAAGCTAATAGTAGTCGTGGGTAGGGTTAGGCTGTGAGGAGTAGTCGGTGGAAGGAGTGTTGTGTTTGTTGCGGTAGATAGGCGAGCAGAAAGGATCGTAATGGGTTTCGATGTTCATGAAATAAAAATTAGCGAATAGAATATCTGCTATAATAAAACCATGGAATGTCTAATAAAATTTAATTCCATCCGCTAAACCTTTATTTCTGCCTGCTTTTCGCAAATTTGGCAAACAAACGTTGAAGTTTTAGAGGGAGAGGGGGTATGATAAAAATATGCGAAAAGAAGAAATTTTGAAATTTTAAAGCAACCACAGATAATCATAGAATATATTCCAAACATCGCAGCCAATGATCCTTTGTATGGCTTTTTGCATCTAAATGGCGATTATCTAATTAATCATGATAAAAGATTAAAACCGAGAGGCGATAACCCAAAAAGACGAGCTAGTGGAGTAGATGGTGGCCAAGACCTACAAAGAAATGCGAGAACTAGGCTAGTTCGAGACCGTCTACGAGATATTCAGCAAACTGCCCATCTCCAGAATCTAAAAGGAGGAGTACCAGTTCCTCTTCGATAGTGTCAGGCAGAATATCGTGGAAATGGTCAACCGTCAGGATCAGATTGTTAAGATGTAGGTCTGCTCGCATTTAGATTAGAAAAATAGCAATAGTTAGTAAAAAAAATTGAAGTGAAGGTCTACAGAGATAAGTAGCATGTTGTGCAAAAAGGCAAAAACGTGGAGAATAAAGCAAATACAGTGACTTTGAGCAACTACGATTTCGGCTATCTTGTTTAAAACTGCTTTAGTGAGAAGCTACCTTCAAACAAGCCAATCCACAACTCAGTTATTTACATTCGCAATCAGCTTTATAAAGGCAACTAGAAGCTCGGCGAACCCATCCCTTTCCAGCCTGACCAGTAATACTTGAACCTCAAGTAAATCAAAGAATAAGTCGGAGACATACGCATGTTTTATAAGTACCCTTTCCTTTATCCAGCGGTGAGGAGCAGCTCAAACGCTTTGAATTCGAATTTGTTGATGAGAATCGAGTTTAATTTAGATCTCGCAACTTTCCCACCAGCCATGAACTTGAGCAGAGAGCCGACATTCTGGCCAAACTCTATCTGCTGCACCTCTACCGAGAAGAAGGACGCAAGGCCAAACAAATCTACAAAGCCAACGAAAACTAGCTGAACAAACAGCGCGAAATCCGCAAAATAAAGCAGTCACTGGACGTCTAAAAAATCAAGGAGGGAGAGATGATCGAAGAGATGGATCTAGTAAAGCAAGTCTATAAAATCCTGATGCTGATAGAGAAGAAGATGAATGAGCTGGCCTTCAGCTAGTTCCAACTAAAAAACGGAGACAAGGCCACACAGATCAAACGTTCTCTGTAGAAACTCAAAAGCCAGGTCCACGAGTAACCCAGCGCCCGAAACAAACTCAAACTGCTGATTACCTACAAGCATAAGAAAGGCTGGTGATTTGTCTATCTTCATCAATGCATCCAGCAAATAGTCGTTCTGATCAGCTGCGCTGTTTCTTGAGATAGTACGTGGGTTGATAATGGTAGGATAGAAGTGATCAGAAAAATTAATTTATGATCGCTAATTTACCAGAAATAGGTATAATTTTGACGCGATCTATAATTATAATTCAGCATGGAGAACCAAGACAGTCTCAACATTTTCTTTGAAGAAAGGCACACCTAGACTCTGCACGAGCGGGTCTAGAAGGAGGAACTTCTGCCCTAGAGTCTGCAATACCTGCAGCGTGGAGATTCCAGCAAGTATCTCGACCAATTCTTTGCCAAAAACTAGTCCGAACAGCCAGCCCCACAGCAGCCCGCCTAGAAAAAAAAGGAAGAGTCTGAGTCACTGGAAAAAGATTAGTAATATTCCGTCTGCTAAAGAACTAAAACTGCCTCTTCGTCTTTCCATAATTTTCAAAAACATTTGACTGTTTGTCTTAAACACACCATCGAAATCCAACCAAACTTAGGGGAAAGCAGATGTTATGGGCAAGTCGCACTCCGGCTTTGGAAAAGTTTCCAGCAATCCTCACTTTCCACCAAAAAAGTTCTACACTATCTCCTAGGCTAAAGAAACGAGCACAAGATTACTGATGCAGGGCTGAAAGAATTCGGACTCTCAAAGATATATGAGGAATACGATGAGAAGGTCATGAAGGAGGCGCGGAGTTATCTGGCAGCTGAAACATTGAGACAAATAAAGGAGGGAAAACTTCACAAATATATTGAAGCAAAGAAGCTGAAAGACAAGGAGAAGTTCAAGAAGTATGTGGAGATATTTGTGAAGTAGCTTTCTGCGGGGTTTTTGAGGAAAAGATTACCCAAAGACAAAGTCTAAGAACTGCAAAACTGCTGATACCATGATTGTTTACTTTTTTAGTTGGCCCGCCACTCCTTCCGTCAAACATCAAATTATTTGATTAACCCATATTAAGCCATATTCAATCATTCGCGTTCCTTTAATCTTAAAGACATTTAAGATGAGAGGCATTATACATAAATGATAATAATTCTCCTCCCTCTTTTTCCATTTTTGGGAACAAGCACACAAAATACATTTCTTAAATTCATTCAACTAAACTTTACTCTAACAAATATCGTATTCAAACTCAAAGCAATTCTTTTCATACAAAAGAATCAATGCTGCAGTCCTAACATAACTCTTGCATCCAATATCAGTCATATGTAATTTTATCTTAGATTAAGGTTAGACAATTCGATTATTCATCAAACTTTTAATAATGACTCAATGGATTTGCGCTCCTCCAAAAGTTCGTTAGCGGTTACTGTCATTCTGTGTCTCTGTTTTTCGTTGATGGTCAAACCGGGTACAATGCTCCATTCTTTATTCTGAACAGTAACTGGGAAGCTGTAGAACAAGCCTTAAGGGACACTGTAAGGGTTTCCGTCAGACCAAATTCCGAATGAAACCCAATCATGTGTATGGCCTAAGAACCAACTCTTCACATGTTCGAGAGCTGCGTTTCCTGCACTTGCGGCACTAGAAAGCCCTCGGGCTTCAATGATCTCAGCACCTCTCTTTTGGACTCTGGGGATGAATGTTTTAGTATACCACTCTTCTCCGACTAAATCCAAGGCAGGCTTTCCTTTGACAGTGGCCCAAGCAAGATCAGGAGACATGGTGGGTGAGTGGTTTCCCCAAACAACAACCTTAGCGATATCTGCAACAGTGGAGCCTGTTTTTTCAGCAACTTGCCAAACAGCTCTATCGTGGTCGAGTCTGGTCATGGCTGCGAAGTTCTTCTTGGGCAAATCTTTTGCGTGAGTGGCCAAAATCAAAGCGTTGGTGTTTGCTGGGTTACCAACAACGAGAGCTTTGATGTTTCGATTAGCATAGTCGTTAATAGCTCTTCCTTGGGGAATGAAAATCTTGGCGTTTTCCTGAAGAAGATCACCTCTCTACTGTCCCTTTCCTCTAGGTTTGGCTCCGACGAGAAGCGCAGCCTCCACATCAGTAAATCCTAAATAACCAAAGCCCTACCTGTTTTAAGATCATCGGTGCAGACAATACCATGGAGGAGTGGGAAAGCGCAGTCTCCAAGTTCCATAGCAACTCCTGTGAGTGCCTTCTGTGCCTGAGGAATATCGATAAGATGAAGGATGACGGGCTGGTCGTATCCGAGCATATCACCATGTGCGATTCTGAAAAGCAGGGAATAGCAGATTTGCCCTGCGGCGCCAGTGACAGCCACTCTGATAGGTTTTTTGGTTTTGGACTGAATAAGTATGTGCGTACGAAGGAGGCGAATGCAGATCTTGCCAAAAAGTTCATTTCAACTATTTTGATTATATCTTGGCCGGTTTTGAGAAGTTAACATAGCAATAAGTTTTAATTTATCCTACTTTTTGAGGCTGGAACCGAGGGTGCTCAGGTTTTTGTCATTTTGAGTTAGGCATTCTGTAATACGAGATTGGCAGTTGCTTGAATATGTATGAAAGGGGTAAATTATCTATAGATAGATTTGAGAAACGAGGGACTATTTCGGACAGGATTTCAGGCAAAATAGAACAGATTTACTAACCTTCTCCACAAAAAAAGATAATTATTTTTCTAGAATTTAGAGCAAAAGTATCCTGGAGTCCAATACGAATGCCTGCCATTCTCATTTGTTTTGCAAGCTGAACAAAAGTGATTAATTAGTGCAGGTGGGCAAACCTATGTAACTTGAAATTGCATTATATTTATTGATGCGTTCACTATACACCAATGACATTCCGGGTGCCAAACCCACCATCCGCTACTACGACAAATCCCTCATCCGATACAGACATGAAGAAGAAATAGACCGTTTCGGAAATAAACAAAAAAGGGTCATCGATTGGTATGAGCCTCTGAAACGCCATGTGTAGCCCATTGACAACTCCTAGTTCCCACTCAAGACCTCCTTCTACAACCCCAATACCAACGAACAGCTCTCGCCCATCCTTTCCCCAGCCAGGTCACAGCCAAAGGTCGCTGGGAAAATAACATAATCCTAGTTTTCGCTGAACAAAAGTGTAATCCTCACCCAATCTGGATTGAGCAGCCTCTCCCAAAAAGATCTCGACCCCAGTCCCTACTTCCCCCACAAATACCGAGACTACGACCGAGAATACCCCAACAAATGGACAGGAAGACGAGACTGGAATGAAAACAAATCAGCCCTGGTTGAGCTGCCATCAACCACCGACCAATACTTCCCCAAATGGTCATGAGCCCAGCACTTGATAATAATTTGATTCATTCCTCATCATCGATAGCCACACCAAAACCCTCAGATATAGGCTGACTCCACCCATAACCACATTGCAAATCTGTTATTGGAAGTATTGGAATAATAAGATAATTAATTAAGGCAAAAGGATGAACGAATACAAATCAACCACGTTCTAGAGCTTCGGCGACAAGACCATCTAAGACGACAACGAAGATGTCAGGCCCGCACTAGTCATGATCCCCAAAAACAACGACTTCGACCCCGAATTCCCATCCATCCATTACCGCATGGGCAAATACGTCACCACTGCCGAAGCCAAACGCCAGGAGTACCTAGAATACGTCTCCAAAAGTCTGTACGACTTGTGTGTGCAGGAAAAAAGGAGTGATACTGTCCAGTGCTACAAGGAGAAATGCAACATCATGCGCACCATTTTGAATGTCATCAGCCAGCAATGAACCACCCGAGAAGTTTTAGGATCATCTGCTTAATGATTTGTTTAGACATGCTCAAGAACTGCTGATATACTCTTAGTTTGAGCCATGAAAAAGGGGTTGGATCTTAAATGTCCTTCCATATGGATCATGCTGAAACAGCCCATAAAACATCAAAGACCAATCCAACCCTTGATGCTGCAGTGATGCCTCATAGTCTAGCAATTTGTATAAATATCATTTTGAGCATTTGAACAGCTCGCCCTCCTGGCTCAGCAAACGACGAGATATCACCTGGCTCGGCGAAATGTAGATCTCGGAACGGGTAAAACTGGAAATCGAAAGACACCCGCATCCATAGTCCACCTACATCTTCTATGCGCTGAACACGAATTTTTGATCCTCTGCGATTTAGGCGAAACCTGACCTTTTGATGAAGGTATTGGTATTTTGAGAAGGGGCGGGTTCGCGGGCTGAGTTGACTAGGGTAGGGTTGTTAGTGCCCAACATTTTGGATTGCTGCATGATCTCCTTGCTCTTTCGGATGCTTAGCTTATGGTTTTGGGGGTTGTTGGCGCAGGTCCGACTCTCGCCATACTGCATCTAGTACTAAAAATTATTCTAACGCATAATTTATCTTAGTATCAATATTCATAACATATTGGGCTTCGAATGGCTATCTTCCTACCCCAACTTTCAAATCCTCTGATTTTTCGAGAGGACACAGGCGGCGGGTTATTTCTACTTAGTTTCCATCATTAACGCTGAAAACTAGAGCTATTTGGTGTATTCTGTTGCATATCGTCATACCTATTTTGGAACAGCCCAAATATAAGCGTACTTATGGCAGTTCTAGCTTGATAAGCTTTGTTTAAGCTGATCTTATGCAGTTTTTGAGGATATTTCGCATCTTGATCAATAATTGATTAGGTATACTTAATGTTCTAAACTATAACTACATTACTTGGTTTATACTACCTCAAGACACCTTCTTCAACAAACAACAATCAGTTCTTGTGATCATGGCTATATACTTAACTCTATTCCTCACGTTTCTGTTGGCTGTGGATGAAGCTTGGTCCAAAGAAGACCATTTTTGATGTTTATTATGAATTGAATGGCAATCTTCGATTCAGAGGATTAGAGAGTAGGATGAAATAAAATATAGATTTGCTTCTTAAATGCAACCTCAAATACAATATAAAGTCACTCTCAACAAATATCATCCGTTCTGTGTCTACCATCATTAGCATAAATCTCTTCATTAGGAATATCTCTTTGCTTGATTGCAAATGAAGTGTTAATCAGCTTAATAAGTTTAAACTAGTGGTTCTATCAAATTATCTTAGTTAATAGACAAAGTTATCAAAGTAGTTTACTTTATGGGTACGCGACAATCGCATCTATCTCAAATTTGGCATTTTTGGGCAACTCAGACACCGCAATGCAAACCCGAGCTGGGTAATGATTCACAAAATACTGCGAATATATTTTGTTAACTTTCCCGAAATCCTCCATGGTCTACATTTATCTTCATCTACCTTTAAATAAACGGTCGTTTTAATCACATCTTCGAATCTACTCCTCGATTCCTCCAAAATCAAACCCATATTATCAAGTGCCCTTCTCGTTTGAGCTTCAACATCGTCGGACTCCAGTTCATTGGTTGTTGGATTCAAGCCGATTTGTCCTGAAATGTACATCAGGCCTTGGTAAATGGTGGCGCGGGAGTAGGGGCCGATTGCCTTTGGACCTTTGAGGGAGCTGAAGGTTTTTACTAAGCTCGACATTGCTTCAGTAAATCAGATCAATAAAATTATTGGTACCAATTTGCATTACCTATGCTATACTGTAATCTAAAAAAGTGCCCTGTTGATAAAACTCGCTATCTACTAAATATCTCCTCAAAGGTTATTTCGCTTGCATGAGAAAATAATATTATGAGCCAAGTATAAGGAGAAAAAGGCCAAGAATGAGGTATTTGGAGTAGGTTTGTTCCAGAAACTGAGAAATATTTTTAAAAAACCAAGTGAAAAGTATGAATAAAACCGTTGTGCTATTTATACCTTTTTTTAATTTTTAACGAACATATTCATTATAAACATCAAACGAAATGATGATCCAGGAGCACAAAGAAAGATACGAACGACTCTAGAGACTAGGCTAAGGAACATACGGCGTCGTATTCAAAGCCAAAGACACCCACCAGAAGGACTTTGTGGCCATCAAAAAGATAAAACTCTAAAATGAAGATGAAGGAGTACCCTCCACTGCCATGAGAGAAATCTCCATACTAAAAGAGTTGCAACCCCACCCCAACATTGTCCAGTACGACTTATTAGACATAGATTGAGAGAAGTTGTCTACGTGCCTGTAGAGAAGAAGCTCAATTTGATTTTCGAGCTTGTCTAATACGACATGAAGAAGTATCTCAGCTAACACAAGCTGACCATGACATCATATCAAGTCAAACTGTTTCTCTACCAGTTGTGCAACGGAATCAACTACTGCCACTCCAGAAGAATCATTCATAGAGACCTCAAACCTCAGAATCTGCTCATTGATCGCGCTGGCACTCTCAAAATCGCTGATTTTGGGCTTGCCAGAGCTTTCACTCTGCCCATTAAGACTTTGACTCATTAAATTGAGACACTTTGGTACAGAGCACCTGAAGTTTTATTAGGCCAAAAGCAATACAGTTTAGGAGTAGACATTTGGGCAGTTGGATGCATTTTCGCTGAACTAACCGAAAAGAGGCCACTGTTTTGTGGAGACAGTGAAATCGATCAAATTTTCAAAATATTCCAGTTCCACGGCACTCCTTCACCAGCTCAATGGATGAATGTTCGTACTTTACTTTCTATTCAGACAACCTTCCTGACTACAAGCCCACTTTCCCTAAGTTCAAGGCAGTTAATCCTGAGACCTACTTCAAAAACTTTGACAGCAAAGGCCTAGATCTTTGCTTGAAACTTCTACAGCTCGACCCTTCTAGAAGAATTTCAATGAAATAAGCTTTAAAACACCCCTATTTCAGCGACATCCGTCCAGAAGACATATAAAGATTCAGAATTTGATATAACCATTTTTTGCATCTAATCAACTCTCATATTACAAAATGCCAAGATTTAAATAGATCTAAATCAATTATTTTTTTCTGCCGCCTCTCTGGCCTTCTTCTCTCTCCTGCCAGCATTCCTTTGGTTGTTCCACTCTTGCCTGATACTACGATAAGCTGAGGACTTTCTTAATCTCTCCAACTCGAGCTTGCTTACTGATCTTACTCTCTTGACCAAGGGGGCCAGAGTGTTGACAACTGGAGAAGTTGCGACGGTTTGAGCTTACTGAATTAATCAGAACGTACCTTTGGAGTATCATTGAGAATGCCGGTTTTGGCTTTAGTCACGTATTTGCCTTCAGATTTGGGATAAAGCACCAATTTACTGAGGTAGTTAGTAAGTCTGGCTTTGTTGGCTTCAAATCCTTCCTGGCTTCTGTTCTTTCTTCTGTGGTCAACAGTGATGCCGATGGACTTTGCGAACTGGACTCCCAGACCAACTGCTTTGATTTCTGCAAGAGTGAATCCCTTCCCGATTCTAGGTCTGTGGTTATATCTAATGGTTTGGCACCTGACAGAAGGTCTCAGCCTATCAAGAGGTCTGGGTGAGATGGCCAAAGCTTTAGCTCTTCTGGTCTAAAGTCTTCTGTGTTTGCGGCCGGCTTGGTTGAGCCAAACACGGACGTTTCTTTGCCAGTGCTTTCGCAAATGGACGTTGGGGAGGACGTTGTTATGTTTAACCATTTCTAAGTGACCAAATTATTATATTTAATAAATTAATATTATTTTTTAGTTGCAACAGCAAAATACTAACCCTTCGATTGTTGCAAACTTTGCACTTCAAGACTTATCTGGTAGCTGAATAGGGGAGTATAATAGCTGAGAATATAAATAATCAACCCTGGAATCTCACAAATTGCCAATATAAAGGGTCCGAACCAAATCTTCAACCTCAGTGAAATGGCTATACTTATGCAGTTTAAAGGTCTTTTTGTTCAACTCACGCACATCTGCGCAGTTGACCAACTCTTAAAGATACCTTTACAGTTGAATCAGCTCATTATCCAATCCTCCGTAGTATGGAATTATGGGTATTCCATTCTACAGCTGATAGATATACGAAAACGGAGCGTTATCCACCAAAACGAGGCTTGAAAGATCTCTATTCACGATCCGTAAATCTTTTGCGTAGATATTTTCGTAAATCTAGATACAGTTTCTGCGGTAGAGCCTATGTTTGATAAACTCTTTTTAAGGATCAATTTCATCCAAAACAGCATCAGCATAGTTTTAGTGACTGGCTGTAAAAGCGATGATTTCGTAGTGTTTGGCCATCTTCTTCAAAAAGCTGATGGCATAAGGCCGTATACAAATATAAGCGATACCCTTGCTGCCGTTTTCCAACTGCACAGGCAAAGCGATATCATAAGGCTGGGTACCATCCTGCCTGCTGTGAAGCAAAGTTTAGTCGATATCAATCAACAAAGTCTTCTTATTCTAGTCGCACTTCTCCTTGCCCAGATTCACCTTGTGCTTCTCTATGCGCGAGAAGGTGGGAGTTTATATTTTGTACTGGTTTCGCAATATTTTGAGCGATAATATAAGATGTTACAAAGCTCGGCTGTTTTTGCCTTAGAAGGCGGTCTGGATGTTGGAGAGGTAGTAGGTCTTGATCTGCGGGTAGCAACCTACTGTTATCTGACTAGGCGTGGATGTCAGCTTATCGAGGCTGCTCTAAAATGTGGTGGTATCTTCATGTTAGATGTCCTCTTTCAGGTAAGTTAGAATCTTTTTATCACCCTACTTGTCACTCTACTATTCGCCTATCCCGTTCGCAACAGGAATCAAACTTTTCTTCGCCTGCTTTATCTTGTTTTGTAAGGCGCTTAAACTTTATTTGAGTGTTGCGGTTTTTGAATTCTGATGCTCGCATTTGTCGTTCCTCAAAAGAGAGACCAAATTTTCAGCAGTTTCTGCACTCATCGTGCTAAGTCGCCTCGAATTTCTGGCAAGGCTATCTCTAAGACATGCGGGGATAGATGTGACTGTGGCAAAGGAATGCCTGCCTGATTCGCTCTGTAGGGCTGTCATAGGTTGATGCAGACCATAGTTGCCAGAGGATATTGAATCCCGAAAGTTGTGGGGCTTCATAAATGTATTATATGATAAAACTTATTTTATTTAGCAAACTCGAACATGAATTTCACTCCCAATTATTCTCAAAGCTCTATAGAGGGTTGGGTTTAATGGGAGTGCTTATGATCGTTGCTCTTTTGTTATGAAAATTCCAAGCCTTACAGAGTTTTGCAAAGCGAGCATAATGATATTGGGTATATCTAATGTTAAGCGGATATTTTGGCTTATTGTTCGAACAGCTAACAAAAGAGGGCGAGAGGTACTCTAATTAATTAAGTGTAAGTGTAATCAAAAATGTTTAAATTATGGTGCTGCTTTATTTGAGTTACTTTTTTAGGAGAATATTCAGCCGATTCTCACATTTGGCACGTATAAACTTGATTCAAAAATTGGGTGATAATATTAAAAACGCTAAGGAACAAATGCCTTAACTATGATTAAGCATAAAAGCGTTTTCAAAAAAGTAATCTCTT
>Ga0316217_10004430_pt1 | contig 15191 bp, 10 predicted proteins | sample 1anoAmetaG_FD_203633 | JGI IMG/M metagenome (GOLD analysis project Ga0316217, IMG submission 203633) | Freshwater microbial communities from Trout Bog Lake, Wisconsin, USA - 1anoA | ecosystem: Environmental > Aquatic > Freshwater > Lake > Hypolimnion/Profundal zone | place: USA: Wisconsin... | reverse complement strand
CGCAAAGTCACTTGGATCTGTTCCAAAACCTATTAAGGAGATTCATCCGTATGATGTTCTTACGATCGGACTCGAACTTCCCAAGGAAGAGCTTGTGCAAAGAATTACTGATCGCATCGAAGCGCGAATTCCGGCTCTTTTTGAGGAAATAAAAAACCTACATGACTCAGGTATCAGCTTTGAACGACTCTATGCGTTCGGACTTGAATACCGATACGGCGCTGAATACGTTCAAAAGAAAATAACTCTCGACGAGTTTAAAAAAACCCTAGCGACAAGAACGTGGCAGTTTGTGAAACGACAAATGACTTGGTTTAAACGCGACAAAAAGATCCACTGGCTCAACCCGATCGTAGACAAAGAAAAGATAATGACTCTTGTAAAAGAATTTACTATTCGTTAGGAATGGTTTTTAGGTGCATCACAAGAGGAATGCTGGTCCAATCTTTTTCATGCGGGCGACGTAGGAATCGAACCTACACCAGCGGTTTTGGAGACCGCTGTTCTACCACTAAACTAGTCGCCCGTGGCCGTAAAGCTCCCCTATTTAATCACAAAACTTGTGTTTTTCCAAGCGGTTGTCGAGCAAACATTCGTCCTATATACCGTAAAACGGAGCCTCTAGCACAAAAGAAAAACACCTGCGTTGTGCAAGTGCCTTTCCTTGAAGAATTATTTCTTTCCTTCTACGAATTCAACGACTTTTCGAAGCTTTGGGTGATATTTTTTGAGCTTGAGTTTGACCGATGCGAGCTTCTTTCGGTTCTTTCGAGTCCAGTAAATATAGCCGGTCGCCTTGTGTATCAGTTTTACGAGATTTTCTTGTGATGCCATAGTGCTGACTATATTACAGATTTTTATAAAAATTGCAAGCCTTTAGGATCTAAACCTTTCTTGCCCTACCATTACATCTTTATAACATGAAATTCAGGACTTGCAAGTGCTACAAATGCATCTGTTTTTTCAACCTCGCCTCGATCATGCATGGGAATAAGAGTACCGATTTTCTTGAAGGTTTTCGCGAAAGCATACGCGGTCTCGGGATTGAACGTATAAAAATCCCCCACAGGAAGAATCGCGTAGTCGACCTCGAGATTACTCGTATCAATACCCGACGGGTAGTACATGTCCCCCGCAAAGTAAATCTTCTGGCCGTCTACCGTAATTATGAATCCATGATTTTCAATAGGCTCAGGAATATTCGGCCCGTGATCTACATTAAAATATTCAATACTTATTGGTCCCAGATCAATCGCGTCGCCTGAGGCTACTTTTTTGAGCTCGAACGGCATCGGCTGTTCGCCCCAACCATCGATACATTCACTGTTCAAACAAACAGTGGCTGGTTTAAGCTTATTAATATGTTCTGCTGAAAAGTGATCCGGGTGAATATGCGACACTAAAAAGGCATCAACTGCGGGAATATTTTCAAGTTTCTCAAGAGGAGTCTTTATTGCAATGTCGATGGCAACCCGAAACCCATTTTCGGTTTCCAATATAAATCCCGATTGTTCAAATTTTGTAAGTTTCATATGAATTTACATTATCCTTATAATTAATTAATTCATCAAAGCTCGAGTTTTAGACCCCACCACTCCGTCCGGAGTCAATCCATGATCTTTCTGGAATTTTTGGACTGCTTTCTTTGTGAGTAATCCAAAAGAAGCTGTCTCGTGTCCGAGCGATCCCGCCCCTGTTTGAGTAATCACATAGCTGTGAGTATTCAAATATTTTTGAAGAAGAAGAACATCGGCTCCCTTAGTGCCATATTTAAGTGTTCGTGTAATACTCAAAATTGTCTGGCTAGAAAGTGCAGATGACGTGCTTGAACCGGATGAAGCGATGGTGTTTGAAGCCGTTGGGGTTACTGCATTTGAATACTTGCAGGTAGCTGGGTTACTTACACCGAATGAGCTTTGATAATTCAAAGCCTTAGGATCCGTACAGATTTGAGCTGCAATGCCACCAGAAATAATTCTGTTACTATTTGAAACCACTGGAGCACTTCCCGTTGTAAATGACCATCTATAAGAAGACGAAAGTGGAAGGCCGCTCGCACTTTGTGCAGAATAAACTTCTATTGAGTAAAGCGTATTATATTCAAAAGGACCTCCTGTTTTTGTAAGATTAAGAGTCGTGTCGCCATTTGACCAAGCATTATCATAAGTAGGACATCCATTACCGCCACATGGGCTAGAAGCTATTACAACATCATTTTCATTCATCGCTTCCGAAAAATTAATCACAAGGGGCGCCGTCATGCTCTGATTCACAGCTCCATCAGCTGGCGTAACATTGAGCACGGTTGGCGGAGTCCCCGCAGGAGTGTTATTAACAACTGACTGATTAGTAAAGGACGCGGCGTTATCGGACGTCAAGTCACGCGTTGGGTTTGATCCAGGGGTATAACTCACCTCAACGACGTCTCCATTTGCAACAGGAGAAGCAAGAGTAAGAGTAACCATCTTGTCGGAAATCTGAACTGAGGTAACTGCAACCGGAGCGCTATTCACGTCAACTACGAAGTCATTTGGATTCGGAATAGAAGCTCTGTCAAGGACTTCATCGTAATTTAATGCAAGAGTGCTGCTGCTTATATCTGCACTGCTTAAAAGCGGCGGCGGAACAGGCACGGTAGTATTGGTTGTAGTGTCAATGACGACAACCCCAGGAATGCCAGCCACGACATATAAATTCGTCCCGACCAGTTTCGAAAAAGCTGAAGGTCCGCCGACAGGAATACTTGCAATAACCGTATTAGTGGTTGTATCAATCACATCAACACTTGTACTTCCAAAGTTATTTACATATAAATTTGTACCAGCCAGTGTCGAGGTAAAAGGATTCGCCGCGACGGTTATATTAGTTACAAGAGTGTTTGTATTTGTATCGACAACCGAAACCTGACCTCCTCCTAAATCATTTATATAAAGATATTGACCAACCACCGTGGCGTTTCCTGGACCTGACCCTACCGTTATTGTATTAGTAACCATATTCGTAGTCGTATCGATCACCGAAATTGTTCCGTCATCTTGATTGCTCACATACAGATTCGTGCCCACAGCAACTGCAGTGGTGTCATTATTTCCAACCGGAATCGTGTCAGTTACTATATTCTTAGTCGTATCGATTACCGAAACAGTTCCATCATCGGAATTCATGACATAAACATTTGTGCCAGAAACCGCCAAGGAATTCGGATTACGCCCAACGGAAATATTAGTCACCGAGTTATTAGTCGTATCAATAACGGAAACTTGATTTGACCGACTATCATTGATGTAGATATTTGTTCCCACTACAAGAGACCCCGCAGGCTCTGATCCAACCGTAAGAGTTGCCGTCACCATGTTAGTGCTCGTGTCAATCACCGAGACAGTTCCATCGGTATTGTTATCAACATATAAATAACCACCCACCACCGATGAGTTCTGTGGACCATTTCCAACGGGAATAACAGCGACTACTTTATTAGTAGTCGTGTCGATAACCGAAACAGTATTTGAGTTTTGATAACTCGCGTACAAGAAATTCCCATTCTGAGTTATAGCTCCGAGTCCGCCAATAGGAATAAAAGGGTTTGCTGCAGCTTGCATCGGCTTAAAACCAAGAACGCTCGCTACTACTATGAGTGTTCCAAACACTCCAAAGAATAAATGGTGGGTAATTTTTTTCATATACTCCTTATCGTAACACAGTAGCAGTAAATCTGCATCGTCCCAAATTCACCAGAAATAATTAATTCATTAATATCCTTGTCTTCGGGCCCACCACTCCGTCCGGAGTCAATCCATGATCTTTCTGGAATTTCTGGACCGCTTTCTTCGTGAATAATCCAAGCGGATTGCAAATTAAAATGTAGTTTTACTCCACACCTGAAAGATTTCCTTTATTTTACATCAATAAAATCACCCCATTTCCAATTACAGATTTCCGGCATGTCTTGACCGTATTCATCAATAAACTGTTTATGCTCGATAAGCTTATCCTTCATTAATTGCTTTAGATAAACCCCTTTCGCGCCTAATGTTGGTACGCGATCAATAACATCCTGGACGAGATGAAATCGATCAATCTCATTTTGAACTCTCATATCAAACGACGTCGTTATCGTACCTTCTTCTAAATATCCCTTTACGTGAAGATTCGTATTGGTTCGTCGATACGTTAATCGGTGAATCAACCAAGGATATCCATGGAATCCAAAAATAATATGCTTATCTTTAGTAAATAATGAATCATAATCTCTATCAATCAAACCATGAGGATGATCTGTCGATGGTTGTAATTTCATCAGATCAACCACGTTGACGACTCGTATTTTTAATTCAGGAAGATGAGTGCGTAGGATCGAAACAGCGGCAAGTACTTCAAGGGTCGGAGTATCGCCACAACAAGCCATAACAACATCAGGCTCCGAATCTTGATCGTTACTTGCCCACTGCCAAATTCCAATTCCCTCAGTGCAATGCAAAACCGCCTGTTCAATCGAAAGCCATTGCGGCATTGACCGCTTCCCTGCAACCACCACGTTCACATAGTGTCTACTGCGCAAACAATGGTCAAATACAGAAAGCAGACAATTCGCATCCGGCGGCAAATACACACGCACAATGCTTGATTTTTTGTTCACTACATGATCGAGGAACCCTGGATCTTGGTGAGTAAATCCATTGTGGTCTTGCTGCCACACATGTGACGAGAGCAAGTAATTTAGTGAGGCAATCTTTTGTCGCCAGGGCAATTGCGCGGTGACCTTGAGCCACTTTGCATGCTGATTAAGCATCGAGTCAATAATATGAATGAATGCCTCATAACAATTGAATAACCCATGCCGTCCAGTCAATAAATATCCCTCAAGCCATCCTTCGCACTGATGTTCGCTCAACATGGAATCAAGCACTCGGCCCTCTGCAGCAAGCGATTCGTCATCTTTTAAAATCGGAGCTTCCCATTGGCGGTTCGTTGTTTCAAAAACTGCATCCAGCAGATTCGAAGTCGTTTCGTCTGGACCGAATAGTCTGAAATTTTTCTGTGATTCGTTAAAAGTAATAACGTCTCGCAAAAACACGCCGAGCACCTTTGTGTCCTCTCCTTCAACAGCTCCCGGCGAAGGAACATCGATTGCGCATTCTCTAAAATCGGGCATGCGTAAATCACGCAACAAGATTCCCCCGTTCGTGTGAGGATTGGCTCCCATGCGTCGATCTCCTTTCGGTGCAAGGTCCGCAAGTTCTGCGATCAATCGACCTTGCTCATCAAATAATTCCTCCGCTTTATAACTCTTCATCCAATCTTCCAAGATTTTCACATGATCAGGATGGTCCTTATTCACCAGTAAAGGCACCTGATGCGAATGAAAGGTATTTTCAATATCCACTCCATCGACAATCTTTGGACCGGTCCATCCTTTTGGCGAACGAAACACAATCACCGGCCATTTTGGTCGTTTTTTGTCATGATGGATTCTTGCATTTTCTTGAATATATTTTATTCTTTCGACTACACGATCCAATGTCGCCGCCATCAGCTCATGCATGATTTCGGGGTTATCACCCTCTACAAAATAAGGGTCCCATCCACAACCACACAGAAACTGCTCTAATTCCTCATGATCAATGCGCGCCAAGATAGTTGGATTATTTATTTTGTATCCATTCAAGTGGAGAATCGGAAGTACTGCACCGTCAGTAACGGGATTTAAAAATTTATTTGAATGCCACGAAGTTGCCAACGGTCCAGTTTCAGCTTCACCATCGCCTACCACACAAGCAACCACTAAATCAGGATTGTCGAACACGGCGCCAAATGCATGACTTAGTGAGTAACCAAGCTCACCTCCTTCGTGAATCGACCCTGGAGTTGTTGGCGCAACATGACTTGAAATTCCTCCGGGAAAAGAAAATTGTTTAAACAATTTTTTAAGTCCCGATTCATCCTGACTGATATTTGGATAAATTTCACTATACGTGCCTTCTAAATAAGTTTGACTCACCAATGCCGGTCCTCCATGCCCAGGACCTGCAATATAAAACATGTTCAAATCATATTTATTGATGACCCGATTTAAATGCACGTAAAGAAAATTTTGTCCCGGTACGGTTCCCCAGTGCCCCACCACTAATGGCTTCACATGGGAAAGTTGCAGCGGTTCTTTGAGCAAGGGATTATCATACAAATAAATCTGTCCTACCGAAAGATAATTTGAGGCACGCCAATACGCATCCATTTTTTGAAGGAGTTCTGGCGACAGTGTTCTTGATTGATTATTTTGTAGCTGTTCCATAATGTAAAATTATTGACCAATAATGCGTTGTACCGATGAGGCGATCATTTTATTCTCATCAGTATGAATAACATAGACCAAGACTTTTGATACATCCAAAGAAATAATCGTTTCATTTTTTTGATTTTTTTCTAGATCAATCTCAATTCCTAAGAATTCAAGGTCCTTGCAAATTCGTGATCTTATTATCGAGGACTGCTCTCCGATACCACCGGAAAACACGAGCGTGTCCAATCCGCCAAGTACCGCAGCGTAGGACCCTAGGCATTTTCTCGCCTGATAACAAAATAATTCGACGGCCTGTGCTGCATGTTCGTTCATTGATTCGTGCTCAAGGAGTTCTTTCATGTCCCCCGACAACCCTGAAACACCTAGCAATCCTGACTGATGGTTCACCATATTCTGGAATTGTTCAGGTGTACATTTTTCATTTTGGAATAAATACCAAGCAATCCCAGGATCAATGTCACCAATGCGAGTACTCATCGGCAGGCCTGAAGCTGGAGTAAATCCCATGCTCGTATCCATGCTTTTTCCATCCAACAGCGCAGTCATACTTGCACCACCACCCAAATGAGCCATCACTGTTTTTGAATAAGATTTCGGCGATGGCGCAATTCGTTTAAGTTCCTCTAGAAGATATTCGTAGGATATTCCATGGAATCCATGTCTTTTAATTCCACTATCAATGAATTGACGAGGAAGTGCAATGAGGCTTGCAACCTCAGGCATATCAGCATGGAAGGCTGTATCAAAACAAGCAACATGCACCAAGTTCGGGAAAACATTTCGCAATAATTCAATCAACATCAACTCACTTGGCAAATGGTCTGAATCGTAGGAAATCTTTTTTTTAAAATCATCCAACACCTCATCAGTAATAATTTCTGGTTTCGTATAGTGATCCCCGTAAACAATTCGGTGCCCTATCGCGCTCAGGGCATCGAAAAAGTCTTGTTTTCTTAACCAATCAATTAAAAAATAAACCGCCTCTTTTGAGCCGATCGCCCCGAGCAAGATATCAGACACCTGCTCCTTATCAGATCCACCCACAGAAAAGACCACTCTCTGCGTACCTAGATCGTAAATTTCGCCTGAGATTATTTTTTCCAAAGATTCTCCTGTTTTATAAACATCGAATTTAATGCTAGATGATCCACCATTTATCGCAAGAATTCCATTTTGAACTTGTTTCATGTTTCCTATTGTATCACCTTTAGCTACTTACATAAAAAATATCTACCAGCTCAAACCGATCCTCTGGGCAAGAAAAAACACCTTATTTCTAAGGCATTTTTCCGTTGTGCGCCGGGAAGGATTCGAACCTTCGTAGGATAAATCCAGGAGATTTACAGTCTCCCCTCGTTGACCGCTTGAGTACCGACGCAATAATAACTTGTTTTCTAACGGTGTATTTATATACTTTTTTCGTTAAAGAGTCAAACAAAAAAAGCGCCCCGTTTGGACGGGATGCGCTTTTTTGATGAGTATTAGTTTTTCACCAACCCCTTCGCCGAATTCGAAAAGAATTTCGATTTCTTCCCTTTCACATCATAGGTCAATTGTTCATTCTTATAATCAATCACAATCGTATCGCCTGCCTTTACATCGCTTCCGATAATCATGTTTGCAACTCGGTTAAGAATCGTATTTTGAATCAAGCGATTCAAAGGTCGTGCGCCAAATTGCGGATCGTATCCCTTTTCAGCAAGGTATTCATAGACATTGGGTTTCATTTCAATAGCAATGTCCTTTGCCTGCATTCGTTTCAAGATCGATTCGACACGGATTGAAACAATGTCCCGAATCGTTTCCTTTGACAAAACGTCAAAGACCACAATTTCATCAAGTCGATTCAAGAATTCCGGCCGGAAGAAATCTTTTAAGGAATCCATGACTCGATCTTTTGTCTGAGCGTAATCTTGTGACGCGGTATTGTTTGAAAATCCGATCGTCTGCATTTTTTGGATATGCGTCGTTCCAATGTTCGAGGTCATGATGATGATCGTATTTTTAAAGTTCACCACGCGACCTTTTCCATCAGTAAGTCGTCCGTCGTCGAGCACTTGAAGAAGTAGATTGAAAACATCCGGATGAGCTTTCTCGACCTCGTCAAAAAGAATAACTGAATACGGTCGATGTCGAACAGCTTCTGTGAATTGACCTGATTCTTCGTATCCCACATATCCAGGAGCCGTTCCGACCAATTTCGAAATTGAATGTTTCTCCATGTATTCAGACATGTCGACTCGAATGAGCGCCTTCTCATCGTCAAACATGAATTCCGTGAGTGCCTTCGTGAGTTCCGTTTTTCCAACTCCTGTCGGACCGAGGAACATAAACGATCCAATCGGTCGATTAGGGTCTGAAATGCCGACGCGGGATCGACGAATCGCATTTGAAATTTTTTCAATTGCTTCATCTTGTCCTTTAACTCGTTTTTTAAGATCGGCTTCCATGTTGACCAACTTTTCAGTTTCAGCCTGAAGCATTTTCGTCACGGGAATATTAGTCCATTTCGCAACCACACGAGCAATGTCTTCTTCGGTTACTTCTTCACGAAGAAGCCGATCTTCCGTCTTGATCTTTTTCAAGCGATCACTTTTTTGTTTAAGCATTTTTTCCAAGGCTGGAATTTTTCCATATCGAATTTCCGCAACCTTTCCAAGTTCGGTCGCAAGTTCGGCGTTTTCAGCTTCCACTCGAAGCAGATCGATGTCTTTTTTAATCTTTCGAACGTCGGCCAAAATTTCTTTTTCATTATTCCAACGAATTTCAAGATCAGAAGTCTGTTCTCGCATATCAGCAATTTCCTTGTTGATTTCCTTGATGCGCGATTTCGCGTCTTTAGCAGAATCAGTTCCTTCCGTCGCTTCCCGTGCCAGCGCCTCTTTTTCAATTTCGTGGCGCGTGATTTTTCGATGAGCATCATCAAGAGGCCCCGGTTTATTTTCAAGAGAAATCTTCAACGTCGCAGCTGCTTCGTCAATGAGATCAACGGCCTTATCTGGCAAGAATCGATTTGTAATATATCGAGTCGACAAGTTTACTGCCGCAACAATTGCGTCATCAGTAACTCGTACCCCGTGAAAGAGTTCGTATTTCGATTTAAGTCCTCGCAAAATCGCGATCGCGTCTTCTTCGCTCGGTTCCAAAACATAGACAGGCTGGAATCGTCGCGCAAGTGCCGGATCTTTTTCAAAATGTTTCTGGTATTCATTGAATGTCGTGGCTCCGATCGCGCGGAATTCCCCGCGAGCAAGTGCGGGTTTCAACATATTCGCAGCGTCCATACTTCCCTCGCCTTGGCCCGCACCGATAATGGTGTGGATCTCATCGATGAACATAATGACTTGGCCTTCGGATCGCTCAATTTCTTTCATGATCGCTTTCAATCGTTCTTCGAATTCACCGCGATATTTTGTTCCCGCAATCAAAAGCCCCAAGTCGAGCATGACCAATTCCTTTCCTTTCAAAGATTCCGGCACATCGCCTTTGGCCATACGAATCGCAAGGCCCTCGGCAATTGCTGTTTTACCCGTTCCTGGTTCACCGATCAGAATCGGATTATTTTTTGTTCGTCGCGCAAGAATTTCAATCACGCGCATAATTTCATGATCGCGTCCGATAACAGGATCCAACTTGTCATCGCTCGCAAGTTTCGTAAGGTTTCGAGAATATTTTCCAAGGACTCGGAACTGTTTTGCAGGAGCCGGACCCTTGCCCTTTTCATTTTTAATTTCTTCAAAAATGTGAAGCGCCTTTTCATGAGTCACTTTAAATTTCGAAAGCAGATCGCGCGCCTCGCTTGGGATTTCCAAAATCGCAAGGAATAAATGTTCGACTGAAACAAATTGGTCTTTCATCGATTGTGCAAGATTCGCCGAACGTTCAATAACCTGACCAAGATCAGGCGTTAAATACATTTGAAGGCTTTGGGAAACCGTGTCTCCCATTCCCTTTCCTGTTTCAATATTTTCAAGCAAGATTTCCGTAAGCATCACCAAGTCGACTTCCATTCGTTCGAGCATGGAAACCACCGGACTGTCATCTTGCAGTATCAAAGCGGCAAGCAAGTGATACGAGTTCACATTATTAACCCCGCGTTCGAGCGCGAGTTCGTGCGATCGTCTTACCACCTCTTTGGCTTTTGTCGTAAAGTTTGCAAATTGAGGCATATAAATAAATAGTTAAGAAGTGATAAAGTTTGAAATCAACAGACAACTACTCAAGTCAACCTAGCAGAATAACGGTAAAATTCCGATAAACAAATCGTTCTGGATGAATCGATTGTAGCATAAAACGTACAAAGCAAAAAGAGTCAAATGCGAAGAATAATCTTCACATTTGGCTCTTTATTTAAGCCTTTAAACTGGCTTAGTAGTTGGCTACCGTGTAAATCGTATGCCCAGGTCCCAGGTCGCCGTCTATCTTTATCACCACATAGCCCTTTTGGGAGGTATTCAGATAAGGGATAACTTGTTGTTGGATAACACTATCCGGCAAAGAGCTTGCGTTGCCAAAATACCGGTGACCCTGTATCAGCGCAGGGGCTGCGCCATCCGTCCAAACCATGTGTGGACTGCTTGTGCTGTCTTTAAATACAACAGCGAAGCCGGGTCCTCCTGATGGCTCAGGGCTAAGTGCAGCAGGTGCACCTGCCGAGTAAATCCATAATGCAGTTACCTGCGCCGGAGATACCTGGTTTGGGTTTGAGTTATTATTAGGGCTTGCATTGGGCCCTACCGTTTGGTTGCATGCACATTGCTGAGGAGATAGCGGAGCTTCCTGTTGGCAAGCAGATAAAAATACAATCATCAGCAAAGCTGAGGAATAAAGGATACTTTTCATAGGATGAAACGTTTTACAAGGTTATTTAATTGGGAAACAATAAGTATTACAAGAATAGTGTATCACACAAACATAAATATGTCAAGTATCAAAAAAGCCCCTAGATAGGCTCTTTTACGGACAATATGGCCTCAAAAGTTCTTATTGCTTTGACGATCGCTTGGAGCGCAAAAACCGCTTTGTCGACGTCTCCCTTAGTCGTACCTCTTCCCATCGTAAATCGTATACTTCCTTCTGTTGTTTTTGAAGATGAATTTTGAGCTTTGCGAAGCGCTGCAATCACATATGACTCTTCGTCTGATTCTTCCCGACACGCAGATTTCGATGCGGCGCAAATTCCTTTTGCATCAAGTTCAATAACCAACCGCTCACTCGAAATTCCTTGAATGGAAATGTTTATATTGTTACAAACTCGAAGACCACTTTCCTTTTTAAATCCGTCTCGAGATTCGAACTCTAAAGAAGAAGCGCCTTTCGTTTTAGTTTCACTGGAAGAGGTATGCTCCCACCGAGCACTGTTTAAAGAATCTGTATTCCATGCACCATTTATTTTCATTCCTGAAATATTTTTTTCAAGTTCACCATAGAAATATTTTTGAAGTTCACTTAAGCGGTTATTCTCAGCCTCACTCATACCTCGAGCAATCTCGAGCGCTTTTGCAAATCCGACAATACTCGCCACGTCTTCCGTCCCGGCTCGAAGTCCAAATTCCTGCTCCCCACCAAACACCATCGGACCAACTAGCTTCCGGTCTCTTACATATAAAACCCCCGACGACTTTGGTCCGTAAATTTTTGAACCTGAAAGCGACATCAAATCCACACCGAGCTGTTCAACGCCAATTTCTAAATAGTTCGTAGCCTGAATTGCATCCGTATGAAAAAGTGGATACACCTGACCTTTGTTTTTAGAAGCTGCCATTAAACCTTTCAACCCAGAGTTCTCCTCCTGCAACTTTTGTTTTTTATACCATCTCACCAATTTCGCAATTTCTTTAATCGGTTGCACTGTTCCAATTTCATTATTCACATACATCACCGAAACTAAGATCGTTTCCGGTCGAAGCGCTTTTTTGATTTCAGAAACATCGACAATTCCCTCTTCATCGACAGGAATGATCGCAAGTTCGATTTCTTTTTTCTCGGCTAAATGTTTTGCCGTTTCAAGCACTGCTGAATGCTCGATCTCGGAAATAATAATGTGCGGAGTCACATCCGAGTACAATTCTTTAAACTTTTGCACCGTTCCCATCAAGGCCAAATTATTTGATTCCGTTCCGCCACGCATAAAGACAATATGTTCATTGGTCGTTCCCAGTATTTTTGCAACCAACGTTCTAGATTCTAAAATTATTCGAGAAACTGAGACGCCTTCCGCATAGAGCGCGCCAGGATTGTAGTAATTATTTTTATACACCTCATTCATCGCACGCAAAACACCCTTATCGATAGGAGTCGTTGAAGCATGGTCGAGATAGATTCTTTTTTTGCTTGAAAATGAAAACATAAGGCTCTGTATTCCAGGAATGCATAGAGTTTCTACGCTCTCTGCTATCTGACAGAATACCTTGAAATTACCACACTTTTAATGTATAATCCACCCACTATGTTGTACGCCATCATCATCCTTGCCATAGCGCTCTTTGTACTAGCCCTGGCTTCGGGCCTTATGATTCGATCCTTAGACGATCGCATCAAAAAGCTCACGACAGGCACAAACGGAAAAAATCTGGAAGACGCGATTTACCAATTAATGGAAGACCACACGATTTTCCAGCACCGCATCGAATCGGTCGAGCAAACAGTCGCCCGCATCGACAGTGAGCTTAAATCCTCCCTTCGAGGAATTTCAACGGTTCGCTACAACGCCTTCAGCGACGTCGGCGGCAAGCAAAGTTTCGCCACGGCCCTTCTCGGCGAAGACGGTAACGGTGTGGTCATTTCTTCCGTCTACGCTCGCGACCGCATGAATGTCTACGCGAAACCTATCGTCGATTTCTCTTCGGAATACGAAATGTCCGCCGAGGAAGCTCGTGCTTTGAAAGAAGCGAGTAAGGTCTTCAATTAGTTAGCTGGCTAGATAACGTCTAACAAAAAACCAATCAAGAAAATAAGCAACCGAACGTAGCACATTGCACGCGAGCGCGAGATGACAATTTTCCGAATCTCGGTTGCGATGGCCTCGAGCAATCCGAGTGAGGACAAATTTGTCGCTCGTGCGAAGCCGTCGCAATGTGCGGATGATAGAGAATTACCGACCTCTCTCTTTTCAATTATGGAAACCAAACCTCTCGAAAACCTCATAGAACGCCCACCTGTTGTTGCAATCATGGGCCACGTCGACCACGGCAAATCGTCGCTTCTTGACTATATCCGAAACTCAAACATCGTCGCCGGCGAAGCCGGCGGCATCACCCAACACATCGCCGCTTACGAAGTTTCTCATGCAAATAAAAACGGTGACAAAAAACGAATCACTTTTATCGATACGCCGGGACACGCCGCTTTCTCGCACATGCGAAATCGAGGCGCACATATTGCTGACATTGCCATTTTGATTGTTTCATCCGAAGAAGGAGTGAAGACCCAGACTATTGAAGCAATTAAAACAATCCTTGCCGCAAAAACACCTTACATCGTTGCAATCACAAAAATCGACAAACCAAACGCAAATGTTGAAAAAGTAAAATCCGAACTTCTCGAACACGGTGTGTATGTCGAAGGCTTCGGAGGTGACATTCCCTTTGTCGCTATTTCAGCGAAGACAGGTGCAGGCGTCAATGATTTACTTGAAACCATTTTGCTTCTTGCAGAGTTCCAAGAATTCCGAGGAAATCCGCATAAGCTCGCCGAGGGCTTTGTCGTAGAAGCTGACCTTGATGAAAAACGAGGAGTTTCAGCAACTCTTATTATCAAAGACGGGACTCTTGAAAAGGGCCAGTACATTGCCGTCGATGATGCGTTTGCAAGCACCCGAATCATCGAAGATTTCTCAGGCAAGACCATCGATTCCGCAACATTTTCAACACCGATTCGCATCACAGGATTTTCAACACTTCCACGAATCGGTTCGATGTTCCAAGCGCTCGAAACAAAACGTGACGCCGAAGAATATGTAAAACTCGCAGCAGAAGCTTTGAAACATGCAGGGCCGATCGCAGGAACGCCTGCTAATGAAGAAACGAAAGTCATTCCGATTATCGTAAAATCAGATGTATACGGATCAGCAGAAGCGATCGATTCTGAAATCACAAAACTTTCAACAGACGATGTGTATTTCAAAGTCATTAAGAAAGGCGTGGGGACCATTAACGAATCAGACGTACAACTCGCGCTGTCAGACAAAAACACCATCATCATCGGATTCAATGTCGACATCGAACGAAATGTCCCCGATATCAATGATGTCGAACAAATCACGATTAAAACTTTCAACATTATTTACAAAATGACCGAATGGCTTGAAGTGGAACGAGAAGCTCGTCGTCCACGAAAGAGCACTGAAACCGTCATCGGTCGCGCAAGGATTTTAAAAGCCTTCAGCAGTACAAAAAATAGCCATGTTGCAGGAGGGACCGTCACCGAAGGCACGATGAATGTCAAAGACCAATTCAAATTGATTCGAAAAGGTGAGGAAGTGGCTCGAGGCCACATCGAAGGACTTCAGCAAGGAAAGTCCCCTACCAATACAGTCGAGTCAGGAAATGAATTCGGCATGCAGATCGATTGTAAGATTGCGCCTGAAATGAACGACGTCCTTGAAACCTTCAAAGTTGAAATAAAATAATTATATGTCACACAAAGAAAGCATCGAAAAAGAAATCAAGAAATACGCATCGGATTACATTACGCGCGAAGCGTCGAAGCTTTCACTTATCACGATTACGCGATGTGAAATTACGAGCGACGACAAGCGCGCTGTCGTGTTCGTTTCCGTCATGCCGGACAAAGCTGCCGTGATTGCTCAGGAATTCTTAAAACGACACCAGGATGAAATCCGACAATACGTCATGAAGCATTCAAAAATAAACCGGATGCCATGGCTTCGGTT
>Ga0316217_10004428_pt1 | contig 15194 bp, 15 predicted proteins | sample 1anoAmetaG_FD_203633 | JGI IMG/M metagenome (GOLD analysis project Ga0316217, IMG submission 203633) | Freshwater microbial communities from Trout Bog Lake, Wisconsin, USA - 1anoA | ecosystem: Environmental > Aquatic > Freshwater > Lake > Hypolimnion/Profundal zone | place: USA: Wisconsin... | reverse complement strand
ACCCAGCGTGTCACGCTGGAGAAAACAGCCGCCGATATTCAGCATTCTAATGCAGCCACTGCCGAAGCCAAGGCTCAAACAGCCGAAGCCAACGCCCGAGTTGGCGAAATAGCCGAAGGGTTGAAGGACAAGCGTGACCAGCGGCAAGTCACTCAGGATTGGGGCTCCGCATTGACCGAGGCTGGTAACGATATCGACAAAGCCAAGGCGATCATGCAGCAGAAGTTTCCGAAGTCGTTTGGGTTACTGTCCGCTGCTGAGAGTATGGACATCGCCAAAAATGGCGAGCAGGTCACCCAGACAGACGAAACCGGGCAGCAGAAAACCACCGTCAAGCGCCAACGGCTGTTCACGAATGCTCCAGCGGTGACCGCCCCGATTCCTGTTCGCTTACCGAATGGACAGACGGGCAACATACCCGCTGCCAACATTGATGCTTTCATGAAGGCGAATCCGGGAGCCCAACGGCTTGACCAGCAGCAAACACCGAAGCCTCAAGCTCCGGCCACGGACAGCTTAGGACTACCGCTTGATGGTGGTAGTATCGGCGGCACCAATAATGCTCCTCCGATGACGGGGTTGTAATGTATGACCGATCCGTTTGCCGCATTCGGCGGACGTGCCGATTCCGCCCCTGCTCCGGCTGCTCCGCAGCCGATACCCGCAGGTAGCGATCCGTTTGGCGCATTCGGCGGACAAGCGGATTCTGGAGCACCCGCCCCGGCAAGTGACCCCTTCTCCGCTTTTGGCGGACAGGCACATACCCCGTCTCCTATCGGCTCCGAAGGAACCGGGCAGCCAATGCCCATATCTACTGACCCCTTTGCTGCCTTCGGCGGAAACGCCTCTTCTGCACCAACGGCGTTACCGTCCAACGCAGACCAGCCGTGGTATTCCAGAGCTTGGGATTGGCTCAACACGCCGACCGTAGATTTGAAACGCCAAGGAGCCACAGGCGTAGAAGCGGGCGTAGAAGATTTCGCATCGGGCTTCACTACCCCTCTATCAGCGGGACTCGCATTAGCGACTCTGGGCACCGCCCCGATACTTGAGAGCATCGGGCTTGACCTCGCAAGGATGGCGGCACCAGAAGTGCTCTCCGCTGCCAGGACCGTAGGGAAACTCGCATCGGCTGGTTTCACTGCTGTCCAGCTCAAAGGCATTGCCGACCAGTCCCCTCACTTCGTCCAGGCTGTTGAGTCAGGAGATACACAGAAGGCGTTAGAGATTGGAACCAACATGCTGCTCACCGGAGGGCTGGCAGGATTGGGCGCTGCCCATACGCTCAAGGAAACTGGAATTATTCCCGGTGACGAAGAACTCCAATATAGCAGTACGGATAAGTTGGTCGGACGATATCAAGCCATGTTGAAGGAGGACGATGTACAGGCACGCACCTTCAATACTGAGTTTAAGAAAGCCGTTCCCGACGCCACTACCAGAGCGGCAATCCAGTTCTATGCCGAGGCAGACGGCGACCCAACTACATCGCCCGGTTGGAAATTAGCCGACCAGCAGAAAGCCATTGAGGACTCGGACAAGATAAAGCCCGCTCTAAAGGAACAAGTGCTGGCAATCATCAAGAAGGCGCAAAATCTTACTCCCGAAGAAATCGCTCAGGTCGATAAGTTAAGGGCACTCTATGACCCCGACTTTGAGGAAGCGGTTGCGCATGACCTCTTGAGCACGGAAAGCAAGAAGACGGGGTATGTTGCCCGTGCCCGCTGGCAGGGCGAAGAAGACAGTCCGGTAGAAGATGCCAAAGTCGGACTCGGAGAGACCACCCAACCAGACCATACCAGACGAAGGATTTACGAGACCACGGTAGACGGTCTGTTAAACGGCGAAGAGCCAGTCAAAAACGGCAGCCGCTATGTCTTTGATGCCGCCGACACCGCCGCCGATTACCATCGGGCGATTGGGAAGGAAGTAGCCAAAGCCGAGTTCGTAGATAACGCCATGAAAACCGCCGCTTCGGACGGCAGACCGATGGCTGTCCCGGCAGGTATCGGAACGGTCATGGATAACAGCGGAGCTGTAATAGCGAATAGCAATGTAATTCCAGACCATCCATTGAACAAAGCCGAGATAGGTGCTGCTAAAGCAAGAGTCGGAACTGGAGACATCGCAGACGATGGCACAATAATTGATATGGGCGATGGAAAATATCGGTTCGATACCAGTGGTTATGAGCAGATAAAGAGCCCGCACACGAACATTTCAAGATGGGTTGCACCCGAAACCTATGTGAAATCTCCATTGGGATTTCATCCTGAAATAGCAGACCAAGCCAAGGCAATCCTTGCGCCGGAGCCGAGTGCATTGCAGCAGTACCCAGCCCTGAAAACGGCGTTGTGGGCAAGCACCGAAGCCAAGCATAGTTTGTTGAGCGCATCGGGCTTTCACTACCTGCAGGAAGGTTTGCGTGGAATTCAAAGCGGAGTGAATCCCTTCAATCTGGAAAACTGGGATATGACCAACCCCGCCCATGTTGCACTGGTTGAAGCAGGAGGCATCCAGCCAGGATTAGAACACGCAGCCAACGCTTTTACCGAGGGCGTGGAGGGTAAAGGATGGCTCACTAAAATCCCAGGTGTAGGCGATATGCTGAATCGCTTGAACCAAAATTTGTTCGGTCCTAGTGGATTCATAGACCGTCTTAAACTAACTTCTGCCTTGAAGTTTGCCGACAGATTAAAAACGGCGGAGCCGGGTATGGACGATATGACCCGCTACAAGGTTGCAGGGCAGATGGCGAACTACAGATTCGGGGGCATCAACTATACCGCCCTTGGACGGAGCAAAACCACACAAGACATATTACGGCTCGCATTCTTAGCCCCCGATTGGGCTGAGTCCAACCTGAAGGATTTAGGGATGGCAGCTAAGTTCCCCAAGATGGGAGGTACTGATTTAGCCCGCATCGCACTGTACAACTTCGTCACCGCCCGTGCGTTGAACGCAGCCCTGCACAACGGGAACATGCACATGGAAAGTCCCTTTGGAGTAGTTTCCGAGGACGGGAAGAAGGTCTATTCTGTCCGCACCATGCCCAGTGATTTATGGCACCTAGCCACCAACCCCCGTGATTATGCCTTCAATCGGTTGAACCCCTTGTTTTCCAGAACCGGATTGGAGCTTGCCACGGGTAAGGACAAGATGGGGCACGAGCGGAATACCGGACAGCAAGTTTTGGATTTGCTCAAAAATGTAACGCCGATTCCATTACAGGGAGTGACGGACAGGATTGCCGGGCAGACCAGACCGAACGAGAGTCTTTCCGACTCCGCCTTGTCTGCGGCTGGGCTTACCACTCGACCGAACTACAGTAGTGCTGAAGACCTCGCATACAAACTGAGCAGCAGCCGTGCTGGAAGCATGGAGCAGCCAGCGGAGACGCTGGAACGACATCACAAGGTTTATGAGCTTGAGGACCGTCTGCGGAGTGGGGATACCAGCGCATTGAACGATGCACGATCACTGGCAGCGGGCGGTATCTTGGCTCCGGCAGACGTAGGCAAGATTATGAAAGATTCTAAACTCTCCCGGCTCGCCAGCGTTACCAAAGGACTGCCCCTGTCCAATGCCCTTGATGTATATGATATGGCGACTACCCAAGAGCGCCAGGAACTATCCCCCATCATGCTCAAGAAGGTGGCGACCTTCCACAAAACTGAAAGGCAAAAACTAACCCCGCTTGAGCGGGGTAGGTTGGATACGAGATTGGCAAAAACCTTTGGGGCACCTACCGAGTGACCTTTGCTTTGGGGTTACAACTTTCTTTGTGCGACCCCCCTACGACTATCGCAAAGACGATGGGCACGGTAAAGAGAACGGAATCGCTGCACTGCAAACAGGCCAACACGATAAAGCTAAACACCCAAGCCATCATCGCAACCGGATAGGCATCGTGAGGATTTCTTTTTGGCTGCCTAGGAAACTTGGCTCTATGAGCCGCCATCAGCGCAGCTTCTTTTTCTTCTGCCACTCTGATCTGCCGTAACATCTCACGATGCTCCGGCACCCTACGGTCTAATATCTCTCCCACTTCCATAACGCCTCCATAATACTCAGCCTTGGCCAAGGGATCATACTTAGGAGGAAAAGGCAAGTTCTATTCCAATGCTTGGCGCAGCCGCAGGAGTGAAATTAGTTTGGGCGAACTCTCCAAAGTATTTACGGGCGGCATTGTCGTAGGCGACGGCAGCAGATTCCTCAGAAGTAAAATATCCCAGGTGGATTCGGTTATCGCCCACGGCGATTTGAGCCGTCCAGCAGTGCTCCCGAGTGGAGAACCATACTCCTTTGTAGCGGGATGTTTTGGGGACACCCTGCGCTCGTTGGTTTCTTTGATTTTGCCGATTCGTGCAGACCCGCAAGTTGGCACGCCGATTGTCCAGCCCGTCATGATTGATGTGGTCTGTCCACACACGGCGGTCGGTCACACCCATAATAAGGCGGTGCATCCGCACCGTTGTATCCCTACCATCGGGTAGATGAATCCCTGTGATGGCATACCAGCGTTCATGCCCAGCAGAGGTTAATTTATCGGCACACCACTTGTACTTGCTTACCAGCTCGTAGTCTTCATCATCAACTAACCTGCTTTATGCATGAAGGCTCAAGAAGTGGAGTCAGAGGGCCGAGATTGTGGCGATGGTGTTGATGGCAGCGTGAAGCGTGCAGTGCGGTGCGTTGAGGGGATCACTGGTGCGTCGGAACTGGGTAGAGTAGAGCAGTTCGGGGGCAGCGCCTCCCCGAACTGCCGTCTGTAACTTCAATTATGTTTCGGGCGGGCCGAGGCAGCGCTATCCCGGCGAGGCTCCAAGAGCCATCGCCACTTGCCGAAAAGTTGGCAAGAACGGGAACGACGCGGGCAGGTGCACGACCACGCGGCGAACCGAAACCAGCACACGGGCGCCCAGTTTCAGCAACCGTTCCCGAAGTGTCCAGACCTGAGCTCGGGCACAGCTGGTGTGGGCGGCGCTGAGGCGTAACTCCTGCATCAAGACGTAAGCGGCCGCGGTCAACAAGACGCGGAGTTGGTTAGCCCAGAAGTCGCTGCAACTGGTGCGGTCGATCTGGAGATCATGTAGTTCCTTGATTCGATTCTCTATTTCCCCACGCTGGCAGTACACCTCTTCATAGAGCCACTGCGAGCTCTGCTTCATGTTGGTAATGACGAAGCGCGGGTTGTCTTTCGGTTTCTTACCCTCGGCACGCACGACCTCTGCCTTGATGATGATGCGGCGTTGTTGCGGCCACGTTCTGGCCGCATAGTTAGCTTCGCCGTACACGTGCTCGGTCTTCCCGCTCTGACGTGACAGCTTGCGGGCTTGCCTCATGGCGGGCTTGGCTTTGCGCTTCAATACCGCGTTTTTTGCCATCGCAATGACATACTCGAGGTTGGGATCGTCCTCCAGAAAGTCGAGCAGATCGGGATGCGCAAAGCCGCCGTCGAGGCGCACCCGGATACGCGCACCGGGAAAGCTGTAGGAGAGCATAGTAATCAGGCGACGCAGAATCCCTCGCGCCCCTACCGCCGCGGTCACATTGCCGGGACGCAACACGGCCGCGCACAGATACTGTTCGGCTTCGTCATTGAAGCTCACAAAGCCCATCACCGGCAGAAAACACCAGCTGTCATAGTGCCCGTTGAAGAACGATAACTGCTGGGCGCCGTGGGTGGGATCATCGGTTGGGTCAAGGTCGATGGTGACGAGGCGGGCACGTCCACGCAACCGCTGGGCATGACGCTCGATCACGCTGTCGGCCAGTGCTTCGCCCAGACGGTAGAGCTCTCTCGGCCGGATGGAGTTTTCAAAGCGCGACAGAGTTGGCTGCGACGCCAGATCACGGCCCGTGACCGGATCGCGGTCGAGAAGCATCTTGTGAATGGGGTCGGCAGACAGGCGGGCCGAGTCGTTGGCATCCGGATAGCCGCAAGCAATCGAGAACACGCGCTGGGACAACAACTCGCGCAAGGAGTGCTCGACCTTGCCTGCTTGCCGCTTGTCGCACAGACATCCGGCCAGAGCTTCGATCAATCCGTAGCGGCGGTCAGCCGCCTTCAGCAGGATGGCTCCGCCATCGGAACTGCCCATCCGTTGATCGAACTGCAACACGGTAGGTTTGCCGAAAATCTCGGGGAACATCAGACACTGTGTCGTGCTATCTTCAAACACGCGGGAGGCCTCGTTCGTTGCGTCAAACACTGTCTAGATAACATGTTTGAAGCAGAACTGGTCTCTCGCGTCTTCGATCTCATGCATTATCCGGGCTAAAGCTACCTTACCCTGCGTCAACGGAATCTCTTTCATTCCGTTTAATACTCAAGTTTTGATGGATAACGGAGCGTCAGAGGATGGATTCGAGATTAGCGAAGTTTGGGGCGGGGTTTCGACCGAAGAATAACGAAGCCGTTCTTCTCAGGGTTGCGATGATCCAAAAACCCTCCCGGAATGCTAGAATTTACGCAACGAAGCACAGGGATGGTGTGGTATCTACAACCCGAAGGAGGTTGAGTGCCCTACTTTACAGTTGTCGGCGGAGAAGACGAAGAGTTCGAGCAGGCGGGCACTAAGAGGAGACTGAGAAATCCGTATCATCCTTCTCCATCTGAAATCGACATCGCTAAGGGTGTTCTTGAATCACTCATCAGCGCTGGTATTTTGAAGCTCGTTCCGTGGACGGTTGCCCGCTTGAGGTCGAAACTCAAAGCAGGCAAGAAGAAATCAGCCAAAAAGAAATTAGCCAAAAAGAAGATCAAGAAAGCAGACCCTCCGCATACAGTCAGGATTATTAACTAGTTCCTTGTAGCAGGATGGTATTTTATAGCCTGAGTTCCAGAAAAAGGAGCCCGCCACAATGTACTGTTCTCAATGTGCGACTGAGATTCCTGAACACGGAAGGTACTGCCCAAACTGTGCAGCCCCGCAAGCCGGAGCCCCTCCCAGTGAGAGAACCCCCGAGCCTAAGATAAGCATTAGAAGAGGGGTGTCCATAACTGTCCTTCTAATGATCCTGTGCTTCTTCGGATATGTGTACTATTCGCAAAATATCGACACAACGGCACCGCCGATAATTACCTCTCCACATACAGTGCAATTGTTTGTCGAAGAGGCTTCAGTCATCAAGCCCGGCAACTATCGTTATGTAAAGTTCACAGTTCCAGAACATGCTAAGAGTGTTCGTGTAGATGGAAGTTTTAACGCATCGGGCGGGAGCGGCAACGATGTTGAAGTTTTCATCGTTGACGAAAATGGTTTCGTAAATTTCCAGAATGACCACAGCGCCAACACGTTCTACAACAGCGGGAAAGTTACGGCAGACGACCTGAACGTCCAGCTTCCCTCTCCAGAAGCCGTCCCAGCAACCTACTACCTCATCTTGAGCAATACGTTCTCTCTGATCTCTAACAAGGTTGTCGATGCAAATATCATCCTGCACTATGACAGGTAGCTGTAAATGGCTGATGGATAACCCTAGCGGCGGAACCCGCAGTTTGCAACGCAGACCGGAACCTGTACGCTGAGGGTCACACGGTTGCTGTCATCGGCTACCATGTCCCCGATGAATTGGGCAAGGCCAACAAGACTGCCGCTGAGGGCGGTAGCGCCATGAACGAGGCATTCGGTACAGATTCCTCGTTCATCAACGATGGCAAAATAGTATCCGCCCCGGATTGGTGGCAGTGTGCAGTGGGTATCTCCCTTGGTGACGGAAAATGCAGCGCAGCGTTCTCCAGTGCGATTCTGCGGCTTGTCTAGGCGGTAAGGCTCTTGCCGAAAGGTAGCGACCCAAGCCGCTGGAATGAAGGCGAACGAAACGGGCTTGTTGGCTCGTACATGGATAGCAACCTGCCCGTAAGACAAAGGCCCTGCTGCCCGAGCAGGCCCATCCAAGGTCAAGGGGAACGATACTTCTGAGGCGACGGTGCGCCATTGGTAGGAGGGTGCCGGGGCGTAATATCGCTGGCCGAATCCAAGCGTAGCGCAGAACAATAGCACAGCCAAAGCAGACGTTTTCATAGCTTCTCCAGAGCGGCTGGAATTGTAGTCTCTGCTGCAGTGCCATGTAAATGCTTATTTCTGATGGTTGCCCACTGTCGGAGCACGGGGCAAAAAGCAAAGGGGCTGGCGTTCAGCCAGCCCCCAAGCCTACTTTTTGCGGTTTTTCATCACTTCCCGGATGTGCTGATCGTCTCTCGCTGCACACCAGGGAGCGTAGTGTTTCCGAATCATCTCCGTGGACTTGTGCCCCAGCATCTTGGCAACTACCTCCTCACGAGTGCCCTTCAGGAGTTCGCCCACGGCGAAGGTGTGCCGGAGCATCTTGGCGTTCGGGCTCTGGGTGATGGGATTGCCGAAGCGATCCACGGCGGGTCTACCGTCCCTGCCTGTCAGTTGCACGGGCTTGATATCCGCAAGCTCAATCAGCTTTTTGATGCGCTTGCCCCAGTTGCTTGCGTCAGAGCGGGCATCGTTTTCCTTGTAGCGGAACGGCATCCCCTCCACGGATTTTGGAGCCATCGGAATCTCACGGAGCATTTTCACCAACGCTGGCTCAAGCGCCGGAATGATTGCCTCCACTCCTGTTTTTTGGCGGGAATACCGGAGCACAGAGACGGTCTGCCCATCAATGATGGTGTCCTTGAGTTGCTCCGATGGGCGGAACAGCACGGCGTCTATGATGTCCATGCCGGAGCAGCGGAGGAGTTCAACGAAGGTGTGCATCCGCTTTAGGTAGACTTCCCGCTCACCATTGCGTACCCGGTCGTCAACATACCAGTCGCTTTGATCCAAAATCGCCTTGTACTGTGCATCGGTATAGGGAGCGTTGGCGAAGGTCTCGCCGGGGTCGGGGGCTTCGATGGCGATGACAGGATTCTCTTTGAGCACCCCCAGCTTCCACAGGTAATTGAAGAAGCTCCGCACCGTGCCCCACCGCTGATGGCGGCTGTAAGGCGTCATACCACTGAACCATGCTCCCGATAGCCACTGCTGGCAGACCAGGGGCGTGAACTGGTCTATGTAATCCAACTTGTTCTCTTTCGCATGGAGGAGCATCCCACCACGCTTGACGCCATCCTTATCCACCCAACCGAAGGTGCTGCGGTACTGCTTGAGGATTTGCGAGTCCGCTCCGAATTTTGTCCGGGTGCGATCCAACCAGAGGTTGACCGCCTCATAGACCGTCTTGCGCTCAGTTTCGGCTTTGGCTTTGGATTCCCGGTGCTCCGCAATCTCAGGGTTGAGTTCCGCCAGCTTGTCCGCCGCCCGCTCCAGCGCCTCAGCCCAGGAAGGAGTGACAAGGGAAAATTGGATGGGCTTCTCGCCCCTCTTGTTTACATAGAGCCATTTGGAACATTGGCAGGAATCGTCTTTGACTTCGCATCCGGCAGAGTGGCGGGTATAGGGGCGGACGGAGCCCCATTGGTTCTTCAGCAGATTGGGTTTGGATGCCATGCGCTATCTCCCGTAGAGACAGCATCATAGCACACTTTTATGCAATTTTTAGACAGCATCAAGTTAGAAACTTGTAAGTTATTGTAAATAAAGCAGTTATTCTTGTGCGTCCTTCCACTCGTCGTACCACGCCATCTGGATCGCCTCCAGGGTGGCTTCGGTCGAGGCGGCCGGGTCGTCGTCAAAGCCTTTCAGCTCGATCACCAGGCGGTGCAGTTCCGTAAAGCGCAGGCTCAGCGGATCGATTTCCGGATGTTTTTCGTAGAGTTCGATTCCGACATCTTCAGCGTCGCTCCAATGCAGGTCGTTCATCGCTCCTCCACATTCACCGGCAACAGGAAGGTCTACGGCGCCATCGCGCGGCGCTCCATAATAGCAGAACCGAGTTGGCGGCCAGCAGCAGGACCGCCAGGCTGCCGCCCATTGTGCCGCTCAGAGCGCAAGCCAGCAGCACGGCCTCCACCGCCACCAGAAAGCAAACCAGGCGCTTCATCGGCTACAGCGTGCTGCCGCCGCCCTCGCTAATGTAATTGCGATTCCACGCAGGGATCTCCACCACAACCTCGCCGGGTTTTTCGATCACCGCCTGGCAGCCCAGCCGCGAGTGCAGTTGCAGATCGGCCGCCATGTCCAGCCGGTCGGCCTCTTCCTCGCTGCATTCGCTCAGCAACTGACCGCCCTTTTTCACCACCACGTGGCAGGTGGTGCAGGCGCAGCTTCCGCCGCAGGCATGCTCCAGATGGATGCCAAAATTCATCGCCACATCCAGAATCGACTGGCGCTTGCCGTGCTCCTGGTAAGGCAGCTGGCCCGCCTCGAACTCCACGCTCTGCCCGCCGGGCAAAAAGGTAAGGCGGACCGTATTGGGTCCCAGCTCAGTCTTGTTCTCCGGGACCGGATCGCTCTTCAGCTCTAACATGCTCGCATCCTGTTCTCTATATCGATATACGTCGATCTTACGGGTGCTGCACATCTGCCGCATTCAGCAGATGCGGGTGGTTGCTGGCCACATCGGCTCGTTTCATTGACTTCGGAACACAACTGCTTCAGCTGAACTCGGCCTTGCCGATCGGATGCGGTGCCGTCGGGCCCTCGCCCACATCGGTCGTCTCCATGTTCTGGCCGCGCAGCGCGCCGCCCACAGCGGCGTCCATCATCAGCTCCGCCAGCCGCATCGTCGCCGTGTTCAGCTCGTCGATGGCCCGCCGGATCTGGTGATGATCTTCGCCTCCCATGGCCACCCGCAGCGCCCGCTCCAACTCGTCCACCTTCAACTGCTCAGTCATGCTCAGCATCTTCCATGCCTCGCTGTGCCGGCCCTTCACCAGCGCCGCCAGAATCGTTTCCGCCTCGTGGCGCGACTCCACCAGCTGACGCTCGGCCAAATCCTTTTCGGCGTTGTCAAACGAGTCGAGAATCATGTTCTCTACCTGTTCGTCGGTCAATCCATAGCTGGGCTGCACCTGGATCTCGGCTTCCTTGCCGCTGCGCTGCTCCCGGGCCGAAACGTGCATGATCCCGTTGGCGTCGATCAAAAAGCGCACCTCGATACGCGGCAGTCCCGCCGGCATCGGAGGAATTCCCTTCAGGTCGAATCGCGCCAGCGACCGGCAATCCTTCGCCATCTCGCGCTCGCCCTGCAGCACGTGGATCGCAACCGAAACCTGCCCATCCACGCCAGTGGTAAAGTGCTCCAGCGCGCTGGCCGGAATCGTCGAGTTGCGGTGAATGATCTTGGCCGTCACTCCGCCCAGCGCCTCAATGCCCAGCGACAGCGGAGTCACGTCCAGCAGCAGCATGTCCTTGGTCTCCGCCGAGCCGCCCGCCAGAATATTGGCCTGCACCGCCGCGCCCAGCGCCACCACCTCGTCGGGATTCAGTTCGGTATGCGGCTTGCGCCCAAACAGCGCCTCCACCTGCCGCCGCACCAGCGGAATCCGCGTCGATCCGCCTACCAGCACCACCTCGTCCACCTCGCCGGCCGTCAACCCTGCGTCCTTCAACGCCTGCCGGCACGGACCCAGCGTGCGCTCCACAATCGGCTGCGCCATCTGTTCAAACATCTCGCGCGTAATGCGGCGCTGATACAGCCGTCCATCCGGCAGCGCCACTTCCACCTCGGCCGCTTCCGCCGACGACAGTGCAATCTTGGCTTCGATCATCGCGCTGCGCAGCCGCTGCACCAGCTCCGGATACTTCCGCGCGTCCACCTTCAGATCGCCGGCAATGTCTTCCACCGCCACCGCAATCAGCAGGTTGTCGATGTCGTCGCCGCCCAGGTGCGTGTCGCCGTTGGTGGCAATCACCTCGAAGATGCCGTCCTTCAGCTTCAAGATCGAAACGTCGAAGGTGCCGCCGCCAAAGTCATACACCGCGATGGTGCCGTTCTGGTGCTGGTCCAGTCCATAGGCCAGCGAAGCCGCCGTCGGTTCGTTCACCAGCCGCAGCACCTCCAGCCCCGCGATGCGTCCGGCGTCCTTGGTCGCCTGCCGCTGCGCGTCGTTGAAGTATGCGGGCACGGTAATCACCGCCTGCTTTACCGGCGAGCCAAAGAAGCGCTCCGCGTTGCGCTTGAGCTGGCGCAAAATCTGCGCCGAAATCTCCGGAGGCGTATAGCTGCGCTCGCCCAGCCGGATGCGCAGCACCTCGCCCGGAGCAAGATCGTCGGCCAGGCGAAACGGAAACAGCTTCAACTCTTCCTGCACGTCTTCCACGCCGCGGCCCATCAGCCGCTTCACACTGTACACCGCGCGATCCGGCGAGGTCAGCAGCGCCTCACGCGCCGCATTGCCCACCACCATGCGCCCGTCCTTGTCCAGCGCCACCACCGAAGGAACCAGGTGGGAACCATCCTCACCAGGAAGCACGAACACGCCTTTTCCCGGCGTCCCTGGCGCGGATGCCGCCTCCATGTACGCCACCAGCGAGTTTGTGGTTCCAAGATCGATTCCTACGACTTTTTCTTCTGCCATGTTCACCGGGCCCAATATATTTTCACTGCCTGAAATTCAGTACCCCATTACTCCAATACATTCTGAATGTCGCGCAAAAGATTCCGCAAATAGCTGCGCCGGTTCAGCACATCCACCATCTGCGCCGTGGCCGTCGTGTCTCCGCCGTCCCACAGATGCCAGGCGGCGTGCAGTTCATCCTGCATCTTCTTCAGCCGCACTGTCAGTCCCGCGCCGGCGTCTTTCAGCTGCTCGCGCACATCGCTGTCGGCGCCACCCATCCGCGCCTCCTCCAGAAGCATGTTCAGCTCAAAGGCCTCTTCCAGCAGCTCCGGCGGCACTGACTGTTTCTTGTCCACTCCCGCTGCACGGGCCTGCTCGGTGGCCAGCTTGCTCTGCTCATCCGGCTGAATGCCTTCCAGCGACAGCAGGTATTCCGTGCGTGTCACCGGATCCTTCAGCGTGCGGTAGGCATCGTTCAGCTGCGAGGTCTTCTCCAGGCTCCACGCCTGCTCCCGCACGCTCGCCCGCGAATACACATCCGGATGCAGCTTCCGGCTCAGCTTGTAGAACTCCCGCTCCAGCACCGCCTCATCCAGAACCAGCTTGCGCGGCAGTCCGAAGAAGGAAAAATAGTCCGTCGGCTGCGCCGGCTGCACATGTCCGCACTCCGCGCAAAAATGTTCCGCCCGCATGTCGCCGCACGACCAGCACCGCAGATGGTGATGGGGTTCGCTGTCGGCAACCTGTACGGCCGCTTTGCTCTTGGCGTTCTCTGGATCGCTCAATTCCGTGTCCTTTTTGCCCGTGTTTCCTGAGACGTGTTTTTAGGAGAAGCTGCTGCCGCAGCCGCAGCTCTTCTTGGCGTTCGGGTTCTGGAAGACGAAGCCGCGATGCATCAGCGTCTCTTCCCATTCCAGCGTCATGCCGTTCAGGTACACGAACGACTTGGGATCGATGAACACCCGCACGTCTCCGTATTCAAACACGCGGTCGCGCTCGCGCGGCTGGCTATCGAAGCGAATGTTGTACGACAATCCCGAGCAGCCGCCGCCCTGCACGCCTAAGCGCAGTCCGCCCTCGCCCGCCGCTACGCCCTCTTTCAGCACCGCCGCGCGGATATGCTCCAACGCCTTTTCCGAGATGATGATTCCCTGCCCTGCCGCAGGTGTTGTCGGTTCTGTCATCGTGGTTCGACCTCCGTCCAGCCCTTCAGTTTATTACACATTTTTCTTCTTCCAATCGGAGATGGCCGCACGAATGGCGTCTTCGGCCAGCACCGAGCAATGAATTTTCACCGGAGGCAGCGAAAGCTCCTTCACGATGTCGGTGTTCTTGATCTGCAGCGCCTCGTCCACCGTCTTGCCCTTCACCCACTCGGTCGCCAGCGACGACGACGCGATCGCCGAGCCGCATCCGAACGTCTTGAACTTCGCGTCCTCGATGATGTGCGTCTCCGGGTTCACCCGGATCTGCAGCTTCATCACGTCGCCGCACTCCGGAGCACCCACCAGCCCGGTGCCCACTTCTTCCGCGTTCTTGTCCATCGTGCCCACATTGCGCGGATGCGTGTAGTGATCCAGTACCTTCTCGCTGTATGCCATCCTGTACTCTCCTTCGCTGCTCCGGGTGCCCCATTCAAGCCCTCTTTTGGCTTGGGTGGGGAAGTTGCCGTTGCTGTCGCCTTTACAACCTTGAAACCTTGCAACCTTGAAACTTTGAAACCTCGCTCCTAATGCGCCGCCGGTTCCGCCGCCCACTTTACCTTGGATAGATCGACGCCATCCTTGTGCATCTCATACAACGGCGAAAGCTCGCGCAGACGCCGCACCACGTCCACCACCTTGGTTGCCACGTAATCCACCTCGGCCTGCGTGTTGAACCGCCCCAGCCCAAAGCGGATCGAGCTGTGCGCAATTTCGTCGCCCGCGCCCAATGCCTTCAGCACGTAGCTCGGCTCAAGCGTTGCCGACGTGCAGGCCGAGCCGCTCGACACCGCAATGTCGTTAATCCCCATCAGCAGCGACTCGCCTTCCACAAAAGCGAAGCTTATGTTGAGGCTTCCCGGCAGCCGGTGCTCCATGCTGCCGTTGATGTACACCTCGTCGAGCTGCGAAGTAATCTGCTCGCGCAGGCTTTCGCGCAGCGCCAGCAAACGCTTCGACTCCTCGGCCATCTCCAGCCGCGCAATCTCGCACGCCTTGCCCATGCCCACCACGCCTGGAACGTTCAGCGTACCGCTGCGCATACCGCGCTCGTGCCCGCCGCCGTCCATCTGCGCCACCAGCTGCACCCGCGGATTGCGGCGCCGCACATACAAGGCACCCACGCCCTTGGGCCCGTAAAACTTGTGCGCCGAAACCGAGCACAGATCCACGTTGCTCTCAATCACGTTGAACGGAACCTTGCCCGCCGCCTGCACCGCGTCGCTGTGGAAGAGCACGCCCTTTTCATGACACAGCGTCCCAATCTCTTTAATCGGCTGCAGAATCCCAATCTCGTTGTTGGCCGCCATAATCGAAACCAGAATAGTCTCGTCGCACATGGCGTCCTTCAGCTGATTCAGGTCGATCAGCCCGTCCTTTTGCACTGGGAGGTAGGTCACCCGGTAGCCGTGCTTCTCCAGACGCTTGCAGGTATCCAGCACGCACTTGTGCTCGGTCACCTCGGTGATGATGTGGTTGCCCTTTTCGCGATACATCTCGGCCGCACCCTTGATCGCAAGGTTATTGCTCTCGGTGGCGCCGCTGGTGATCACAATCTCTTTGGCCGTCGC
>Ga0316217_10004424_pt1 | contig 15210 bp, 19 predicted proteins | sample 1anoAmetaG_FD_203633 | JGI IMG/M metagenome (GOLD analysis project Ga0316217, IMG submission 203633) | Freshwater microbial communities from Trout Bog Lake, Wisconsin, USA - 1anoA | ecosystem: Environmental > Aquatic > Freshwater > Lake > Hypolimnion/Profundal zone | place: USA: Wisconsin... | reverse complement strand
GAGCTGTCATCGCAACCAGCAAGAGCAAGCAATACCAGCGCACCGATCATGATATTTCGCATGGTTATTGCTCCGCCTTGAGCTTGAAAGGACTGACGATCACGCGAGGTTCGACATAGAGTGGAAAGGCCTGCTTGGTCTCGGGATTGAGGCACAGGATCCAGGTACCGTCGGCAGTGGCCGGGCTGAACAGGGTGTTGGGATCGGCCTGAGGAAGTGTCACGTTGCCGTGCTCGGGTGTTTCGGTGGCTCTTGCCACCCGCTGCGGGCTGGTATATTGGGTGGCATAAGGGATGCCAAACCCCACCGAGTTGCAGAGCTTGTCGCCAACCTTGCCGTCCATACCTACAAGATATGTGTATGTGGCAATAGCTTTGTCTCGAAGCTCATAAATCTGTTTGAGCTGACGACGTTCGGAAAAATTTGTGATAGCTGGCATACCAATGCTATTCATGGCCTGCACTTGGAGGGCTTCTTGTGCCTTGCGAGCATCATTGTCGGCGGTGCTGCCAAACCATTGTGCCTGGGCAGCACCGGTTGCCAGCAGCAAAGGTAGTGCTAGAAACGCAATCTTACGCATTTTCAATTTCCTTCATGAGGGTATATTCGATATGGCTTGGATCAAAATGCTGCACATGGATGACTTGCCATCCATTTTCACCTTCGGTGTTCAGCCGTTCAATGACCCCCCGTAAGTGCCTCAGCCAGTGGTGCCACAAACTCCAGCCTTTTGTACGAAAATTTACGCATTTTTAATTTCCTGACTTTAGGTTGTCGAGAAAGCTACGCAGGTTGGGTGATAGGCGATTCTCATCATAGCCGGCAAAGCGATCGAGGATCACAGCACGTAGCGCTGCCCGTTTGTCAGGATCGTTAGTGCGGATATATTCCATCTGGAAGTTGCCCAGATCCTTTGCCATCCCGGCGTTGTATGCCTGGCTCTCGTGGAAAGCACGATTGTCGATGGCAATGGATGCCGGCTTGGTGAATGAGTAGATACCAAGACTTAGCGCGCTCAGCCCGACCAGGGCAACAGCGAACACGATAAATGCAATTCCTAGTTCCTTGAACATTTTCAATCTCCTTGTTTGGTAAGCTGATAATAGCATGACTGCGTGTGTTGTCAATCTATATCTAAGAGATACTTGCGGTTGGTTGGGTCCATAGACCATATCTCCCTTGCAAAAAAATTGCAAAGGAGAATGTAATAGGAAAAATCCTGCGTACAGGCAGTTTCCACAGATCGATTTTCATGCTTGATTCGTCATCACTGGCGGTTGTCCTGTACCAGTATCGCATGCACATCCTGGGCATATTGCCCAACAGCGGAGGGAATGGAACAGGATGCCGATCAACTGTTCCGATCCTTGGTCGTTAACAAATGGTAGTTAGCGCGACCCTTTTATGAACCTGGCGTCACCAGGAGAGATGATTTATGATTCCTTTTGCCCACTTGGAATCCATATACCGAGCTCGGACCGGGATATTTTTTCCATTGGACACGGTCGTGCTTCTCGGTCAAGCGTGCGATACGCCCGTTTTTTTGCGTTCCTGACAGGTCTCCTGTCCCTTCCGCCCGTGGATACCAGTTACCACGATGTTTTATCGCATTGGTTAGTATGATATGTTTAACAGCACGATCAACGGTAGGTCTATTAGAGGAACCGACTATGCATGCTCATAGCCAGAAAGAAAGGGCCTTGCGGCCCTTTCTTTTATTTTCTGCATTTCAATCCAATGCAGGCAAATTGGCCCTGCTTCGAACCTGATCGAAAGTTTGATCCTTGATCAGCTGCCCATTCTTCCATACCGTGCCTAGCATGTTTGCCCAATCAAAGCTGCTGTTCAAACATGTAATATTTTTTACTACACCTTATATCAAATCTATATACTACACGACTAAATAGTCATGCAGGAGTAAAACAATGACAGTATCAAATAAATGCCCAATATGTAATCTACCTAAAAAACATTCAGACATTCGCCCTGGGCAGTCGTCAACCTGGTCTAAAACATGTGGTAGCAAACAGTGCATAAAATTATTAACACAGACTACCAATCTAAATTTGTATGGACATGCTTCAAATCTTCATGCAAAATTAGAAAATGGTAATACTGTCCTTAAGAATACTATATTAAACAAATATAATGTTAAAAACATATCGCAGATTGAATCCGTTAAAAAAAAGAAGCAAGCAACATGTTTACAAAATTATGGGGTAAATTGGCCCATGCAATCCGACGCTGTTAAATTAAAATCCGTTGAAACTCTGATTACAAAATATGGATATGATAATATTAGCAAGGTGCCTGCTATTATTGAAAAAATTAAACAAACACAAATATCAAGATATGGCGCTTTGTATATGCAAACCGAGCCCGGTAAAGAAATGTTGAAACAAGCATGCAGAGAAAAATATGGTGTCGATTGGTATTTTAATTCCGCTGATTTTAAAAACAAATTAGAACAGAGATGTTTAGAATTGTTTGGGGTAACAAACCCATTTTACTCTCCAGAGGTTCAAGCAGGAATTGCAAAAAGAAATGGAAAAGGTAAATCAAAGGAGGAGACTAACTGGTTAGATAAACTAGGAGTTCATCCAGATTATAGACAACACCATATAACATCTGCAAGCGGTAAGGTATACATTGTTGATGGGTATGATCCCTTTACTAATACTGTATATGAATGGAATGGATCATTTTGGCATGGAAATCCAACATATTATGATCAGGATAAAGCCCACCCTGTTAAGAAAAACTTAACATATGGTGAGCTTTATGATCAAACACTCCGCAAGCAACAAGATTTATTAGAATCTGGCTACAATTTGATAGTAGAATGGTCTAAAATATAATTATCCCATGGCTCTGGCTCGGATAATGTCCAAAGATTCGTTAACCAACAATTGACCATTTTCATAAAACGTGACAAACTCGGTTGTATCGAGCAGACCTCCTTTTGATTTCTTTCCTGGATCAGTAACTGGATCTTTTACAGTTTCAATCCAGTTATCGCCGATTCGGATTGCAGATGTCTTTTGGGCAAAGCGTAGGGTATCACGGTTAACCTGCTGCAATAGTCCTCCACCAGACCCATAAATTACATTTTCTGGTGCATATCCATTATCTACCACGAGTTGTGCTAGTTGTGACATAGTAATGTGATTGATACCGTCACCTTGGATCACCCCCACATTATTAAGAACCTTTTTACCCTTGCTGTTGATTGTCACACCAAAACCGTGTTCAAGCTTCTTGAGAATTGCAGGAACAACCTCAAACATATCCCCAGAGTCGGGACGAACAACAAATTTGCATCCAGATTCTTTGATACGGTTAACAAAATGTTTAGAGCATAGTAGATCAACTTCACGATAGATATCATATCCATCCATAACAACTGATACAATTGCTCCTGGTTTTCCGTACACGTCAAGAATACGGTTGAGATAGACTACTTGACCATTTTTGCCATATGCACATTGGATGCTATGTTCTGTTGCTACGACAGAGTAACCCGCCATTTCACAGCCATAATAGTCGCGTGCCACTTTCAATGCTACAACGTCATCTGTGCCCTTGAAGAAAATCAAATGTGCTAGACCGCCGATCTCGGCAGTTTCTCTGCTACTAACTCCACGAGAAGCAAACGAATGGAGGCTGAAATCAATCATTGCCGGATTATCAGATGCTGCATTGTAGAGTTTTTCCAACTGCATACGACTGTCATAGTCATTGCTTGCAATTGTAGTAGGATACCAGATTGCGCGCTGTAAACTTGTTTCAATGTATGATGCCAGCCAAAATACATTTGGGTCGTCGCAGTAAACAGATAGAATGGGGGTATTGCTCCTTACTTTACTTCCTTCGGGAATACCTCGGATCTTGACTGGAAGATATCCTGAGTATTGCCGAACAATATACTCCCAACCTTTACGATTAAAAGGCACCCCGTGCTGAGTTGCGATAGACTCTGCTTCATCTATCTGTCCAATTGTAATTGGCTTCAGTAGATAGCGCATAATCCATAATTTCACACCAAATGGAACAATGGTTAAATTATCATCCTTGAGTCTTGCTTCGACATACGAATACATTGCATTTGTGCCCTCTGGATACAGCGCATAATGCGAAAATTTGTAGCTATCGGCATCTAGAATGATGGAAGTTTCTGTAATGCGTTCTTTTGCAATTTTATCTTGCCACATAGTAAATCTCCTTTACCTTAAGTTATAATGACCTTGGTCTATCCTTGGTCTTGTATGTTTATGCTGCAATATAGCACAGTTGCAGCGCCTGTCAACTTTTCTTTGATCGAATCCATGATTCTACATCGCTAGGTTGTACAGCGAGTTTAGTATAAATTTCAGTGTCATAATTACAGCCTGAGAAGCCACACGAACATTCAGTGTTATACTCTCGAATCTGTCCAATAGATTCTTTTGATACAGCATCAAATCCGTGCACTTTGACATGGGTTCTTCCAACAGTGTATTGGTAATCTTTCCCATCAACGGTGATTTTTCTGTAAGACATTGATCAAATCCTCGCTAGCATTGATATGATAATATCTAGATGATCCTCGAAGAAGTCAGAACGCTTGAGCTCGCTGATAGGAACCCAACGTGCCTTGTCGGCATCGTCCTGCCCCTTTACACGAGGCAGCGGACCGTTTGGCATTTCAATGAGATATGCATGGGTGATCGTGCGTCCACGGCTGCTACGATTTGGATCATCAAAAACATCGCGCGCCTTTACGTTGCCACGCAATACTTTAACCGGAATCTTGATGCCTGTCTCCTCAACCAGCTCACGGAAAACGGCATCCTCAATGCGTTCATCCTGGTTAAGGAATCCACCTGGCATTGCCCACAGACCCTTACCAGGTGCAGCCCGGCGACGCACCAGCAACACATGCCCGCTTTGTACAACGATGGCATCAACCGTTACAAACATCGGTGCATAGGGAGCACTAGCCCAGCTAGCCCGATATTTCTTCACGAATTCGTATTCGTTTAGGATGTTCTTGTATTCAGCCGTTTGAACAAACTTTTCAAGGAATTCCTTGACAGCCGATGGGACCACCTTGTCCTGTGGAAGATCGCCAATCTTATGACCATCGCAGTCCTTTAGCCACATATCAACTATGTTGGAAAAATATGTGTTACGGATCTGCGTGCTGTTAATGTTCAGGTAATTTGGTACCTCGATATGATCGCCCCATTGCGGAAACATATTGAGGTAATAGCTGGAAGAATCCTTGCTATGGCCGATCAGCGCAATCTTTGGAATGCTGGTATATCCGGCTTTCCATGCTGCTGCCATTACCTGGGTTTGAACACTGTTGACCCATCGCGCATCGTTGTAGGCAGAGTCTTCCAGGGGGTATATCATCACACGATCGCGATCGTGCCCTGGGATGCTATGATACAGCATGTTGCTGCGTTCCGCAAAAGTAAACGGGGTCCTGTGGCTGCGCGGAGCATTGGCCGATCCAACAAGCAGAACAACATACTTGGCCTGTTCAAGTCCTTCTTTGATCACTTCAAGGTGACCTTTATGTGGAGGGGAAAATCTGCCGATAAAAACGGCAATATCATATCTGTGTGCCATCGTAACTCCTACTATTGGCTATGTGATGCGCAGGGTCTATCCCATTGCATGACTATTTATAACGTATCGTTCTAGGGCTGTCAACTTGTAAAGTTGTCAAGAACCGGTTTCACTATCTCTATTTTGATCACGTTGGACCTGTTCTGCATTGTTTATTTCATCCTGCCATACCATTTTGAAAAGCACAGCATCTTCTTCGTTTGCAAAAAGCCACGTTGAGAATTCCGGATCAAGTCGACTAGGACTTCCTGACCATGCATGCCTCCATGTCACACAGTGATTGTCATCACCAAACTGATTTTTGCACCATTTTTGGATGTCATAATGTGATGTCCATTCAATGTGGTTACCAATTTTAATACGATAAGGAAATGCGTCTGTATCAGGATACGAAATAGGTTTCATGCCCACACCATTTGGAAAAGTGTTAGATCATGTATATTTTCAAAAAAGAATATACCAACACCAGATGGTGATACCAGGTCAGTCCAATCTGTTTGTCCAAACGTGGGGGTTTTGGTGCCGTTCCAAACATATACGGTGCCGATGCAGTTATTCTCAATCCATATGCGTAGATGATACCGGCCGTGGCTGTCCAGGACTTCCTTGCCGATTTTTATGCCCTGAGAAGCGTCTGGTACAAGATATTGCGCATGATCCAGGCTGGAACAGTATTCAAGTTTTCCCATTGTTTTATAACCATGTCAATTGAAATAAGGTCAGATGTTCTTGTGTCTTGAAAAGCAATTCAAATCTTCCAACAGCCCATTGGTCGTATTTCTCGCCGATATTACCCTTCAACCACGTTTGCAATTCATTCCAATCCCAATGGCGATTTTGATTTCGCAGCAGGACTCCATATGGCCAGTTGTCTTCGTGCCCCGATGGTGAATTTTTTTGTATTTGATTCCACTCACTCGACCAATGCTCTTGCATTTGAATGCTTTTCATCCGGTGGTTTTAGTTGTTGAAATATGGCAGCGCTGAATCTGGTATGCTTGCTGGTAATGTACCGGTGACGATGATATATTGGCAATCATTGTCGGATGGATTTTGTGCTGCCATGGCATCATACGCCTGTAAGATTTCATCACCTTCCCAGGTGTCCATACCTCGTGATACGCTATAAAACTGCGTGGTTGCATAAAATATCAAAGGATTCATGCATGTATTTAACCTCGCCTTCTCTTGGTTCCATGGCTGGCTTGCTTTAGTATCCTATAATTGACCCTGGTTACACCGCTGCCAATCATGCCAAGATGATTGGCAGCGGCCCAGCTGAGATCAAGACTGCGTCCCTTGATGTAAGGGCCTCTGTCATTGATACGGACCACAACGCTGCGAGATCCTTTCTTTAACAGCAATTTGGTTCCCATGGGAAGCGTTTTGCTGGCAGCGGTAAAATCATGGGGATTGAACCTTTCGCCGTTGGCTGTTTTACGACCCGCCCAATGCGACCCATACCAACTGACCGTTGCCGTCTGGGCGCCGACCGTGCTGGTGGTCAGCAGCGTGCATAGGATTGCGAATAAAAATCTCATTTGCCATCTCCTGTTAAGCCGCAAGCGTGTCATCAACCTCGACGTGATCATCGACCACTTTGAGCTTTACCACCGTGGCTTCGGCCATGCGGCTGCCGCCGATACGGGTATAATCGCGACCACCGTCGATGAATACACCGTTGTGTTCGCGGAAATCATGCCGATATCGGCTATAGATGATATCGTCGTCGATCCGTAGGCCTTCAAAAGGTTCCGTTGCAGAAATGGCATCGGCAATGGTTACACGACCATCAAAGTCGTTATATACTCCGAAGTAATTGCTGCCTTGTGGATGCGCAACCTCTGTATAGAAAATTGCCACGGGTATGTTAGCCCAGCCGCCTGATCGATTTTTGAGACAACTTTCAAATACAAATTTTGCGTTCATCTTGTCTTCAATGATCTTGATACCATCCGGCTTATATACGGTTGATTCATTTAGGATTTTCATCATTGGCTCCTTTATGCTGCTTCTTTATTGTTTTGAAACAGATTGATGATACGCATTTCTTGATCCGTCAACGGCGATTGATACCTGTCATCAACCCTATGGAGTCGCTGGGCTATGCGTGCAACGGTTACACTTAGATCATCAGATTTGGTATTTGTTGCGAACTTGTTCATCTTTGCGATAACAGCATTGACGTCAATGGCTGGCTTTTTAATGGACATAAGATGATTCCTTGCTAAATTCGTTCTAGCATAACACGAATGTAGCGTGTGTCAACATGTCTTTTGATGCAGAATTGGATTGATTATACCCACACCCAGTTAAAGAACCCTGCATCATTTTTGTTGGCGAATGCGAATACCATACCGCGGGTCTCGTCCCACCGCATGGTCCAACATTGATCCATTTTACCTACATGAACATGGCACCAGTCTGCGATGTATATGTAATCTGGCTCTTTGGATGTGCTATCAAGATTAGAAACCGTAAATGGATACGTGGTATTGGGTTCTATCTTTAGGCTCAATCGTTAAATCCTTTTTTAGAACGACTTCACTCAGAATCCTCTTGCCATCCGGAAGTACCGTTGGCTGAGATGGAACGGTTTGTCCGGACATCTCAGCCTCAACCTCGTCTATCAACTGACGCATGCGTTCTGCTGCTGTAATGCTCATTTTAATCCAGAAAGCACACGAATGCGATTTAAGGTTTCAGTATCTTCCGCATTATCTGCAACAACAGGTGAAGCCGATTCATCTATCTTACCCCAGTCTCCCTTGGCACGTATTGCAAATGCCAGTTCCTTCATCTTGGTGTTCTCCGCGCTGCCCTTTTTGTGCGGACCAGATGCCTTTAGCTTGTTATATTCGGATTTCAACTCTGCTTTTGTTTTGCCGGCAAACATGCCCTTTTTCTTGGGATTTAGTTTCGTGTCGCCTGCCCATTTTTCTGAAAGATGTGCTTTAGCTTCCATTGCTATGTCATCCCAGTCGGAACCTTTTTCGTCCCAGGCATCTTGCTCGGCTTTTGAATAATCGTCGGCCGTTGTTCCGAGCGTCTCTGTTGTTACACCGTGCATATCCTTGCGAAACACCTCTTTATCGCCATCGCCGTGCCATCCGTAATGGGCTTGTCGGTCGTAATGAGGACTTTGCGATTTCAACACCTCCAATGCATGGCGTATCTGCTGCCTTGTTGCAGTATAATGGGCCAATGCTTTCAAGGCGGAAATATCCTCTGGACCATAATCTTGACTTGACGCAATATGTTTACCGTACCGACGGAGAAATTCCTGCGCAGCCTGGGCCATTTTCATGTGTTTTGGGTCGGTTTGATCCATGCCTTCTGAAAGATCGGTATCCGTGGACTCATTGCTCATGTAGCTGTCCCACTTCTTGGTCTCACCTTTGCTGTAGTTTTGGGAAGTGGTGCCTTCCTTGCCCCAGTTTGGTGCAGCATGGCTGGCATGACCTTTTGGATCTTCAAACTGGTTTGTCGTAGATGATTCTGGAACAGCACCGTGTGACTGGTTGATATGGGATTTTAAATCATCAAAGCTGTCAAAATTTGTCCGATCGCCTGCTGCATTTTGATGCACGGCCATGAATGGTTTGCCGTGTCTTACCTGCACAAAACTACCGTCCGGATGTTCCCAGTGATCATAGCTGTATAGACCTTGGACATTCTTGCGCTTATATTGGCTCAGCGGAGAAGCAGCTGATGTGTCATGACCATCTTGCTCCGTATCCTCGTTGAAGGTTTTACGATACATGTTTGGATCCATGCTGTGTCTGCTGCCAATTACGCTATGACCTTCGCCACCAAGCAATAGATCATACATGAGCTTGACCAAGTCGGCTGGTGATCTTTTTGAATCAATTGCTTGCGATAGCCACATTACTTTCTGCGGCTTCATAGGACGGCGACTTGGAGTGGAGATAAGTTTTTTGGCAAACATTTTCATGGTTTCAAGGTCTGGAAGCTGTTCCAAATGCTTGATATCCTCGGGAGTGAAGTTATCCGCAGGGCCTTCGGACAATTCTTCAGTACCAGACACCTTATAGGTTTTACCACCTACCGTAAATTCGTCTTTGCCGGCATCTATGGCAGCTTTGCGTGCACCACTAAATTCGTTTCCTTCGTCAGTTTGTGATGCATCCTGGCCACGCGATGTTTCCTCCGCATCAAGATCGGTTTGCTGATCCGGGCTGGCGATTTTTTGTTTATCAGCAGGCATTTGCTGGAATTGATCAAGCTCCTTATCGCTCAACGCTTTTATTGGATTCATACCTACTGAGCTATCCGTTATGATCGATTCTAGTAGATTTTTGTAGTGTTTCATTTCATCCGGCATGTAGGTACCCATGATGGCTCCTTAAATGTTAAACTTGTTGGTTATTTATGTGTCTTGAGGTCTATAACCACATATCAAAGTCCTTGTCAATGCAAATGGCAAAGTTTTTACGATAAATAGCTGCATGGCAAGATCAAAATACAAGTCCCACCCTTCTTTTATAAGCGTGATGTATCATGTTTTTATTGGGTCATTTATGAAAATTTTATATAAGATTATCAAGAGGCTAGCCGTTGGTTCATACCGGTTGGTGGTCGCTATTGCACGGTTGATCTATCACGCGATATTGTGCATGGTCAAGCTACCGGCAAAAGCAGGCTTGGCTGTAATTGATTTTTTCGCCGGAAAAATCAACGGAAATTCCGTAATGATATCCAAAATCTTTCATTGCATGCGCAATCTGCTGTGTGCTGTATGTTACTGCTGTTTTATGTTGGTAAAAAATATAATCCATGTGATAGGCAACGTGCTTTGGTGGATCAAACACCAGTTTGCGCTATCAAATCTGGAAAAAATTAGGGCTGCTGGAAAAAAACCGCCTGCCAGCATTGGCTGGGAACTATATGACGAATTTTGTCCTCGCCATAAGCTGGATTATTGGATGGGAGATAGCCACCTTACGGTTGAAATACGTTGGTGGTCATACAGCCACAAGTACAATAGACTTAGATACCAAGAAGTGAACACCAGGCGGCATAACACGGTACATTCGCCGCACGGAGTTCCGCATATGATCAGCAAAATACATTGGTGGGAACCGGTGTTGCAGCTAACGGTTAGACCTTATACACCTTTACATACCCTGGCTGCCATTGCCGATTGAGTCAAATTGCCTCAATCGAACAAGCTGCTAACGCTTTTTTCTCTATGTATCCTATCCATTGCGTCAGCAATCAGTGGCGCAATGGTCAGCTGCCGAATATTCGGAGTGCGTAGCACAGCATCGGTTGCTTGTATGCTGTCCGTTATTGTTACCATTTCAAGCTGGCTTGATTGAATACGGTCAACGGCCTGACCACTTAACACACCGTGGGTAACGTAAACGCTTGCGCTTTTAGCGCCATTTAGCAGCAGCGCATTTGTAGCATTGATCAGTGTTCCGCCGCTGTCTACGATATCGTCTACCAAAATACAATCCCTATCGCGAACGTCACCAATGACGTTCATAACTTCGCTTACTCCTGCACGCTCTCGACGTTTGTCAATTATGGCAAGATCAGTGTTGAGACGTGTGGCAAGTGCCCTGGCCCTCACAACACCGCCAACATCGGGCGAAACGATGATCACGTTGCGGCCAGCATATCTCTCCTTGATATCTTTGGCAAAGAGAGGGGCTGCATAGAGATTGTCCACAGGAATATCAAAGAATCCCTGTATTTGTCCTGCGTGTAGATCAAGTGTTAGGACTCGATCAGCTCCTGCATGTGTGATGAGATTGGCCACGAGCTTTGCCGAAATTGGAGTTCTGGGACCGCTTTTACGATCCTGACGTGCATATCCAAAATATGGTAGAACTGCCGTAACACGTTTTGCAGAGCTTCTCTTTAACGCATCAAGAGTAAGTAGCAATTCCATTAAATTATCATTGGCAGGATAGTTTGTGCTTTGTATCACAAACACATCCTCGCCTCGAATATTGTCGTGTATTTCCACGGATACTTCCATGTCCGCAAATCGTCTAATCGTTGCCCTGATGAGCCGATTATCCAAATAGCCTGCAACGGCTTCGCTCATTGGGCGATTGGCATTTCCTGAAACGATTTTCATTTGCTTTCCTTGGGGGCGCTTTTGGTTGCAAGTTTTTCCTTGGCTTTTTGTTCTCGGCGGAATTTGTTTACCTCTGCGCTGTAGCTGCGTACCAGCTTTATGGTATCTCCCCAATTATCACCCCCAAGGGTCCACAGCTGGTGTAAATCGCGATTCTCCTCCAACCAAGAAGTCTTTGCAAGTTTTCTCATGATTGTGTCCGCATTTTCACGATTTAAACTACCTGGCGGTATCCCTTGGGATACTACGGCGGCATACAATCTGCCAATATTGGCAAACATCGGCTTTGGTAAATTCATATCATACCTTCCTGCTATCACTACAATAAGCTCTATAACGGTCTATGTCAAATGGTAAAAGACCATGATATGCATGTACTTTTCTATTAAAAACCATGTTCTAAATAGTGAACAATTGTATTGACCGAGATCGGATGTATCATACGTATGCAGGAAATTTTTAAGATAATAGGTGATCTAGGTTTTCCTATAGTGGCCGCTATAGCCGGGGGTTACTTTGTCTTCCTTACAATCAAGTTATTGCTTGGTGGTGTGCTCAGCAGCATAAAAGGCATGGCAGGCATAATCACTGCGCTGGATAATCGAGTAAAGACAATGAACCATGATGTCATACGCATAGATACCGTGGTAAGCAACGCCCTTGGATTGCGCCCAGATGTGGAACGGGTTGCCCGTGCCGACGGGAAGTCAGATGCAAGGCGTGACTAAACAAACAGGGATGATGAATACCGCAGTACGGTCATCTATCCAACATGTATTTGGAGATGTAAGACATGGGTGATATTGCAGAGCTGATAAGCAAATACGGTTTTCCGGTTGTTATGGCGGTAGGCATGGGTATCATCATACATCATGTCTGGGAATGGTGCACGAAAGAAGTCAAACCTGTTCTGGGAGATGCAAATTCTGTGCTTATTGCGTTGATAGATCGCATAAGAATGCTTGATAATGATCTAATACGTCTTAATCAAAAAGTTAATACGGTGCTGCATTTACGTGGCAAGACAATTGAGCACGAACGGGTCGAAGCGGAAAAACTGATAAATCAAAGAGCCGTTGACAAGGCGGAGAAGAAAAAAACCGTTGAGTACAAAGAGGCCGCCGGCGGTAATGGCTGATTATTTTGTCTTGGCCCTGTAGACTCCGTCCCAGTCGGTGCCAGGAGGATTTAGCTTGAGGTCATTGCATCGTTGGATCATCATATGATAATAGTCCTTAAGATGATAGTTCCAGGCAGTTGATAGGCTTTTTGCAATCAACAGGGCTCGGTCCCATTGTTGTGATTTATACGCTTCCAGGAATTTTTGGTGGGTCTGATAGGCTGCATGTGCATGGCTTCTGTTTGGCAATGCTTTTGATGTGAACACCGTGAAGATTTTGACGCCATCCATCTTCCCTTTTACCGCTATGGTATCCAATTCGACTTTTATGAATTCTTCGCCCAGCGCCTCGGCGGTTTCATTGCCCACTATTATTTTCACCCCGTATTCCTTGCTTTGACCTTCGAGCCGAGCGGCCAGATTGACGGCATCTCCTAGGCAACTATAATCGAACCGTTGGTCACTTCCCATATTGCCCACGACCACATCACCCGTGTTTAGTCCTATGCCTATGTTGATCGGTAGCTGTTGTTCGTTTAGTAGTTCCGCATTTAAACCTTTGAGATGCTCAAGCATCTCAATGGCGGTTTTTACCGCCAATGTCTGTTGTTGATCAACATCAAGTGGAGCATTCCAAAACGCCATGATACAGTCGCCCATGTACTTGTCGATCGTACCTTCATTGCGCATGATGATATCCGTCATGGGAGTTAGAAATCTATTGATAAGCCGTGTCAGCCCCTGTGGATTGGTTTTGAATTGTTCGCTTATTGGCGTGAAGCCGCGGATATCACAAAACAAAATCGTCAATTTACGTGTATCACCACCAAGCTTTAGTAAATTTGGATTTTGCTGTAATTTTTTAACCATTGCAGGAGCAAGATAGTGTTCAAATTGTTTTTTGATGCGTTGCTTTTGGAAATATTCGCTTATGAACTTCACCACATATGCATGCAGGCCGACCAGCGTGATTCCTGCGCAGAAGATAGTGGCATCAAACAATAGATTATATTCTAGATAGACGTATCTACTGACCAGAATTGATCCAAATGCCATTGCAAGCAAGGCTATAAACCCTGCGAAAAGCCATCTTGTTAAACATATTATCACCAGGCACGCGATGGCTAGACCTAGTATTTCAACACCATCAGCGTAATCTGGTCTGGCTATATTGTTGTTATTAACAAGGGTAGCAATCACCGTGGCTATTAATTCCTGCGGATATACGGCGCCTTTGGCGGTGGCAACTGGATTGGCTATTCCGGCTGCACTTGTGCCAACCACAACGATTGCACCGTTGAGATCATTTGGTATATCCGTTACGCTGATGGCTTTGCCTATCTGGCTCCAATCTATCCAGATGCGTCCTAGTGCATCCGTCGTTATTGAACCAAATTTGGGAATACGCAATTTTTCAACACCATTTGGGTTTAGCTTGACCTGAAAAGCCTTGTCACCTGAAAGCACCCTTAGGGTTTCCAGTGCTATGTTGGGATACAGCTTGTTATTGGATGCAATGATTAATGGCATGCGACGCATAACACCGTCGATTTCTGGCAATGTGTTTGTTGTGCCAACACCTATTGCGGTAGTTTCTAAGGTTGGCACATTGGCTATTATTCCAGGATAATTTACGATTTGATTCACATAATCGCTGTTGATAACAACTGAACCTGGATTCCTAGGGTTGTTTTTGTCCTTGTTAGATGGCGCATTTGCCAAGACGACACGATGAGTTTGCAGTGAGGTTGCCAAGTCTGCGTCGCCGCCTTGCCTATCTTTTTCTGGCATGAGCACGTCAAACACTACCAGTCCTGCATTGTGCTGATACAGATTGTTGATGAATTCGGCGTAAACCTTGCGGTCAAACGGCCATTGGCCGTACCTATCCAATGCTGCTTCGTCAATGTTGACGATGTATATGTTGTTTTCAGACAACGGTTTGCTGGTGATAAGGGTATCAAAGTACCTTAATTTTATGCTTTCAATAAAACTCGGGCCAGAAATCTCTGCTGCTATAACCAACAACAGTGTAATCATTGCCGACCATGGAGACAATAGTTTCTGCTTCATTTGATTATTTATAGGCCGTCGCCGGCTGTGGTTTTACGGTGTCATCTGTCCCAGGTCATCCTCCACATGAGATATTGCCCTTTATTTTGAAACCATATCATGGTATCATTAGTTTCCGGTTTAGCCGCCGGGCAATTGCGATCAAACCAATCGTGTATGGATGGTCTATTTGAATCCCACCATTCTATATCTTTTATCAACACGATGAACGGTCCTTTATCGTTTGGATTCTCAAACGATGTCCATTTTTCAAGGTTTTTCGATTCCATGAATGATCTTGATGCCTGTT
>Ga0316217_10004423_pt1 | contig 15211 bp, 15 predicted proteins | sample 1anoAmetaG_FD_203633 | JGI IMG/M metagenome (GOLD analysis project Ga0316217, IMG submission 203633) | Freshwater microbial communities from Trout Bog Lake, Wisconsin, USA - 1anoA | ecosystem: Environmental > Aquatic > Freshwater > Lake > Hypolimnion/Profundal zone | place: USA: Wisconsin... | reverse complement strand
ACTGGCGTCAGTTGATTCGCCGTTTGGGCGGTCGTCTTGACGACGCCGCCCGGCAGACAGCACAGTGTTGCCACAATGAGTCCAATGAAGAAGTTTTTCATAGCGCGAACATGAATTTTGAAGCAACGCCCGCACGCCAGCAAGTTTTCCGTTTAATAAAATACAAACGCCTCCGCGAAGCGCTGTGAACAGGATTGCGCAGGTCACTGATCGCGGCGAATGGAGAGCGGTGCTGCCGTCAATGCAAGCTGGGCAGTAACGGAAAATTTCACCGGCCAAATTCCTTTTTTGCCGATTGCAACCCACGTTCGTAAGCGGCGATGAGTTTGTCCCACGCGGCGTTGGCGGCGGCGTCAATCTCCTGCCGCGCCGGGTCGGCATCAAACCATTTCACGCTGCAGGCCATGCCGTCGCGGAACCGCGTGGTGGCGACGTAGTCCGGCACGAAGCGTTTGATCTTGGTGTTGTCGAACACGGCGGAGTGCGCCTTGTCACCATGCAGGCCGCCGGCAAATTCCGGCAGGCAGGCGCTGATGAAATCCGACGCGATGTGGATGAGCTTCGGTCTCGGCGCGCCGGCGGCTTCGGCCACGGCTTCGTAAATCTGGTTCCACGTCAGCGCCTCGTCCGAGGTGATGTGAAACGCGTGGCCGATGGCGCCGCGATGACCGAGCAGGCCGATCAAGCCTTTCGCAAAATCTGTGTTGTATGTCATCGTCCAGAGCGAAGTGCCGTCGCCGGGCACGATCACCGGCTGACCACGCCGCAACCGGTCCACGACCGTGAAATTTTTCGGGCTGTTAACCGGCACGGTGATCTGCTTTTCACCGTAAGTCCACGACGGGCGGACGATGGTTGCGGGAAAATTTTCCTCGCGCAACGCGCGCAGCAATCGTTCTTCGCACGCGATCTTGTTCCGCGAATAATCCCAGAACGGATTGACCAGCGGCGTGGACTCGGTGATGGGAAAGCTCGCGAGCGGCTTCTGGTAGGCGCTGGCCGAGCTGATGAAAATGAACTGTGCCGTCCGCCCGCGAAACAGCGCAATGCGCTGCTCCAGTTCCGCAGGGGTGAATGTGATGTAATCCACGACGGCGTTCCAGTGCTCGTCGCCAAGTGCTTTCGCCGTGGCTGCGGTATCCGAGATGTCCGCTTTGATCTGCCGCGCGCCGGGCAGCGCCGGCCGGTTGCCCCGGTTGAGCAGGGTGAGTTCAAATCCGCGCGCCAGCGCCAGTTGGGCGCAGGCCGAGCTGATGGTGCCGGTGCCGCCGATAAAAAGAATTTTCATGGTTCGAAAGTTAAGGATTGTTTGAGTTGGAAGGCTAGAACAGAACAGTTCGAAATGCCGCTAAAAAATTAAGCCTCGCTGCCGTCGGGTTTCAAACAGGAAAACTCCCTTCGCTTGCTTCGTGGCATTGGGCGTGGCTTAATTGGTTCTGCATTCGATGAGTAAATCCAAATCACAATGGGACTTCGGCGAGCTGTTTCCACCGGAACAGACGCGCAAGGTTTTGTCGGTGTCGGAACTGACCGGGCAGATTCGCGCGCTGCTGGAAAAGCAGATCGGCCAGATCTGGGTGGGCGGCGAGGTGACAAACCTCCGCGCGCAGAGTTCCGGCCATATTTATTTCACGCTCAAGGACCCGTCTTCGCAATTGAGTTGCGTGCTGTTCAGCCGCGAGAAGGTGCCGCACCGCGAACTGCTGGCGGACGGGCAGAAGGTTTTGCTGCAAGGCGACGTGACGGTGTATGAGACGCGCGGACAATATCAACTCATCGTGCGGGCGGTGGAATTGCAGGGCGTCGGCGCGCTGCAAATCGCGTTCGAGAAACTCAAGCTGAAGCTCTCAGCAGAAGGCTTGTTCGCGCCGGAACGGAAACGACCGCTGCCAAAATATCCGCAACGCATCGGCCTGGTCACGTCACCCACCGGCGCGGCGATCCGCGATGTGCTGCACGTCATTCAGCGGCGAAATCCCGGATTGGAAATCATCCTTGCCCCGTGCCGCGTGCAGGGCGACGGTGCGGCCAAGGAAATTGCGGAAGCAGTTAAATTGTTAAATCGTTACAATGTTGAATTGGAAAAAGCGGCGCGCGGCGACGATTCAACGATTCAACCATTTAACAATTCAACGAATCTCGATTTGATTTTGGTCACGCGCGGCGGCGGTTCGCTGGAGGATTTGTGGGCGTTCAACGAGGAAGTCGTGGCGCGGGCGATTTTCGAATCGGAAATTCCCGTCGTCTCCGCCGTGGGGCACGAGATTGATTTTACCATCGCCGACTTCGTCGCTGATTTCCGCGCGGCCACGCCGAGCGCGGCGGCGGAAATCATCACCGAGGGTGTCTTTGCCTGCCGCGAATTCGTCGGCGACGCGCCGGCATTGCTGCAACGCGCGGCGCGGCGCGGCTTGGAATCGGCGGCGGAAAGTTTTTTGCAGCTTGGCGGCCGGCTGGCGCGCTTGCATCCGCGCCGGAAACTGGATGATTCGTTCCAGCGTCTGGACGATTTACAATCGAGCCTGCTGCGCGGATTAAAATCAGCCTCACGTTCGCGCGGTCTGGTTTTTCAGAATCTCGCCGGAAGATTTTTGCGCGCCAAGCCGTCGCTGGCCTTGAAGGCGCGTCACGAAAATTTGCGCCAGTTGGAACGCCGGCTGAATTCACTCGGACCGGCGCAGGTGCTGGCGCGCGGTTATTCCATCACGACCGACACGGCCAGCGGGAAAGTTTTGCGCGACGCCGCGAAGGTGTCCGCCGGCCAGTCATTAACCACGCGGCTGGCAAACGGTGAAATTTTCAGCCGTGTTGATGGGTGATTCGTTTGTCTCCACGCTGGACGCCGATGCGGTTTTTCCTTATTTTTCCATCATGTCAAAACCAGCCAAGGCCGGTGACGCGGCCAGGGGCAGCGTGCCGTTTGAAGAGGCCCTCAAGAAACTTGAGGGCATCGTGGACTCCATGGAGGCGGACGATCTGCCGTTGGAAACGCTGCTCGCGCGTTACGAGGAAGGCGCGCGGCTGGTCAAAATCTGCCAGGAAAAACTCGCCGAGGCGGAGGTGAAAATCCAGCAGCTCGAAAAAACCGCTGCGGGCGAATTGAAGCTGAAGCCGTTTGAAACGAAAGAAGCAGTGTGATTTGTTGAATTGTTAAATCGTTGAATCGTAAAAAGCGCCGACAATTTCCGATTCAACGATTTAGCAATTTTACGATTTAACGAAAATATGAGCCGATACTTGGACATGGTGGACGGACCGGAGCACGTCAAAAAGCTCACGGTGCCGCAATTGCAGGAACTCGCGGGCGAAATCCGCACCGAGCTGATCGAGGGTCTCGCCAAGGGCGGCGGCCATCTCGGTCCGAATCTCGGTGTGGTCGAACTGTCCATCGCGCTGCACAAGGTTTTTACCACGCCGAAGGACAAATTCGTCTGGGACGTGAGCCATCAGGTTTATGTCCACAAGATTTTGACCGGCCGTAAAAACCGCTTCCGCACCATCCGCCAGACGGACGGCCTAAACGGCTTTGCCCTGCGCACCGAAAGCGAGCATGACTGCTTCGGTGCCGGTCACGCCGGCACGGCGCTGTCCGCCGCGCTCGGCATGGCGGCGGCGCGCGACAAGCGCGGCACGAATGAAAACGTCGTCTGCATCTTTGGCGACGCGGCGCTGACCAACGGCATTTCCTTCGAGGCGATGAACAACGTCAGCCACACGACCAAGAAATTCATCGGCATCCTCAACGACAACGAATGGAGCATCGCCAAAAACGTCGGCGCGATTTCCGGCTACCTCAACAAGCTCATCACCAACCCGCGCTACAACCAGCTTGCGAAGGATTTTGAAAACTTCGTCCGCCGCCTGCCCAAGGGCGAACTCGCGCTCAAGCTCGCGCACCGCGCCGAAGGCGGTTTCAAGGGCGCGCTGACCGGCGTCGGTTTGAAGCCGACCAGCAGCCTCGTGGAATCCGACGGCCGCGGCGGCCAGGGCTCGCCGGTGTTGTTCGAGGAAATGGGCATGCGCTATCTCGGCCCGATTGACGGCCACGATCTGCCGCTGCTCATCAGCACGCTGGAGTTCGCCAAGACCTGCGATCATCCGATTGTCATCCACGTTTTGACGCAGAAGGGCAAGGGCTTTGAAGCCGCGCTCAAATATCCGGAGAAATTCCACGGCCTCGGACCTTACAACGCCGCCACCGGCGAAACGCCCGTCGCGAAAGCCGGCGCGCCGCCAATGTATCAGGACGTCATGGGCCAGACCGTCGTGAAGCTCGCGAAGAAAAACGAGGCCGTCATCGGCCTCACCGCCGCGATGCCCAGCGGCACCGGCATGAAGCATCTCGAAAAAGCGATGCCCGAGCGCTACTACGACGTCGGCATTGCCGAGGAACACGCCGTCATCTTTGCCGCCGGCATGGCGACGATGGGCTTGCGTCCGATCGTGGCGATCTATTCCACGTTTCTTCAGCGCGCCTACGACTGCATTCACCACGACGTCTGTTTGCAGGATCTGCCCGTGATGTTTGTGATGGACCGCGCCGGTCTTTCCGCCAACGACGGCCCGACGCACCACGGCATCTTTGACATTTCGTATCTGCGCTGCTTCCCGAACGTCATCGCGATGGCGCCGGCCAACGAGGACGAACTCGCGGACATGATGTTCACCGCCACGACCATCAATCATCCGACCTTCATCCGCTACCCGCGCGGTGCGGCGGAAGGTGTGCCCGTGAAGGACGAACCGGCGCTCATCGAAGTCGGCAAGGCCGTTGTGCAGCAGAACTTCGCCAACAACGGCAAAAAGAAAGTGGCGCTGTTCGGTCTTGGCCCGATGAACGGCATCGCGCACAAAGCCGCGGCGCAGCTCAACGCCGAAGGTTACGACGTGGCCGTCATCAACCCGCGCTTCACCAAGCCGATTGATGCCGAAGTTCACGAGAAATTCGGCCGCGATGCGGAACTGGTCGTGACGCTCGAAGACCATGTGCTGATGGGCGGTTACGGCTCGGCGGTGCTGGAGCTGTTCAGTGAAAAGGCTGTGACGACGCCCGTCGTGCGCATCGGCTGGCCGGACCAGTTCATCGAGCACGCCACCACGCAGGACGAACTGCGCAACAAGTATGGTCTGTCCGTCGCGAACACCGTGGCCAGGGTGAAGGCGCATTTCAGCGAAGCCGTCACACCTTCCAGGCAACTCGCCGTTGCGTAATGAAAACTCAACAGTCAGGGGTTCAGTCGGCGTTCACGCTGGTTGAACTTCTGGTTGTTATCGCCATCATCGGAATTCTCGCGGCGCTTTTGCTGACGGCCGTTTCCCAAGCCAAAGCAAGAGCGCAACGAATCCAATGCGTCAACAATGTGCGGCAACTGGGTTTTGCTTTGCATTCATTCGTAACTGAGAACAATGTTTACCCTTTGTTTATTGATCCGCCGCATGGATCTTGGGTGGCCGCGTTACAGCATACGGAACTTTCAACTTCAACAAATCGCATTTCCACCAGCCAATATTTAAGTCAGGGAGTTTGGAAATGTCCTGCGGCACATAAACCATCTAATTTGCCTCCACATAGCGGCTATTTAAGTTACGGCTATAATAGTTACGGCCTGACTCGACAAACGGACACAATTTCGCTCGGCCTTGGTGGGCACAACATTTGGGACCCTCCAAGAAATCCGGCTGACACGAATCTGCCTGCGCCGCCTGTGAATGAATCAGAAGTCGCCAATCCAAGCGAAATGATGGCGATGGGTGACGATTTTTACGGCGGAAATGGAATCATTCAAGATGGTGGATTTGCTTTCGGACGAACGAGCGGCTTGCAAGATCATTTAGGCAGCACCAAAAGAAGTTATGCCCGCCACCAAGGCAAAGCCAACGTGGTCTTTTGCGACGGTCACGTTGAATCGCCGACGCTGCAATTTCTTTTTTCCGACACCAGCGACGCCGCCTTGTGCCGCTGGAACCGCGACCACCAGCCCCACCGCGAGCGCCTGGCTCCGTGATTTCACATTGCCCACTGCCGCGCTTGACGGCAGAGCCAGATTGACGTTTATTAAAGCCATGACGGTCACGTTGACAGCCGAGCAGGAAAAGTTCATCGCGGAACGGATGAATCGCGGCGGCCATTCGTCACCGGAAAAAATCGTGGACGAGGGATTGAAATTGATCCGGGCAAAGGAAGAATATCAGGGTCGGCTCGTCGAGTTGCGCCGGGAGCTTCAAGTCGGGGTGGATCAGATTCAACGCGGCGAAGTTCTTGACGGCAACGTGGTTTTCGACCGGCTTCTGGGAAAAAACGGGCGGCGGGCGCGAAAATGAGCCGTGTTCGTTTTTCGCTTGCAGCCTGTCGCGACCTCGAGGAAATCGAAGATTACATTTCTCAAGATAATCCCGATGCCGCCGACCTGCTGATTCGGCTCGTTCGTGAAAAATGCGCGTTGCTTTCGCAACAGCCGGGCATGGGCCGAGACCGTGCCGATGTTCTTTCCGGGCTGCGAGGTTTTCCCGTCGGCAACTATATCATCTTTTATCAGCCGGTTGCCGATGGCATCGAGGTGGTCCGGGTTTTGCACGGCGCACGGGATATTCCCGAATTGTTTGATTGATTTATTTCACGTTTCACCGTTTCATTTTGCAGAAGGAATTATTTAACTGAATTTACATTATGGCCTATAAAGATGTCACCCCGCCTGCCGGCTGCAAGATCACCATCACGAACGGCAAGCTCACCGTTCCTGAAAACCCCATCCTGCCGTTCATCCGCGGCGACGGCACCGGCCCGGACATCTGGGCCTCGTCCGTGCGCGTGTTTGACGCGGCGGTGGAGAAAGCCTACGGCGGCAAGCGCAAGATCGCGTGGTTCGAGGTCTTCGCCGGGGAGGAATCGTTCAAGAAATTCAACAACTGGCTGCCCGACGACACCGTCGAGGCGTTCAAGGAATATCTCGTCGGCATCAAAGGCCCGCTGACCACGCCCGTCGGCGGCGGCATCCGCTCGCTCAACGTCGCGCTGCGCCAGATGCTCGACCTCTACGTCTGCCTGCGCCCGGTGCAATGGTTCACCGGCGTGCCGTCGCCCGTGAAGCATCCCGAGAAGGTCAACATGGTCATCTTTCGCGAGAATACCGAGGACATTTACGCGGGTATAGATTTCGAGGCCGGCAAGGAAGCGGCGCTGAAGACGATTGAATTTCTCAAGGCGAATTTCCCGAAAGATTTCAAAAAAATCCGCTTCGGCGAAACGCCCGAGGTCGTCGGCATCGGCATCAAGCCGGTGAGCAAGACCGGCACGCAGCGGCTCTTCCGCTCGGCGGTGCAATACGCCATCACCAACAAGAGCAAGTCCGTGACGATTGTCCACAAGGGCAACATCATGAAATACACCGAGGGCGGCTTCCGCGACTGGAGCTACGAGCTGGCCAAGAGCGAATTCGGCGCGGTGGAGATTGACGGCGGCCCGTGGTGCAAGATTCCCGAAGGCAAACCCGGCGCGGGCATCGTCATCAAGGACGCCATCGCCGACATCACCTTGCAACAAGTGCTCACGCGCCCGACGGATTTCGATGTCATCGCGACATTGAACCTCAACGGCGATTATTTGAGCGACGCGCTCGCGGCGCAGGTGGGCGGCATCGGCATCGCGCCCGGCGGCAACATCAATTACGTCACCGGCCACGCGATTTTCGAGGCTACGCACGGCACCGCGCCCAAATACGCGAACAAGGATGTTGTGAATCCCGGCTCCGTCGTGCTCTCCGGCGAAATGATGTTCCGCTATCTGGGCTGGACGGAAGCGGCGGATTTGATTCTCAAAGGCCTGAACGGCGCCATCGGTTCGAAGAAGGTCACCTACGACTTCGCGCGCCAGATGGAAGGCGGCACGGAGATCAAATGCTCCGCGTTCGGCGACAACATCATCGCCCACATGTAATTTGAGCAGCTTCAGCTCGACGGGCGGGCCTTCGCGGTTCGCCCGTTTTGTTTTTTAGATGAACTGGATTGCCGCCACATTATTGTCCGCGCTGTTCCTCGGCGTTTACGACCTGTGCACCAAGCACGCGGTGCGGGCGAACGCCGTGACGCCAGTCTTGTTCTTCAGCACGCTGACCGGCGCGGCGGTGTGGTTGCTGCTGCTGGCGGTTCAGGCGGTGCATCCGGGATTTCTGCCGCCGTCACTCGTCACGGATTCGTTGACTTGGAAACAGCATCTGCAACTGGTGTTGAAATCCGGCATCGTCGCAGCGTCGTGGATCGGCACCTATTACGCCCTGAAACATCTGCCGCTCTCGCTCGGTGCGCCGGTCCGCGCGACGAGTCCGCTGTTCACGCTGGTGGGCGCGGTCTTGATTCTGGGTGAGCGTCCGACGTGGCTGGAGACGGTTGGCATTCTGACCACGCTGGTTTCTTTCATCGGCCTGTCGGTCGTGGGGGCGCGCGAAGGCGTGCATTTCCACCGGAACAAATGGATCTGGTCGCTCATCGTCGGCGTGCTGCTGGGCGCGGTGAGTTCGCTTTACGACAAATACCTGCTGGGCACGCTGAATTTCTCCGTGCCGACGGTCCAATGCTGGTTCTCCATCTATCTGCTGGCGTTCTTCGCGCCGTTCACGCTCGGTTGGAAGCTGCGGTGGTGGCCGCGCAACGAGTTTCAATGGCGCTGGAGCATTCCGGTCATCGCGCTGGCGCTGCTGGTGGCGGATTATCTTTATTTCAGCGCGCTGCGGCAGCCCGCCGCGCTGGTGGCCGTCGTGATGAGCCTGCGCCGGGCGAACACGCTGGTGGCGTTCGCGGGCGGACTCTATTTTTTCCGCGAAGTAAACGGCTGGAAAAAACTCCCCGCCGTCATCGGCATTTTGATTGGTATCGTGCTGACGATTTGCGGCCGGTCAGTCCATTGATTCCGGCCGCATAACCAATCATCGTCCGCAGCAATTCTTGTATTTCTTGCCGCTGCCGCAAGGGCAGGGGTCGTTGCGACCGACTTTCGGGCCGGTGCGAACCGGTTTCGTCTTCGCTTGGGCTTCCGCCGCCGCCGCCGCTTCGCTGACGACGTCGCTGGCACTGCCGGCGGCAGGGGCACTGCCGCCGCCGAAGGCACTCGTGTTCTGGTGCAAAGTCTGGCGCGGAACATTCTTCAGGAAATTTTCAAACGCCAGCATGGACGATGCGCTGCGGAAAATATTGTGGCAGATTTCCGTCTTCACGTTGACCATCAGCTCGTCAAAAATCTTGAACGCCTCGGCCTTGTATTCGATGAGCGGATCGCGCTGGCCGTGTGCGCGCAGGCCGATGCTGTAACGCAGGCTGTCCATCTCGTAAAGATGCTCCTGCCAGAGCTTGTCAATCGCGCTCAAGATGGTGAAGCGCTCGACTTCCTTCAGCGCAGCGGGATTTTCAAAACTGATTTTTAGGTCGTAAGCCTTGCGGATGCTGTCGGACAGAAAAGTGCAGACGGCAAATTGCGCCTCGCTCAAGCCGTCAAACAATGAGCCGGTCACCGGTTTTTCCTTGCCGGCATCGGCGGCCTTGACGATTTCCGCCTCGGGCAGGCCGAGCGGAAAATTCAAATTCACCCAGTCGGCCAGCGGCCGCACTTTCCATTCGCTGAACTCGGATTCCGTGTTCGTGAACTGCGAAACCTTGTCCACGACGACTTCTTCCATGATGTCCATGAGCCGGTCGCGGACGTCTTCGCCGTTGATGATCTCGTTGCGGAAACCGTAGATGACACCGCGCTGCTTGTTCATCACGTCGTCGTATTCTAGCGTGCGTTTGCGCTGCTGGAAATTGTGGCCCTCAACGCGCTTCTGCGCCTGCTGGATCGAGCGGTTCAGCAGCGGATGCGTCAGCTCCTGGCCTTCTTCCAGCCCCATTTTCTCCATCAGCTTTACGATGCGGTCGGAACCAAACAGGCGCATCAAATCGTCTTCGAGCGAGATGAAAAAGTGCGACGAACCCGGATCGCCCTGGCGCGAGCAGCGGCCGCGCAACTGCCGGTCAATACGACGCGACTCGTGGCGTTCCGTGCCGAGGACATGCAGGCCGCCAACTTCCGTGACGCCCGGTCCGAGTTTGATGTCCGTGCCGCGGCCGGCCATGTTCGTGGCGATGGTGATCGCCCCACGCTGCCCGGCGCGCGAGACGATTTCCGCTTCCTGCTCGTGATATTTCGCATTGAGGACGGAATGGATCAGCCCTTCCTTCTTCAGCATCCGCGAAAGCATTTCACTCGTCTCGACGGAAACCGTGCCGACGAGAATCGGCCGGCCCTGTGCGTGCATCGCCTTGATTTCGGCGGCGACGGCATTGAATTTTTCCCGGCGGGTTTTATAGACGGAATCGTGCGTGTCCTTGCGGATGTTCGGCTTGTTGGTCGGAATCGTCAGCACGCCGAGCTTGTAAATGTCGAAAAATTCCGCCGCCTCGGTTTCCGCCGTGCCGGTCATGCCGGCCAGCTTGGTGTAAAGGCGGAAATAATTTTGGATCGTGATGGTGGCGAGCGTCTGCGTCTCGCGCTCGATCTGCACGCCTTCCTTGGCTTCGACGGCCTGATGCAAGCCGTCGCTCCAACGGCGGCCCGGCATGAGCCGACCCGTGTGTTGGTCCACGATGATGACCTTGTTTTCCTGCACGACATATTCCACGTCGAGCTGGTAAAGACTGTAAGCCTTGAGCAATTGCGAGATGGCGTGAATCTTCTGCGCCTTGGCCTCGAACTCCGCCTGAATCTTCGTCTTCGCCTCCAGCCGTTTGCGCGCGTCCGTTTCCGTCCCGGCGTCAACGTCGTGCAGCATCGTGTTCAAATCCGGCAGCATGAACGCGTCCGGATCTTTCGGGCTCACGAAATTGCGGCCCTTTTCCGTGAGGTCGGCCTCGTGGCTTTTCTCGTCAATCGCGAAGAGCAATTCTTCCTTCTCGCGATACAAATCAACTTTCTTCTGGTCCTTGTGCAGATCCAGTTCCGCCTGGTTCATCAGCTTGAGATATTCCGGGTTCTCCAGAACTTTCATCAAGCCCTCGGATTTCGGCTGGCCGGTCTTGACGCGGAAGAGCAGCAGGCCGATTTGATGTTCGAGTTCGGCGGCGTTCGTGATGTTCGAGCCGTCGGTCGGATTCAGCTTTTTGATCAAATCCTCCGCTTCCCTCAAAAACCGGCCGCACAACTGCTGCTGCGCGCGGACGAGCGAATCCACGAGCGGCTTCCACTGCGCGTATTGCTCGTCAAAGGTATGCACCGCCGGGCCGCTGATGATGAGCGGTGTGCGCGCTTCATCAATGAGAATCGAGTCCACCTCGTCCACGATCGCAAAATAATGGCCGCGCTGGACCTGCTCCTCCTTGCGCGTGGCCATGCCGTTGTCGCGCAGATAATCAAAGCCGAATTCGGCGTTCGTGCCGTAGGTGATGTCGCAGGCGTATTGCTGACGGCGGACGCTCGGCGGCTGGTCGTGCAAAATCACGCCGACCGTCAGGCCGAGAAATTTGTAGATCGCGCCCATCCATTCGGCGTCGCGCGCGGCGAGATAATCGTTCACCGTGACGACGTGGACGCCGCGGCCGGTGAGCGCGTTGAGATAAACCGGCATGGTGCTGACGAGCGTTTTGCCTTCGCCGGTGGCCATTTCCGCGATCTTGCCGTTGTGCAGGCCGATGCCGCCGATGAGCTGCACGTCGAACGGGATCATTTCCCAGCGGATCGGATGTTCGCGCACGACGACGTCCGTCTTGCTGTCGTTCAGGCGGCGGCAGGCGTTTTTGACCACGGCAAAGGCCTCCGGTAAAATCTCGTTCAGCTTCAGCGCCAGTTCGGCGTTGTCGGTGATCTGGGAAAGTTCTGCCTTCCACGCGGCGGTTTTGGCGCGCAAGTCGTCGTCGGACAGCTTCTGCAAGCCGGCTTCCAGCTCGTTGATTTGCTTGACGCGCGGCCAGAACTTCCGGACTTCGCGGTCGTTGCGCGACCCAAACAGTTTTTTAATGAGGCCAATCATGACAATCTTTGAAAATAGAACGGAAACGCTACGCGAGAAACGCCCCAGCGTCAAAGTGAATCGCCGCCCTCAAACGCTGGGAACGAGCCGAACGATTCTTTTTGCGAACGGTTCCAATTGGTTCTTTGCGTTAACGAAGTGAAGGAAGTTTGGAGTCTATGAGCGAATTAGGCCACTGCTTGTTGTTGTGCTTGTCCATCTCTCAAACGTCTCGCTCGCCTGTTCCAGAAATATGCAAATGTAAACTTGTAACCCACGAAGAACGCAACACAACCGACCAAATAAAAGATTGCTACCTTCCCGACCGTGATAGAAATCACATGCCGGAAGGAAAACCAAAGAAGAGGAATCAGTCCAGCGCCGCCGCCAAATATCGGGCTAATCTTGAGAAGCACACGATTGTCAATGTCTCGCTCCTTCGGAGGCCGAAGCGAAACTACTGGCCACCAACCCCAATCCATGTCGGTGAGCCAATTCATAAAATCCTCGATTTTTCTCATGGTGTGGAAGATGGCCTAAAAGATAATCGCTGCCGGTTTTGGAAACTATCAATTTTCACGAATTCAAAACTGAACCGACGGAAGTGGTTTGTCGAACAGTTTTTGTGGCCGGCACGGCCCGAGTCCGCCGTCCGCGCCTGCCCAGCGCCGTAGGCGCGAAATCTTTGTAGAATCCGCACCGCGCACGCCAAAGCCCCGTTAGGGGCGGCATATCCGGCAGATGCCGCTCCGACGGAGCTTTCGGGAAATTGGTTTCATTCTCTACAACGATTCCGCGCCTACGGCGCTGGCATATCCGCCGCCAGCAATCCAAAAGCAAAAAGCCGCGCGCAGCCCACTTTAAACAAAGGGCCAAACCCACCCTCTGAAAACCACGCGGGTGCGCGCGGCGAAATCAAACCGGCTCAGGCAACCTGCGTTGGCCGGGAATTCAGCAGCTCGTTCGCCTTCGGCGGCGTGGCCTTGCGGATGACGCCGGCGGCGCGCCGGGCCGCCTCGGAAATCTGTTTGAGATGCGGCATCAGCGCCGGATCACCGCCGTGATGGAGTAGCAGCCGGTCGGCGTAGCCCTGAACCACGGTCAGGATGTTGTTCAGCTCGTGCGCGACGGCCGGTGCCATGTGCCGCGTCGGATCAAAGCCGGGATGGGAATCGCGCCAGATTGCGGAGAGTTCGGGTTCCAGCGTTGCCGGCAAATTGTTTTGGTTGGAGTCATCAGAAGACATCGCGCCCGAAAGAGCAGCTTTTGCGCCACGTTTTTGGAAGAATGAGGCTTAATTTCTCCAATGTTTTCGGGGATACTTTGGTGATCCCGGATTTTTGAAATCATCAAACAAGTCCGCCTGCATCAAAACGGGACAGCCTGGTCAAATGCAGAATTAAAAATGCAGAATGCAGAATGAAGAAACGGAAGGCCACGCACGCTTCAATCTTGTTTCTTCATTCTGCATTCTTCATGATGCCTTTTCGTTTATGAACCTCGCGCCCGAAACCATCGGCCTCATCGCCGGCAACCGCTCGTTGCCGCTGGAGTTCGCCCGGCTCGCCCGCGCCGCCGGCGTCAAGCGCATCGTCTGCACCGCCGCCGAGGGCGAGACCGATCCCGCGCTCGCGTCGCTCGTGGACGACATCGTCTGGCTCAAGGTTGGCCAGCTCGGCAAGATGATTTCCACGTTCACCAGCCGCGGCGTGAAGCAGGTCGTCATGCTCGGCCAGATTGCGCCGAAAAACCTGTTCGATTTCCGGCCCGACCTGCGCGCGATGGGCGTCTTCATGCGGCTCAAGGAAAAAAACGCGCACACGATCTTCGGCGCGGTGGCGGACGAATTGAAAAAGGACGGCGTGGAGCTGATTGAGGCCACGCCGTGGCTCGCGCCGCTCATGCCGCAGACCGGATTCCTGCTCGGCCCGAAACTTTCCGGCGAACAGCAGGCCGACGTAGAATTCGGTTTCAAAATCGCCAAGGAAGTTTCGCGGCTGGAGATCGGCCAGTTGGTCATCGTCAAAAACGGGACGGTGCTGGCGGTGGAAGGTTTTGAAGGCACGGACCAATGCCTGGCGCGCGGCGGCGAACTGGCGGGCAAGGACGGCGGCGCGGTGGCCGTGAAGGTCGCCAAACCGGATCACGACATGCGCTTCGACATTCCGTGCATCGGCTTGCAGACGCTGGAGACGTGCCGCGCCGCCGGCGTGGCCGTGCTGGCGCTCGAATCCGGCAAGACGCTGTTGCTCGAACGCGAGGCTTGCGCCGAGCTGGCAAAAAAAAATAGACTGTCGCTTACGACAATCTGATGAGAACGCCATTCAAAAATCCGATTAGCAGCTTTGCACCGATTTTTCTAGTGCTGATGGCCATTTTTGTTTTTGGGTTCGGATGCAATACATCAAAGCCTGAAACCGATCCGCTGGCAGGTTGGACATACAAGCCATTTCCCGGTTCGGAGTTGCCTCCTTACGGGCATAATACCAATCATCTCGACACGGTGATTATTGATGACTATCAAAACTTCATTAAGACTAATGGGCTGATTACTAGTGGTGGTGGCCCATCCGGCTTCTATGAAGATAGGATGGGCCAACATGCCGTTGAATTCACAGCATTCCCACCAGATTCAAATGCTACTTGGAATTATGTTCTTATTTATGACAAGGAAAATAAAAGGATTAAGGTAACAAAATACGGCTACACCAGATATCAGAGTTAAATTATTTTCAAAATGCTAACCTCACACGAACTCTTCGGATTCATGTCGCCGGCGCTGGCCAACGACATTCTCGGCTTCGCCTTTGAAGCGGACAAACCCACCTACAAAAGCACGCTCAACGCCGTCGCCCAGGCGCGCCACGTCCGGCCGGTGTTCATGGAACGCATGCCGCGCACGCAGCGCCATGCCATGATGGTGGCCCTGCTGGCCAAGCCGCTGCTGGAACAGGCCGCCGGCGGGCTGATCCGCGTCTGGCTGGTGAAAAAGCACCGGGCCATGCTGGTGGATTTCCTGACCGCGCTCGCCATCCCCAACAACGAGGGCGTGGTGGACGACCTGCCCAAGGAAATGGACGACGCGAAATTGAAGGTGGGCGTGGACGTGCTGGTGGCGAAATATCCGCCGGAGGCCGTCGCGGTCTATCTGCACGCCTTCAACGACATGAACGAGGCGAGCTGGGCGAACCTGAAGACCATGCTGGAGAGCGATCCGCGCCTGCAATTGGGCGCGCATTAAA